>Ga0247727_10001037_pt1 | contig 67656 bp, 51 predicted proteins | sample WisWelCaveWW1625_FD_202498 | JGI IMG/M metagenome (GOLD analysis project Ga0247727, IMG submission 202498) | Biofilm microbial communities from Wishing Well Cave, Virginia, United States - WW16-25 | ecosystem: Environmental > Aquatic > Deep subsurface > Groundwater > Cave microbial mat | place... | reverse complement strand
ATGATCCGCGCTACGCGCAGTACGCGGATCGCTCGGTGCATCTGTACGACGGACGGATCGTAGAGGAGAGCGCGGGGGCGGCCTAGGCCGGGGGTTGGGGGTTGGGGGTTGGGGGTTGGGGGTTGGGGGCCGGGGGGGTAAGGAAAATGAACTTGCTGCAAGACGTGCGCTACGGGTGTCAGTTGTTGGCGCGCAGTCCGGGGTTCGCCATTTAGTGACTTAGTGACTTAGTGATTTGGTGATTGGGGGGCGCCGGGCAGCCGGAGGTGGTGCGGCTGGTGGTCGGCCAGGGGCTGAAGCTGGCGGCGATCGGCGTGGCGGCGGGCCTGGCCGCGGGCGCTCGCCGCGTCGCGACTTCTCGAGAAGCTCCTGTTTGAAGTGAAGCCGACCGATCCGGCGACGTATGCGGCGGTCGCGGCGGGGCTGCTGGCGATCGCCGGGGCAGCCAGTTGGATTCCGGCGCGGCGGGCGGCGCGCGTAGATCCGATGAGGGCGCTGCGGCAAGAATGAAAGCATTTGTTGATTTCTTGATTTGTTGATTTGGTGATTGTGGGGAGGTGATGGCGTGGGCGCTCTGGCGCGGGACGTTCGGTACGGCGTGCGGATGTTGTGGAAGAGTCCGGGGTTCACGGCTGTGGCCGTGATTGCGCTGGCGTTGGGGATCGGGGCTAACACGGCGATCTTCAGCGTGGTGGACGCCATCCTGATCCGGCCGCTGCCGTATCGGGAACCCGAGCGGCTGGTGATGGTTTGGGAAACGTTGCAGGCGCGCGGGCGGGCGCGCAACGTCGTCTCACCGGCGAACTTTCTCGACTGGCAGTCGCAGAACGCGGTGTTCGAGGATATCGCAGCGGTTACGGGCTCCCCGGTCAGCCTGACCGGGGCCGGCGAGTCCGAGGAACTTGCGGCCCAGGTGGTGACGCCGAATTTTTTCGCCGTGCTAGGTATCAATGCGGCACGGGGACGGGCTTTCCGGGCGGAGGACGGCCAGCCGGGAGCCCCGCGCGTGGCCGTGTTGAGCCACGAGCTGTGGGAGCGGCGCTTCGGGTCCGATCCCGGCACGATCGGCCGCGCGGTGACCATCAGCGCCGAACAGGTTGAGGTCGTCGGAATCGCGCCCCGCGGCTTTCGCTTCGACGCCAAGGCGGAGTTGTGGATTCAGATGCGGCTCGACCGCAGCCAGGACTACCGCAAAACCTCGGGACGCTACATGCTGGCCGCGGCGCGGCTGAAGCCGGGTGTCGGAATCGAGCAGGCCCGCGCGGAGATGGCGACCATCGCCAAGCGGCTGGAGCGGGAATATCCGGAGTTCGACAAAGGCTGGGGCGTCAATCTCGTCCCGCTTAAGGAGCAGGTTTCGGGCGACCTCGAGCGGCCGCTGCTGGTGCTGCTGGGCGCGGTCGGGCTGGTACTGCTGATCGGGTGCGTCAACGTGGCCAACCTCTTGCTGGCGCGGGCGGCGTCGCGGCAGAGAGAGATGGCGATTCGCAGCTCGCTCGGGGCGGGCCAGGGGCGCGTGGTGCGGCAACTGCTGACGGAGAGCTTGTTGCTCGCGGCGTTGGGCGGCGCTGCGGGACTGCTGCTGGCGCGGTGGGGCGTCGACGGGCTGGTGGCTCTGGCGCCGAAGAGCACGCCGCGGCTCGAGGAGATCGGCATCGACTGGCGCGTGCTGGGCTTCAGCGCCGCGCTCGCCGTCGTAACCGCGCTGGTGTTTGGCATCGGGCCGGCGCTGGTGGCGGCGCGCTCGAATCTCACGGAATCGCTCAAAGAAGGAAGCCGCGCGGTGATCGGCGGACTGCGCAGCCGGCGATTGTCGAGCGCGCTGGTGGTGGCCGAACTGGCGCTGGCGCTGATGCTGCTGGCCGGCGGCGGGCTGCTGATCCGCAGCTTCCAACGGCTGACGGCCGTGGATCCAGGTTTCCGTCCGGAAAGCATGTTGACGGCGCGCGTCACGCTGCCCGGCCGGCAGTATCAGCCGGCGCAGCGAGTGGCGTTCTTCCGGCAGGCGATCCAGCGGATCGAGGCGCTGCCCGGCGTGCGTTCGGCGAGCGCCGTCAGCTGGCTCCCGTTCGCCGGCGGCCGGTCGGCGACCGGCTTCTCGATCGAGGGCCGGCCCAAGCCCGGCCCGGGGGAGTTTCCGGTCACCGACGTCCGCACGGTGCATCCCAACTATTTCCGAACCATGGGAATTCCCTTGCTGCGGGGCCGTGACTTCAGCGAGCGCGACACGGCGGAGGCGCCGCGGGTGTTTGTCATCAACCAGACGCTGGCGCGCAAGCATTGGCCCAACGAGGATCCGCTCGGGAAGCGGATCGCGGTCCGCATGGGCGACGACTCCCTGGGGGAAATCGTCGGGATCGCCGGCGACATCAAGGACCAGACGCTGGAGGCCGACGTGCTGCCGACCGTGTTCTACTCCCATTCCCACCTGACCTACGCGTTCATGAACCTGGTGGTGCGGTCGACGGGCAACCCAACGGCGCAGGCCAAGGCGGTGACCGACGTGGTGCGGTCGCTCGATCCCAACCAGCCGGTGGCCGAGGTGCGGGCCATGGACGCGGTGATTGCGGAGTCGGTGGCGCGGCAGCGATTCAACATGCTGCTGCTGGTGGTGTTCGCGGGGGTGGCGGTGCTGCTGGCGGCGGTGGGGATTTATGGCGTGATGTCGTACGCGGTCGAGCAGCGGACGCACGAGATCGGGGTGCGGGTGGCGATTGGGGCGCAGACGGGCGACGTGCTGCGGCTGGTCCTCGGGCAGGGGATGCTGCTGGTGGCGGCGGGCGCGGCGGTGGGCTTGGCCGGGGCGCTGGCGGGGACGCGCGCGATGACGACCCTGTTGTTCGGTATTAATCCTACCGACCCGGCGACGCTCGCCGCGGTCACGCTGCTGCTGGCGGCGGTGGCGCTGGCGGCCATCTGGATTCCGGCGCGGCGGGCGGCGAGGGTCGATCCGATGGAGGCGCTGCGATATGAGTAAGAATATTTGTTGATTTATTGATTTGTTGAATTGTTGATTTGCGGAAAAGGGGAGTCGCATGGGGACGCTGCAGGACATTCGGTATGGAGTTCGGATGCTTTGGAGGAGTCCGGCGTTTACTGCGGTCGCCGTGCTGACGCTGGCGTTGGGGATCGGGGCCAATACCGCCATTTTCAGCGTGATCAACGCGGTGCTGCTGCGGCCGCTGCCGTACAAGGATCCGGAGCGGCTGGTTTTCGTGTGGGGGCAGAATCCGCGGATCGGGCATGAGGGCGCTTCGCTGCCGGATTTCACGGACTGGCGGAGCCAGAACACCGCGTTCGAGGGGATGGCGGGGCTGGCCGGGCAGAGCTTCAACCTCACCTCGGGCGACGAGCCGGAGCGGCTGCTCGGCTACGCGGCCACGGCCAATTTGTTTCCGCTGCTGGGTGTCGAGCCGGCGCTCGGCCGCGGCTTCCGGGCGGGCGAGGATAAGCCCGGAGCCGAGCGCGTCGCGATCCTCAGCCACGGCTTATGGGAGCGGCGCTTCGGCTCGGACCCGAGCCTGGTGGGCAAGAGCCTGACGCTGAGCGGGCAGAGCTACGTTGTGGTCGGGGTCCTGCCGCGCGACTTTCGGGCGCCCAACGATCCGGAGATCTGGGCGCCGATGACCTTCGATCCGGCGCGGTTCGGGCGGCGCAACGATTTTGTGACGGTGATCGCGCGGCTGAAGCCCGGGGTCTCGCTCGAGCAGGGGCAGGCGGAGATGACCACGGTCGCGCGGCGTCTCGAGCAGCAGTATCCGCAAACGAACACCGGCTGGACCGCCTGGGTAGTGCCGCTGCACAGCTACCTGGTGCGCGACTTTCGCCAGCCGCTCTGGATCCTGCTCGGGGTGGTGGGTTTTGTTCTGCTGATCGCCTGCGCCAACGTCGCCAACCTGCTGCTGGCGCGGGCCGCGGGACGGCGGCGGGAGATCGCGGTGCGGGCGGCGCTGGGGGCCGGGCGCCGGCGCTTGATCCGGCAGTTGCTAACGGAGAGCGTGCTGCTGGCGGCGGCCGGCGGGGCGGCGGGAATCCTGCTCGCCCTCTACGGAATCAGCGGGCTGCTAGCAATGACGCCGGCCGAGCTGCCGCGGCTGATCAACATCAACATCGACGGGCCGGTGCTGGCGTTCACGGTCGGCGTCGCGCTTCTGACGGGGTTCGTCTTCGGGCTGGCGCCGGCGCTCGAGACATCCAGGCTGGAGCTCGCGGCGTCGCTGAAGGAAGGGGGCCGGGGCGCGACGGCGGGATCCGGGGCGCGCCTTCGCGGGGCGCTAGTGGCCGGGCAGCTCGCGCTGTCCTTAGTACTTCTGATAGGCATGGGGCTGCTGATCCGCAGCTTCTGGCGGCTCCAGGCGGCGCCGGCGGGCTTTCGTCCCGACAACGTGCTGACCGCGCGGATCACGCAGCCGGCCGCGCGGCTGAAGGAGCGTGTGCAGGTCGCGCAGTTCTTCACCGATGTTCTGGAGCGGGTCGCGAAGCTGCCCGGCCTGCGGGCCGCCGGACTGATCAGCGCCGTGCCCCTTAGCGGCAACAACAGCAATCTGGATTTCACGATCGCGGGCCGGCCGCCGCTGCCGCCGGGCCAAAATCTGACCGCCGACTTTCGCGTCGCCAGCCCCGATTATTTCCGGGCCATGGGCATTCCGCTCGTCCGAGGCCGTCCGTTTGCGGCGCAGGATCATACGCAGGCCCCGCCTGTCGCGATCATCAACGAGGCCACCGTCCGGCGGTACTTCGCCGGCCAGGATCCTCTGGGCCAGCGCCTCACGATCGACGGGCCGGCGCGAGAGATCGTGGGCGTGGTGGGCAACGTCAAGCACGAATCGCTGGCTGCGCCGCTGGAGGCGGAGATCTACGTTCCCTATCAGCAGTCGGGAGCGCGGACGCTGTCGCTGGCGGTGTGGACGCAGGGGGATCCGCTGGCGACGGTGGGCCCGCTGCGGAACGAAGTGCGGGCCGTGGACAAGGAAGTGCCCGTGTACAACGTGCGGACGATGGAAGCGATGGTGAAGGCGTCGCTGGCGCAGCGCCGCTTCATCCTGATCCTGCTCGGGGTGTTCGCGGTGCTGGCCCTGGCGCTGGCGGCGGTGGGAATCTACGGCGTCGTGTCCTACGTCGTCACGCAGCGGACGCACGAGTTCGGCGTGCGGCTGGCGCTGGGGGCGTCGGCGGGCGACGTGGCGCGGCTGGTGCTGCGGCAAGGGATGACGCTGGTCGGAGTCGGCGTCGCGATCGGACTGGCCGCGGCGGCGGGTTTGACGCAACTGCTGGGAACGCTGCTGTATCAGGTCAGCGCCATCGACCTGCCGACGTTCGCCGGGATCGCGGCGCTGCTGGCGGCGGTGGCGATGGCCGCCGCCTGGATTCCGGCGCGGCGGGCGACCAAGGTTGATCCGATGGAGGCGCTCCGGCATGAGTGAGCCATTTGTTGATTTTTGATTTGTCGAATTGTTGATTGCGGAAGGGAAATCGAAATGGGGACGCTGGTGCAGGACATTCGGTATGGGGTTCGGATGCTTTGGAAGAGTCCGGGGTTTACGGCGGTGGCCGTGTTGACGCTGGCGCTGGGCATCGGGGGAACCACGGCGATCTTCAGCGTGGTCGACCGGGTATTGCTGCGACCCCTTCCGTTTCCGGAGCCGGAGCGGGTGGTGATGATTTTCGAGAACGACCGGCTGCGCGGGACGCAACGCGAGCGCGCCTCGATGCCCGACTTCGAGGACTTTCAGGCGCAGGCGACCGTGTTCGAGTCGCTGGCGGCCTGGCAGAGCTCGGACCGCATCCTCACCGGGGACCGGGAGCCGCAGCGGGTGGTGGCGGCTCGCGCCAGCGCTTCCTTTTTCGCCGCGCTGGGCGTCCAGCCGCTGCTCGGCCGCGCGTTCACTGCCGAAGAGCAGCTCGCCGGCAAAGACAAGGTCGCGGTGCTGAGCCACGGGTTGTGGCAGCGGCGATTCGGCGGGGATCGCGGCGTGGTGGGAAAAGCGTTGACGCTCGACGGCGAGTCTCACACCGTGATCGGCGTGCTGGCGCCGGAAGGCCGCATTCCGTCGAACCGGGAAGACCTCTGGGTGCCGCTGTCGCCCGGGCCGGCCGATCCCTTCCGCGGCGTTCACAACACGCGCGTCTATGCGCGGCTGAAGCCCGGCGTCTCGCTCGAGCAGGCGCAGGCGGAAATGACGGCGATCATGCAGCGGCTCGAGCAAGCCTATCGGGACGACAACGAAGGGCGCGGGGCGGTGGTGGTGCGCCTGGAAGAGTTCTTAACCGGCGATCTGCGGACGCCGCTGTATGTACTACTAGGCGCGGTGGGCCTGGTGCTGCTGATCGCCTGCGTGAACGTGGCCAACCTGCTGCTGGTGCGGGCGACGGCGCGGGAGAGAGAAATGGCGATTCGGACGGCCCTGGGCGCGGGCCGGGGGCGGGTCGTGCGCCAGGTCTTGACCGAGAACATTCTGCTGGCGGGCCTGGGGGCGGGGTGGGGCGTGCTGCTGGCCGCCTGGGGAATCGACCTGCTGCGATCGGCCGGCCCGCAGCAGATTCCGCGACTGGAGCTGGTGGCGATCGACGAGCGCGTGCTGGGCTTTACGCTGGCGATCACGGCGCTGACCTGGGCGGTCTTCAGCCTGTGGCCGGCGGCGCGGTCGGCGGCGCTTCCGAGTCTGCGCGTTGTGGCGTGGCGGCCGCGGTCGGCGGCGTCGCGGGTCCTGGTGATTTCCGAAATGGCCCTGGCAGCGCTGCTGCTGATCGGCGCGGGGCTGCTGGTCCGCAGTTTCGCGCGGCTGCTCGCTGTCGATCCCGGCTATGATCCGAAGAACGTCCTGGCATTGAGCCTGCAACTCCCGCCGGCGCGATACCCGGCGCCGAAGGGGTGGCCGATTCTGGAGTGGCCCCAGGTGAGCCGGTTTCAGGAGCAGCTCCTGGAGCAAGCCAAGGCTCTGCCGGGGGTGGAGTCGGCGGCGCTCGGCATCTCGACCCCGCTCGACGGCGGATGGACGACGCGGATGACCATCGCCGGCCGGCCCGCGCCGCCGCCCGGCCAGCAGGATGAGCCATATCTGCGGCTGGTGAGCGAGGACTACTTCCGCGTGGCGCGCATTCCGCTGCGCGCGGGCCGCGGCTTGACGCCGCACGACGACGACCGGCGGCCCAAGGTCGGCCTCGTCAACGAGAGTTTCGTCCGGCGCTATTTCCCCACGGAGAACCCGCTCGACCAGCGCGTGAACGTCTACGGCGTGGAGCGGCAGATTGTCGGCGTCGTAGGCAACGAAAAGTTCGCGGGGCTCGGCCGGGAAACGCCGCCTGCCATGTATTTACCATACCGTCAGAACCCGCTGGGCTCCATGACGCTGATAGTGCGCACCGCCGGCGACCCGCTCGCTTTGGCGCCCGCCCTGCAAAAGCGGATCTGGTCGATCGACCGCGACCTCGCTCCGTTCGACGTGATGAGCCTGGAGCAGGGGCTGTCGCTGGCGCTGGCGCAGCGGCGGTTCACGATGCTGCTGCTGGGGGTGTTCGCGGCCACCGCGCTGGCGCTCGCCGCCGTCGGGCTGTACGGCGTGATCGCCTATTGGGTGAGCCGTCGGACGCAGGAGCTCGGCGTGCGCATGGCGCTCGGGGCGAGCCGCGGCGAGGTGCTCCGGCTCGTCGTGGGCCAGGGGTTGCGCCTGAGCGTCGTCGGGGCGGCGCTCGGGGCGGCCGCGGCGTTTCCGCTGGCGCGGTTTCTCAAGACCGAGTTGTTCGGCGTCAGCGTGACGGACCCGGCGACGTTCGCCGTTGTGCCGCTGGTGCTCATCGCGGTGGCGGCGGCGGCCTGCTACATCCCGGCGCGGCGGGCCACCAGGGTCGAGCCGATGGCGGCTCTACGGTACGAGTAGGAGGCAGCGATGCATCTCCTTACGGACGTTCGATACGGCGCGCGCATGTTGTGGAAGAACGCCGGCTTCACGGCGATCGCGGTCGTGGCGCTGGCGCTCGGGATCGGCGCCGCGGAAATCGCCCTCCTTTACGGTCATCGCGGTGCTCACGCTGGCGCTGGGAATCGCCGCCAATGCTGGCCGCCTGCCTCATTCCGGCGCGCCGCGCCATGCGCGTCGACCCCATCGTCGCCCTGCGGTATGAGTAGAATGAGAGCCAACCCATGATCCGCCTGACCAACCTCGACAAATCCTACAAGACCGGCTTCGGACAGACCTTCGTGCTGCGCCGCATCAACCTGGACCTGAAGGAGCGGGAGTTCGTCACCATCATGGGACCGTCGGGCGCGGGCAAGTCGACGCTGCTCGCCATCCTCGGCATGCTCGACGGCGAGTGGGCCGGCGAGTATCACTTCCTCGACCACGCCGTGCACAAGATGAAGCCCGCGGACCGCGCCGCCCTCAACAAGCGTTACATCGGGTTTGTGTTCCAGAGCTACCACCTGCTCGACAGCCTCACCGTGTACGAGAACCTCGACGTGCCTCTGTCGTACCGCGACGTAAAGGCCAAAGAGCGAGCCTCGATCGTCTGCGACCTGCTCGACCGCTTCCAGATCGTGGCCAAGAAGGACCTCTACCCGAACCAGCTCTCCGGCGGCCAGCAGCAGCTGGTCGCCGTCGCCCGCGCCATCATCGCCAAGCCCAAGCTGATCCTGGCCGACGAGCCCACCGGCAACCTGCACTCCGCGCAGGGCCAGGAGATCATGGAGCTGTTCAAGAAACTGAACGAGGAGGGGACGACCATCATCCAGGTGACCCATTCGGAGCGCAACGCCTCCTACGGCAACCGCGTCGTGCAGCTCGCCGATGGGTGGGTGGTGAACAGCTAGAAGTCAGAAGTCAGAAGTCAGAATGCGGAAACGCGCCCGGATTCTGACTTCTGACTTCTGACTCCTGACTTCTGAATTCTGGCCTTTGATGCTCCCGCGAATCCTCATTGCTGACGATCAGCCGGACGTCCTGGAGGCGCTGCGTCTCCTGCTGAAGTCCGACGGCTGCCATGCCGAGGCGGTGTCCTCGCCGGCGGCGATCCTCCGCGCGCTCGAGGCGCGCGAATTCGACGTCGTGGTGATGGACCTCAACTACGCCCGGGACACGACTTCGGGCAAGGAAGGCCTCGACCTCCTCGGCCGCATCCAGGCCCTCGACGCGGCCCTGCCTGTAGTAGTAATGACGGCATGGGGCACCATCGAGCTGGCGGTCGAGGCCATGCGCCGCGGCGCGCGCGACTTCATCCAGAAGCCGTGGGACAACGCGCGGCTGCAGGCCATCCTGCGCACGCAGGTCGAGCTCGTCCGCGCCCTGCGCGCCGGCCAGCGCCTGGAAGCCGAGAACCTGGCGCTGCGCGGCGAAGGCCGCCCGGCGATGATCGCCGAATCGCCGGCCATGCAGCCCGTGCTGCAAGTCATCGCCCGCGTCGGCCCCTCCGACGCCAACGTCCTGATCACCGGCGAGCACGGCGCCGGCAAGGGCCTGGCGGCGCAGGCGCTGCACACCGTCTCGCCGCGCGCGGCGCGCTCGCTGGTCAGCGTCAACACCGGCGGCCTTTCCGAGGGCGTCTTTGAGAGCGAGCTGTTCGGCCACGTCAAGGGCGCCTTCACCGACGCTAAGGCCGACCGCGTGGGGCGCTTCGAGCTGGCCGACGGCGGAACGCTGTTTCTCGACGAGATCGCCAACGTCCCGCTCCCCCAGCAGGCCAAGCTTCTGCGCGTCCTCGAAACCGGCGAGTTCGAGCGCGTCGGTTCCTCGCGCCCGCGGCGCGCCAACGCCCGCATCCTCTCGGCCACCAACGCGGATCTGGCCGCCGAGGCCGCCGCCGGACGCTTCCGCGAGGACCTGCTGTTCCGCCTGAATACTGTTGAGATCCATGTCCCCGCCCTGCGCGACCGCCGCGAGGACATTCCGCCGCTGGCGGCGCACTTTCTGCGCCAGCACGCCGCCCGCTACCGCAAGCGCCTCGGCGGCTTCGACGCCGCCGCCATGCAGCTGCTCCTCAGCCATTCCTGGCCGGGCAACGTCCGCGAGCTCGATCACACCGTCGAGCGCGCCGTGTTGATGGGAGAGGGCGAGACCGTCAGGGCCGCCGACCTGGCCCTGCGCCCGCCGCGCGACTCCGCCGTCCGGCTCGAGGAGATGAGCCTCGAGGAAGCCGAGTGCTTCCTCATCAAGAAAGCCCTGGCGCGATACGGCGGCAACGTCAGCCAGGCCGCGCAGGCGCTGGGACTGAGCCGCAGCGCCTTCTACCGCCGTTTGCAGCGCTACGGCCTATGAAGCGCGCCAAGCGGCGGCGGCTGAGTTACGAGACACGCCTGCGGTTGCTGTGCCTGGCCGGAGGCTTCCCCGCGCTGCTCGTGGCGCTCTTTTTTCTCTGGACCGGTCCGTACACCGCCAAGGTGCAGTGGACGCTCACGGCGGCGATCGTGTCGCTGTGGTGGGGCTTCGCCTTCGCCGTCGGCGAGCGCGTCATCCGCCCCCTGCAAACGCTGTCGAACCTGCTGGCCGCCGTGCGCGAAGGAGATTTTTCGATCCGCGCGCGCGTCACCCGACCCGACGACGTCTTGGGCGAGGTCTACTTCGAGGTCAACGATCTCGGCCAGACGCTCCGCGAGCAGCGGCTCGGGGCGCTCGAGGCCACCGCCCTGCTGCGCAACGTGATGGCGGAAATCGACGTCGCCGTCTTCACCTTCGACGGCGAGCAGCGCCTGCGGCTGGTCAACCGCGCCGGCGAACGGCTGCTCGCTCAGCCCGCCGAGCGGCTGCTGGGTCGTACTGCTGCCGACCTGGGTCTCGCCGATTGCCTCGAAGGCGAGTCCCACCGCACCGCGCAGATGATCTTCCCGGGCGGCGCCGGCCGCTGGGGAGTCCGCGTCACAACGTTTCGCCAGGGCGGCCTGCCGCACCGCCTGCTGGTTCTCGAAGACCTCACACGCACGCTGCGCGAAGAAGAGCTGGAGGCCTGGAAGCGGCTGGTCCGCGTGCTCGGCCACGAGCTCAACAATTCGCTGACGCCGATCAAGTCCATCGCCGGCAGCCTCAAGAGCCTGATCGATGCGGCCGCCGTTCCCTCGCCCGACTGGAAGGACGACATGCGGCGCGGCCTAGCCGTCGTCGGCTCGCGCGCCGAAGCCCTCAGCCGGTTTATGGAATCCTACGCGCGTCTGGCGAAGTTGCCGCCGCCGCGCCCCGGGCCGCTCGAGGTCGCCGCCTGGGTCCGCCGCGCCGTGGGCCTTGAAACACGCCTCGCGGTCGCCGTGGCGGCAGGGCCGGGACTGACGATCCGCGGGGACGGCGATCAGCTCGACCAGTTGCTCATCAACCTGGTGCGCAATGCCGCCGACGCCGCGCTCGAAACCGGCGGCGGCGTCCGCGTCGGCTGGCGAGCCACCAACCGCCACCTCGAGTTGTGGGTTCAGGACGAGGGCCCGGGACTCGCCAACACCGGCAACCTGTTCGTACCTTTCTTTACTACCAAGCCGGGCGGCTCCGGCATCGGCCTGGTGCTGAGCCGCCAGATCGCCGAGGCCCACGGCGGCGGGCTCACGCTCGAGAACCGCACCCCCGGCCCCGGCTGCGAGGCCCGGCTGAGGCTGCCGCGCTGAGTGCTCGGCGCGCCCGGTAGCGTCACCACGCGCCGCAGGTTCTCCGGCAATTGCGCAATCCGCAAGCGCAGTTCGGCTGCGCGAGCGGGCGAATCTCCCACAGATCGCCAGTCCGGGGACGCCAAGCGGAACGCGAAATCGTCCAGCGGCCCCGATTGGTTGTAGTCACTGGCGCGCACCGCCGTCAGGCAAGCGTTGCGCGCGATCGCGTGGGATCAGGTCCCCAGCGACGCTTGCGGGCGAAACTCGCCCAGCCCGCCCGACACGCGCAACGTCTCCTGCACGGTGTCTTCGGCCAGCGCCGCATTGCCGAGCATCGTGTATGCCAGGCGCAGAACCCGACGCTGGTAGCGCGGTACCAGCATCCCGAAGGCATCTTCGATAACCGCCTCTCATCCAGGCAGGCCCGAATCTGCTGTTCCCAGGCGCTCGCGAAAAGGCATCCCCGCCGCCAACCCTGAGGCTATCGAAGTCGTTGATAACAGGGCGTTTATCGTGTGGCGGCGGGAGCGGGTGTCCGCCTTTTAGAGGTTGTGGCGCGGAAACCTACAGTTCCGGTCGCCTGGTCAGTCGGCTCTCCTGTTTCATGCCTAAACGGTTCAAGAACCATGTTGACATTCGCTTTTTATTCGCCTATCATCCTTCTAAGCCGTGGACCCCCCGGCGAAGTCAAGAAAAAACGTTCTGATATAAAACTGTTCTATTCTAAAATGAGGCTTGGCCTGAGAAAGATTCGCCCGACCGCTGATGCGAGACCAGCTAACACTACCCTAGTCGCGCGCTTGTGCGAGGTTCCGTTGACCTGGCCAAAGAACCTGTCCTACACGATGGCGCAATGGACCTTGCTAAGATGTAGTATCGCTGCAGAATGGCCAACCCTCACCAAACGTACGAAATAAGGTGCCCGATTCATGGATTTATCCATCTCAGCGATTGGGAGTGGGCAATCATCTCGGATCCGGCGTTTCAGCGCCTGCGCCGGATTCGGCAGTTGGCTTGGACAGATTACGTATATCCCGGTGCCATGCATACTCGCTTCGAGCACTCCTTGGGGGTTATGCACACCGCCACGCTCGTGTATAAGGCCATCAGCGAAAGATCAGCTGACGTTCTCCAGTCCGAGGTGCATTACAATGACGTCGGCCTGCGGCGAGATCTTCAGTTGGTGCGCCTCGCTGCCCTCTTGCACGATGTCGGCCACGCCCCGTTCTCTCACGCAGCCGAAGAGCTCATGCCGCTCCAAGAGGGCGGGACCACAAGGTTCACGCATGAGCAGTATTCAGCAGCAGTAGTGCGGACGAAACTGAGAAGTGCGATCGAGGATCACCGCTTGAACAGGAATTACGGATTCAAGGCCGACGATGTCGCAGCCCTTTTGGAGGGTAGCGCTCAAGCCAAGCAGGCGATATTCTGGAGGGATCTCATCGACGGCCAGATGGATGCCGACCGCATGGACTACTTGCTACGGGACTCCTATCACGCCGGCGTTCAGTATGGTCGGTACGACTTGGCCAGGCTGATAGCGACCATGGTTGCCATACCCTGGCAGGAGGCATCTGCCCCCAGGCTCGGCGTCAACGAGGGGGGGTGGCATGCCGCCGAGTCTCTGGTGTTGGCTCGCTACTTCATGTTTACACAGGTTTACTTCCACAAGACCCGGGTCGCCTATGACATCCATCTGCGCGAAACGCTGAAGGAACTGCTTCCTGGAGGCGCCTTCCCAAGGCCTGTTGAGACGGGGTTGGACGAGTATCTTGCCTGGGACGACTGGCGCGTTTTGGGGTTGCTAGCGAACGGAAACGGCGGGGAACACGGCAGGAGAATCGCTACTCGCAAGCATTTCCGAGAGATCCACCATACACCAGAGACGACCTCTCTGAGCGATATGGAAACGCTTGAGAGGGTCCGGAAATCCCTCGGCGGACTACGCGCTGCCGAGGGATCGGCGGAGAAGTCCTGGTACAAGACCGGCGATCCAGACATTCCCGTGATCAGCGACAATGGCAAAATCAAGCCATTGTCAGCGTATTCCAGTATGCTCGCAAATATGAAAGCCAACAACCAGATCCGGGTCTATGCAAAACCGGAAGACGCGGAACAAGCCAGAACCAAGGTCAACGAGGTCCTGCAAAACCCATGACCGATACGGTTACTAGAATCGCTCTGATCGCCTACTTCGCTGAGAAGTCACAAAGCAACTGGATCGGCAGGACAGCGCTGATCAAGCTCTGCTATCTGCTTCAAACGTTGCGTCACGTGTCGCTCGGATACAACTTTACGCTCTATTCCTACGGTCCGTTTGACGCCGCCGTCCTGCAGGATCTAGGCAACGCGGTGGCGCTGGGCTTCGTCCGAGAAGAGTTGACGCTGCATGGGCTTGGGTACGGCTACCGGATCCACAATCGACTTCCCCTACAAGATGTGCAACGTTGGAGCGGCAGCTTCTTGCAGAATCATCGAGAGGACATCCACTGGGTAATTGAAGAGTTCGGAAACCTTAGCGCCTCCCGGTTAGAGCTGCTGAGCACCATCGTGTATGCGGACCGCGAGGCAGACCGATCCCGCGAAAGCCTCACCCCGGAAAGACTCGCCGCGCGGGTTCGGGAGGTGAAACCGCGTTTCAGTGAGCCACAGATTCTCCAAGAGGTAAAGTCGCTTAAGCAGAAAGCATTGCTGAAGTCTATGTAGCAGGGATTTCCCACACATCCAAATTCACAGGCCGGTCTACCGCAACCGATACCCGCTCTCCCCCGGCAGCCGCCCGTCGATCTTCAGCAGCTTGAGATTCTTCGGCGCCCGCGACGCTTCCACGAAGGCGATCGACCCCGGCGTGGCCGCCGCCTGCGCCAGCGCTTCCTCACCCGAGTTGACAACCTTGGGCCCGCTCGCCGCCTCGGCGCGAAACACTTTCCCGATCCAATACTGGCGGAATTGCGCCTCGCTCATCTGGTAGATCACTCGCAGCACGACATCGCGCTCCCGCGCCGCCGGCGCCCGCAGCAGCAGCGTGACGCGCAGGCCCGGCGCCCAGAACTGCCGGTCGCCCAAAAGCAGCTTCCGCACCTCGGCAAAACTCAGATCGCTCGCCGGCACGCCGGGATGCCCCACCAGCGCCACGTCCCCGCCGGACGGCGCCTGGATACCTTCGAGCGATACAGATGCGGCCAACACCAGCGCCATCGTCCAGCAACCTAGTAACACTGCGCTTCGTCTCATGGCCGTCCCCCTTAGAACGTGAAGCTCGTCTGGAGGAAGCCCCCGTTGATGCGAGGCAGCCCCGGCCGACGCTGGTTGCGGTACTCGGCCTTGAGGGCCGCGAAGCTCGATATGTCGTACCGCATCCCAACGACCGAGCCCGCCAGACCGGACACTCCGGCGAAAACCGGATTGGCGGCGGGAATGTGGATGTACTCAAAGCGGTAATACGGCTTCCACAGCTTCTGGCCCCACGGCAGCCGGTAGCCCAACTGCACGTAGTAAGCCTGGCTGTTGAAGCTGCCGGGCCTGCCTTCTTCGCTGTGGTTGACGTTGGCCGCCTCGGCGATTATTTCCGGCGTTTCCTTCTGCCAGACCAGGTGACCCGAGGTGATCCACTCGTTGAACGAGCGCGCGCCGACGTTGATCCTGTCCCGGTACACCGACCCGCCAGCCTGCAACCGATACACGCGATCCGGCTTAACGAACAGGTTCACCAGCCACGCCCGGCTATTGTTGTTGTCGCCGGCGTCGCCCCCCCGGCTGATCACGTTGCCCCGGCCGTTGCCGATCCCGACGTTGTAATTCAGGTTCAGACCGCCCGCCGGCGCCGCACCTTCGATCAAGCCGCCGATGAAATGCACCGGGATGAAAGTCCCGCCGAACCGCGTCATTTCCGGGCGGCTGATGCTGGTCTGCAGCCACTGGCCGTGGTGATAGTAGGTGTTCCACCAGTTGACCGGCGTGTGATAGCGCCCGAAGGAGACTTTGAAGTAGTCGCTCTGGTCGAACCGAATCAGCAGGCGCTCCACCTCGGCGTTGAATCCGGTCGCCGCCGGCGACCCGGTGCCGGCGTCGGTCCGCGCGCTGAAACTGATTTCCCCGAAGACGCTCACGCGGGGCGACAGCACCGTCGAGGTGTGCAGCGCCAACTGGCCGGACGTGAAACCGCTTCGGACGCCGCGTTGATCGGTGGCTGCGAAGTTGAAATCGCTGAACCCGGCGATCTTCAGGGCCGGCTGCGCGGGAGCCGGGTCGGAGCCCTGCGCCGCCGCATGGTGCTCCTGCTGCACGGTCGCCGCCTGCTGCGGCGGCGCCGCCGCGGTTTTTGCGGCCGAGATGGTGGCCGGACCGTTGCCGTGCCCGCCGTTCTCGAGCTCCGCCACGCGTTTCTCCAGCTTCTCAATCCGCGCCAGCAGCGCCTCCACCGCCTCGGCCGAGACGGCGGCCGGTGCCCTCTCCGCCGGCCGCGCCGGTGTTGTCATTAACAGTAGGCAGGCGCATCCCGTCATCCATTTCATACGACCTCCGGAAGCGGCGCCGCGCGTTCGGCGCGCTCGACTGGAACCGAAACCGAAGAATAGTTGCTCGCCGGTCCCGATGTCAACTAAACTGGAGGGAGCCATGCCACTCGCCCCCGGCGCCCGTCTCGGTCCCTACGAAGTCGCTTCCCAGCTCGGAGCTGGGGGCATGGGCGAGGTCTACCGCGCCCGCGATTCGCGGCTCGACCGCGACGTCGCCATCAAGGTGTTGCCGGAGCGGCTGTCCAAGGACCCGGAGGCCCTGGCTCGCTTCGAGCGCGAGGCCAAGACGATCGCCTCGCTCTCGCACCCCAACATTCTGGCGATTCACGACTTCGGCCAGGACCAGGGCGTTTGGTTCGTGGTCACCGAGTTGCTGGAGGGAGAGACTCTCGGCGCCCGCCTGAAGCAGTCCCCGCTTCCGTGGCGGAAGGCAGCCCAGATCGTGGTGGAAGTCGCCGAGGGCCTGGCCGCCGCGCACGCCAAGGGGATCACGCACCGCGACATCAAGCCGGAGAATATCTTCCTGACCTCGGATGGCCGTGTGAAGATCCTCGATTTCGGCCTGGCCCGCGTGGCGTCGCCCATCGTCTCTCACGACGGCACCACCATCGGATCGGATCGGCCAGAGCACGGCAAGACACGGCCGGGCTCGGTCCTCGGCACCGCCGGCTATATGTCGCCCGAGCAGGTGCGCGGCGAGCCGGTCGGCCCGGCCAGCGACATCTTCTCGCTCGGCTGCGTGCTCTACGAAATGGTCTCCGGCATCCGCCCGTTCGGCCACGAGAGTTTTGCCGAAGCGCTGGCCGCGGTGTTGCGCGGGAATCCGCCGGAGCTGTCGGCGAGCGGACGCGAGATTCATCCCGACCTCGACCGGCTGATCATGCGCTGCCTGGAAAAAAACCCGGAGAGCCGCTTCCAGTCGTCGCGGGATCTGGCCTTCGCCCTGCGGTCGATCTCCGGCAGCTCCGAGGTTCGGCGCGGCGAGACGGCGCCGGCGCCAGCCCCGCCGCGGCGGCGCCTGCGCCCGCTTTGGGTGGCGGTCCCGGTTGTGGTGCTGGCGCTCGCCGCGGCCGGGCTGTTCCTCTGGTCCCCGTGGAACGGGTCGATCGACTCTCTCGCCGTGCTGCCGTTTGCCAACGCCGGCGGCGATCCCAACGCCGAATACCTCAGCGACGGTATCACCGAGACCATCATCAAGAACCTGTCGCAGCTCCCCAACCTCGGCGTGATGTCCCGCAGCTCGGTCTTCCGATACAAGGGCAAGGATATCGACCCGCAGGCCGCCGGGCGCGCGCTCAAGGTCCGCGCGGTGCTCGCCGGACGCGTCGTCCAGCGCGGCGACAACCTCTCGATCAGCGCCGAGCTGATCGACGTCGAGACCAACCGCCAGATCTGGGGCGAGCAGTACAACCGCAAGCTGGCGGACTTGATGGCCGTCCAGGAGGAGATCTCGAGCGAAATCTCCGACAAGCTCCGCCTGCGGCTCACCGGCGACGAGAAAAAGATGCTGGCCCGCCGCCATACCCAGAACACCGAAGCCTACCAGCTCTACCTGCAAGGCCGCTTCCACTGGAACAAGCGCACCCTCGAAGGCATGCAGCAGAGCATCGACTTTTTCCAGCAGGCCATCGCCAAGGATCCTAACTACGCGCAGGGTCACGCCGGCCTGGCCGACGCCTTCGCCTTGCTGGCCGACTATCACGTCCTGCCGGCCCGCGAGGTGATGCCGCGGGCCAAGACGGCCGCCACCCGGGCCATCGAGCTCGACCCAACCCTGGCCGAGGCCCACGCCTCGCTCGGCTGGGTCAAGCTCACCCACGACTGGGCCTGGGCCGACGCCGAGACGGAGTTCAAGCGCGCCATCCAGCTCGACGGGAACTACGCCGCCGCCCGCCATTGGTATGGTGAATATCTTCTGGTCAACGGACGCGGGGAGCAGGCCCTGGCCGAGCTGGAGCGCGCCCAGCAGCTCGAACCGGTCAACCTGGCTCTTAACCGCGCCTTAGGTTCGGGCTTCCACTACGCCCGTCAGTACGATCGGGCCATCGAGCAGTGCCGCAAGACCCTCGGGCTCGACCCCAACTTCGTCGGCGCCCGCCTCTTCCTCGCCCGCGCCTATCAGCAGAAGGGAGCTCACGCCGAGGCCATCGCCGAGCTCGAAAAAGCGCTCCAGATCTCCGAGGGCAACAGCAACGAGCTGGCGGCCATGGCCCACGCCTACGCGCTCGCCGGAAAGCGAAGCGAGGCCGTCAAGATCCTCGTCGAGCTTAAGGAGCGCTCCCAGCAAACCTACGTGCAGCCGATGTGGATCGCGGCCATTCACGCCGCGCTGGGGGAAAAGGATCCGGCCTTCGAGTGGCTCGAAAAAGCCTACGCCGACCGCCCCGGCTGGCTCGTCTACCTCAAGATCGAGCCGATCTTCGATCCGGTTCGCTCCGACCCGCGTTTCGCCGACCTGCTGCGCCGCATCGGCTTGCCCTCCTGAGGCGCTTTCCAGCCGTCCCTTACGGTAAGCGGTTGTTGACGCCGCTGTGCCCCAGGCCTACAATGAGGGCAGCTTTTCGCTAGGGAGGATCCACATGAGAATCATGCCGTTGTTGGCTAGCGCAGCGTTGGTGTGTATCGTCGCCTCGGCTCAAACTTCCGGACGCCTCTCGGGTACGGTCGTCGACCCGCAGGGCGGCGCGGTCCCGGGCGCGGTCGTCACGGTTGTCAACCAGCAGATCAGCCGGACGTACTCCGTCACCACCAACGAGCGCGGCGAGTGGAACATCCCGTCGCTGGCCACCGCCGCCTATCGCGTCTCCGTCAACGCCCCGGGATTCAAGACCGCCGTCGTCCCGGACGTGCAGATTGACGCCGCTACGCCGGCGACGGTCAACGTGACGCTCGAAGTGGGCGCCGTCGCCGAAACCGTCGAGGTCAGCGGCGCCGCCGAGATTCTCCAGACCGCCACCTCCACGGTCGCCTCCACGCTCACCGGTCGCCAGATCAACGAGCTGCCCTTCACCACGCGCAACGCCCTGGAGCTGATCCTGTTTCTCCCCGGCACCCAGACCATCGGCACGCCGCGCACTTCCTCCATCAACGGCCTGCCCAAGGGCTCGCTCAACGTCACCATCGACGGCGTCAACATTCAGGACAACTACTTGAAGAGCTCCGACGGCTTCTTCGCCTCCATCCAGCCCAAGAGCGACGCCATCGAGGAAGTCACCGTCTCGACCGCCAACCCCAGCGCCGACGCCGCCGGTGAAGGCGCCGCCCAGGTCAAGTTCGTCACCAAGTCGGGCACCAGCGAGTTTCACGGCGGCGTGCTCTGGCAGCACCGCAACACCGCCTTGAACGCCAACTACTACTTCAACAACATCGACGGCCTGCCGCGCGACCGCATCGTGCTGAACCAGATCGGCGGCCGCCTGGGCGGTCCGATCCTCAAAGACCGCCTGTTTTTCTTCGCCAGCCACGAGGAGTTTCATCTGCCGCAGACCTACGGCTCGACCGTGCGGACGGTGGTCACGCCGGCCGCTCGCCAGGGCCAATTCACCTACCAGGACAGCGGCGGCCAGATCCGCGCCGTCGACCTCTACGCCTTGGCCGCGGCGCGCAATGCCACGCTGCCCTCGACCATCCGCCAGTTTCCGGCCACGCCCGATCCGCGCGTCGCCCGGGACCTCGCTGAGATCGAGGGCCTCGTGTCGGCGGGCGGCTCCCTCCGCAACCGGGTCCTTACTAATAATGACTACAACCGCTTCGACTACAACTTCCAGGCCCCCGGCGGCAACGTGCGCCGTTTCCCCACCGTCCGTATGGACGCCAACCTTACCGACAAGCACCACCTGGAGTTCGTCTGGAACTACCAGCACTACAACACCAACCCCGACGCTGTGAACAACGTGATCCCGATCTACCCCGGCACTGGCACCGTTTTGGGCAGCCCGGTTTCCGGCGGAATCCGCCGCAAGACTTTCTCCGCCGTCACCGCCGTGCGCTCTACTCTCAGCCCGCGCCTCACCAGCGAGGTCCGCTTCGGCTTCGGCGGCGCCGGCACTTCCCTGTTCAGCGGCGAGATCGTCCCCTCCCTGTTCAACCGCTGGGCCGGCTACGCCCCCGTCTACAACTACGTCACCAATCCGTACACCGACCGCACCCAGTCCCGCCGCCACACGCCCGTCTGGACCGGCAACGCCAACCTCTCGTGGTCTCGCGATACGCACCTGCTCAACTTCGGCGGCACCTTTACCCACGTCACGAGCTGGGTTCAGAACTCCGGAACTCAGGACACCCCCACCATCACCTTCGCGATGGCCGCCAATGACCCGTCCAATTTCGGCGCCACTTCTCTGTTCACCGCCGCGAACTTCCCGAACAGCACCCAGGCCCAGCGCGACCAGGCCGCCGCCCTGTACGCCCTGCTCACCGGCCGCGTCTCGACCATCGGACGCTCCGTCGCCCTCGACGAAAAGACCAAAGCCTACGGTTCGTTCCCGTCGACCGACCGCAACCACCAGCGCGAGTTCGCTTACTATTTCCAGGATTCCTGGCGCGTCCGTCCCGGTTTCACGTTCAACTACGGACTCCGCTGGGACGTGCAGTTGCCGTTTGCCAGCGACAACGACAACTATTCCCGCGTTGGACTCGAAGGACTCTACGGCGTCTCCGGCGTGGGTAATCTCTTTCGGCCCGGGGTGTTGCAGGGCGTCGAGCCGCAGTTCTTTCCGGCCGAGAGCGGCCAGAGTACTTTTCGTACCTACTGGAAGCACTTCAACCCCTCGACCGGCTTCGCGTGGTCCATCCCGGGAACCCGGCGGCCGGGGTTGAGGTGGCTGCTGGGTTCCGGGGGGCGCAGTGTGATTCGCGGCGGCTACTCCATCGCCACGGTCCGCGAGGGCATGGCCGTTTTTACCAGCATCTGGGGCGCCAACCAGGGCCGCAGCGTCACCCTGACCATCAATCCGGGGAACTTCCCGGCCGAGTTCGGCCCGCCCGGCAGCGTCTGGTTCCGCGACGCCACCCTTCCGGCCCGCGTCGCTCCCCAGCGCCCCACCTATCCGATCCCGGTCGTCGCCGGCAACAGCGTCAACGAGTTCGACCCCAACCTCCGCATGGGCTACGTGCAGTCGTGGACACTCAGTTTCCAGCGCGAGCTGAACCAGAACACCGTCCTCGATGTCCGCTATGTCGGCAACCACGGCGTCGGCCTGTGGCGCCAGTCGAACCTCAACGAGGTCAACATCTTCGAAAACGGGTTTGCCGATGAGTTCAAGATCGCCATGAACAACCTGGCCATCGCGCGCGCCGCCAATCCCGCCAGCATCAACTTCGGCAATCAGAACCTCACCGGTCAGCGCGACATACCCATCATCCGCACCGCACTCAACACCACCAGCGACTCTACCTTCGCCACCACCATCGAGCGTGGATCGGCGGGCTCGCTGGCCAACAGCATCGCCTTTGACGCCACCCGCATGGGCCGCCTGACGTCAGCCGGATACCCTCGCAACTTCTTCACGGTCAACCCGTCGGTTCTGGGCGGCGGCTCGTTCATCGTCCGCAACGGCGCCAGCTCCACCTACAACGCCCTACAAGTCGAGGTCCGGCGCCGCCTCTCCGCCGGGCTGCTCCTCCAGGGCAGCTATGCCTGGTCCAAATCCCTCTCCAATATGCTTGCCAACAGCTCGACGGTCTCAAGCCAGCCCTTTACCTTCCGCTCCCCGGAGCTCGACAAAGGACCCTCGCCCTGGGACATCCGCCACGGGTTCAAGCTGAACTGGATCTACGAGCTGCCTTTCGGTCCCAGCCGCCGTCATCTATCGAGCCTTCGCCAGCCGGTGTTGCGCCGCATGATCGAGGGCTGGGAGATCGCCGGCGTTTCCCGAACGCAGTCGGGCTCACCGGAACGGCAGGACAGCGGCCGCGCTACGTTCAACCAGTTCGAATCCGGCGTCGTTCTGTACAACATGACCGCCAGGCAGTTTCAGGAAATGATGCAGGTCCGCAAGGATCCGCGCGGCATCGTATATGTGCTGCCCCAGGCGCTGATCGACAATACCAAGGCGGCCTTTGAAGTGGGCGGCAAGACGCTCCGCGACCTGGATCGCAGCGCGCCCTATGTCGGCCCGCCGTCCGATCCTGGCAACCCCGGCTACAAAGTCTATCTGTATGGACCCTGGCAGGCCCGCTGGGACCTGGCCGTGATGAAGAAGACCTCCCTCGGCGAGCGCCGCAACGTCGAGTTCCGCGTGCAGTTTCTGAACGCCTTGAACGCCGCCAACTTCCTGCTGGGCGGCGCCGGCAACGTCGTCAACACCGAGGGCGTCGGCGCCACCTGGGGCGAGATCCGCAGCGCCTACCGCGACATCACCGTCTCGGGCTCCAACGACCCCGGCGGGCGGCTGATCGAGTTCGTGCTGCGGTTCAATTTCTGAGCGGCCGTGCGCACGACAGTCACCCTCGACGACGACGTTTTCGCCAAGCTCCAGGCCGAGATGCGGCGCTCCGGCCGCTCCTTCAAGGAAACCGTCAACGAGTTCCTGCGCCGGGGCTTGACCGCGCGCCGCCAGGCCCCGCCGGCGAAACCGTTTCGCATCCAGGCGCGGGATCTCGGCCTGCGCCCGGGCTTTCAGCTCGACAACATCGGCGAGCTCCTCGAGCAGATCGAAGGCCCCACTCACCGGTGACGCTCCTCGACGCCAACATCCTGCTGTACGCCCACAACCCCGGATCGCCGGAACACGCGCCCTGCAGCCGCTGGCTGGAAACCGCCTTTTCGGGACGCGAGCCGGTCGGTTTGGGCCTGGGCGGTGATCCTCGCCTTCGCGCTCATCGCGACCAACCCTCGGCTGTTTCGCGCGCCCCTCGCCATCGACGAGGCTTGCGCCGCGATTCAAGGCTGGCTCTCGCAGCCGACTGCTACAGATACTGGAGCCCACGGATCGTCACTGGGCAATCTTGAGCGGCCTGCTGGTCGGCAGTCAGGCGCCGCGCTGGCCATCGAGCACGGCGCCACCCTCGTCACCACCGCTTCAACGGCCTGCAGCTGCTGAATCCCCTGGCGCCACGCTAGAATAGTGATCTCCGAAGCCGCCTCATGGTCGTCGCCTCCCAGCTCCGCGCCGGCATGGCCGTTCGACACGAGGGGACTATCTACAAAGTAATCGCCGCCGACTATCATCCGGGCCAGGGCAAGATGGGCGGCGCCACCCACGCCCGCTTGAAGAACCTCTCGAGCGGAACCCTCTGGGAGCACAGCTTTCGCGCCGATTCGAAACTCGACGACCTCCCGGTCGAGAAGCAGTCCATGGACTTCCTCTACGCCGACGGCGAGGATTGCTGCTTCATGAACCCGGAGACCTTCGACCAGGTCACCATCGCCAGCGCCGTGCTGGGCCAGCAGGCGCGCTTCCTCAAGCCGGAGATGCGCGTCCCGGTGGAGTTCGTGGAGGGCCAGCCGGTCAGTGTGTTGTTTCCCGACATACTGGAGATGCGCGTCGCCGACACCGCGCCGCCCGTGCACCAGCAGGGCGACAGCACCTGGAAGCCGGCCTCCCTCGACAACGGCGTCGAGATCCTGGTGCCGCAGTTCATCAAGGCCGGCGACGTCATCCGCCTCGATTCCCACGCGCTCAAATACACGGAGCGCGCCAAGACGCCCGGGAGATAGCCGTGTTCCGCCTGCTGGCCGTTCTCGCGCTCGCCGCCGCCCAGCCCGCGGCGCTCGAGCGCCAGGCCTACCGCGCCTACCAGTCGCGCGAGTGGGCCGCCGCCGCGCGTCTCTACGAGTCGTTGCACGCGGCCGCGCCGGGAAGCGATGCGACCTACGACAATCTCGGCGTCGCGCTCATCAACCTCGCCCGCTGGGAGCAGGCCGAGCGCGCCCTCGAAAAAGCCGTCACCCTCAATCCCCGCCACCGCTGGGCCTACAATCATCTCGGATTCGTCTACCGCGAGCAGGGCCGCCACGAAGAGGCCGCCGAGATGTTCCGCCGCCAGATCGAGATCAGCCCCAAGGATCCCTACGCCTACCGCAACCTCGCCGGCCTCTATGCCCGTCTGGGCCGGCTCGACGAAGCCGACCGCACCGCCGCCGCGCACGAGCGCCGTACCTATGAGCGCGGCGCGGTCTACATCGACATCGCCTGCCAGTTGATCTCGTTGAACCGCGCCGAGCAGGCCAAGAAGTATCTCGAAGAGGCCGAGCGCGCCGGCGCCGGCCGCGCGCTGGTGGCCCAGGAGACCGCCCATTACTTCCTGAGCACGGGCGACCAGCGCGGCGCCGAGCAGCAGTACCTGCTGTCGCTCGAATACCAGCCCTACGAGCCGGCTGTCGCCCTGCGCCTGGCCATGCTGTACTTCAACACCGGCAACCTCGACCAGGCCGCCGCCGCCTTCGCGCGCGTGCTGTCGGTCGATCAGAGGGACCAGGTTACGATTCGCACCTCCGCCAGCGCGTCGAGGATCGTGCCGCTCGCCGAGCTGCGCCAGGACGCCGGCGCCGCCCGCACGCTGCTCGGCGACATGCCCGTCGAGCTGGGCCGCGCCGCGCTGCTCGTGCGCCTCGAGAGCCGACGCAAGCTCTACACCGAGTCCCGCTCCGTCCCGCTGCTCGTCTGGTTCCGCGCCGCCTGGCAGGAATTGGTGGACTCGAAGCTTTCCCCCGAAGCCGAGGGCTGGGCGCGCGACGCGCTCGGCTGGCTGCTGCTGGAAGACGGCCAAACCGCCGCCGCCCGCGCCGAGCTCGAGCGCGCCCACGTCCTCGCGCCCGGCCGCCGCATGATCGCCTACCACTTCGGCGTTGCCCTCGAGAAATCCGGCGAGCTAGAAAAAGCGTTGGACCTCTACACGCGCTCGCTCGAGCCCTTGCCGGACAAGGCGATCGACTGCGCCTGCGAGCAGCCCGACCTCGCCGCGCGCGAGAAGATCGCGCGATCGCTGCACGTCAGATTGAAGGGTGAGGAGGCGGATTTCGAAGCGTTCCGCCGCGCTCTGCGATAGGCTCGTCGCTCAGATCCGGACTGCGGCAACGTCGGTTTGCGCGAAATCGCCTCCCTTGAACAACAACGGTTCGCCGGTGGCTTTGGCCAGCGCGTAAGCCGCGGTTCCTAATCGATCGGAAGAATCCTTATCGCGCCCCGATGCGGCGAATTCGCTGGCAGCAGATTCTCCACCCGGCGGTCGTAGGTCGCAAGCGTTCCGCCTTTTCGAATGGCCAAGTCGAGCAGCAAGGCGTCGGCGATCTGCTGGTGTCCGATGAGCCGCTCTCGAATCTCAGGCAGAATCCCGACGAGACCGGAATCCAGGGACCAGAAGTGGTGGTCTCTGGCGGATGCGTTCGTTTCCAATACGCGAAGTGCCTCTCGGATCCGAACCTGCCCGCTCCCTGCGCCGGGGTGACCGGAAAGGCGCACGAAGGCCGCTTGCGTCAGCGCGCAGGTTGCCCAGCCCTCGTTCCGCCGGGCTGCGAACCAACGGTGCGCTGCGCGGTGGTGTATATGAGTCGGCCAAGCCAGCGCCACCAAAACATTCACATCCAGGAGCGCGGCCATCCCCCCTCATTTTGCTGGCACGGCAAAGTAGCGCAGCAGTTCCTGGTCATCAGCCTCGAGCGCCGCCGCCACGTCGTCGGGACCAAACTTCGGCCCTGATTCGTCCACGTCAAACACCGCGAAGCCATTCACGAACCTGATCGGTACCTTTACATTGGCTCCCAGCCGGGCCAGATATGACATAGCATCCCCCAACGACATTTTCCGAGAGTCGGCGAGGCTGCGGGCGAGGGTCAGAATATCATCGTCGATGTTCAACGTCGTGCGCATCTTGATTCTATGATGCCATGTCGCCGCTTTGATGTCAATCATCCTAACTGTTAGACCCAACCGTAAGATTACGCCATCACACTCCCTCCTCCGCCGGCTCCTGGCGCAGGCTGGAACAATGATGCGCCGCGGCCCGCGTCTGATCCTGCTGGCCGCGGTCTGGCCGCTGCTCTGCGCCGCGCAGATCCCGGCGCCCGACTCGCTGTTTTGCCTGGATCACCTCGCCGGCGTCCGCGCCGCGCAGCGCCGCTACGCCGACGCCGCCTCGCTGCTGGAGCATTGCCTGCGGATCGAGCAGCCGCTCCTCGGCGCCGAGCACCCCCGCGTCATGACGATGCTCAACAACCTGGCGGTGCTCTACAATTCGCAGAACCGTTGGGCCGAAGGCGAGCGGCTGCTCCAACGGGCGCTCGAGCTTCGCGAGAAAGTCTTCGGACGCGACCACCCGGAAGTCGCGGCGACGCTGAACAATCTCGCCGATCTCTACCGCGCCCAGGGCCGGTACCTCAAGGCCGAGCCGCTGTTCCGGCGCGCCATCGCGATCTGGGAGAAATCAGCCGGGGGCGCGCACCCCCATCTGGGCACCGCGCTCAACAACCTGGCCGCGCTGCGATACGAACTCGGCTACCACGAGGGTTCCGAGCGGCTGCTGCGCCGCGTGCTGGCGATCTGGGAGAAGACGCTGTCCCCCGATCATCCCGACCTCGGGGCGTTGTTCAACAACCTGGCCATAGTCTGCCGGGCGCAGGGTCGCGGCAAACAGGCCGCGCAGTTCGCGACGCGCTCCTCGGCGATCCTGGGGAAAGCGCTGCGCCCGCCGGCCGCCAGCCAAATTGTCTGGGGCGACGCCGAGCGCTAGTTTCCGGCCACCTTCTTCATCAAATCGGTGAACCGGGCGTCGGAGCGAATGGGATCGTACAGCGGCTCGACGGCGAGCCAGGCGAGCGGCGTGTCGCGCTCCGCGTAGGCCTTCTCGAGCGACCCCAGGGCCTCGTCCTGCTGGCCCAAACCCAGATGAATCAAGCCGCTGTGGAATGGTGAGACATAGCCGCGCAGCGAGCGCGCCTCGAGGTCGGCGAGCAGTTTCCGAGCCTGGCGCGGCTGCCCTCCCAGCGCGTGGGCCAGGCCGGCGCCGGCCAGCGCGTGAGGACTGCCTCCGGTGAGCCGGCTCGCCGTCTCAAAGGCGCCGATGGCCTCCTCGATCCTGCCCTGTTGGAGGCAAACCCGTCCCAGACCCCAGTGGGCCAGGTGGTAGTGCGGATCGAGCTCCAGGGCCCTGCGGTACTGCTCGGCCGCATGGGCATACTGGCGCGAGTAGTAAAACGCCGTCGCGGTCGACGTGTGGATGAACAGCGACAACGGATCCAGCTCCAGGGCCAGCCGCATCTGCTCGATGGCCTCCGCCAGGCGGCCCGCCGGGGCCAGAGAGAGCATGGCGTAGCCGTGGCGGGCGGAGGCCAGGCGGGGATTCAGCTCGATGGCCCGGCGAAACTCGCGCTCGGCGGCCGTCCATTCCCAGTCGAGGATGGATCGAGCCGCCCCCAGGGAGGCGTGAGCCTCGGCCAGCGAGTCGTCCAGCTCGACGGCCTGTAGCGCCGCGGCGGTGGCCTGGGCGCGGACCGCGCTGGGGGGCTGCGCGCCCCAGACCACCAGCAGGTTCAACGAGTCGCTCAAGCCGGCGTACGCCGAGGCGAACCGGGGATCGCAGGCGATGGCCTGCCCGAAGTACTCGACGGCCTTCTCGAGCCCCTCGAACGTCTGGCGGTTCCAGTGGTGGGCGCCCTTCAGGTAGAGGTGATAGGCGTCGAGATTCGACGTGCCGCGCTTCCCGCCGGCCGCCCCGGCCCCCAGCCGCACCCGGAGCGTCGCGGCGATGGCCTGGGAGATCTCGTCCTGGATGGCGAAGACGTCGCGCATCGGGCGCTCATAGGTCTCAGACCAGAGGTAGGCGCCGTCGGCGACGCTGACCAGTTGCGCGGTGACCCGCAGCCGCTCCCCCGCCCGCCGCACGCTGCCCTCCAGCACCACCGAGACCCCCAGTTGCCGGCCGGCGGCGGTAACGTCGTCGGCCTTGCCTTTCAATTGGCAGGCGGAGTGCCAGGCCACCACGCGGAGACCCTCGACCTTGGTGAGCGCCCGGATCAGCTCTTCGGTCAGGCCGTCGCTGAAATACTCGGCGTCCGGCTCCGGACTCCGATTGGCGAACGGCAGCACGGCAATGGCCGGCCGGCGGGGCTCGGCCTCGGAAGCGGCCTCCGTCTCGCGCCACCGGAAGACCGGCGCGTACTGGCCCTTGGGGAACTCGATGCGGATCGGCTCGTCGCGGCCTTCCAACTCGTAATACCGTTTGAGTTTCGCTCGCAGCCGCCGCGCCTCGACCCGCACGATCGGCTCGATCCGCGGGTCGTAGGATTCCTTGCGGTCGAACACTTTCATCCCGATGACGTATTCCTTGAGTTGCTCGGCGCGGCCCTCGATGACCTGCTCCACCGTGAAGCACAGGAATCGCCGCAGCCGCTCGGATTGCGCAAACCCGGCGCTGGCTAGAATCTTTTGGAGGTGCGCGCGCACCGGCTCGGGCGGCAGCGTGTTCAGCGGCGGCATAGTTTACCCCTTGATTGATTGTAGATGCGCGGCGTCGTTTTTAGGATTCGCTTTTCTCTTCGTCGCCGCTCGCCGCGCTTTCTCAAACACTCCTCGCAGCGTCGCTTCCGTCAGCCGCCCTGTCTGCGTATTCTGCTGGCTCGGATGGTATGACGAGATGACTAACGGTAAGCTTCCGGTAAGCTGGTGAACCGCCCCGTGCGCGAACGGGTAGCGGACCCCGCGCCGCGGCAGCCGTCCCATCGAGCGCAACGCAGCCAGGTAGGCGTCGTGCGCCAGCTTGCCTAGTGTCACGACAACTCTTACGTTCCCCAGCAGCTCTAGTTCCCGCTCCAGGAACGGCTGGCAGTTGGCGAATTCCTCGGGGGCCGGCTTGTTGTCGGGCGGCGCGCAGCGGACAGCGGCGGTGATGTAGAGATCCTTCAGCTGGAGGCCGTCGTCGCGCGAAACCGCGGTGGGTTGGGATGCGAACCCGGTCTTGTGAAGCACCCGGTAGAGAAACTGCCCCGAGCCGTCGCCAGTGAACATGCGGCCGGTGCGGTTGGAGCCATGCGCCCCCGGTGCCAACCCAATCGCCAGCACCCTGGCAGCAGGGTCGCCGAAGGAAGGTACCGGCTTGCCCCAATATTCCCACTCCCGGTAGGCGCGCCGTTTCTGGTTGGCGATGAGCCGGCAATGCTCGACCAGGCGGGGGCAGAGTCGGCAGGCGATGACCTCCCCTTGCAGGGCCGCTAAACGGCCGCTATTGCTTCCTGTACGTTGATCTGGTATAAATGCGTCCATCGTAGTCATAGGAGACATAGTGGAGGGCTATATCCGGCGGTACCGGAGCTAAGTTTATGAAAACACAGGCCAAGGGCAATCGCCGAACGGCCCGGCCCACCCGCAGCCGCCCGGCGCCAGCGAGGCGGAAGTCGAAACCTGCACCCGCCAGAAGGCCCGTCCGCCCGGCCCCGCGGATGGCGCGCGTGAAACCGCCCCCGCCCGACCCGGCCATCGTGGCAGCTCAACTCAAAGAGCAACGACAATCTTACGACGAGGCGGTCCGGCTTTTCCAAGCGAAGAAGTACGATCGCGCCGAGGCGCCTTTCCAGAAGTCCGCCGGCGGCCCCAATCGCACGCTGGCGCACCACGCCCAGGTTCACCTGGAAATCTGCCGTCAGCGTCTGCGTCCCGCTGAAGTAACCCTGAAAACCGCCGATGACCACTACAACTACGCGGTGAGCTTGATCAACGCGCGGCGTTTGGAGGAGGCCGCCGGGTACTTGCGCAAAGCGTTGGGCATGAGCCCCAAAGCCGATCACGTGCACTACGCGCTGGCGTCGGCGCAGGCGCTGCAAGGAAACGCCGCGGGCGCTTATGAGAGCCTCAAAACGGCTGTCGCGCTCGAACCACGGAACCGCTACCTGGCCCGTAGTGACGGCGACTTCGCCGGCGTTCTCGGGTACCCTCCGCTCGCTTCCCTGCTGCATTTGGATCGTGGCGGCCTCCCAAGGAGTTCATGAGCCAAGGCTCCCGGGCCGGCTTGGAACCTGCAACACCCAGACCCCATGAGGCCCTCCGGATTGTCGCGCTGGGGGGCGGCACGGGTTTATCAACGCTGCTCGAAGGGCTGAAGGGACGGGAAGCCGACGCGCCGCTCTCCGACCTGACCGCCATTGTCACGGTGACCGATGAAGGGGGCAGCTCCGGCCGCTTGCGGCGAGACTTCTCGGTGCTGCCCCCGGGAGACATCCGCAACTGTATCGTGGCGCTGGCAGCCGACAAGAACCTTCTTTCCAAGCTGTTTCAGTATCGATTCGGCAGCGGGCGCGGGCTGAAGGGCCACAGCTTCGGCAACTTGTTCCTGACGGCGCTGACCCGCGTCACGGGGGATTTCCAGCAAGCGGTGCAGGTTTCGAGTGAGGTTCTGGCGATCCGCGGCAAGATCCTGCCGTCCACCATGACGGACGTGAGGCTCGAAGCGGAGCTGGCCGACGGCGCCACCGTTGCCGGGGAAACTAACATCAGCCGCGCGCGGTCCCGGATTCGCTCGATCCGCCTGGCGCCGCGCCACTGTCAGCCGGTCGCCGAGGCGCTCGAAGCCATCGAGACGGCGGACCTGATCAGCCTCGGACCCGGTTCGCTGTATACCAGCGTCGTCCCGCACTTGTTGGTCCACGGCGTGGCCAAGGCCATCGCCCGCTCGCGCGCCGTGAAGGTCTACGTCTGCAACCTGATGCAGCAGCCCGGCGAGACGGTTGGCTACACGGCCGGGGATCACGTTCGCGCCATCCTCGAGCATAGCGGCGGCCACTGGGGCCGCGCGCTGCTGGATTACGTGGTGGTAAACTCGCGAAAGGTCCCTGCGGCGATGGCCCGGCGCTACGCTCGCCAGCGGTGCGGGCCGGTGGAAGTCGATTTGGAGACGCTCGCGGAGCTCGGCGTGCAGGTCATAGCCGAGAACCTGCTGGCCGGCGGAACCGTGGTGCGCCACCAGCCGGCGCGGGTGGCCCAGTTGCTGGTTTCGCTCGCCAGGCTCGGACGGCAGCAGCGCGCGATGGCATGACCGAAAACCTGGCAATCGTGATTCTGGCGGCAGGCGCGGGGACGCGCATGAAGTCGGAGCGCGCCAAGGTGCTGCACCGCGCCGGGGGCAAAACGCTGATCGAGCTGGTGGTCGCCACGGCGAGCCGGCTGGCGCCGGCCGGCTCCATCTATGTCGTCGTCGGATACAAGGCGGATCAAGTCCGCGAGACGCTGGACGGCCGTGGTGTGAAGTTCGTCGTGCAGCGGCAGCAACTGGGCACCGGCCATGCCGTGCTGGCCTGCCGCCGAGTGTTCGAGAAGGGCGCCAAGCGGGTGCTCCTGCTGTACGGGGACTGCCCGCTCATCTCGGCCGAGACGCTCCAGGGTCTGGTCGATCGCCACCGCGCGTCGGGCGCGGCGGCCACCGTGCTGACGGCCGAGATCGCCGACCCCGCCGCGTACGGCCGCATCGTGCGCGGTCCGTCGGGGCGGCTCGAGGCCATTGTCGAACTGAAGGCCGCCACCGCCGAGCAACGGGCCATTCGGGAGATCAACTCGGGCATCTATTGCTTCGAAACCAGGGACCTGTTCCGAAGCCTTCGCGCCTTGAAGCCGAATCGCGCCTCCGGCGAGTACTACCTGACCGACGTGATCGCCGAGCTGGCCAGCCACGGGAAAACAGTGGAAACGGTGGTCGCCGAAGAGCCTTGTCAGGCGCTCGGTATCAACACGCGAATCGAGCTGGCGCTGGTGGATTCCTTGCTGCGCATCCGCAAGGCCGAGCAACTCATGCTGGAGGGCGTTACGATCCAGCGGCCGGAGACCGTGACCCTCGACCAGGACGTGCGCATCGGCCCGGACACGCTTCTCGAGCCGTTCGTGCAGGTCCTGGGGCGCTCCGCCATCGGCAAGGGCTGCTTGATCCGGTCCTACTCGATGATCAGCGATTCGACCGTCGCGGACAACGTGGTGGTCGAGCCGTTTTCGCTGCTGCATGGCTCCAAGGTCGAGGCCGGAGCGCGCATCGGACCGTACGCGCGGCTCCGAGCCGGCAATCGCATCGGCCGCGGAGCGCAGATCGGCAACTTCGTGGAGCTGAAGAAAACGCGGCTCGGCGCGCGCTCGAAAGCGATGCACCTCGCTTATCTCGGCGACTCCACGATCGGCGCCAGGGTGAACATCGGCGCCGGCACCATCACCTGCAATTTCGACGGCGTGGCCAAGCACCCCACCACCATCCAGGACGGCGCGTTCGTGGGCAGCAACGCGACGCTGGTGGCGCCCGTGGAGGTCGGCAAAGACGCCTACATCGCCGCCGGCTCGGTGATCACCGAGAATCTTCCCCCCAAAGCCCTGGGCATCGGCCGCGCGCGCCAGACCACCAAGCCAGGATGGGTCAAACGCAAGCGTGTAGGGCGGGCTTCAGCCCGCGCGGGGCTTTAGCCCCGCTTCCCAGCGGGTTCAGGCCGCGCTGTCGTAGGCCCCGGCGTTCTCGAGCAAATGCTTAGGACGCCATTTCTCGCGGTTCCAGCCGGACCCGTCCAGGAACTCGAGGCCGACCTGATAACCATCCTCGATCGGCTGGCAGTAAGCCACCTCGGCATCGCCGTCGAAGCCGCGCGTGTGTACCGAAACCAAGTCCCCCACCTTCATAGGTGCCTTCAGGTTGACGCAGGCCCCCTGCGGGCTGACGTCCTCCAGCAGGCCGACATCGCTCTTCCGGCCGCCGCGCGGGTTCTGCCAATTCAGGTGCACCAGCTCCGAACACATGTGGCGCGGGCTGCTGCGTCGTTCCTTTTGCATTCTCATTCCGACATCCCCTTCAACTCCCTTATCGGTCGGCTTGGCTCGGATCACCCCAGTTTGCGACATCAAAACCAGACCGTCAGCGGGCACACGTTTCCACAGCGTAACACTAACGAAACAGGAGAGTTATTTTTTCGGTCTAGACCTTGGTTTTGGACAAACTCCTGTGTTATAGTCCACCTTCTCGTTCGGAGACAACCCGCCTCTTAGGTCTCGACTGCCCGGATTTCCACAGATGTTGAAACCCTGTGGAAGCCGCTAAGCCGGGCTGGGAACCGCCGCCATGAATGCTTGGGAACAGATCGTTCGGCAACTCCAGCACATCGTCACCGCGGAAAGCTACCAAAACTGGCTGGCGCCTTCCCGGTTCAGCCATATCGAGGGCCGGTCGCTTTTCGTCTCCGTACCCAGTCCCAATGCCAAGCAGTGGCTCGAGACCGAGTACCAGGGGCGGATCCTCGACACGGCGCGGCAACTGGCCATGGACTTTCAGTCCGTCGTTTTCCTGGCCGGGGAGACCGAGCCGGCCAACGGCGGCCGGCCCGCGAGCGGCACGCAAGTGCCGTTTAACTTCGACTCCGACGAGCAGGCGTTTAATCCGCGCTACAGCTTTGAGGCGTTTGTCGTCGGCACTTGCAACCAGTTCGCCCATGCGGCGGCGCGGGCCGTCGCCTCCAACCCCTCGCGCGCCTACAACCCGCTCTACCTCTACGGCGGGGTGGGCATGGGCAAGACCCACCTGATGCAGTCGATCGGCCGCGAGATCAAGAAGAACTTTCGCGAGACGAAGGTGATCTACATCTCGGGCGAGCAGTTTCTCAACGAGATGGTCAGCTCGCTCCGCTACGACCGCATGACTTCGTTCCAGGAGCGCTACCGCTCGGCCGACGCCCTGCTGGTCGACGACATCCAGATCCTCGGGGGCAAGGAGCGCACGCAGGAGGAGTTCTTCCACACCTTCAACACCCTCTACGAGCTCCAAAAGCAGATCGTCATCTCGAGCGACTGCCCGCCCAAGGAGCTCTCCGGCCTGCATGAGCGGATCCGATCGCGCTTCGAGTCGGGGTTTATCGCCGACCTGCAGCCGCCGGACCTGGAAACCAAAATGGCCATCCTCGACCGCAAGGCCGAGGAGGAGGGCGTGGAGCTGCCGGAGGACGTTCGTGCCTTCATGGCCACCAAGATGAAATCCAACGTCCGGGAACTCGAAGGCGCGCTCATCCGGCTGTTGGCGCTAGCCTCCTTGACCGGGGCGCCCATTAACCTGTCGATGGCCCAGCAGGCCCTCAAACCCATCGTAAGCCTGACCGATCGCAAGATCACCATAGACATGATCCAGCGGACAGTCTGCGAGCAGTTCGGCCTCAAGTCCGGGCAACTAAAGGAGAAGACTAACGCCAAGACCATCTCCTACCCGCGCCAGATCGCCATGTACCTGGTTAAGGAGTTGACCCCAGCGTCGCTGCCGGAGATTGGCAGGGCTTTTAATGGTAAGCACCACACCACGGTGCTGCACTCCGTCAAGAAGATCGAGAACCTTCGCAGATCGAACCCAGATTTGAATAGGATGATCCACAAGCTAATCGACTCATTCAACTAGGGATGAGTAGTTTTCTACAGCCAGGGGTATGCCACCACTGTTGCAGGCTGTTGGCACTCTCCACGTTGGTCGACGCCATTCTAGGGAGTACACCAGGCGTCCACAGGTATGGCGTGCGGCAACTACCTCAAACCAAGAGGGATGGCGAGTTTCCCACCGTTCCACAAGCTCTACTACTACGGAACATTCTCTTTAGTATAATTGGAGTTAGGATCCCCTAATCGCGAGAGGCGGCATGGAATTCACCGTCAGCAAGCTGGAGCTGGTGAAGGAGCTTGGTCTCAGTCAGGGTGTGGTGGAGAAAAAGACCACCATCCCGGTGCTCTCGAACGTGCTGCTTGAGGCGCGGGATAAGGAGATTGTCCTTACCGTCACGGACCTGGAGCTAGGCGTTCGTACGGTTTGCGCGGCTGCTGTCAAGAAGCCCGGCGCGAGCACGCTGCCGTTACGCAAGCTGCTGGATTACGTAAGGTTGCTCCCGGACGCGGAGCTGAGCGTCAAGATTGGAGAGAATCACTCGGCAAGTATTACCTGTGGCCGGGCGCGTACCCGCATGGTCGGTATGTCGCGCGAGAATTTTCCGGAGCTCCCCAAGATGCCGGCGCCGCTGGCGAAAGTTCCCGTAGCCCTGCTCGCTGGTCTGGTTAGCCGGACTGTCTTCGCAGTATCCAGTGAAGGTTCGCGCTACACGCTGAACGGCGCGTTGCTCTTACTAAAGCCGGACTCCATCTCGATGGTCTCGACGGACGGTCATCGCTTAGCGTTCATCGAGGCGGCGCATACCTTCGAGGGCATCAGCGGACAGTTCCGGGCGCTGGTGCCCAAGAAAGCGATGGTCGAGATCCAGAAGCTGGCGGCTGAGGCGGGGCCGGACGCGGCGATCGCGTTTTCAAGCGACGAGAATCACCTGTTTTTCCAGTTCGGCTCCCGCCTGCTCATCACGCGGAAGCTGACCGGGCAGTTCCCCGACTATGAACGGGTGCTGCCTAAGGAAAGCGAGCACAGCGCGCTGGCCGGCCGGGATGAGTTCGCGGCGGTGCTGCGGCGCGTGTCGCAATTCTCCGACGAGCGCTCCCACGCCATTCGCGTCGGCCTCGGCGACGGCGAGATCAAGCTGGCCGCGTCCGGATCCGAAACCGGCGAGAGCGAGGAGTCGCTGCCGGCCGAAGGCGCCACCGGCAACGTGCAGGCCGGCTTCAATGCCCAGTACCTACTCGACTTTCTCGGAGCGGTCTCCTCCGAGAAGGTCAACCTGGAGCTGCGGGACGAGCAGAGCGCGGGCCAGCTGCGTCCCGCCGGCGAGGGTGACTATAACTACCGGTACGTAATCATGCCGATGAGGATTTGATGGCGGACAAAGCTCCGGCGGGACGGGAAGCGAACGGCGCCGCTTACGACGCAACCAGCATCAAGGTCCTGGAGGGGCTGGAGGCGGTGCGGCTGCGCCCGGCGATGTACATCGGCTCGACCGGTGAGCTGGGCCTGCACCACCTGGTCTACGAGGTGGTCGACAACTCCGTCGACGAAGCCCTGGCCGGGTTCTGCACCGCCATCGACGTCGCCATACACATCGACAACTCCGTGACCGTGGTGGACAACGGGCGCGGCATCCCCGTGGATCTCCACAAGGAGGAAGGGGTGTCGGCGGCCGAAGTGGTGATGACCAAGCTGCACGCCGGCGGCAAATTCGATACCAATAGCTACAAGGTATCGGGCGGCCTGCATGGCGTGGGCGTCAGCGTGGTCAACGCCTTGTCGGAATCGCTGGAGCTCGAGATCTGGCGCGACGGCTACACCTGGGAGCAGGAATACGGAGCCGGCGACCCCCAGCGTCCCATCAAGCGCGCCGGAAAGTGCGGCAACAAGACCGGGACCCGCGTGACCTTCAAGCCCGACACCTCCATTTTCACCGTGACGGAGTTCAGCTACGACACGCTGGCGCAGCGGCTGCGCGAGCTGGCATTCCTGAACCGCGGGCTGCGCATCACGCTGACCGATGAGCGCACCGAGCGCCCCACGCAAGTCTTCCAGTTCGACGGCGGCATCGCCGAGTTTATCAAGCATCTCAACCGCGGCAAGACCACCATCCACGAGAAGCCCATCTACGCCGAGGCCGAAAAAGAGCTGCCCACCGGCGGGGTTCTCTACATGGAGGTGGCGCTCCAGTACAACGATGGCTACGCGGAAAACGTCTTCAGCTTCGCCAACAACATCAACACCGTCGACGGCGGCACGCACCTCAGCGGGTTCCGCGCCGCGCTCACCCGCACCATCAACTATTACGCCCAGCAGGCCGGTCTGTTCAAGGACGTCAAGGAGAACCTCACCGGCGACGATGTGCGCGAGGGGCTGACGGCGGTGGTCAGCGTGAAGCTGCCGCAGCCGCAGTTCGAAGGCCAGACCAAGGGGAAGCTCAACAGCGATATCCACGGCCAGATCGTGGCCTTCGTCAACGACCGGCTCGGCGAGTATCTCGAGAAGAATCCCGGCGTGGCCAAGCGAATCGTCGGTAAGGCCATCGAGGCGGCCCGCGCGCGCGAGGCAGCGCGCAAAGCACGCGAGCTGACGCGGCGCAAAGGGGCGCTCGATTCGGGCGGGCTGCCCGGCAAGCTCGCCGACTGTCAGGAGCGCGATCCGGCGCGCTGCGAGATTTTTCTGGTGGAGGGCGAATCCGCCGGCGGCACCGCCAAGCAGGGACGCGACCGCCGCTACCAGGCCATCCTCCCCCTCAAGGGCAAGATCCTCAACGTCGAGAAGGCGCGCTACGACAAGATGCTCAGCCACGAGGAGATCCGCGCCATGATCACCGCGCTCGGCACCGGCATCGGCGAGGGCGACTTCGACGCCACCAAGCTCCGCTACGGCAAGGTCATCATCATGACCGACGCCGACGTCGACGGCTCGCACATCCGCACGCTGCTGCTGACGTTCTTCTTCCGCCAGATGCGGGAGCTGATCGAGCGCGGCCACGTCTTCATCGCCCAGCCGCCGCTCTACCGCCTCAAGAAGGGCAAGCAGGAGCGCTACATCAAGGACGAGAAGGAGTTCACGCGCGAGGTGATCCGGCGGGCGACCGAGGAGTTGCGCGTCGAGACGCGCTCCGACGGCAAGGCGCCCCAGGTGGTGGAGGGCAACGAGCTCCGCACGTTCCTGCTGAACCTGGACGAGTACTACACCATGTTTCAGAAGGTCGAGCGGCGGCTGCGGGACGAACGGGTGGTCGAGGTGCTGGCCGACGTCAAGCTGGAGGTCGATTCCAAGGCTGATTTCGGCGAGAAGAGCAAGCTGCAGCCGGTGTTCGACCGGCTGAAAAAACTGCACCTCGAGCCGCAACTCTCGCGAGACGAGGAGCATTCGACCTGGCTGGTCGCTTTCAAGGATCCTACCGGCGGGGAGCGGCGCGTCGACGCCGCCCTGGCGGCGCTGCCCGAGTACCGGCGCTTCCGCGCTCTCGCCCGCCAGATCGCCAAGTTCAACACGCCGCCGTTCACGGCGATCAACGGCGCGGCGCGCGAGAAGCACGAGGGCTGGCTCGATTTGCTGAACTTCGTCAAGCACGAGGGCAAGAAGGACGCTTCCGTCCAGCGCTACAAGGGTCTGGGCGAGATGAACGCCGACCAGCTCTGGTCGACCACCATGAACGCCGAGACGCGGACGCTGTTGCAGGTCCGCCTCGACGACGCCGTCGGGAGCGAGGAGATTTTCTCGACGCTGATGGGCGAGAACGTCGAGGCGCGCCGGAAGTTTATCGAGGACAACGCGCTGTACGTGAAGAATCTCGACGTGTGACCGGCGCCGTCCATCCCGCCCCCAAGAGAACCGCTGCCTCCCGTAACAACCTTCCCCCTTTCTTCACATAGTAGAGAGAGCAGTTCGATCCGGAGCGGGCACGCGCGGGGGGGCCATGACATCAGCACTGCCGATGACGTTTCCCGGGCGCACCGTCAAAATTGGGTCGCCGGATGGCGAGACCGTTCGGCGGATCCAGCGCCGCCTGAACGAGATGGGTTGCGGCCCGGTGGCGGAGGACGGGCGATTTGACGACGACACCGAACAGGCGGTGCAGCTTTTTCAGGTCCGCTCGGTCGATGCGCTCGGCATCCCGTTGGTGGCCGATGGCAGGGTCGGACCCCTCACCTGGGGCGCGCTCTTCGGCGCGGCGTCCCTGCCGGCCGTGACGGCGCCGCCGGGATCCTTCGCCGCAAAGTTGCTCGAAGTAGCCTCGGCCGAGGTGGGGGTGATGGAAAGTCCGGCAGGCTCGAACCGCGGCCCGCGTGTCGATCAGTACGTCCGCAGCGTGGGACTGGATCCGACGGGTGGCTTCGCCTGGTGCGCCGCCTTCGTGTACTTCTGTTTCGAGAAGGCGTGCGCGGAGCTCGGGGCGCCGAACCGCGTCGTCAAAACGGCCGGCGTGCAAGACCACTGGCAGAAGGCGGGCCAGACAGGAATCCCGCGGATTCCTCACGCCGAGTTCACGGACGACCCCTCGCGGGTTCAGCCCGGCCATGTCTTTGTAATCGGCTTCCCGAAAGGCCTGGGTCACACTGGCCTGGTGGAAGCGATCAGCGGCGGCCGGCTCATCACGATCGAGGGGAACACCAACCAGGACGGCTCTCGCAACGGCGTCGGCGTCTTCCGGCGGGATAAACGCAAAACCTCGGACATCAACCTGGGGTTTATCAGTTACATCTGACGGCGATGGTCCCCGCGGCTGGCGGGTCGGCCGTCGATCACCGCACCACGGACTTGGCGGCGGCCAGATTGTCGTTGGCGTCCCAGACGCGGACGGCGACGGTGTGCTCGCCGCCCGCGACTTCCTCGGTGAGGAAATCGTAGTCGAGCTCGCGGCCGTCGAACAGGCGGGTGACGGGCAGCATCGGCCGCCAGTCCGATCCGTCGACCGAGTACTCGGACTTCTTGATGTTCGTGAGCGCGTCGGCGGCGCGGAATCGCACGCGCAAGCGGCGGCTTTCGGCCGCGGCGGCGACCGGCGAGATCGCCGGCGGCGTGTTGTCGATGTGAAACGGCTCGCTCTCCTTGCTGTAGCTCCAGGCTTCGTTGCCGGGATTGGAGGGCGAGTCGGAGACCGTGACGCGAAGCTGGTAGAGGCCGTCGGCGAAGGCGGTGGAGTCCCAGGTGAGCTGCGGCTCGTCGATCTCTTCAGCGAGCAGTTTCCAGTTTTGCTCGCTCACGCCGCGGATCTCGACCTTGCAGGTCATCTGGTCGTCGTTCTCGTCGGAGGCCAGCCAGCGAACCCCGAGGTAACCCCGGGCGAAGTTCAGGGGGCGCGTGGACTGGAAGGCGGGCGCCGATCGCGACGGCCGCGCGCCCACCGCGGGCAGCGAGAGCGAGGGCGGTGCGAGCGAAGGCGAAGGCGGATCCGGAAAACGGTAATTGGGCGGCGTCATCTCCATCTCGGTGATGGTCGGCGCGATGTTTTTCGGCTGATAGGCGAGCGTGACCGAGTCGAGCAGCGGGGATTGCGAGCCGCGCGTTTCGAGCACCGCCCTCCACTGCACGAACCGCGCCGCGGGGGAATCGACCGGCGCTCCTTCGGGCGAGGCGACCGGCTTCGACCAGGCGCTCCAGTACTGCGACGGCGCGTTGAGGTTGCCGGAGCGCGTCTGCACGCTGAGCGAGCCGCCGCCGGGGACCGTTCCCTTCCAGCTCAGCCGTCCCCAGCGGGAAAACACGCCGGCGTCGAATATATCCGACTCATAGGCGCCACGGGCTTCCAGCTCCGGGCCGAGCTGGTAGATCTTGCCGATGTTGCCGGTGGCGGCGAAAAGCTTGCCGCCGGCGCCGCCCAGCAGCGCCGTCACCTGCGACGGGGCGGCCTTGAGCAGCAAGGAATGGACCGTGTCGGACTCGATCTGGAAGATGCGGCCGCCGTTTCCGGTGCCGATGACGAGCCGCCCGGCGGGGTTGAGCCCGAGCGCGTAGACGATATCGTCGTTCGAGCTCCACAGCCGGCGCGGCGAGCCGTCGGCCGAGATGCGCACGACCTCGCTGCCGCCGGTGATGCTGACGCGAATCCCGGCCGGCGGCGGCAACTGGGGCGCGGCCGCCAGGGGCGCGCCGATGGCGCTCGGGACCGGCGCCGGGGCGGCCGGCGCAAGCGGGGGCAGCGAAGGCAGTGGCGCCGCGCGCGTCCGCGTCCCCACGGCGGCCGCGTACAAAGCGCCGTCGGGGCCGAGCGCCAGCGCCGTGACTTCCTTCTTCGTCGTCTGGTGCAGCACGAACCCGGAAGCTCCGGTGGCGGCCACCCGCATTACCAGGCCGCCGGGGTCGGTCCCGATCAGGACCTCGTCGTTATTATTAATGACCAGCGAGCGGATGTGCGACTCGTCGGTCTTGAAGAAGACGCTCGAGCGGCCGGAGGAATCCAGGCGCAGGATCTCGCCCTTGTCCCCGGTCGCCAGCAGCAGCTCGCCGCGCGAGTTGAACGCCATGGCCCAGACGTATTTGACTTTCGCGTCGCAGAACAGCGCCGGCCGCCCCTGCGGGTCGATGCGGTAGATCTTGGAGTCCGGCGAGGTCGCCGCATAAACGTGGTCGCGGCCGTCGACGGCCAGGGCGTGAATGTCGAGGGCGTCGGTCTCGAAGAACTTGTCCTTCTTGCCGTCGGGCGTGATCTGGAACACCCGCGCGCCCGGTCCGCCGGCGGCGTAGAGGTTGCCCTTGCTGTCACGCGCCAGGGCCCAGAGGTGCGCCGTGGGGGCGTCGAAGATTTCCGTGAAACGCGGGGCTAGGGCGAGCTTGCCGTCGCTGCGCAGCGCCACGCCGGTGGCCACGCCCTTCTCGAACTCGTCGTAGCGGGTCTGCTCCCAGGTGCGCGTGGCGGCCGCCCAAGCCACGCCCATCACCAGGAGCAAAAAGGGAATGCGGCGGGCCACGCTATCGGACCGTCACGTGGAGCGAATAACTGCCGCTGACGACGAAATCGAACGGGATGGCCGACTGTTCGAGCGCCGACTCGCCGGCCACCCACAGCCGCCGGCCCGGCTCGCGGCCCGACTGGATCACGTTGAGCACCGAGGCCGGCACGTTGGGGAGCGTCTTGTCGTCGAAGTAAGCGGTGGCCGCTGGTTGCATCAATGATATATAGAGCTGATGGTTGCGAAGCTCCTGGTTGAGCAGCGAGACGGTCTCGGCGACGTCCATCAGGCGGTTGGCGCCGATGGCGCCGAGCTTCTGGCGGTTGAGGGTGTCGGCGTCGCTCACCAGCAGCCGCAGCGGTCCCTTGGGGATGCCGGATGGCACGCGAACCCGAAACGGCCGCTCCAGGCGCTGGCCGCGGTAGGGGCGCAGGAACACCTTACCGGCCAGCTCCTCGCCGGCGAAGACTTCGCTCTTTTCCGTCCAGGCGCTCTCGATGACCCCCACGCGGCGCTCCGGCAGCAGCTCAACGGTCAAATCGACGCTGCTGAGCCGCGGCATCTTCACCGAGTTGCTCAGCAGACGGTTGAGGCGGTCGCCGAACCAGCTCGCCAGCATCAACGGAGCCGGCACGGGGGTGTCGGTGGGCGCTTGCAGGGTGGTGAGAGAAATGCGGTGCGGCCCGTCGAGTTGAATGTCGCCGCTCAACCGGAAAGTGTGCTCCTCGGCGAACTCGTTCAGGCCGAAGATCGAGTTGTACAGCGTGAACACCATCAGTTGCGGCGTCCACTTCTGGTGCTGAAAGATCTGGTAGCGGAAGCTCTTCTCGGCGCGAGCGGCGCCCGAGCCATTCAACGAGCGCACCTTCACCGAGAGAGGGATCGTCGCGGCCTGCTCGCCGAGCACGCCGAGCAGCCCGGAGTGCCGGTCCTGGCGCAGCGCGCCGACGACGACGCCCGCGTTGAGAACCTTGAGCGGGGCGAACGTCGACGCCAGCGTGTGCACGACTTCCGCGCGAGCCATCGGCATTTCCGCCGGCCCCAGGTTGAACAGCGGATGCCCGAAGGCGAGCACCCGCTTGCCGTCGTTGTAACTGACCGTGCCGGAGGCGGGAATGGACAGGTCGCCGGAGACCAACAGGAACGAGACCGCCTCGCCGGGCTCGAGCGATCCGGCGGCCGGCTTGCTGGCGGCCGAGGTGGCGCCGCCGCCCTGCATGGCGACCATCCCCAGTTGCTCGAAGATTCCGGCGAAGTCGCGCCGGACGGCGTCGTGGACGCCGGAGAAAGTGATCGGAGTCTGTATGGGTGTGAGGTAAGAGTCACCGGAGGCCGGGCGCGCCAGCGACGGGTCGACGGCGATTCTCTGGGCCGCCGCGGCGCGCTCCGGCGTCCGGGCGTCCGCCGGGCGCGCCTGGTCGAGCTCGTTGATCTCGAGCATCAGCTCGATGGGGGTGATCCCGCAAATCGCGTCGCGCGTAAACGCTCCGACCCGCAGCGACAGCGCGCCCAGCAGCTTCCCCTGGTAGTAGATCGGGCTGCCGCTCATGCCGGCGGCGACCATGGTGCGCTCGGCCTTGCCGCCCATGCGCCCGAGGATGATGTCCTGGCCCGGACCCCAGGCGTTTTTCATCACGCCCAGAATCTCGACCGGCACCGCTTCCGGCTCCGAGCCCGAGAACACCGTCCAGGCGGTGGCCTGCATGCCGGGCTTGACCTGGTCGAGCTTGAGGATCTCGACCGGCCCGGCACGCGGCCGCGTCGGCTCGGCAGCCACGGCGAGCAACGGCAGGCACAGTAACGGGACCGCGAGGCGCTGCAATAGGTGTCCCACCAATCTATTTGTAGCACGAATACGGGCGCCGTGCAGGCCGTTCAGCGGTCCGCAGGACGAGTCCTCGTCGTAGAGCTTGGCGCTCGTGGTTGCCCGTCCTCGGACAATTATGGGCGTTTCGCGGGTTTCGGCTCCAATCCTGCCTTGGCCAGCGCGTAGTACACAACGAAGCCGGCCGCCAGCGAGTAGACCGCGGCCGGCTGGGCCATCTGCTTGACCGCGTCCGACACCGGCAGAAACGGAATCAATCCGACCACGAATCCCACGGCCCAGGCGGCGTAGCCGGGGATGCTGACGCCTTGGCGCGGGCCGGGCCATTTTCGGCCGGCGAGCAGGTAGTCGGCGGCCATCGCCCCGCAGATCGGTCCGAACGAGGCCCCCACGATGGTGAAGAACCCGATGAGATTCTCGGCCACGCCGGTGCCCGCCAGCGCCGCGGCGGCGAGTCCGCCGATCATGGTGGACGTCATCCGCGGAATCCCCGGGAGCATGGTCCCGAAGCTGTTGCCGGCGATGAAAGCGGAAAAGCAGCCGGGGGTGATGCAGGCGACGGCGAACAGGAAGTACATGGCCGTGGCCAGCCAGCCGCCCGCGAACCCGATCACTGCATCGTACTTATAGGAAGCGATCGCCGGATCGAGGACGCGCGCGCCGGCCACCGCCACCAGCGGCAAGCCTCCGGCTACGACAATGCTCAGTGCCACACCGACCCAACCGCCCAGGCTGACGTCGCGCCGGTCGCGGCTGTTGAGACCGAAGTCGGCGCCGGCCGCGCCGGCGGTGGCGAAGAACCCCGTGACAATCTGCACCAGGGTCAGAAACGCCAGCAAGGAGTTCTCCTCCGGCGGCCGGTAGCTCGCCGCCGCGCCCGCCGTCCGCGCGAACACGATCAGGATCATCACCAGCGGGACGACGTTCAGGAACGTGGCGAACCGCGCGACGTAGCCGATTCCCTTCACGCCCACCACGGTCAGCGCAACCGCCCACACCGTGGCGACGGCGATGAACAGCGCCTGGCCGGGCTGCGCGTTGAGACCGAGGCCGGTCAGGATGAAACGCGTCGCGATGAAGGTTCCGACCGAGAACCAGCCAATCTGCAGCAGGCCCATCAGCAGGCCCGGCATCAGGTAGCCGCCGCGCGCGCCGAACGTCGAGGCGCCGATCACGTAGAGCGGGTAGCCGGTCTGCATGCCGAGCATCGCCGGGACATAGTAGAACAGCGCGTAGCTGGCGACGCCGGCCACGACCAGCCCGGCCAGGCAGACGGCCAGCCCGGCGCGGCTCAGCGTGCCCTCGGCGATCGACATGTAAAAGGCGATCCACAGAAAAATGCCGGCGTAGCTCGGCGCGGTGTTCTTGTACCAGGGGGCGCGGTTCGACGGCGGATTCGCCGTGGCGCGACGAATGTAATCCGGGAGTTGGGGCATGGCGCTAGAATGATGAGCTATAGGGGCGGTCTATGGCAAGCCGAAAAATGACGGCCGCGGTGCTGCTGACAGGCTCGGCTCCGGGTGACAGCCTCGAGGATTCGCCTCGCTACTGCCTCACCGTTAGGAAGCCGCCGCGGGGGGATGAAAAACTTCCGATTTGCAGGCTGACGGGGAGCTCGCCGTTGGGGGCGCTGTCCGGGATGCGGATGTTGAGCTGGTAGACTCCCGCCAGGAACCCCGTTACGCCGGCGTAGAGCACATCCTGATCCGGCAGGGTCAGGCCGCCGATCGTCACGCGAACCGTGGAGGTCACCGGCGCGATGCGGTCCGGCAGCTCTCCCGGCAGGAAGGGAGGGTTCGTCGGGCCGAAGCCGGTCCCGAACAGGGTCAGCACCTCGCCCGGCCGGGCCGCGGTGAAGGCCACTCCGGGAACCAGGTCCGGAGGCCCGATCAGCTCGGCGGTTCCGGGGCGAATGGCGGCGATGGGGTTGCGTCCATCGACGTTTTGCACAAAGTAGAAAAACTCAGGGCTGGCGGCTTGAATGCCGAGCCGCTCCACGTTGCTTTTGATCTCGTCGCGCGCGCCGCAGTTCAGAATCACCTGCACGGAAACCTCCGCCCCCGCCGGAACTGCCGGAATCTGAAAATTGATCTGGCCGGGAAACAGGTGGAAGAGGGGCGCCATCTGGTCGCCGACCTGCACGCAAACGCCAGCCAGGTTCACAGGCAGGCGGCCGTTGATCAGGTCGTTGGATCCGACCAGGCGAAAGGATCCTGAGGGCCAGAAGCCCTCGCCAAACAGGGTGGCGATGCTACCCGGCGCGAGCTGTCTGACCACGGGAATGCTCAGGCCCGCTCCCACGACGCCGCCGGCGCTGATGCGCGGGCTTGCCAGGCCGGTCTCGCTGATCTTGGCCACGAAGGCGTCGGAAAAGCCGTTGTGAGTCAGGTCCGGCCCGACGATCTCCGGGAAGGTGGCCTCGGAGGAGCCGGCGCTGCCGGTGACGTAGGCGTTGCCCGAGCCGTCCACGGCAATACCAGTCCCATCATCGATACTGTTTCCGCCGATGTAACCGGCGTAGACCAAGGCGGTCCCTGCCGCATTCACCTTGGCCACGAAGGCGTCGGCAACGCCGTTGAAAGTCAGGTCCGGCCCTCCCGTCCCCGGGAAGGTGGCCTCGGTGGACCGGGTTTGACCGACGACGTGGGCGTTGCCCGAGCCGTCCACGGCAATGCCACGCCCTTCATCTTCACCCGATCCGCCGATGTAACCGGCGTAGACCAAGGCGGTCCCGGCCGCATTCACCTTGGCCACGAAGGCGTCGCGGCCGCCGTTGGAAGTCAGGTCCGGTCCCCCCGTCGCCGGGAAGGTGGCCTCGGAGGACACGGTGTGGCCGGTGACGTAGGCGTTGCCCGAGCCGTCCACGGCAATACCAGTCCCATCATCGATACCGTTTCCGCCGATGTAACCGGCGTAGACCAAGGCGGTCCCGGCCGCATTCACCTTGGCCACGAAGGCGTCGAGGCCGCCGCCGTTGTGAGTCAGGTCCGGCCCCACCGTCTCCGGGAAGGTGGCCACGGAGGAATCGGTGCGGCCGGTGACGTAGGCGTTGCCCGAGCCGTCCACGGCAATGCCATTCCCAGCATCGTTAGTCGATCCGCCGATGTAGCCGGCATAGACCAAGGCGGTCCCTGACGCATTCACCTTGGCCACGAAGGCATCGCCGGTTCCGTTGGAAGTCAGGTCCGGCCCCACCGTCGCCGGGAAGGTGGCCTCGGAGGAGAATGTCAAGCCGGTGACGTAGGCGTTGCCCGAGCCGTCCACGGCAATGCCAAGCCCAAAATCGAAACCCGATCCGCCGATGTAACCGGCGTAGATCAAGGCGGTCCCGGCCGCATTCACCTTGGCCACGAAGGCGTCGGCGCCGCCGTTGTAAGTCAAGTCCGGCCCCCCCGTCGCCGGGAAAGTGGCCTCGGAGGAACCGGTAGTGCCGGTGACGTAGGCGTTGCCAGAGCCGTCCACGGCAATGCCATTCCCAGCATCGCTGCTCGACCCGCCGATGTAACCGGCGTAGACCAAGGCGGTCCCTGCCGCATTCACCTTGGCCACGAAGGCGTCTTGGAAGCCGTTGAAAGTCAGGTCCGGCCCCACCGTCTCCGGGAAGGTGGCCTCGGAGGAGCCTGTCATGCCGGTGACGTAGGCGTTGCCCGAGCCGTCCACCGCAATGCCACGCCCTAGATCGTCACCCGATCCGCCGATGTAGCCCGCATAAACCAACACGGCTGGGTCCAGAATCAGCGGCCGGCTGCGGTCGTAGTCCCCCACCCGAAAGCCGTATTCGCGCGCGCCAGCCTCGAGAGCGTAGGACGCCGCCACCGGGACCTGCCCAGCACCCGCCTCCTGCCAGGCGTATGGCTTCTCGTCGCGAAAGCTCGCTACCGGAGTGGTCACCTCCAGCTCTCCCCCGGAGGTCGTCTTCAGCCCCGTCACTCCCCGGTACACCAGCCGGATTTGCTCCGGGCTCGCCCCCGGCTTCACCACAAACGTGTACTTCAACTTGCTGGAGGTTCCGCTGTAGACCAGGTCAATGCCCGGCCACAAATCCGCATACACCAGCCGGGAGTAAGTCCGCAGACCCGCCTTCCACTCTTCCCGACTCCCCTTGAAGTAACTGATGACCGCCGGCGTGGGGTCCTCGGCGACCGGCCGGGCCTCCGGGTTGGCGCCCACAAAATCCAGCTTCACCGCCCAACGCTGCGCGCTCGACGCCGCCGGCCCTGACCAGGAAGCCCGCAGCGCGCGAGGCGCTGGCGCGTCCGTCAGCGCGAACGTCACCCCCGCGGCGGTGAAGTAAACGGCCTTGTCGCGGCCTTGAATGTAGTAGGCGACCCGAGCATCCAACTGGCCGCGGTTCTCGACGAAGTACAGCGGCAGCTTGCCGAGCGCTTCCACCACTTGCCGGCGGGGCCCGGCGGGCAGGCCCTCCGAGCTCCGCCGCGGCGCCACCCCGCCCCACGCGCACAACCCAACCACAACCGCGCTCGCTGCCACCAATCTCCGGCGATACATCCTCATCCCTTTTCCTCCGCCTTTGTTTGCCGGCGAAAGACAGGACGGGGCCTTTTGCCGCGCGACAAGGCGGGCAAGAATACCCTCGTGGCGGGAACCGGCGCTAGAATGATGAGCTATAGGGGTGGTCTATGGCAAGCGTAAGAATGACGGCCGCGGTGCTGCTGGCAGCCGCCGGGACGGCGCTCGGGCAAGGAACGTTCACCGAATGGACCATCCCGACGCCTAACTCGCAGCCGCACTGCGTGGTGGCGGACTCCAAGGGGCGCATCTGGTACGCGGCGATCGGCGCCAACCAGGTGGGGATGTTCGATCCGGCGACCCAGGAATTCCGCGAGGCGCGCTCGCCCACGGCTAACTCGCGTCCCCACGGGATCGCGGTGGATGGCAACGACGTCATCTGGTTCACCGAAGAGGGGGGCAACAAAATCGGGCGCGTCGATCCGGCGACGTTCGCGATCACCGAATACCCGCTGCCGAATCCCAACTCCGGCCCGCACACGCCGATCTGGGACGGCCGGGGCGCCATCTGGTTCACCGAGCAGAGCGGCAACCGCATCGGCCGGCTGACGATCGCGACGGGCCAGATCGAGGAGTTCTCGATTCCGACGCCCAACTCCGGACCCTACGGGATCGTCGCCGACGCCGAGGGCAACGCCTGGTTCTGCGCCTTCGGCGGCGGTTCGAACCGCATCGGCAAGGTCGACGCCCGCACCGGCCGCATCACCGAGTACGCCACGCCTACTGCCAATTCCGGTCCGCGCCGCCCGTGGATCGACTCGCGCGGGCGGATCTGGATCACCGAGAACCGAGCCAGCAAGCTGGCGATGTTCGACCCGGCGACAGACGTGTTCCGGGAATGGGACACGCCGACCCGCAACGGCCAGCCCTACGGGATCGTCGTCGACCGCAACGACATCGTCTGGTACAACGAATTCAGCGCCAACACCATCGTGCGATTCGAGCCGGCGACGGAGCGGTTCACGGTGTATCCCTCGCCGGGACGCGGGGCCAGCATTCGGATCGTCGCCGTCGATCCCTCGAACCGCATCTGGTACGGGGAGAACGGCAACAGCAAGGTCGGGTACGTCGCGCCGCAGACTTCGGTGGTGAACGCGGCGAGTTATTTGCCCGAGGCGGGAATCTCGCCGGGCGGCATCGTGGCGATCTTCGGGATCAACCTGGCGCCAGGCTCGCAGACGGCCGAGGCGACGCCGCTGCCGCGCGCCATGTTCGATACGACCGTGCTCTTCAATGGCGCGGCGGCGCCGCTGTTTTTCGCTTCCGGCCAGCAGATCAACGCGCAGGTTCCGTTTGAAGTCGCTCCGGGGGCGGCGCGCCTGGAGATCCGCCGCGGCCCCGCCATGACCGTCGTGCAGCAGTTGACGATCGGCGAAGTCTCGCCGGGCATTTTCACGGTGAACGGTCAGGGCACCGGCGCGACGTTTATTGAGCCGGCCCGGCCCGGCGAGTTCGTGTCGATCTTTTGCACGGGCCTCGGACGCCTGGAGCAGCCGCTCGACTCGGGCAGTGCGGCGTCCGGCGCGATATGGACCGTGAGCCGGCCCGAAGTGACCATCGCGGGCCTGCCGGCGCCGGTCAGCTATACGGGAGTCGCGCCGTTCTACGTCGGGCTTTACCAGGTGAACGTGCAGGTGCCTGCCGCGCCGCCGGGCGCGCAGCCACTGCGCATGACCGTCAACGGCGTCGCCAGCAACACGGTTACGATGGTGATACGGTGAGCGCTATGTTTCGAGCGTTTATTTTTCTCGCGGCGTGTGCGGCGGCTGCGGCGCAGGTGAAGTTCAGCCCGGCCGACGGCTGGAAACCCCTGTTCAACGGGCGGACTCTCGAAGGCTGGAGGGCGCTCGATCCGGCGAAGGCCAATAACTGGGAAGTCGCCGAGGGCGTGCTGCGCAACGGCCCGACGGGAAAAACCGTGAACCTCGTCTCGAGCCTGACGCACGGCGACCTCGAGGCGTACCTGGAGTTCATGGTTCCCAAGGACTCCAACTCCGGCGTGTATTTCCAAGGGCTATACGAGATCCAGATCCTCGACAGCTTTGGCAAGAAGGAGCTGAGCTTCAGCGACTGCGGCGGGATTTACGCGCGCTACATCGACGGCAAGGTGGTGGGAGGAACGCCGCCGCGCCTGAACGCCAGCAAGGCGCCGGGCGAGTGGCAGAGTTTCCGCGCCACCTTCCGCGCGCCGCGGTTCGACGCCGCGGGCCGCAAGATCGAGAATGCGCGCTTCCTCAAGGTGATCCACAACGGCGTGACCATACACGAAAACGTCGAGCTGGACGGCCCGACGCGAGCCTCGATGACCACGCCGGAGGCCGCCTCCGGCCCGCTGATGCTGCAAGGGGACCACGGCCCGGTGTCGTATCGGAACATTTACGTCCGGCCGCTGAACTGATCAGCGCCGGATGCGCTCGAGCGCAGATCTGCGCTCAATCTACGCAAATTTGCGTAACATTCCCCCGGGGTCAGCGCGGGACCTCGACCCCGCCGACGAACACCCGCGACACCTTCCGGCAATTGCTGATGTTCGCCAGGGGATCGGCGTCGAGAATGACCACGTCGGCGAGCTTGCCGGGCTCGAGGGTTCCGAGATCGTTCTCCCGCCAGAGAAACTCCGCGCCGGTGCGCGTGGCGGCGACCAGCGCCTCCATCGGGGTCAGGCCGGACTCGACCAGCATCTCTAGCTCCCGGTGGTAGGCGTAGCCGCGCGGGGCGTGCGGGACGCTGGAGTGCGAGCCCACGACGATCCGCCCGCCGGCCCGGTGTATCAGCCCGACCATCTTCTTCATGTTGGCCGTGGCGCGGACCATCGCCGGCACGTCCTCGCCCTTATCGGTTTCACGCCGCTCGAAGACGGCCAGGTTCGGATCGACGAACGTCCGGCGCGCGCCGATCACCCGCAGGGCCTCGGCGACGCGGGGCGAATCGAAGTCGATCGACGCCCACATGCGGTAGCGGCCCATGGTGCGGGCGCTGTTGTCCTTGAGAACCGCCTGCCGGTACTGCTCGGCTTCCTGCGGCGGGACGAGCGCGGTGCCCAGCGAGGTGATGTGCTCCAGGCCGTCGACGCCCGCCTGGATGGCGTCGAGAGCGTTGACGATCTCGAGGTGCGCGGTGACCGGGACGTTAAGCCGGTGCGACTCCTCGACCACGACGCGGATCGAGTCGAGCGGCAGCCGGAAATAAACTTTGATCGCGGTGGCGCCATCGGCGATCTGCCGGCGCGTTTGGAGGCGCGCTTCCTCGGGGCCGCGGAGGATCACCGAATCGGCGGGATAGGCCGGCGGCCCTTCGCCGTCCAGGTGCGGCCCGCACAGAAACAGCCGCGGTCCGGGCAGATTCTGCTCGCGCAGCAGCTTCTTCAGCGGCTCGAAGTTCTCGTTCCAGTTGCCGGGGTCGCGCGCCGAGGTGATGCCGTTGCGGAGGAACAGCGGCGCGAGGTCCGTGCTCTTGCCGTTGTGGAAGTGCAGGTCGATGAAGCCGGGCAGGATCCACTTGCCGCGAGCGTCGATGACGCGCGCGCCCGCCGGGGCCGGGAATTTGCCGACGCGCTCGATCCGCTCGCCGCGGATGAGGATCTGGGCGTTCTCGACGGGCGGGCGCCCGGCGCCGTCGATCAGGGTGCCGCCGGTGATTACGAGCGGTTGCGCGAGCGTCACCGCTTGACAAGTGAAGAAAACCGCCAGCGTTCTGGTCATTCCAGGGATGGTATCATGGCGCGAAGAAGGAGGGTCTATGCGCGCCCTTGCCGTCGCTTTGTTGTTCTCCGGTTTGCCGGCTCTTGCCGAGGATGTCTACAAGAAGCCGCCCAAGGAGATCCTGGACGTTCTGAACGCGCCGGAGTCGCCGCGCCTGGTGCTCAGCCCGACGCGCCACTATGCCTTGCTGGTGCATTCGGAACGCTATCCGTCGATCGCCGATTTGGCGCAGCCCATGCTGCGGCTGGCCGGCGCGCGCGTCAACCCCGCCACCAACGGGCCGCATCGCAGCGGCTTCGGGGGCAACGTGATCGCCGTAAGCCTCAAGAAGATCGCGGATGGCGCCGAGACCAAGATCCCCCTGCCGCCGAATCCGCGATTCAGCGCGCCGGAGTGGAGTCCGGACGGCAAGAGCTTCGCCGCCGCCAGCACGGTCCCCAATGGAGTCGAGCTTTGGACCGGCGACGTCTCCGGCAAGTTTCGCCGCCTGAACGTGGGCCGGCTCAACAGCGCCTTCGGCGACCCCATCCGCTGGATGCCGGACAGCCGCACGCTGCTCGTAAACCTGGTGCCGTCGGGACGGGGCAATCCGCCGGCGGCGCCGGCCGCGCCGAAAGGGCCGAACATTCAAGAGAGCTCCGGACGGGCCGGCCCGGTGCGGACCTTGCAGGACCTGCTGCGGAACGCGCACGACGAAATCGTGTATGACTACTATGCAACGGCGCAGCTCGCCCTGGTGGACACCACCGACGGCGCCGTGACGACTGTCGGCAAGCCCGCCGTTTTCCAGGGCGCGTCCCCGTCGCCCGACGGCAAGCTCCTGTTGGTGACGCGCATCGTTCGCCCCTATTCGTATCTGCACGCGTCGTTCTCGTTCCCGAAAGACGTCGAGGTGTGGGACCGCGCCGGCAAGGTGGTTCACAAGCTGGCGAGTCTGCCGCTCGCCGACCGGGTGCCGATCGAAGGAGTCGCGACCGGCCCGCGCGGCTATCACTGGCGCCCGACCGATCCGGCGACGCTGGCGTGGGTCGAGGCCCTGGACGGCGGCAATCCCAGGGAGAAAGTTCCGCACCGCGACCGGATTCTCATGGCCAAGGCGCCGGCCTTCGATCGCCCGGTCGAGTTGTTCAAGACCGAGCATCGCTTCCGGAGCGGTTTCGGGGGCGGACGGCGCGGGGGCGGTGGCGGCGGCGGAGGGTTCCCGTGGATCGACAAAGGAGGCCTGGTTTTTCTCGGCGACTACGATCGCGATCGCCGCTGGGAGCGCACCTTCCTCGTCAACGCCGACAATCCGGCCGAGCCGCCGCGGCTGGTGTGGAGCCACGGCGCGCAGGACCGCTACAAGGACCCCGGCAATCCCGTCGGGCGCGCGCTGCCTACAGGTCATGGGGCGATCCTGCGCAGCGGCGATTCGATCTACCTGGACGGGCAGGGCGCGACGCCGCAGGGAGACCGTCCGTTCCTCGACCGGCTCAATCTGAAGACGCTCCAGTCGGAGCGGCTTTTCCGCAGCGACGACAAGAGCCTGGAGCAGTTTGTAACGCTGCTCGCCGAGGACGGGTCGTCGTTTCTGACGCGACGCGAAAGCCCCAGCGAGCCGCCTAACTTCTACGTCCGGACGGCGGCGGGGCCGCGGGCGCTGACCCAGTTCCCCGATCCGGCGCCGCAGTTGCGGGGCATCAAAAAGCAGCTCGTTACCTACAAGCGTCCCGACGGCGTGACCCTTTCCTTTACTCTGTATCTGCCGCCCGGCCACCAGCCGGGAACGCGCCTGCCCACGTTTATCTGGGCCTACCCGCTCGAGTACAACGATCCGGACACCGCAGGCCAGGTGGTCGGCTCGCCGCAGCGGTTCACCTCGATCGGCGGCGCCTCGCACCTGTTCTTCCTGCTGGCCGGCTACGCCATCCTCGACAACGCCACCATGCCGGTGGTGGGCGACCCGCTGACGGTGAATAATACCTACGTGGAGCAGATCGTCATGAGCGCGCGGGCCGCCATCGACAAGGCCGTCGAGATGGGCGTCACGGACCGCGACCGCGTGGGGGTCGGCGGGCACAGCTACGGCGCGTTCATGACCGCGAACCTGCTGGCGCACTCGGAACTATTCCGGGCCGGGATCGCGCGCAGCGGGGCTTACAACCGCACGCTGACGCCGTTCGGGTTCCAGTCCGAGCGGCGGACGGTCTGGGAAGCGCCGGAGCTGTACGCCAAGATGTCGCCTTTTCTGCACGCCCAGAAGATCAACGAACCAATATTGCTGATACACGGCGAGGCCGACAACAACGCCGGGACGTTCCCGATTCAGTCCGACCGGCTCTACCAGGCGGTTCGCGGGCTGGGCGGAACGGTGCGCCTGGTGATGCTGCCGCACGAGTCGCACGGCTACGCCGCGCGGGAATCGATCGAGCACACCTTGCACGAGATGGTCGGCTGGCTCGACAAATACGTGAAAAACGCACCGCCGCGGGCGGCGACCGGGAGCGGGCAGTAGAGAGGCGGGTGAAGGTGCGGTATCGCGGAGCCTCGTCGCCGCGTCGTGCGGCGGCCCTTACTGACATCTTGACATCAATAGTTGATCAGTCTATGATGTCTTTATGAGGACGACCCTGACACTCGACCCGGATGTGGCGCGGCGGCTGAAGGCCCGCATGACCGGCCAGCGCCTCTCGCTGAAGCAGGCCGTGAACGAGGCCTTGCGCGCCGGGCTGGCCGGCCTTGGCCGTGATCGTAAGGTCCGGTTTTCCGTCGAGCCGCACTCCTGCCGCTTCCGGCCTGGGATCGATGTCGACAAGCTCAACCAACTGGTCGATGAGCTGGAGGCGGACGCGGCGCTCCAGGGACTGGCGAAGTGATCGTCCCGGACATCAACATCCTGGTGCATGCCTACAACTCGGACTCTCGCAGGCACGCGTTCGCCCGGAAGTGGTGGGAAGAGACGCTGACGCGGCCTCGGCCGGTGGGTCTGCCGTGGGCAACTATGCTTGGCTTTATTCGAATCATGACCCACCGGGGGATTCTCGGGAACCCCATGACGGTCGCCGATGCAATTCGGCGCGTCCGCGGCTGGTTGAATCATCCTGGCGTGCAGGTCTTAACGCCGGGAGACAGCCACGGCGAGATTCTGTTCGGATTGCTGCAGGACTTGGGCACGGCCGGAAATCTCACCACCGACGCCCACTTGGCGGCGCTCGCGATCGAGTACCAGGCCGAGATAGCGTCCACCGACAGCGACTTCGCGCGGTTCCCGGGTCTGAGGTGGTTCAACCCGCTGGAAGTGCATGCCTAGCCGCAAGACCCTGGCAACCCGGCGTGGCTGGCTGTTCCTCGTCGCCGGACCTTTGCTGGCGCAGCCGGAGTCCTGGCGCGGCACTTGGTCGGCCACCGGCGCGCGCCAGCCTCTGACGGGGGCTTGGACCGCGCGCCGTCACCCGGACGGCGACTCGGGATCCGGCGCCTGGACCCTGTTCGACCGAACGGGGAAGACCGCGCTCAGCGACTCCTGGTCGGCGGGGTGGAAGGGCCGCTGGCAGGCCGTGCTCGACGCCGCGTTGGAGTCCTCGCGCTACCCTCCCAGCACTACCTTCTCGCCCCGCCGCGCGGACTCGTAGATCCCCACGATGATCTCGAGCGCCGCGTAGCCCTCCTCGCCGGCGACCAGCGGCTTGCGGCGGTTGCGAATGGCATCGCCGAAGTCGAGGAACTGCGCCTTGATCGGCTCGATCGAGATGGCCATGGGGTCGGCGGCGCCGGAAGCCAGATCCTTGGCCAGCGGCGCGTCGGATCCCGGGTCGCCCTCCACGTCCCAGGCGGTGAGGCGGTCGCCGGTCAGGATAGCCGAGCCTTTCGTGCCGTGGAACTCGGCGCGCTCGGGGTAGCCGGGGTGAAACGCGGTCGATCCTTGTATGACCCCGGTGGCGCCCGAGGCGAACTTGATCACCGCGTTCGCCACGTCCTCGGATTCCATCCGGTGCGCGCCGCCGAGCTGCCAGTGCCCGTAGATCTCGCTGACCGGGCCGGCCACCCATCGCACCAGGTCGATCGAGTGGATGGCCTGGTTGATGAGCGCCCCGCCGCCCTCCAGTTCCCAGCTCCCCTTGCCCGGCTTGTCGTAGTAGGCCTGCGAGCGGTGCCACTTGACGTAACAGTCGGCCTCCAGCAGGCGGCCCAGCCGTCCGGCGGTGATCGCTTTGTGGAGGAACATGGATCCCGCGTCGAAGCGGTGCTGGCTGATGACGCCGAGCGTGATGCCGGCCGCGCGCGCCGCCTCCATCATCTTGCGGGCGGCTTCAAGCGAAGTGGCCATGGGCTTCTGCACCATGATGTGCTTGCCCGCGGCGGCGCAGGCCTCCACCGCCTGCAGCCGGAAGTTCGGGTAGGTGCAGACGTCGAGATAATCGATGTCGGCGCGGCGGCACAGGTCGCGGTAGTCGGCGACGAACTCGCAGCCCCACTTTTCGGCGAACTTCTTGCCAGCCTCGGGGAAGATGTCGTTCACCGCCACCAGCTGGTAGCCGATCTCGCGGTAGGACTCGGCGTGCTTGTGGGAGATGGCCCCGGCGCCAATCATTCCGACATTCATGGAATTTTCCTGGACCTCAGATATGGAGCTCCCGCTGGACCTTCTGGTTTTTTTCGGCCACGCCGCGCGCCAGGTCTTTCTTGTAGGCGTCGAGCGCCGCGGCCAGGCCGGCGTCGGAGGCCGCCAGGATCTGCGCGGCGAACACGCCGGCGTTGACGGCCCCGGCCTTGCCCACCGCCATGGTCGCCACCGGCACGCCGCCTGGCATTTGCACCGTGGCCAGCAGCGAATCCAGGCCGGAAAGCGGCGAACTGTCGATCGGCACGCCGATCACCGGCAGCGTGGTTTCGGCGGCCACCACGCCGCCCAGGTGGGCCGCCCCGCCCGCCCCGACGATGATGGCCTTCAGACCGCGGTCGCGCGCCGTGCGGGCGTACTCGAAGGTACGCGCCGGCGAGCGGTGCGCCGAGGCGACCTCCAGCTCGAACGGGATCCCGAATCGCCGGAGCATCCGCGCTGCCTCGATCATCACCGGCAGGTCCGTGTCGCTGCCCATCAGAATGCCCACCAGCGGTTTGCGGTTTTTGGGCTTGCTCATCGCCAGCGCGCCAGTCCTTTCTCGCCGATATCCCGTCGAAAGTGCACGCCTTCAAACTGTATCGCAGAAAGGGCCGCGTAGGCGCTGTCGATCGCGGCGGGAAGATCCTCGCCGCCGGCGGTGACGCCGAGGACACGCCCGCCGGAGGTCACCAGCCGCCCCCCGGCGAACTTGGTCCCGGCGTGAAAAACCTTGCCGCCGGCGGCTTCGGCTTCGTTGATCCCGAAAATCTCCTGGCCGGATTCATAAGACCCCGGGTAGCCGCCCGACGCCGCCACCACGCAGACGGCCGGCGCCACCGGCGATTCCGGCCCGGCGTCGAGCGCGCCGCCTCGGGCCGCCGCCTCGAGGAGCGGCACAAGGTCGCCCTCCATGCTGAAAACGATGGGCTGCGTTTCCGGATCGCCCATCCGGACGTTGAACTCGAGGACGCTGGGGCCGTCGGCGGTCATCATCAGGCCGAAGTACAGAAAGCCGGTGTAGGGACATTGCCGGCGGCGCATGCCCTCCAGCGCCGGCTCGACGATGCGGTCGAGAATCTGCCGGTGCTGATTCGCGGTGAGGATGCGCGGGTCGCAGTAGGCCCCCATGCCGCCGGTGTTCGGCCCCTGGTCGTCGTCGAAGACGCGCTTGTGATCCTGGGTCGGCGGCAGCGCGTAGTATTCCTTGCCATTGCTCAGCACGATGAAGCTGACTTCTTCGCCGGGAAGAAACCGTTCGATGATGGCGCGACGGCCGGCCTCGCCCACCAGCGCGCCGCGGAGCATCTTCTCCGCCGCTGCCCGCGCCTCGGCCTCGTCATTGAGAACAACGACGCCCTTGCCCGCTGCCAGGCCGTCGGCCTTCAAAACGGCGGGGAATCCGAAGCGCGCGATCTGGGCGACCGCTTCTGGCGCCGATTCCACGACGGCGAACTCCGCCGTGGGAATGCCGTGCTCTCGCAGAAACTCTTTGGCGAAGACCTTGCTGCCCTCGAGCTGTGCCGCCGCCTGCGACGGCCCCACGATGGCGAGGCCGCGCGCGCGGAACTCGTCGACGACGCCCGCTACCAATGGCGCCTCCGGCCCGACGACGGTCAGGTCGGCGCGCACTTCTTCCGCCAGCGCGGCCATCTCCCGCGGCGAGACTATGTCTCCGGTGCGGCAAACCGCCTCGCGCGAGATGCCGGCGTTGCCCGGCACGCCGTAAACTTGCTTCACCAGCGGGCTATGACCCAGCTTCCACGCCAGGGCGTGTTCCCGCCCGCCGCTTCCGATGACGAGGAGATTCATTGCCAGGGGAGCTACATTCTCCCACGAGCGCCGGCGTGGTACACTATGCACATGAGACGCACAAATCTTGTGCTTAATGGCGAGGTTCTGGAGGAGGCCGTCCGGGTGCTGGGCGTGAAAACCTACTCGGCGGCGGTGAACCTGGCGTTAGAAGAAGTCTTGCGCCTTCGAAAGATTCAGGGCTTGCGTCAATTCTTCGGGAAGATCCGGTGGGACGGGGATCTGGCCGAGATGCGAGGCGATCGGCCGCGGCGGGCGCCGGCGAGGCCGAAGCGCCGCGGATGATTCTGGTCGATACATCGGTTTGGATCGAGTTGCTGCGCGGAACACTCGGCGCGACGGTCTCGGATGAGGATCTGGCGCGGTTCGCCACCTGCGGGGCGATTCTCCAGGAGGTCCTCCAGGGACAGGACTGGGGCGCGGAGCCGGCGGCCTTCCGCGCCAACCTTCTGGCCCTGCCGCGCCTCAGCGACCCCTTGCCGTTCGGCCTGTTTCTGGAAGGCGCCGAGATTTTTCGGCTGGGGCGCCGCAAGGGCTACACCATTCGCTCTTCGATCGACTGCCTGATCGCCGCCATCGCCATCGCGAACCGCGTTCCGGTCTGGCATCGCAACCGCGATTTTGCAGCCATCGCCCGCTACACCGGTTTGGAGTGCTTCCGGTAGAATTGACGGGAGAGCCGGTTTCGCAGGACTTCCTTCGCTCTTCGACGCAACCGCGATTTTGCAGCCATCGCCTGCTACACCAGTTTGGAGTGCTTCCGGTAGAATTGACGGGAGAGCCGGTCTCGCATGACTTCCTTCGCTCTTCGACGCAACCGCGATCTTGCAGCCATCGCGCGCTACACCAGCCTGGGGTCGTTTCAGTAGAATAGGCAGAAGAGCCTGTTTCTCGTGCCTTCTTTCAACGAGCGCTTCGACGTGGTGGTCATCGGCGCCGGCCATGCCGGCTGCGAGGCGGCCATGGCCACCGCGCGAATGGGACTGCGCACCGCCCTGGTGACGCTCAACCTCGACCTCATCGCACAGATGTCGTGCAACCCGGCGGTCGGTGGTATTGCCAAGGGGCACCTGGTGCGGGAAGTGGACGCCCTGGGCGGCCTCATGGGCGAAGTCACCGACGCCGTCGGCATCCAGTTCCGCCTGCTCAACACCAGCCGCGGGCCGGCGGTGTGGTCGCCGCGCGCGCAGTGCGACAAAAAGCAGTACCGGATCAGGATGCGCCAGGTGCTCGAGCAGGAGCCGAACCTCATCATCAAACAGGCCGAGGTCGTCGAGCTGGTGCTCGACGACGAGCCGGAAGGGCGACGCGTCCGCGGCGTCCTGCTGCGCGACGGCCGCCGGGTCGCCGCCGAAGCCGTCATCATCACTACCGGCACGTTCCTCAACGGCCTGATCCACTGCGGCGAGAACACCTACCCGGCCGGGCGGAGCGGCGAGCCGCCCTCGGTGCTGCTCGGCGAGGCGCTGCGCCGTCTCGGCCTGCGGTGCGCGCGCCTGAAGACCGGTACGCCGCCGCGTCTCGACGCCCGCTCCATCGACTGGAGCCGCTTCGAGGCGCAGCCCGGCGATCCGGAGCCGACGCCCTTCTCGTTTCGCACCGAGAAAATCGACCGCGAGCAGGTCCCTTGCCACATCGCCTTCACCACGGCGGAAACCCACCGCGTCTTGCGCGACAACCTGCATCGCTCGCCGCTCTACAGCGGCCAGATCAGCGGCGTCGGCCCGCGCTACTGCCCCTCCATCGAGGACAAGGTCGTCAAGTTCCCCGACAAGCTGCGCCACCAGATCTTCCTGGAGCCCGAGGGCATGGATACTAATGAGATTTACGTGAACGGCATGTCCACCAGCATGCCCATCGACGTGCAGGCGGCGATGGTGCGCTCCGTTCCGGGCCTCGAGAACGCCGAAGTGATCCGGCCCGGCTACGCCATCGAATACGACTCGGTCGACGCCACCGAGCTCGACGCCGCGCTCGAGACCAAGAGGATCCGCCGTCTGTTTCTGGCCGGTCAGATCAACGGCACCTCCGGCTACGAGGAAGCCGCCTGCCAGGGAATCATGGCCGGCCTGAACGCGGGCGCCGCGATCCGCGGCCTGCCGCCGGTGATACTCGACCGCACGCAAGGCTACACCGGCATTCTCATCGACGATCTGATCACCAAGGGCACCAGTGAGCCCTACCGGATGTTCACCTCGCGCGCCGAGTTCCGCTTGCAGCTCCGCATCGACAACGCCGACCAGCGGCTGACGCCGATCGGCCGGCGCGCCGGACTCGTCCGCGATCCCGACTGGGAGCGGTTTTGCGCCAAGCAGGACCGGCTGGCGCGCGCGCGCCAGTTCCTCGCCGCGTACCGGCCGCCGGGCGAAGGCGCCACGCTGGCGCAACTGCTGAAGCGCCCCGAGATCGCCATCGATCAGTTTTTGCCGGTTCTCCGGCAGTCTTTGCAGATCGAGCTGACCGGGCTCGAGCGCAAGGCCATCGAGACCGAGATCAAGTACGAGGGCTACCTCATGCAGCAGCAGCGCCACATCGAGCAGCTCCAGCGGGCGGAGAACCGCCGCATCCCGGACGGTTTCGCCTACGCCGGGCTGCCCGGCCTCTCCCGCGAGGTCGTCGAGAAGCTCGAGCGGGTGCGCCCGGCGACGCTGGGGCAGGCCGGCCGGGTCCCCGGCATTACGCCTGCCGCTGTATCTATCATCAATGTCTATCTGGAGCTCGCCCATGCCAGCAGAGCCTGACCCAGTCGCCGTCCAGCCGGCGCCGCCGGCCCGAATGGAAACGATTGCCCGGGCGCTGATGGGCGCCGGTTCCGGAGGCGTCCTGGGCCTCATGCTTTCCGGTTTTGCGGGCCGCTTCGCCGGCCAGGGCCTGTCGGCCGTCTGGACGGTAGTTCTAACCGCGCTGTTCGCCGGTCTGCTGGCCTGGCTCAACATGCGCGACCGGCAGCCGCTGCCGGCCGCGCCGCCGGCCAGCCTCGGCGTGGCGCTGACTTCCGGCGCCTTGCTGCTGACTTTAGCCGTATTCCTGGCGCAGTCCACCTTCGTCCAGACGCTGCTGGCGCGCGGGGAGCCGGTGCGGACGCCGCTTCCGATCTGGCCGGTCTCGCAAGCGGCGCTGCTGTTGTCCCTGGTCCTGGCCGCCGCAGGTATGGTTGCGACCTTCCTGGGCTGGGCGCAGTCGTCCCGGCAGAAGGGAAAGTACCTGACCGGCAAGTGGGTCGGCATGGCCATCCTCTCGGCCGGAGCCTGGGCCGCGCTGGCGCTGGCTTGCTACGTCACCGGCTACGGATTCGACTTCGCGCGCTAAGGTCCTGCTCCTCGCCTCCGTCAGGGCGTCAGAAACAGACCGTTGAAGAACAACTTGAAGGTGGCGTGGCTCTGGCCGCGGTACTGCGGGCGGATGCCGAACAGGATCACTCGTCCCCTGCCGACGGGCGCTTCCATCACCGCGGCGCGGTTCTCCAACAGCTTCTCACCCAGCAGCCAGCCGGAGGCCAGCGGATTTCCGTTGGGATACTTGAGCACCGCTTTGGCCGGGGGATTCAGGCTCTTCTTCGCGGGAGCGAACGCCGGGCTAGACTCGAACCACACCGCGATCCGCTCGCCGACGCCGTGCGTGAGAGGATGGGCGTTTTCGACTGACGCGGTGAGCAGCGAGCCGGGTCCGTAGAAATCGCGGCTGGAGACGGTGGCGAGCACGTTGCGCGCGCCGGCGCCCAGGTTCTCGATGGCGTACAGGGAGGCGCGATTGAAGGCCAGCACCGTTCCGCCGGCGACGAGGAAATCTCTCAGCGCCGTTTCGCCGGGGCCGCCGAGACCGCCGGAGAACTCCGCCGGCATCGATGCCGGCAGGGCATCGAAGCCGGAGTCGATCGCCTGGGGCGTGGCGTCCGGCAGGACGATCACGTCGAGCTTTTCGCGCAGCCGCCCCGCCCGTATATCCTTGTTAGACAGACTGACATACGGGAACTCGAACTGTTCGAGGACCCAGCGCGTCCATCCCTCGTCCATGTTCGGCAGGTGGCTCTTGTAGAGGCCGATGCGGGGCGCGCGCAGCCGTCGCGCGGCCGCGGCCGCCGGGCCGGCGGCGGTGAACGTCACGCCCAGCGACCGCGCCAGCTCCGGCGCCAGCTCCCGCGCCGCGCCGGCGTTGGCGAGATAGAAAGTCCCGTTGCGCGGGTCGCGCGAAACTTCGGCGCCCGCCTGCAGCAGGCGATTCACGGCGATCCAGGAGTTCCCGAATTCCGGCGACAGGGCCAGCCGGTCGGCGGCCGCCACGCTGCCGGGCTCGACGGCGACTTTCTCGACGCGCTCCAGGTCCACCGTAAACGGCCCGGGGATGGTGTCGACGCGCACGCCCATCAGCAACGGCAGCGTGTGGGCGGTCACGTCGTAGGGCCGGCGCGGCGGCCCGCCGGGATACTCGCGCAAATCCGGGTAGCGCTGGCGTTCGAGCAGCGTCTTGGCGAACGCCCCGTAGGGCTGCGCTAGCCGGATGACGTAGTCGCCGGCGTCGAACCTTGTTGTCCCGACGCGAAACGGCGCCTTGGCCCGCTCGATCTCGACGTCCCCAAACTCGAGAACCTCAAGCAGCCGGGTCATGGAGTTCGGGTCGTCCTGCCGCCGCGGTATCACAAAGGCATAAGGAGGCCCGGCGCGGTGCGCGGCGCGGGCCGCGATGGTGTAGAAGTTTCGCAAAAGATCCTCGCGGCGGAGCGCCGCCTGGTAGAGACAGGACTCCATGGCGAGGAGCTGGTAATCGATGATGTCGCGCAGGCGCCATTCGCCGCCAGGCCAAGGCTCCAGGTGGTTCCAGCTCTGGAGCCGCGGGCTGTAGCCGGCCGCGGCGGCCTCGAGCTGCGCGGGCTTGATCTCGAGGGGCGTAGCGATTCGCGCGCTGGCCGATTCGGTGAGGATGCGCATGCCCCCGTGGTAGCTCTGGTAGTGGCGCGCCGGCGTCCAGAAATCGTAAATGGCGTTCATCACGACGCCCTTCTTGCCCGCCGCCGTCAGGTCGACCGCCATGGCCGCGCCGATCAGGTTGGCTTGCTGCGCGATGAGCGGATCGACGTTGGGGTCGATGGGGTCCATCCACGGCGGGACGAACATCCGCGCGCCGAAGGCCCCCATCTGGTGGAGATCGTAGACGATCTGCGGCCGCCAGACGTTGTGGATCTTGGCGACCGCCAGCCGCGTCTCCGCCTGGGTGAACATGTACCAGTCGCGGTTGTTGTCGTGGCCCACATACTTGTGATACAACTGGGGCGGCGCCGTACCCTCGTAGGGCGTGCCGAGTTGCTTGCGGTACCAGTTCGTGACAAGATCGAGTCCGTCCGGGTTCAGCGACGGCACCAGCAGAAAGATGGTGTTGGCCAGGATCAGCTTCCGCCGCGGCGTCTCCTCGGTGAGCATGCGGTAGGCGAACTCGACGGCCGCGTGTGTGGAGGCGATCTCGGTCGAGTGGATCGAGCAGGTCAGCAGCACGATGGTCCGGCCGCCGGCGATGAGCAGCTCCGCCTCGGCTCCGCCGGTCCGGCGGGCGTCGGCGAGCCGCGCCTGAATGTCGCGATAGCGGTCGAGGTTGCGCAGCGTCTCCGGCGCGGCGATCGTCGCCAGCACAAACGGGCGGCCCTCGGTGGTCTTGCCCAGCTCCTCGACGCGGATCCGGTCGCTCGATTTCTCGAGCCGCCGGAAATACTCGACCACCTTCGACCAGTCGAGCACGGTGCGGTCGGCGCCGATCTTGTGCCCAAAGTGCGACTCGGGCGGGGGAACCGCCGCGATCGCCCGCGCCACAGCGAGCAGCAGCACGGCCGAAAGGAACCGGGCACGCGAGGACATTTTCCTACTATAGCCGAGGCGGGCGGCGTGCTACGCTGTCGCTATGTCCAAGCCGTTCGACGTGGTCGGCGTGGGACTCAACGCCACCGACTCGCTGCTGCTGGTTCCGTACTTCCCGGAGTACGCCGGCAAGGCGCCGTTCAGCGACGAGATTCTCTCGCCCGGCGGCCAGGTGGCCAGCGCCATCGTCACCTGCCAGCGCCTCGGGCTGCGCTCGAAGTACATCGGCACGATCGGCGACGACCATCGCGGGACGATCCAGATGCGCAGCCTCCTCGAAGAGGGCATCAACGTCGACGACGTGCAGCTTCGGCTCGGCTCGCCCAACCAGTCCGCCTACATCGTGGTCGACCAGCGCACCGGGGAGCGCACGGTTTTCTGGCGGCGCGACGAATCGCTGCGCATCGACCCGGAGCAGATCACCGCCGAACAGATCACCTGCGCCCGGCTGCTGCACATCGACGGCCACGACACGGCGGCCGTCGAGCACGCCGCGCGCATCGCCCGCCGCGCCGGCATGCCCGTCACCGTCGATGTCGACACCATCTACCACGGCTTCGACGGCGTGCTGAAATACGTCGACTATCTGATCGCCAGCTCGGAGTTTCCCGTGCAGTGGACCAACGAGCGCGACCCGTTCCGCGCGCTGGAGCTGATCCAGCAGGAGTACGGCCTGAAGGTCGCCGCCATGACCCTGGGCGCCTACGGAGCCCTGGCCTACGCCGAGGGGCGCTACTGCTATTCGCCCGCCTTCGTCGTGAACTGTGTGGATACCACCGGCGCCGGCGACGTCTTCCACGGCGCCTTCTGCTACGCGGTGCTCGAGCAGTACCCGCTCGAAGAAGCCCTCGAATTCTCGAACGCCATGGCCGGCCTCAATTGCACGGTGCTGGGCGCGCGCGGCGGAATTGCTCCCCGGGAGCAGGCGGAGCGGCTCATCGCCCGCGGCGAGCGGCGCGTCAATAAGGATTTTCAGACGCGCGCCTCGGTTGCCCTCGGACAGAGCACCGTCTAGTCGAGCGATGGCCGCGCGCGTGATTCTCTACACACGCTCCGGCTGCCACCTCTGCGAAACCGCCAAAGAACAGCTGGCCCTGGCGCGCCGCAGCTTCCCGTTCGAGCTCCAAGAAGTCGACATCGACTCCGATCCCGCCCTGCGGTCATTGTATAACGACGAGGTTCCAGTGATCTCGATCGACGGTCGAAAGGCGATGAAGCTCTACGTCGAGGAGCGGGAGCTGGTGAAGAAGCTGCGAGGCCGGTCGTGAGCGCGACTCTCGACCTGCTGGCCATCGCCGCGCATCGCGACGACGTCGAGCAGACTTGCGGCGGCGCGCTGATCCGCATGGCCGAAAAAGGCTACCGCACCGGGGTGCTCGACCTGACCGCCGGCGAGATGGGCACCCGCGGCGACGCCGAAACCCGCGCGCGCGAGGCCGAAGAGGCCGGCCGCGAGATGACGCTCGCCTGGCGCGGCAACCTGGGTCTGCCCGATGCGCGCCTGGAGAACACGCTGGCCGCACGGATGGCCCTGGCCGCGAAGATCCGCGAGCGGCGCCCGCGAACGGTGATTCTGCCCTACTGGGAGGCGCGGCATCCGGATCACTACCGGGCCGCCCAGATCGGCTACGAAGGGTGCTTCCTCGCCGGGTTGAAAAAACTGGATCTCGCCGGCGAGCCCCACCGCCCCGCGAAGATCCTCTACTCGACGCTCTACGCCAACGTCAAGCCCAGCTTTGTCGTAGATATTAGCGCGCAGTTCGAGCGCCGCATGCGCGCGCTGTTCTGCTACCGCTCCCAGTACGACGACCAGGCCGCCGGCGCCGGCTTGTTTCCCTCGCGGGAAGAAACCGCCGAGCGGCTGCGGGCCACCGCGCGTTACTTCGGCATGTTGATCGGGGTCCGCTACGGGGAGCCCTACGTGGTCAAGGAAATGATGGCCGTGGATGACGTGGTGGCGATGGCCGTGACCAGCCTCTGATTATCCCCCGCCGCGGTTCGCCGCCACGAACCGGTCCAGCCGCTCCTGGTAGATCTTGATCTTACCCTGCTTCTTCAGCCGCTCCTTGATCTCGTCGCGGTAGAGCTCGAAGGCCTCGTTCTGGCGCGTCCCGACCAGCGACTGGCGGGCGAAGTTGCGCTCCTCCGCGGATACCGTCTCCGCAGGGGCCAGTCGCTCGATGAGTTTGTAAACGACCTGGTCGTGGCCGATCGACAGCGGTCCGAATACGGTTCCCAGCGCGGCGGTGAAAGCCTCTCCCAATATCGTGGCCGACCCGACGCCCGGAACCGATCCGTCGCGGGCAAACGCCTCGCTCGTCTTGGTCTCCAGCTTGAGCTCCCGGGCAAGCTTCTTGAGATCGCCGCCCGCCGCCTTGGCCTTCTCCGCCAGTCCTTGCGCGCGTTGCAGCGCCGCCTGGCGCGCCTGCGCGGCGCTCCAGTCGCTCTTCACGCGGTCGGCCACTTCTGGGAGGTTGGCCTGGCGGGACGCCGCGACGTCGGCGACGACCGCCACCACCGCTTTGGCGGTCATCTGGACCGGTCCCACGACCACGCCCTGGGAGGCGGCGAACAAGGCATCCATCAGACCTACTTCGGCGCCGGCCTCCGGCAGCGGGTTGCCGCGCTCGATGGTCGCCGTCAGAACCGCCAGCCCGACCTCGCGGCCCGCTTCCTCGATCTTCCGCCCGTGCTTGAGCGCCGCCGCCCGCGCCCGCTCGGTCAGCCGGATCCGTTCCTGGTCCCGGCGGTCCCGCGTCATCTCGTCGCGGATGGTGTCCTGAACTTCCGCAAACGGCTTCAGGCGCGCGTCCTCGCGCTCGAGCACGCGGAGAATGTGATAGCCGTACGCCGTCTTGACCAGGTCGCTGGTCTCGCCTGGCTTCATGGTGAAGGCCTTTTGCTCGAACTCCGGCACCGTCTGCCCGCGCGTCACCCAGCCAATCTCGCCGCCCTTCGGCGCGCTGGTCTGGTCTTCGGAGTTGGCCTTGGCGAGCTCGGCGAAGTCCTTGCCCGCCCGCACCTGCTGCAACACATCCTGCGCCTTGGACTCGACCTTCTTGATCTCGTCGGGGCTCTTCTCCGCCGTCTTGAGAAGGATGTGGGTCACGCGCGAGCGCTCCTGGACGCGGAAACGGTCCCGATTCTGGTTGTAGTAGCGCTCCAGCTCTTCGGTTTTGACTTCGATGGCGGCGGCGACCTTGGCATCGTCGATCACCAGGTAGCGGATGGTGCGCCGCTCCGGCAGCACGTAGCTCGCCTTGTTCGTCTCGAAGTGTTCCTGGAGCTGCGCCTGTGACGGCGTGGCCACCGGCATCCCGGCCCCGGAAACCAGGGCGTACTCGATCCGCACTTTCTCGTTGCGACGCTTGTGCTCCTGAGCGATTTCCTGCGCCGTGATCAAAACGCCGTCGGTCACCAGGCGGCGCAGCTTGCCTATGATCATGTCCTTCTTCAGCAGCGCCTCAAACTCGGGAATCGACTTCTGAAACCGCTCCTGCACAAAGGCGGCGTACTGCTCGCGCCCGACGAAGTTGCCGCCTTGGAACAAGAAGGGAAGGTTGGTCTTCAGGTTGTCCACCAACTCGCCCTCGGTGACGCCCAGCCCGAGCCGCTCCGCCTCCAGGATCATGGTCTTTTCGGAAATGATGTTGTTCACGATATTGGGGGCCAGAAAGCCGAGCGCCTCCGGCGGCACCCGCTGCGTGCGGACATAGTCCTGCAACTGTGCTTGCGCGTCCTGGATAGTGACTTCCTCGCCGCCCACTTCGGCCAGCACCAGGTCCTGGGCGGTTCCCGTGCCGGAGCCCACGCCCGGGATGAGCGTCACGACCATGGAGAGGGCCACCATTCCGAGAATGGCCCCCAGCATGATGCGCATGGCCTGCTTGCGGCTGCGAAACAGATGAAACATGGGTTTCCCTTCTCGTCCGAACCGGAATGTTCATTATAGCGAACTCGTCAGGAACAACCGCCGGGCATGTTGACAGACGCTTGGTCCGTGGCGGTCGCCCAATCCTCGCTCGTCTCCAGTGCCTTTACTCAACAGGTCCTGTTGATGTATCCTGAAGCCATGGCGGCCCGA
>Ga0247727_10001036_pt1 | contig 67689 bp, 50 predicted proteins | sample WisWelCaveWW1625_FD_202498 | JGI IMG/M metagenome (GOLD analysis project Ga0247727, IMG submission 202498) | Biofilm microbial communities from Wishing Well Cave, Virginia, United States - WW16-25 | ecosystem: Environmental > Aquatic > Deep subsurface > Groundwater > Cave microbial mat | place... | reverse complement strand
CGATTTTCGAAGCAATCAACCACGACGTGCCCGCGCCGGTGATTACGATGTCGCTGTTCACGCGCTTCCGCTCGCGGCAGACGGAGTCGTTCCAGTCCAAAGTGCTGGCGGCGCTGCGGAATGAGTTTGGCGGACACGCAGTGAAGAGCGCGCAGAAAGCGTAGGGAGGCCGAATGTCGCCGGAAACTGCGGAAGTGACGCAAACGCTGGCTGCCGACAATCTGATGTGCACGATCCCGACCGACCCGGCGGCGATTGTGATTTTTGGCGCGTCAGGCGACCTGGTGAAGCGGAAGCTGATTCCGGCGCTTTACGACCTCGCGGCCCACGCCTGCCTGGCGCCACGCTACGCGATTCTGGGATTTGCGCGGTCGACGATGACCGACGATTCGTTTCGCTCGGCGACCGGCGATGCCATCCGCAGCATTTCAGAAGTGGGGCCGGTGGACGCAGGGAAGTGGAGCGAGTTTGCCAAGTGCCTGGGCTACTTTCAGGGCGAATACCACGAGCCGCAGGCGTATCAAAAGTTGTTCGCGAGGCTGGCGGAGCTGGACCGGGAGCAGAGGCTTGGAGGGAACCGGCTGTTCTATCTTTCGACGCCGCCAGAGATGTACGAGCCGGTGATTGAGCAGCTCGGCCGAGCGGGATTGTCGAAACCGGCGAGCGAAAAGTCGTGGGTGCGGATCATTATTGAGAAGCCGTTCGGGCGGGACCTCGAGTCGGCGAAGCGATTGAATCGGGTGGTGCTGCGATCCTTTGAGGAGTCGCAGGTCTACCGGATTGACCACTACCTCGGCAAAGACACGGTTCAGAACCTGCTGGTGTTTCGCTTCGGCAACAGCATTTTTGAGCCGCTGTGGAACCGAAATTACATCAGCCACGTGCAAATCACCGCGGCGGAGACGCTGGGCGTGGAGCGAAGAGCTTCGTATTACGAAACGGCCGGTGCCATCCGCGACATGATTCAAAACCACGTGCTGCAACTGGTGTCGATGGTGGCGATGGAAGCGCCGGCGATTTTTGACGCGACTGCGGTGCGCAACGAGAAGCTGAAAGTGTTGCAATGCATCCGCCCGTACGGCAAGGAGGCAGTGAAGCAGTTGATTGTGCGGGGGCAGTACGGGCCAGGAAAGCTCGGCGGACCGTCGGTGCCGGGGTACCTGCAAGAGCCGGGCGTCAAGCTGGACTCGAAGACGGAAACGTTTGTGGCGGCAAGGCTGGCGATTGATAATTGGCGGTGGGCGGGCGTGCCGTTTTACATCCGGTCAGGAAAACGGTTGAACCGGCGCGTGACCGAGATTGCAATCCGCTTCCATCGCGCGCCGCATGTAATGTTTCGCGGGCGGGACATCAGCCCGAACTGGCTGGTGGTGAATATCCAGCCCGATGAGGGCATTTCGCTGACGTTTGATGCGAAATTGCCCGGGCCGGAAATGCAAATCCGCACCGTGACAATGGATTTTACCTACCGAGAGGCGTTTGGGCCGGGGTCGCGGAGCGCGTATGCGACGCTGCTGAATGATTGCCTGCGCGGAGACGCAACCCTGTTTGACCGGGCCGATAGCGTGGAGGCGGCGTGGACGCTGATCGCCCCGATTTTGCAAATGTGGCAGAATTCGGCTGATAACTTGCCGGAATATCCTTCGGGGAGCTGGGGTCCGAAGGAAGCCATGGAACTATTGGAGCGCGATGGACGAGCCTGGCGTTTTGCCTGATCTGCGGCCGCGAGAGGTACGGCCGGGTGTGTGGGTGTGCGCGGACGCGAACGAAGTAGCTCGCACGGCGGCGCGGCAGTTTGTGGACTTGGCGTGGCAGTTCATCGCCAAGGTGGGACAGTTCTGCGTCGCGCTTTCGGGCGGGATGACGCCGCAACTCCTCTACCGCCTGCTGGCGTCGGATGAATACCGCAACCAAATTGACTGGGCCAAAGTCCACCTGTTCTGGGGAGACGAGCGGCCGGTGCCGCCGGAAAGCCCGGAGAGCAACTACGGCATGGCGTGGCGGGAATTGATTGTGCGGGTGCCGATTCCGCTGGGGAATGTGCACCGGATGGAGGCCGAGCGCGCGAACATTGGGCGGGCGGCGCAGGAGTATGAAGATCTGCTGCGGCAATGCCTGGAGCTGGATGCGGCGGGCTGGCCGCGATTGCACGTAGTCCTTCTGGGGATGGGGACGGACGGGCACACGGCCTCGCTCTTTCCCGGTGCGCGAAAATTGAGCAACACGCTGCGGTGGGTGAGTACGCCGCTGCTGCCAAAGCTGGCGACGCGGCGGATGACGTTGACGCTGCCGGTCATCAACGCTGCGCACAATGTAACGTTTCTGGTGGTTGGAAGTGACAAGGCGGATGTCCTTCGCACGATCCTGGATGGGCTGGCGGATCCACCCTTGCCGGTGCAACTCGTGACTGTGCTCAGTGGGCGGAGACTCTTCTTTATCGATCGGGCAGCCGCGGCACGGCTGGACGATCCGGCGACCACAGGCCCGCGAGGTGCGACCGGCAGGCCGGCCAAGACGCCGGAGGGAAGCCGATGATCTTGGCCGGGGACGTCGGCGGCACTAAGTGCAACATCGCACTGTTTGAGACCCAGGGCGGGACGCTGCGGCCGGTCTTCAAGCGACGCTTCGAGAGCAAGAAATACCCGGAATTTGAAAACGTGGTGCTTGACTTTCTGGGGCAGGCGGACGCCGCAGGGGCCGATACTAAGGGAAAGATCGCGGCGGCAGGATTCGGAGTGGCCGGGCCGGTGGTCCACCAGCGGGTCCGAGCCACGAATCTGCCATGGGTGGTGGACGCGACGCTGCTGGCGCAGGAGTTACAGGTCCCGCAGATTCTTCTACTGAACGACCTCGAGGCGACGGCTTACGGCCTGGAGGTGCTTCGACCCGATGAACTCTACATGCTGAACCCGGGCCTGCCGGCTCCGCAGGCGAATCGAGCGCTCATCGCCGCGGGGACCGGCTTAGGCGAGGCCATTCTTTTTTGGGACGGCGTGCGTCACACGGTGGCAGCAACCGAGGGAGGCCATTGCGACTTTGCCCCGCGCACCGAGGCGGAGATGGAGCTGTTGCGCTTCCTGAAGAAGCGGCACGAGTTTGTCGATTTTGAGCTGATCCTTTCGGGGCGTGGTTTTCGTACCCTGCACGAGTTTTTGGACCCGGAGGTCAAACATGCCAGCTTCGAGACGCCGGGAGCTGACCCGGCTCCGGAAATTTCGCAGTTGGGCATGGCCGGCTCCTGCCGGGTGTGTGTGAAAGCCCTGGAGATGTTTGCCGAGATTTACGGTTCCGAGGCCGGGAATCTGGCGCTGAAGTGCCTGGCGCGGGGTGGAGTTTATGTGGCGGGCGGAATTGCCGTGAAAATCCTCGAAAAGCTGAAGGACGGCTCGTTTGTGCGGGCGTTTTGCGCCAAAGCAAATTTTGGAATCCTTTTGAACCAGATCCCCATCTATGTAGTCTTAAACACCGATGTGCCCTTATTGGGGGCCGCAGTTCGTGTCGTTGCGGTCGAAGGCCGTTAGACTCTGAAACACCAGGTTGAGATCGTGTCCACGCACTTTTCCAATTCAGGTTCCCGAACAACGCTCTTGGTTCTTGCTATGCTGCTTGCGGGCATGCTGACGGCTTCGTTTGCTATGCAGCAGTCGCGGCAGACTCCTTCACAGGCATCTAAGGCCGAAACTCAAGCGCCGGATGCCGTTGTTTTGAGCAATCAGTCCACGGCCAAACGAGTTCCCTATAAGCCGGGTGACATCTGCCTGGCCTGCAACAACCCAATCCACGAACACGACCCGGTGTACCTGGTGAATGGCCAGAGAATTCCGATTCACCAGCAGGAAGTTAGCGAGGATTTAGCCGGCCAGCTTCAGAAACTGCTCGGACTGATTCAGCCGCGCGGAGCGTTTATCGGAGCGCAGCAGACACAGCGGGCGCTTTCGAGCGTCTGGTTCTGGTCGGGCCTCTACATCTTGATTGGCCTGGTGTTCGGGGCGATTTGTTCCCATCGAGCGTTGCAGACCGGCTACGGTGCTTTGAGCTGGTTTCTGGCAGGCCTGGCCTTCAATGTTGTCGCCTTTGCGGTGTTGCGCATGAAACCCAAGCGCGAGGTCTTGGCGCCGGCAGGGATCCCGCCGGGGCTGGGAAAGATAGCCGCAACCTATTCGCCCGAGGCGTGTGTGAAGTGCGGGACGCTGAACCATCCGTCGGCATCGGCGTGCAGTGGCTGCGGAGCGAAACTCGAACCGAAATTCTCTTCCGAGGTGGCGCGGGTGGGATTGGATTGACGATCGAGGATTGAGTCATTGGGTCATTGAATCATTGTGGATTGGCAGGGCAGTGGGCGTAGGCGTCACGTCAGAGACAAAGGCCTCACATCAGGCCGTCCAAGTCGGCCGGGACGTGAGGTACAAGGCAGGGCGATGCTAAGGAAATTCCAAGAGAAGGTGGTGGGGTTGCTCTCGAGCGGCAACATGATGCAGCGTCGGCCGGAGCTGCGTGCCCACAACGAGAGCAATATCGCGGGCCTCTACATCATCGGGGACTTGGCAGGCGCGCCGGTAATCAAGCTGGCCATGGCGCAGGGGTTTGAGCTGATCGAGCACATCTCCGCGAAACCCGATGCGAAGTCCAGCGACCCCAATGTGTATGACTTGGTTGTGGTCGGCGCAGGAGCGGCCGGGCTGAATGCCTCGCTGGCTGCAAAGGACAAAGGCCTGCGTGCGATTGTTCTGGAAAAAGAGAAAGTCGCAAACACCATTGAGAATTTTCCGGAAGGGAAGTGGGTCTACGCCGAGCCGGACAAGTCCCCGCCGAAGGGCAAACTGTGGCTTGACGGCGCGCGCAAGGAAGACTTGATTCGCCGGTGGAATCAAATCGTCAGCGAAAACCAGCTCGACGTGCGGGCGGAAGAGCCGCTCGTTTCCGCCGAACGACAGAAGGACGGGACCTTTCGCGTCAAAACGGCGAAAGCGGAATATCGCGCGATGCGCGTTGTGCTGGCCACGGGCCAGCGCGGGAACCCGCGCAAACTGGGCGTGCCGGGCGAGGACCAGGAGCATGTCTACCACCGCCTCTATAGCCCGCGGCACTACAAAAATGAAGACATTCTCGTGGTCGGCGGTGGGAATAGCGCCGTGGAAGCGGCGCTGGTCCTGAGCGAGCAGAACCGCGTGCAGCTCTGCCACCGCGACGGTGACTTTCCGCTCATCTTCAGCGACAACCAGCGCAAGTTGAATGAAGCCGTGGCGCAGAAGCACATCGAGCTGCTGCTGCATGCGAAGGTAAAAGAGTTCCGAGGCAAAGAGGCGATGATCGAGGTTGATCGCGGCGGGCACCAGGAAAGCGTGACGCTGCCCTGCCAGCATGCGTTTGTGCTGGTCGGAGCGGAGCTGCCGGTGAAGTTTCTCAAGTCCCTGGGCATCCGCATTGAAAACGAATGGGCAGGCAACTTGTGGCGAGCGGCGGCCCTGACGTTTCTGACGATACTGGGGCTGTGGTTCTTTGGCGGGCACGCTTCGAAGGTGGCGGGGATCCCATTTGAAGAAGTGCCGCGCGCAGCGGGCGGACTGCTTTCGGTGGCCAGCCTGGCGGCGATGATCTGGCTCGGGGTGCGCGGCGACCGCTTCAACTGGCTGGGGATTTCGTTTCTCGTTTGGTACACGATTTATGGGGTGAAGTCGCCCGGCGCGGGCGGAGAGTTCTGGCCGTTCCGCAACTGGGGCTTCCAGGCGCTCTCGTTTTTCGACCGGCCGGCGACGTTCTGGTACACGGTGATGTACACGGCGCTGATGACGGTATTCGGCATCGGGGCGCTGAAGCGCTGGGGAATTGATCGGCGGGACAAATTCCAAATCTGGCGGTACATCAGCCTGCTGAGTTTTCAGTGGATTTTCTTTTTCCTGATTCCCGAATTTCTCTTTCAGTGGGCCGTCCAGTACCAATGGGTCGGCGCGCAGCTTGCGAATGACCCGCAGTTTGCCGGGCAGGCGTGGCGCAGCTACGGGTTGGTCTACGCCTGGCCGCTGTTTTTCTACACTTTTTTTTATGACCCGTCGAAAATCTGGATCATCTGGGGCGTGGTGCTGACGTTTGTCATCATCCCGCTGTTCGTGCTGTTTAACGGGAAGCGCTACTGCTCATGGATTTGCGGCTGCGGCGGGCTGGCCGAAACGTTTGGAGACCGCTGGCGGCATCTGGCGCCGAAAGGACGCGGGAGCATTCGCTGGGAGTGGATGAACCTGGCGATCCTGGTGTTTGCGGTGCTGGTGACGGCGGCGATGCTGCTGCGCGATGCGGTGGCGTTTCTGCGCCACCCGGCGATGTGGGGGTTGGACACCTATCACCTGTATGTGGACATCTGGCTGGTGGGAATTCTCCCGGTGACGCTCTACCCGTTTCTGGGCGGAAAGGTGTGGTGCCGGTACTGGTGCCCGCTGGCCAAGTTGATGCACCTTTTCAGCGCGACGTTCACGAAGCTGCGCGTCAGCCGCTTCCAGATCGTCGCCAACGATAAGTGCATCACCTGCACAGAATGTTCGCGGAATTGCCTAGTGGGAATTGACGTGATGAGCTTCGCTCTCAAGCAGCAGCCCATCGACAATTCCAACTCCTCCTGCATCGGCTGCGGGATTTGCGTGAGTGTGTGTCCGATGGACGTGCTGAGCTTCAGTCCAGTGGCGGTAAATGGCCAGTTGGTGCAGATTGCGACGAGCCCGCGGCCAGCGTAAAGAAAACTTTCCTTTCCAGGACGACAGGCGCGGAGTGCTGTGCCTGCTTCCCTGATTCCCCGCAAGTCCAACTCAGAAATCGGCCATGAGTCCCAGGCCGAGGGCCACGCGATTGTAGAAATTAAAGAGGGCGACGGCCATGACGGCTTCAAAGAGCTGACGTTCGCTCCAGCCGGCGGCGCGCACGGCATCGGCGTCGGCCTTGGTGACGTCGCCGGGCTTGCGAGTCAGCTTGTCGGCGAAGCGTAAAAGCGCCTGCACGTTGGGTTCGACGGGGGCGTTGGGATAGTCGGTGGCGAGCTTGCGCCCGATGGGCTTTTCAATGCCCAGGGCACGAAGCATCTCGAGGTGCAGAGCAACGCAGTAGGACGAAGTGTTGAGTCCGCTGACGACGACGCCGATCTGGTCTTTGATACTTTTCGGCAGGGCGCCTTCGCTGCCGATCAGACCGCCCAGTCGAAAGTCGGCCTCAGCCAAGTCGGGCGAGACGCCGAGGGCTTGGTAGTAATTGGGCAGAAACCCAAAAGCATTGCGAACCGTGTCGGAAAACGGCTTCAGTTTTGCATCTGCCTGCTGTTCCGAGATTTGAGTAACGAAAGACATGGCCCACCTCGCGACGATGGAGAGGGAATCAGGGAGAAAGTGTACACACCAGCCCAGGGCCGTACAAGCCAGCCCGTGAGAGCTGTATGAGTTTTCCCCTATGTCCTGACTGAGCGGCAGCACATACATCTATCGGCACATCGCCGGTGGCGATTCAGACCGCGGCTCTGCGGATTCAAAAAAAACACGGCGAGAAAAGCTGAATCCCGCGGCGCGGCGACCTCATCCAAACCAGCGGTCAGCGGTTCAATTCCTGAATGGTATGACCCAATCCCGTGTGGCAGTGAGCCGCACGATGAAGACAAAAGGAGAAACACGAATGTTGCACAGTCAAAAGACCCGGAAGTTTGGCGTACTGTTAATTGCAGCAATTCTCGCGATGTCGCTGGTGGCGGGAAGCGTCGCTGTCGCCGCGCCGCAATCGCACACCAGCAAGCCCTTCATGGGCCCCAAGGCCAATAAGGGCACGGTGACTCACACGAAGAACGCCGGCAAAAATGTCCTTACCCTTTCGGACGACTTTGTCGCGCCGGATACGCCCGACCCGCACTGGATGGTGGTGGATTCGAAAGGGACGACCTTCCTGCTGTCGAAACTGAAGATTAAGAACGATGGCTACAACAAGAGCATTACGTTGCCGGACTACATCCACGACGTTTCCAAAGTGATCATTTGGTGTGCCTGGGCGGAAACCAACCTCGGCGAAGCCAGCTTCGATAAGGCCGTCAAGTAAACCCGAACCCGCGCGTTGCCGGTCGGACGAAAGGTTCGGCCGGCGGCAGCGGCTCGCTGGAAGAAAGAAACAGACAAGCAGAGAAGCGAGGAACACCATGGCCATCGGCGATTTGTTCATACCGGTACTTCCGATTGATCTGACGGGCGATCTCGATTCAGCGTCCGGCGCAGCTGGAGCGGCGCTGGTCAGCGCGCGCTGGGCAACCACTGCCGCCATTCTGCGTAATGCGCTGTCGGCCAGCGAAGACGGAGCCGCGGCGCAGTTGATTTCCCAGGGCTACGGGCCGCTACGCAAAAATGAAACCGCTCCGCGACGGAGCAGAGCAAACTAGGACGAGTCATACGAATTCTGGAGGAAGGAAATGAAAAGCAAGATTCTGAAAATGATTGGCGCGTCGGCGATGGCGATGTTTGCCCTGGCCGCAGCCGCCCAGGGACAGGTGACGGAGAAAAAGTCGCTGACGCTGGACGGCGCGCGCAAAGTGATCGCCGCTGCCAAGGATTACGCCAAGCAGAACAACGCTCCGGGGGGTGTGGTCGCCGTGGTGGACGAGGGCGGCAACCTGATGGCGCTCGAGCGGCTCGACGGCACGTTTGCCGCCGGCGCAAACATTTCGATTGGCAAGGCGCGGACCGCGGTGCTGTTCAAGCGGCCCACCAAGGTGTTTGAAGACATCATCCGCAATGGACGGACACCGATGATTGCCCTGCCCGACACGTTTTTCACGCCGCTACAGGGCGGTGTGCCAATCACGGTAGATGGACAAATCGTCGGCGGTGTGGGCGTGAGCGGCGCGGCCAGCGCGCAGCAGGACGAAGAGCTGGCGATTGCCGGCGCGAATGTAGTCGGGAACACGGGTGCCTCGGCGACGGCCAAACCGGTCACGTACTTTGATAAGAATAGGGTGACGGCGGCGTTCGCCAAGGGCGACGTGCTGTTGGATGGCACGGGCCGGAACTACATGGTGCACGCCAGCCGGCGCGAGAAGCCGGGCCTGGCGGAAGTGCACGTCGAAGATGCGGACATCGTTTACGTGCTGGAAGGCACGGCGACGTTTGTGACTGGCGGAACGGTGGTCGAACCGAAGACGGTTGCACCGGGCGAGATTCGCGGCAGCTCAATCCAGGGCGGCGAGACGCGACAACTGGTGAAGGGCGACGTCATCGTGGTTCCCAGCGGGACGCCGCACTGGTTCCAACAGGTAAACGGACCGTTCCTCTATTACGTGGTGAAAGTGCGCTAGTCGCGGAAATTGGGGCGGGGGAAAGACAACTCCCCGCCCTTGCATTTTGCACTGAGGAGAGTTGAGCCATGAGAGCAATGCGGATTTTCATGCTGGCGGCGGCACTGGCGATGAGTGCAACGGCGCTGCACGCCGACCTGCCAACCAAGCGCGTGCTGACACTGGCGGCAGCCAAGAAGATTGCTGCGGCTGCGGAGGCCGAGGCGTTGAAGCGTGGGGCAACCGTCGTGATTGCCGTAGTGGATGACGGCGGGCACCTCATCGTGCTCGAGCGGCTGGACGACACGCAGGTAGCCAGTGTCGAAGTGGCCATCGGCAAGGCGCGGACAGCGGCAATTTTCCGCCGGCCCAGCAAAGTTTTCGAAGATCAAATTCGCAATGGCCGAGCGGCTACCTTGGTGCTGCCGGGTGCGACCCCTCTGCAAGGCGGATTGCCCATCCTGGTGGACGGAAAAGTCGTGGGCGCAATCGGCGTGAGCGGCAACACTCCGCAGGAAGATGAAGACATTGCCAAGGCCGGTGCGGCGGTGATAGCGGAAGCGATTCGATGAAAGAAGGAATCATGAGGGGCGGAGGAGCGATTGGCACATTTTTGCTGTTGACCCTTTTTGCCGGGACTCAGGTCGCTACCGCGCAGACGATACCTGCGGTGACGCCGGATGCTCCGGCGCGGCGTCCGGCGGCAATCATCAATCTCGCGACGGATGATGGGGTGCGGCTGGTGCAGGGTCAGTGGCGCTACAGCGACACAAAAATTATTGAAGTGGATCACCGCGCGCCGGGACCGGATTTGCGTCCTTCGGGCGTGCCCAACCGCACCTACAACATCACGCCGCTGGCCGGTGCGGCCGATTTCGACGATTCGCAGTGGCAGACGATCCCGCCCTCGGGCTTGGAGACGCGGCGAGGCAATGGAAGGCTGTGGTTCAACTGGTACCGGATCAAAGTGACGCTGCCGGAGAAAGTCGGGGCGTTTGGCGTGGCTGGCTCGACAGTGGTGTTTGAGCTGGTGGTGGACGACTACGCCGAGGTTTGGGTGAACGGCAAGCTCTCGCCCTTTACCCTGGGACAGACGGGCGGGCCGGCGATCAAGGGGTTCAATGCGCCGAACCGGGTTGTGCTGAGCAACAATGCCAAGCCCGGAGAGCAATTCCAAATTGCGGTGCTCGGAGCCAACGGACCGCTCTCGAATCCGCCAGTGAATTTCATCTGGATACGGTCGGCGACGTTGGACTTCTTCAAGCCCGACGACGCCGGCAACGTTCAGCAAGTGAAGCTGGAGGTTGAGCGAAAAGACTCAGGTCTCGATGCCATTCTGCCGGCAAACGCGACGCTCGAGCGCGTGGCGACCGGTTTCTACTTTACAGAAGGGCCGGTGTGGCATCCGGACGGCTATTTGTTGTTCAGCGATCCGAATGCCAACACGATTTACCGCTGGTCGCCCGATGGCCAGGTCTCGGTGTTTCGCGCAAAGAGCGGTTACGCCGGATTCGACATCGGCGAATACAACCAGCCCGGCTCGAACGGCTTGACGTTGAATAAAGATGGCCTGCTGACGATTGATGAGCACGGGAACCGTCGCGTGGTGCGGCAGGAGCGCACGGGCTTCATCACCGTGCTCGCGGACCGGTACGAAGGGAAGCGGCTGAACAGCCCGAACGATCTCGTCTATCGCTCCGACGGCGCGCTGTATTTCACCGATCCCTATTTTGGGCTGCCGAAGTTTGACAAAGACCCGCGAAAGGAGCTGCCCTTCAGCGGCGTTTTTTGCCTGATCAACGGCAAGCTGATCCTAGTGACGAAGGAACTCGATGGCCCAAACGGGATTGCGTTTTCGCCGGACGAAAAATACTTGTACGTGGGCAACTGGGACCCGAAGAAAAAAGTGGTGATGCGCTATGAGTTGAATGCCGACGGGACGGTCGCGAACGGCAAAGTATTCTTCGACATGACGGCGGCCCCTGGCGAAGATGCGATTGACGGTATGAAGGTGGACCAGTCGGGCAATGTGTACGTCTCGGGTCCGGGCGGGCTGTGGATCCTCTCGCCCGAAGGGAAACACCTCGGCACGCTGCGCGGCCCCGAACACGCCCACAACATGGCCTGGGGTGACGCCGACGGGCGCACGCTCTACTGGGCGGCGCAGAGCAGCATTTATCGGATCCGGCTGAACATGAGCGGCGTCCGGCCACTGGCCGGCCGCTGAGTAGAAAGGATATTGAAGATGCAAACAAGCACCGCGAGTCAAGCCGCGATGGGTGTTCGACTGGAGGGCCTAGGCAAGTTCATGCTGCGGTACAGCCTCGTGCTGGTCGTTGCCTGGATCGGGGCGATGAAGTTTACAACCTACGAGGCGGAGGGGATTAAGCCGCTGCTGGTCAGCAGCGCATTTCTCAGTTGGATGTACAACGTGATGAGCGTGCAGGCGGCGTCAAACCTGATTGGCACTGTGGAGCTGGCCATTGCGCTGATGATTGCGCTGCGGCCGGTCTCGAAGAAGCTGGCGGCGGTGGGGAGCTTGCTGGCAATCGGGATGTTTCTGACGACGATTTCGTTTCTCTTCACGCTGCCCGGGTGGGAGGCCAGCCTGGGAGGGTTCCCGGCAGTGTCCGGGTCAGGCGGGTTCCTGCTGAAGGACCTGATCCTGCTGAGCGTGGCGGTTTGGTCGCTGGGAGAAGCCCTCAAATAAGTCACACTTTGGCGAATCCTGGGGCGGATTCCCTCATCCAATCGCAACAGGAGAGACGACGGATCGCCGCTCTCCACATACCGCAACAACGAGTTCTGGGAATTGACTTTTGGATGCGGGCTGGCTCGGCCTGCCAGGAAATTCCTGCGCGCCGCCGGAGCCTGAATACTAAGGATGAGGGGAGAGGCAATGAAGAAGAGAAATCTGATATTGATTCTGGTTGTGATTGTCGGTGCAGTGGCCTGGTATGCCTTCCGGCCGGAGCGGCTGTTCATCGATCAAAGCGTGAGCGAGTCGTTCCCGACGGCTTCAGCAACGACCAATGCAGCGTCAGCTCCGGTCACACTGGCCACCGGGCAATTCCACGGCGTGGCGCATGACGCTCGCGGAGTAGTTACCGTGTATAGGACCCCGGAGGGCAAGCGGGTGCTGCGGCTGACGGAGTTTGAGACCTCGAACGGGCCGGAACTGCAACTCTACCTGGTTGCAGCGGATGACGCCACCGACAGCGAGATGGTCAAGAAGGCCGGGTTTGTCACCCTGGGGGCGCTGAAAGGCAACAAAGGCGACCAGAATTACGAGATCGCCGACGACATTGATCTTTCCAAATATCGCGCAGTGACCGTGTGGTGCAAGCGGTTTGGCGTAAACTTCGCCACGGCCCCACTTTCTCCGCAGAAGAGCTAAGCGACACTTTGGTCGGGCTTGCCGGGAGGAGCATCGCACGCTTCTCCCGGCTGAACGTTTTTTCCCGGAGGATCGAAATGGCCAGCGCAAACCACTATGACGTGATCATCATTGGGACCGGCGCTGGTGGCGGAACGCTGGCCTATGCGTTGGCGCCGACCGGCAAACGCATCCTGCTGCTCGAGCGCGGTGACTACGTGCCGCGGGAAAAGGCCAACTGGGAGTCGCGCGCAGTCAATATCGAGGGCCGCTATCAAACCAAAGAGAAGTGGCAGGACTGCGACGGAAAGGAGCTTCATCCGCACACGAATTACTACGTGGGCGGCAACACAAAGTTTTACGGCTCGGCGCTTTTCCGGCTGCGCAAGGAGGATTTCGGCGAAATCAAGCATTACGGCGGGATCTCCCCGGCCTGGCCGATTTCCTACGAAGACCTCGAGCCGTACTACGGCCGAGCCGAAAAGATTTACCACGTGCATGGTCAGCGCGGCGAAGACCCGACGGAGCCGCGGGCGAGCGGGCCGTTTCCTTATCCGGCCGTCAGCCATGAGCCTCGCATCCAGCACTTGAGCGACGACTTCGCCCGGTTGGGCCTGAAGCCGTTTCACGTGCCGCTCGGAATCATGCTGGACGAGAAGAACGCACGCGCCAGCCGGTGTATCCGCTGCAATACCTGCGACGGATTTCCCTGCCTGGTGTACGCCAAGTCCGACGCGCAGGTGTGTTGCGTGGACCCGGCGCTCGAGCATCCCAATGTCACGCTGTTGACCAATGCGCTGGTGAAGCGCCTGGAGGCCGATTCGACAGGACGTATGGTGAAAAAGGTGTTGGTCGAAGTTGGCGGGAAAATGGAGGAGCTTTCGGCGGACATCGTCGCAGTGTCGTGCGGGGCCATTAATTCGGCGGCCCTGCTGCTGCGCTCGGCTAACGACAAGCATCCCCGGGGGTTGGCGAATAGTTCGGACACAGTTGGGCGGCACTACATGGGGCACGTCAACTCCGTTCTGATGGCCATTTCGAAGTGCCCGAACCCGACCGTCTTTCAAAAAACGCTGGCGGTGAATGATTTTTACTTGGGGTCGTCGGAATGGAATTTCCCGATGGGACACATCTCGTTCGTGGGGAAACTCGACCGGGATGCGCTGAAAGCCGGCGCACCGGCCATCGCGCCGGGATGGACGCTAGAGCTCATGGCCGACCATTCGCTGGATTTCTGGATGACGTCGGAGGATTTGCCCGACCCGAACAACCGTGTCACGCTCGAGCGCGAGGGGAAGATCGTTCTCACCTACAAGCCCAACAATGAAGAAGGACACAAGCGGCTGCGGGCCAAGCTGGAACAATTGATGAAGCAGCAGACGAAATGCTCGGTCCACGGCCACGACTGCCACCAGGGACTCTTTGCGCGAAACCTGTTTGTCGGGCAGCAAATCCCGCTGGCCGGCGTCGCGCACCAGAACGGCACGATCCGCTTCGGGCGCGACCCGAAGACCTCGGCGCTGGACGCGAATTGCAAGGCGCACGACGTGGACAACCTCTATGTGGTGGACGCAAGCTTTTTCCCGTCAAGCGGCGCGGTGAATCCTGCGCTGACCATTATGGCCAACGCCCTGCGCGTGGGCGACCACCTCAAAGAGCGGCTTCAGTAGGACCAAACTCGACGAAACGAAATCCGATGCTGATCGCGCTCAAGAAACACTGGCCGGAGTACCTGATGGAGTTTGCTGGCCTGGGAATCTTCATGGTGTCGGCCTGCTCGTTTGGGTTGCTGCTGGAGTATCCGGGCTCGCCAGTGTATCAGGCGATTCCCGATGTGTTCGTTCGGCGAATGCTGATGGGACTTGCCATGGGGTTGACGGCGGTTGCCATCATTTTTTCTCCGTGGGGCCAGCGCTCGGGAGCGCACATCAATCCGTCCGTCACGCTGACGTTTCTGCGGCTGGGGAAGGTGGAGCCGTGGGACGCCTTCTTTTACGTGGTGGCGCAGTTTGCCGGCGGCGTGGCGGGAGTGCAACTGGTGTCGAGTTTCGTGCGGGTGAAATTGGCGCATCCCTCGGTGAACTACGTTGCTACGCAGCCCGGCTCCCAAGGAATACGCAGCGCGTTTCTGGCCGAGGCACTGATTTCCTTTGTCTTGATGGCGGTGATTCTGCTGGTTTCAAATACGCGGAACCTGGCGCGATACACAGGAGTCTTCGCCGGGGCGCTGGTGGCGATGTACATCACGCTCGAAGCGCCCGTCTCCGGCATGAGTATGAACCCGGCACGCACGTTCGGGTCGGCGTACTCGGCGCACTTGTGGAACGCGCTGTGGATCTATTTTACGGCGCCGCCGCTGGGGATGTTGCTGGCTGCCGAGATGTACGTGCGGCTCCGAGGCGCGAGGCGGGTGTATTGCGCCAAGCTGCACCACGCCAATGCGCACCACTGCATCTTCCGCTGCAACTACGGCGAGTTGGAAAAATCGAGAGCCTGAGGCGGGGTCAAGGATGAGTCTTCGAAAGCTGAATAGCGATTACGTCTTGCACATTCAGGGGCGTTCGGCGCGGTTTGTGCTGTCTACTCTTCTGTTGCTGGCGCTGATCACCGTTGCTCCCGCCTCCGCGCAGCAGGCGCAGCCGATTGTCACCGCGGTGGATTCGGTGGGGATGACGGTTGCCGACATGGACCGCTCGACCGAATTCTTCTCGAAGGTGCTTGCGTTCGACAAGGTTTCTGACGTGGAAGTCGCGGGAACGGAGTACGAGCACCTGCAGGGAGTCTTTGGGCTGCGCATGCGAGTAGTGCGCATGCGTCTGGGCGAAGAATTCATCGAGCTCACGGAATACCTCGCCCCGCGAGGCCGGCCGGTGCCGGTGGACTTCCGCAGCAATGATTTGTGGTTTCAGCACATCGCCATCATCGTAAGCGACATGGACCGCGCGTATGCGTGGCTGCGACAAAACAAAGTGCAGCACGCGTCCACCGGGACGCAGCTCCTGCCCAAAACGATTCCCGGTGCGGCGGGGATCCGTGCATTCTATTTTCGCGATCCCGACGGCCACCACCTCGAGATTCTTTCCTTCCCACCCGACAAGGGCGACGCGAAGTGGCATCGCCCGACAGACAAACTGTTCCTGGGAATTGATCACACCGCCATCGTCGTGCGCGATACGCAGAAGAGTCTCGGGTTTTACCGCGATACTTTGGGAATGCGCGTCGCCGGCGAGAGCGAGAACTTCGGCACGGAGCAAGAACACTTGAATAATGTGTTCGGCGCGCGGCTGCGCATCACCGCGCTGCGAGCTGCCTCCGGGCCGGGCATTGAGCTGCTGGAGTATCTCGCGCCGCGTGACGGGCGTCCGATGCCGCTCGACGAACGAGCCAACGACATCTTCCACTGGCAGACTCGGCTGCGCGCCTCGGACCTGACTCTGGCCGATCAAAGACTCCGCGCCGGCCGGTTTTCGTTTGTCTCTTCGGGTGTGGTCCCGCTTGCCGAAAAAGTCTTGGGGTTTGCTGCCGGCCTGCTGGTCCGCGACCCGGATGGCCACGTGCTGCAGCTGGTGCATCCCTAAGAGGGTATGCCGGGCCGCGGATGACTACTGCGCTTTTCCGAAACCCTCCGGTGTTTTTCACCCGCAACCAGACCATCAGCAGCGCGGCGTTTGGCCAGATGACCGAAACGCTTTCGAGCGCGCGGGTCACTCAACTGGCCGCCCGGATCATCTTCTAACTGGCGCGTCCAAAGGCCGCAAGTTGGAACGGGCTGGCCGCAAGGTCAGCCCGTTTCGTTTTTGGCGCGAGGTTCAATTCCAGAAACTCCTCCCTTACCTCTCCTCATCGCGTCGAGTTGTCAGCGATAAAATCAGAGCGTGAGCCTTTTCCCGGATCGGCCAGCCATCGGCTGGCGAAGGGTTTCACTGACCGCCCTCCTCGCCTGGCTGACTTTTTATGCCCTCTTCCTGTTCCATGCGGCGCGCAGCGAGTCGGGCTTCCTCCTGCTCGACCACGTCAACCTGGTGATTCACGAAGGCGGACATTTTTTCTTTGGCTGGTTTGGCGAAACGATGGGGATTTTGGGCGGAACGCTGGGCGAGCTCTTGGTGCCGCTGCTGATCGCCGCCTACTTCGTCTGGCATCGGCAGACCGCCGGCGTGGCCTTTGCGAGCTTCTGGTTGTTCGAGAACTTCCTCTACATTGCCACCTACATGGCCGACGCGCGCACGGTGGCTCTGCCGCTGGTCGGCGGAGGCGAGCACGACTGGGAGTTGCTGTTCGCTCAGTGGAGCGTGCTGCAGCACGACCGGGCCATTGCCGGCGTCGTGCGAACCCTCGGCTGGCTGGGAATGTTGGGAAGCGTGGGTTGGCTGGTGTGGATGGCTCTGCGAACGCGTGCAGGCGCGTCGCGCGAGTTGACCCACTCAAAAACTCCTGCGCTCCCCCGCCGCTCTGCTAAAATCTAAAGCGCTGCTGAAGTCGAAAGACATTGCGCCCCAGATTCCAGCGGGGCTCAGACGGCGCGCCCCCAGCTCAGTTGGAAAGAGTCCGCCGCGGCGGACCTTCTCAGCAGAGGGTCGGCTCGCACAGTGGACGCTGAATTCCAGACCGCGTCATGTACTTTGTTTATGTAGTCGAGAGTGAAACTACCGGTCGCCACTACACGGGGCTCACTTCCGATTTGCGGCGACGGATCGCGGAGCACAATCAGGACAGTAGCACCTCGACGAAACATCGGGGGCCCTGGAGACTTCTCTATGAGGAGGAGTTCCAATCGCTCCCGGAGGCGGTGCGACGGGAACGGTTTTTCAAGACCGGGAAGGGCCGCGAAGAATTGAAGAGGATTCTTCTCGACCAGAGGCCGGCGGGAGGCTGAGCCTGCCTCGGTTTTTGCGCCCGGTGCAAGGCCACGAAAAACGAGCCGCCGAGTTGCTCCGATGTTAGGATGATTCAAGGCACGCGCCCGTAGCTCAGTTGGAAAGAGCGTCTGCCTTCTAAGCAGAGGGTCGGGGGTTCGAATCCCTCCGGGCGCGCCAGCCCGCATTCAAACGGATTCGCCTCAGCACCAATGGCCGTCCTTTCCCTTTGCACAAAGGATGGGGCACTCTAACCACGCCCGCGGCGTCGCGCGTGGCGGTGGAAAAGTCCCGCGGGTCTGACATCCCGCCAGTCGGAATATATTCAACCAGTGAACATCCTGTATAAAGATGAGAAGTGTGCGCCACCCGCCGAACCACCAGAGCCGCCGCGTAGAACAAAAAGTGGGACATGCTCGTCGCGGGCATACAATAGTCGTCTGCATCCCCCTGACGTGCGGACCTACAACCCGGGTCCCAACGCGGACAAGCTGAAGCTAGCCATGAGGCGCGCCTAGGTACCGCAATTATCGGCACCAGAATATAACTGTGCTCTTTGGTACTCTTCTAGTCTGAAGTTACTTCATCCAACCTTGGCGAAGTAACGGGCTAGGGGTTCGAAGCACGCTCCGATCACGATTCCTCCATAGAAGTCCTTGATTTGGATGGCGATGGGAGATTGAGGAATCTCTGTCGCAGTGAATCGGAACAGAAATACTGCGATCAAGACCACAAGCCATCCGAGCAAAAGCGAAATTAAGAATGGCTTCCCGCCGGTTCTTCCTTGAAACTTGTCGTAGATCCTTAAGAAAAGAATCACAATTGGAACGCCTATCAGCCCGCCGATGATGACGGACAAGATTGGTGCCTGTGCGTCGAGAAGAACATCGACTGTCCTCTGCCTCTCCGTTCCTCCCTCGAGGTCCCGTTCCGTGAACCTTATCGTGGCAGAATACTGCCGCGACTGAAATGCCAGGAACGACAGTGAAGCCTTGAAAGGCACGGAACGAATCTCCACCTCCGTTTCCTGAGATGCATGTGCTTCGACACTCAGGGCGCCTCTCTTAAATAGAACCGATTTCTCGCGTGGCCCGCCAACGAACTGGGGCGGCAATTCCAGCTCGATTTTGTTGACGAAGCAGAGCTTTTCCGTGTCGTTGCGAAAGATCGCATGAACGACAAAACCATCGTTGACCACCCTCAACCCTTTTACATGCGGTGCTTCCACCTCCACGAGTGAAGGTTGCTGACCATCAACACCTGGCGAGACAAGCAGCCAAGCCAGGGCACACAACAATGTTCTCCCGATTCTCATGAAACTCATGTCGTTGTCAGCCGTTGAAGTCTAGAGAGCCTTCGGCGGGCTTCTCCACTCATCTGGGGGACTCCGGCGAATACCTTCAAGAAATTTGCATAGTCTGTCCAATAGCTTTGGTAGTCCGCGTCGGTCTGCAACCTCTGCTTAATCTCCCAGTCCTCAAGTTTCCGCTGGAAGCCAGGATCGCTTTTCAGTAGTTTCTCCCATTCATTCAGCAAGCCAGGTCGGAAGGCTGCTGGAAACCTCGACCCAATCGAGTGCAGGGTATCCAAGAGCTCTGGCTGCCTATTCAAATTGATGGATGCAGCGATCAGGTTTGAGACAACCGTCTGGGCTCTTTCCGGCAGAGGCTTCTCATCGTGAGTAAACAACTCAAAGTACTTGTCAGCCACCGTAAGCACCTGCTCTAGGTACTTCTTGACGAGCGCTGGGCTCAGCCGCTGCTCCTGGGTTGCAAGCAAACATGCGTCACCATATTCGGCAAGAAACCTAGCATTCGCATTCAGACTTGTTTCCGACCCTGGGCTGTCCACAAAGTATTCCTTGTAGGACGGCTCGTAACACGTTGTGATGGCGGCAACAAAGTCTCTAGCCTTGACGAAGTCTGCGGCCATGTTCGTAGCCTCTAAGAGAGTCATCCCCGGCCTACAGGGCTGTTGGCCGAAGGTGAACATGCAAGACCCAAGCATCAGAAATCCAAGCAGAGAAACCTTCCGACAAACTCGCATGGCAACCGTCCTTTACGGCGTGCTGGAACAGTAGAAAAAAGAGAAAAACCAATCCAAGTTTACGGCTGATGGATATGAAGAGTCAAGTACTGCTACCACGATCGGGCGGGGACGGGTGGCCCGCTCTGGAACTTGCCGATGGAAGGCAGCGCTGGATGACGACCGGAGGCGCCCCATCCTTCGGTTTGTGAAAAGTGGGTTTTCGGGTCGAGCGCGGACAGGTCGAGTCGAAGACAACGGGCCCGATTTCGCCGAGGGCCTAGAACCGGTAGCTGCTCCGTAGCCAGTCTTTCGCCCCCTTCACCAACGTTTTCTTCATCGCGTTGAAGTGCATGTAGGGGAGTTTCTCGCTCCGCTGCTTCCAAATCCCGACGTTGAATTAGTGGAAGCGCTATCAGAAGGACGAGCGCGGAGCGCCGAGGTTGAAGTCCACGAAGCCGCGCGCCTGGGTGGGGCGTGAACTAGCGCCGGAGATGTCCACTCCGCTGATGGCCCGGATGAAAAGGTTCGGGGGATGGGCTTGGCGACCCATCCCCCTTCTCGTGATTTACGCTTGCGGTTGTGAGTGTTACCAGATAAACCGCAACGCGAGCTGGATGTTGCGGCGATCCCGCGCGACACCGAAGACTCCGCCCGGACGGTTTCCACGCTTGGCCAGCACCTGCTGCGTGCCTCCGCCGTCGAAGACGAGGTTCGTGTTCGGATCACCGTACAGATTGGAATGGTTGAACAGATTGAAGACCTCCGCCCGGAACTGCAGCTTCGTTCCTTCCCGCAGTGCGTTGAGCGGGAAATCCTTCAACACGCCGAAGTCCACATTCCAAAAGCCCGGTAGCCGCAAGGAATTCCGCGGAGCCAGCATGTCGGAATGCAGCGTGTAAAGCGCTGCCGTGCACGCTAAGCCGCCGAGTGGCCCCAGCGGGCTGCTGACCGTGTTGGTCGCGCAGAAGTCAGCCTGCGTCGTGTACGCGTTCGAAATATCGTACAGGACGAAACTGTTCGGCGCTCCGGGAACGGGCGTGCGCCCATCCATGCGAGGAGTCGAGCCCGTCTGGAGCGGGTAGCACGCGTTCGTGAAGCTGATGCTGCACTGGCTGGTGAAGTTGAACATGTCGTACACGGTGAAAGCGCCGCCCGTCTGCGCCTGCCAGATGCCGCTGATTCCCCAGCCGTGGAGCGCCTGTCGGGCAACTCCGTTGAAGCCCTTGGCGAAGGGGATTTCCCAGTTCCAACTGACGGCCAGCCGGTGCCGGATGTCGTTGCTCGAGTTCGCCTTGTCCAGCGCCGGTCGGAAGGGATCCTTGAAGCCGAAGTTGCCATTGCCATCAAAGATGGAGTCATTGAAGAAGGAGCTGGCGTTGTCAATCGAGTGCGCCCAGGTATAGGCGCCGGATGCGGTCAGGCCCGTGGACCCAATCCGTCGGGTTTTGACTTCCAGGTTCATCGCATTGTAGCGCGAGAAACCCTCGTTGCCGCGGCGGTTCATTCCCGTCAGGCCGGACTGGTTGATCCGGCTCGAGTTTCCCCCTGCCGGATTGCATGGCGCCGTGGGCTCAACCTGCACCAGCAACAGACAGGCACCGCGCTGGTTCAGGTTATTGAGGGAATAGAGCTGGTAGCCGTTGGCCCCAACGTAGGACAACGAGGCGATGATCCCCTTGCCCAGAACATCGTGCTCCAACGTCGCGTTCCACTGCGCTGTGTATGCCGTCACCATCTCCCGGTTGAGCATGCGAGCCGAGCCGCCGAGGGTAAAATTGCCGGGGCCGGCCGCATCGGAGAGAGTGTCGTACTGATTGGGCAGAATTCGCGCCGTCGCGAGGCCATTCGGGAACAGCCCGGCTGCGCTCTGAACCGTCAGCACCGCGTAGTTCGGGAAGTTCTGAATCACGTTGAACAGCGCGTTGCCGAAGTTCTTGTCGTAGTAAAGCCCGTAGCCGCCTCGCAGAACGGTGCGCTGGTTGCCAAAGATGTCCCAGGCGATGCCTACGCGCGGGCTGAAGTTGTTCCAATCCTGCTGGAACAAGTTATTGGTTCGGGAGAAGCGCGCGTCGCGGATCTGCTCAAAGATGGTTTTATCTGGGCGGAAGGCGCCGACGGCATCCAGGTATAGGTTGGCATCGAGAAAGCGCTCGTGGCTTGGGCTGTGGAGGACGCCAAAATACTCCCAGCGCAGGCCGAGAGTGAGCGTAAACCGGGGATGGAGCTTCAACTGGTCTTCCCCGTAAAAGGCCACCTCGTTGTAGCGGAAGTGGCGCGTGAAGGATGGCGGACGAAACGCACCGTCAGCGGTCTGGTTATAGAGCTGTCCCGGGAATTTCCCGTTCGGGTTGATGGCCACATTGATGCTCGTTTCGGTCTCACCGTCCAGGAGGTTCTGGGCCTGCGCCACATTGATGCCGGCGTTGGCCAAGGCGCCGAATGTGTGGTTGTCACGCAGGTGAGTCAGGGATCCGCCCCACTTGAACGTGTGCCTGCCCTTCAGCCAGGTCCACCCGCTGTATGCGCTGTAAGTGTTTTGCGGGCCTCCGCTGGGTATGGAGAAGCCCCCGCAAAGGTTCGGCAGGTATCCGGGAAACACGATCTGGTCGCCCGTCGGAGTATTGAACCGTCCGCCGAACTGCACACACGGAACCGTGAATGGCGCCTCGCCCAAGGGCTGCGTGTCGGTGTAGCGGCTGAAGGCGATGCGCGACTCGCTGAAGATCGTCGGCGTGAAGCTGTGCGTCAGCGTCACGTTGGTGTTATGACCCTCGAACGTACGTCCCGTGTTGAACGCAGAGAAGGGACTCTGCGAGCTGGCCCCAGCGGGGAGCTTGGAATTGAAGTAGGCAAAGCGGCCGGAGAGAGACGTGCGGTCGCTGAACCGATAGTCAAGCTTTCCCAGCCCCGACCAGGTGTCCTGTCCCAGCCCTCCACCCGCATCCACGGGGACCACGATGCTGGTCCGGCAGAAGAGCGTGGTATTGCCGGGGATCGGTGTGCTCGTGCCGCCGCGGAACAACGTTCCGCCGCCGGCCAAATCCGCCGCAGTCATGCACAGACTCCCGTGCGACGGGATGCCACCGCCGGCAGTCAGATAGGACTGCATGTTCGTGGAAGAGTTGTCGAAGAACTGCTGAGTGGGGACGAAGAAATTCAGGTTGCCCGAGCTGGCCACCTTGAGGCCTTCGAAGGATCCGAAGTAGAACAGCTTGTCCCTGATGATCTTCCCGCCGGCCGAAGCGCCGAAGTTGTTACGGACAAAGTTGGCCTTGGGGTTGCCACTGGCCTTGTCCTCAAACGTCTCCGTGGAGAGAGCGGCGCCGCGATAGAAGTAGGTGGCGGTGCCGTGGAACTCATTCGACCCCGACTTGGTGACCACGTTCGTCACCAGCGTGTTGCGGCCGAACTCGGCGGTCATGTTGTTCGTCTGGACGCGGAACTCCTGGATGCCGTCAATGGGGACGAGCACGCTGGGCCCGGTGATAAACGTATCGTTATTCTCGGCGCCATCCAGCAGGAAGTTCAACGAGGAACTCCGCCCGCCGGCGGAAGCAAAGCCAACCCCGCGGGTGTCACCGTTGGCCGTGGCAGTGTCCGCAATCCCCGGAGCCAGCGCCACCAGGGCGTAGGCGTTGCGAGTCAACAAGGGCAGGGTTTCGATGTCCTGCGAGCTGATTTGCTTGGACAGCTCGGCAGAAATCGTGTTCACCGCAAGCGTGGATTCTGTTACGGTGACGGTTTCCGTGACCTGACCGACTTGCAGGATCAAGTCGAGCTCGAGCCGCTGGGCCACATCCACCTTCACGCGCTGAACAGTCTTCTTGAATTCCTGCTTCTCCACAGAGAGGTCGTAGTTCCCGGCAGCCACATTGGCCAGGACGAAGAGCCCTTCGTCGTTGGTCACGGTCTCCTGCTTGGCGCTGGTGGTCGCGTGCGCCAGGGTGACTTTGGCGCCGGGGACGATTGCCCCGGTCGGGTCGAGCACCCGTCCGGTGACTGTGCCGAACTGGGTTTGTGCCAGGCTAGTCCCGGACGCCAATCCCAGTAGCAGCACACTTGCGAGGACGGGGATAAGCCATCTTCGCAATAATTGCTTGGGCTTGTTTCCTGTCTTGTTCCTCATGGTTTGAACCTCAGGTTGAGTTGTTTGGCCGGAAGTCGAATTCGGGACAAAACTTCATCCGGACTCTCCCGGCAATGCGTCCCACGGATCGCGCAGGACGTGAAGAAGACTTGCAGTTGGCTTGACTTTTTGGATTACCGGCGGCTTAGGTCTTCATGGATCGTTTCTTGCGGTCTAACAACCTGGAGTGAAAGCACTTTTCTCTGCACATCACCTCGCAGGTGATGTATCCCAACCAGGGCGAAGCGGTGAGAAGCCAATCATTCGATTTGAACTCCAAGAAGACATAGAATTTACATCCGGTTATTTGTAGGTACCGCGGTTTCCCGCAGCGCCCGACTGCAACGCTCCGTTTGTTCCTAAGGACTTACGAAATTTTCGAGAATCGAATGACTGGTAAGCAAGATGCAACACAATCAAATGTAAAAATTTCGCTTCTTGTCGGTTTTTTGAGCACAACCGATGAAACAAAAGGATTTTGATTCCGTCTTATCTAAGTAAGGGGTAGTCCATTTGATGTCTGGAGACACCCAGGTCCAGGTGCGAGACCCGATGTTGAATGCTGAGGCTCCGATTCCGAGCCACGTTCGCTTCGGGCCTTTCGAGGTGGATCTGCGAGCCAATCAACTGCGCAAGCATGGGATCCGGATCAAGCTCCAGGAAAAACCCTTTCAGTTTCTGGCACTCTTGTTGGAGCGGCCGGGCGAAGTGGTCACCCGCGAACAATTGCGCGATCAGCTCTGGCCCTCCGATACCTTTGTGGATTTCGAGGGCAGCCTGAACACGGCCGTCAACCGCCTGCGCCAAGCTTTGAGCGACTCCGCTGAAACTCCAAGGTTCATCGAAACGATCCCGCGGAAGGGGTATCGGTTTATCTACCCACTGGCACCGGTAAATTCCACTTTAGTCTCGGCGGAGCCCATGAACGGGGCCGGCTCGACAGGTAGGGCAGAACCAATTGTGGGTGTGCCAACACAGCTTTGGAGAAAGTTTGCCGTGCCTGCGCTCTCGCTTGTGGCGTTGCTAATCGTCGTTGCCGTGGCGCTTTTCTCTCCGGTGCGCGGCTGGAAAACAAACGTCAAAGAGCCGGAGAAAATTATGCTGGCCGTGCTGCCGTTTGAAAATCTGAGCGGGGATCCTCAGCAAGAGTATTTTAGCGACGGCCTAACAGATGAAATGATCACGCAACTGGGCCGCCTGCAACCGACGCGACTGGGCGTGATTGCGCGAACCTCGGCGATGCAGTACAAAGGCCGCCGCCCGAACCTGGCGCAGGTTGCCGCCGAACTTGGCGTGGACTACCTGCTCGAGGGCGCCGTACGGCGCTCGAATGGCCGGTTGCGCATCAGCGCCCAACTCGTTCAAGCACGCGACCAGACCCAGCTCTGGGCGGAATCCTATGAGCGTGAGACCGCTGACGTGCTGGCCGTCCAGCGTGAGGTCGGAGACCGCATTGCCCGCTCCCTCGCGCTCGAGTTGCTTCCGGCCAGTGAAACGGCACGGGCTCGCGGCTCCTCGTCCAATCCTGCCGCTTACGACGCCTATCTCAGAGGCCGTTATGTCTGGAACCGGCGGACCGAGGAAGGCCTGAGAAAAAGTGTCGAGTATTTCCAGCAGGCCATCCGGCTCGACCCCAACTATGCTGCCGCCCATGCCGGTCTGGCGGACTCCTATCTCGTCCTCGCGAGTTGGTTCCACATGAAGCCGCACGAGGCTTATCCGAAGGCCGAGGCAGCCGTGGTGAAGGCGCTGCAAATTGACGAGTCCTTGCCTGAGGCTCACAGCTCACTGGCAGTGATTGCCTGGGAATACCACAGGGATCGGGCCCGCGCGGAAAATGAATTCCAGCTCGCCTTGCAGCTCAACCCGGGATACGCGACCGCCCATCAGTGGTACGCCGAATTCCTTTCGGCAGACGGCAGGCACGAGGAGGCTCTGGCGGAGATTCACAGAGCCCGCGAACTGGATCCTCTGTCTTTGATCATCAACTCGGTCGTGGGCTACATTCAATATTATGCGCGGCGCTACGACCAGGCCATTGTCGCCTGCCGCAAGGCGCTCGAACTCGACCCTGACTTTGGTCCCGCGCACCTCTACCTCTCCTGGATCTACCTCCAGAAAGGCATGCACGATGAGGCGGCAACAGAGCGGCAATTGGCGATGGCGCGTTCCAGCGTTGACTACCAAAATGAAGCGGGTTACCAGGCGGCCTTCAAAGCAGGCGGCATCACCGGCGTCCGGCGTTGGCTGGTTGCCGAGCGGCTCAAGCAGTCGCAGCGGGAGTATGTTCCTCCGTACTGGATTGCCGTCCTCTACGCAGGATTGGCCGAGCCCGACAAGGCTTTTGAGTGGTTGGAGAAAGCCTACCAGGAGAAGGATCCAAGCCTGACCCGAATCAAAGTGGACCCGAAGCTCGACCCCATTCGCTCCGATCCTCGCTTCGCTAGCTTGCTCAAACGCATGGGCCTCTCGTAGCTCACTTCTGCCGAAGCATTTTGTAGCGCCGGGGCAGGGGCCCCGGCATCTTTCTTTCTTTCCTCAATGGCCCAATGACCCAATCTCACAATGACCCATTTCAATTTCACTCGTGTAGCTCACGTCCCGCCCGCTGTTTTTCGGCGGGCTGACGTGAGGTCTTCACTCTGGAACCCGGCGATGGCAAGCAGGCAGGTAGGCTATAATCAACCGGTGAACAGAGTCCATACCGGAGAATGGGGAATGGTTGGCTCACCCGCCCTCAATCTTCCTATACTGCAAACCTCCCCAATGAGGGTTAGACATGAAATGGAAATGCTTCTCACCGGTGTTGAGCATACCTGCAGTAGCTTTGTTTCTCTGTGTACCCGCGGCTGTGGTCATTTCGGAGGACCGGCCTCAGCACCTGCAGGTTTTAGGCTCTCGCGATTCCGAATTGGAAAAGACACTGAATGAGACAGTCGCTCGGCTTCTCGAAGCGATTCGAAAAAAGGACAACGCCCGATTCTTATCACTCGTTTCTCGCGCAGGGATGGGGATCGGAGCAGATGGTCAGACCAGCTACCGCGAAATTCAAAAAGAGTTCAAAGAACGACGCGACGCCTACTGTCTCTATTTCGACACGACTTGCTGGCAGGCCGAGCTCACGGAAATCGGCCACAAGCCTGGGGAGGATCTCGATGGCATTCTTCCTTTTCCCGTCTCATACCATCAGGTCTTGAATACCGTCACCGGTCTAGAAGTACACACGGAAATCAGGAAACTGCGCGATACCTCGGAACCCTTTGGCTCGGTTACGGTTCGATGGAAATCGCCGCGCCCCAGAGACTTGGGCCTGACAAGTTTCCTCAACTTCGGGTTCGTTCTTGAAAAAGGGAAGTGGCGTCTGAGGTATGACACATTCCCTTGATTTGGGTTCTCTCATTCGTGGTGAGTCGACGGCCGGGAGCCCCACCGTTTGCAGGGCAAAGGGTGCACAGGTTAAGGATGGTCAGGTTTATGCGAATTCGTAGAAGGTCGGAGCACCAGAAGCCTATCAATTTTAGCGCGCTTGCATTCGCAGCGCGCAAACGATTCAGCAACAAGCACATCGAATCCACCCGTTTCTACGGGTTTCAGTACCCTTGAATTTGCCTTCTACGCAGATAGTCGGAAGTTCGATTATGATGATCCCCGGGGGATCCGATTCCCGCAGCTTTGTGTGTAAATTAAATTCTAGCTGGGGAACAACTGAGGGCGTTGGGGGGATTTCAGGTCACTATCGGTCTGAATCAAAGACTTCCACAAGAATCCATTTTGCTCAACAAATCTCAACAGGTTTCGCCGAGTGCCCAAATCTGCTGCAACAAGGATTTCAGGCGAAGCTTTTGCCAGCCTCTTCGGCGGAGGGATAGAAGCCGACGATTTCGTTCACTTTGGTATGGACCAAGACGTCGCGAACAAGCCCCGTGGCGCCGCCCACGCGCAACTCGCCGCCAGCCTGCTTGGTTTTCCCGGAACAGAAGACGATGATGCCGATGCCCGAGCTATCAATATATTCGACGCCGGAAAGATCGAAGATGAATTTCCTCTGATTCTGTTTCAGGCATTCTTCGATCTGCCACTCAATCCGCTTGCTCTCTCGGCCCAGGACAATCCTGCCCTTCAACTCGAACACGACAATATCCGGCTCGAGTTTTTTCGTTTCGACAGTCAGCAAAGTGAACCTCCCCCAGCCAATAACGCAGTTCGGCACGTGACCCGCTGCCGCCAACACAACATGAGTCCCTGCAATGGCGGCCACCGGAAGCGCACCGTTGGACCGCGCAGTGGCCGGGATTCTGCCCTCTTTCCCCTTGTGGCGTCAAGCATTGTGACCATTCGCGCCCGCTCGGGCTGTGCCTGTGGTCTTAGCCACAAAGGGACACAGCTCGAAGGAGGCGCAACTCTGATTGCAATTCAGGGTTAACTTATAGAGAAGCTCAAAGTGGACTGCTGGAGGTTTGGCCCTGTGAGGAATTGCCGGATTTCTACGTCACTCTTCCTGATCATTTTTGTCTGCAGCAGCCTGAGTGGATGCAGCTCGGGCAGCGCGAACATGCCAGATCCGAACCCCGGCGGCGGCCCGCCCGGTTCGTCCCTGGCCCCGCTCAGCGAGATGGGGCAGGGCTCCTACCAAGGTTTCTCCGGAGGTCTCTATCCCAACGGCAGCAACACGATGCCTGCAGCACATGCAAATGCCGGGCTGGCCCGCGCGAATTCGATTGTTCCGCTGGATACGAATGGGAATCCCAGCGCGGCGGAGAAGATTGTGATGCTCTCGATCGGAATGTCGAATACGACCCAGGAGTATTGCTCGCAAAGCTCGGACCCGCCGTGCAATTTGTGGACATTCACGGGCCAGGCGTCGGCTGACCCGGCGGTGAACAAGACAACGCTGGTGCTGGTGAACGGAGCGCGTGGGGGACAAACTTCCTCCACGTGGGATGCGCCAAGCGATGCCAATTACGACCGCATCCGTGATACGCGCCTCGTGCCTGCCGGACTCAGCGAACAGCAGGTGCAGATTGCATGGGTGAAGGTGGCCAACGCGGGACCGACGATGTCGCTTCCGGCGGCGCAGGCCGACGCGAACCAGCTTGTCACGCAGATGGCCAATATTGGGCGAGCACTCAAGGTGCGCTATCCGAACATCAAGCTGGTTTTTCTCTCCAGCCGAATCTACGCTGGATATGCCACAACCCCACTGAACCCGGAGCCTTATGCCTACGAATCAGGGTTCGCTGTGAAGTGGCTGATTCAAGCTCAAATTGATCAGATGCAGAACGGCGGAACGGTCGTGGATGCGAGAGCGGGCGACCTCAACTACAACTCTGTCGCGCCGTGGCTGGCCTGGGGGCCGTACCTATGGGCCAACGGGGCCAATTTGCGGAGCGATGGGCTGAACTGGCTCCCGGGCGATTTGGAAGGCGACGGCACGCACCCGTCGCAAAGTGGCGAGCAGAAGGTGGGGAATCAGTTGATGACCTTCTTCAAGCAGTCGCAGCACACGCGCTGCTGGTTTGTAACCGGCGGCACATGCCCCTAGCGCAGGTCTTGTGCAGGCTGCTCGAACCCCATTACTTCAGATACGTTGCCAGCCAGTCAAAGACGGTCTTGAACCAGAGCTCGCTGTTCTGCGGTTTGAGGATCCAGTGGCCCTCGTCGGGAAAGACAACCAGCTTTGACGGTACGCCCTGCCGCTGCAGCGCGGTGAACATCTGCAAGCCCTGAGTGTAAGGCACGCGATAGTCCATCTCACCGTGGATGACCAGCGTGGGCGTCTTGTACTTGCCGAAGTCGGCGGCGTAGGCGCCGGGTGAGGCGCGGCGATAGCCCTCAGGATTCGTCCACGGCATACCCTTCTGATCCCACTCCATGAACCACAGCTCTTCTGTGGCGCCGTACATGCTCACCTGGTCGAAGATGCTGGCGTGCGTGACCAGCGCCTTGAAGCGGCCCTTCGACTGCGAGGCAAACCAGTTCATCATGAAGCCGCCGAAGGACGCGCCCGCTGCAGCCATGCGATTGCCGTCAATGAACGTGTACTTGCCGAGCGCGTAGTCCACGCCCTTCATCAAGTCTTCGAAATCCTTCGTGCCGTAGGTGCCGCTGATTTCATCCGTGAACTTCTGGCCGAAACCCGTGGACCCGCGTCGGTTGATCAGCAGCGCGACGTAGCCCGGAGCGGCAAACATCTGCGGGTTCCACCGGTAACCCCAGGCGTTGCTCCACATGGTCTGCGGGCCGCCGTGAGCGATGAGAATGAGCGGATATTTTTTTGTCGCATCAAACGCTGGTGGCTTCACCAGCATTCCCATCACCTGCGTTCCTCCCGCTCCGGCAAACCAGAACTTTTCCGCCGGAGACAGGTCGAGCTTGGCCAGCAGCGCAGCGTTGAGCTGGGTCAGTTGCCGGACGTTGCTGCCGTCGCTCGAGGCAGCGAAAACTTCCGCGGGCATAGTTGCGCTTTGCCGACTGAAGGCCAGCGTGCGGCCGTCGCCGCTGAGGCTGATGTCGCTGTTGAAATTGTCCGGCAGGATTTGCTTTGGCTCGGCGCCCGGTGCGGCGGCAACCGAATAGACCGGTTTTTCGGCGCGGTCTTCGGCATCAAAGTAAATGGTCTTGCTAGCCGGCGACCAGACGATGTGCTCCACGCTGCGGTCGAATTTTTCGTTGACCACGGTGTGTTTGCCGCCGGCGCGGTCGTAAAGCATCAGCCGCCAAAGGTCAGCCTCAAACCCGGCGCGAGCCTGCGAACGATAGGCGATGGTGCGGCCATCCGGCGAATAAGCCGGGCTGCCGTCAAAGCCTTGATTGCTGGTGATGCGCTTTGCAGCGCCGCCCGCAACGGGCACAGTGAAGAGATCGCCGTTCGTGCTGATGGCTTCGACCTGGTCGGTGACGGCGGTGAAGCAGATTTCCTTGCTATCAGGAGAAAACGATATGTCGTCGGCGCCGCCGCGTTGCACGGGCGGCACGTCGTAGTTGGCACCCGGCGTGAGGTCGCGGGGAGTTCCGCCATTGACGGGAGTGACGAAAAGGTGGCTGCGCTTGCCCTCGCTCCAAGTGGTCCAGTGGCGGTAAAGCAAGCGGTCGTAGATGCGCGCTTTGACTTTGCTTTTCTCGCGGTCGGCGTCGCGCTGCGTGTTGCAGGCGTCGTCTTTGCAGTCTGGATAGACCTCCGAGGTGAAGGCCAGCCATTTGCCGTCGGGCGACCACTGTACATTGTCCGCGCCGGTGGAGAGGCTGGTGAGCTTGAGCGCCTCGCCGCCTTCCAGCGAAATCACATACACCTGCGACGTCCCGTCGCGGCTGGAAAGAAATGCCAGGCGCTTGCCGTCCGGCGACCACACCGGGCGCGAGTCGCGCCCGCTGGAGGTGAGTTGCCTCGGCTCGCCGCCGGCCGTGGGGGCGAACCACAGATTGCCGGGGATGCGGTTCGCGGCCATGTCGGGCGTGGCCACGCGGAACGCCACCCACGCACCATCCGGCGAGATTTGGGCTTCGCTGGCCCGATGGATGGCCATCAAATCCTGAAACGTGATGGCTCGCTTCGCCTGGGCTAGCGCCACGTGCGGCGCCGCCATCGAGATCACGGCAAGAAGGCAAAGCACCAGGCGCGTCCTTCGACAACTCGTCATGATTCCTCCCGGAAGTTCAAAACCCATCCCCGCTGGTAGCGGGTAGGCAATGTGGGCAGATACCCAATCAATTGCGGCACGGCATCATTACACGATCTCGCTGCGTTTCCAAGACCCTGGTTCTGGCGCCCGCGAGCCGCATGTTGGCGGGCCGAACGAGTTTCTACCGCGGCAGAAGCACGCCCACGGCCCAGATGTAGCCGTCAGGGTCGCAAACCATGATGTCGCGCCAGCCGTGGGGAAAATCCTGCGCGGGTTGCAGAATCGTGGCGCCGTGCGCCTTTGCGCGGGCCTCAACCTGGTCGGGGTTGACGCCCAGCAAGCGCAATTCAGCGCCTGTGCCGCGCGGGCTCTTTTCCTGAAGGCGCGCAAAAAGGGGATGGTGGTCGTAGGCATGGTCGGCGTGGAGCATGAACTCAAGCCCGGCGAGCTCCAGAGCGGCAAAGTCAGCGTCGGAGTACTGCACCGTTGCGCCCAAGACGTGCTGATAAAACGCCACCGACCGCGCAACGTCCCGCACCAGCAAATTCACCGTAAACGACGGCATCCTGCGGCCATACTCATCCGCCGGCATCCACGCCTCCCCCATTCGCTTCTGTGTCATCGCTCCCCCCGGCGCATTTTGCCATAAGACCGACGCTGAAACGGCGCCAGTCGCAGACGCTCCTTGTGAATCTTGGGAAACTCAAAGTACAATCCGCGCGCCGCAGGAATCGCCATGGATGAAGCGCTGACGGTCCATCGCCTGCATTTCGCCTTCACGATTACGTTTCATTATCTGTTTCCCCAACTGACCATGGGTTTGGCGCTGCTGATCGTCATTCTGAAGACGATTGCGCTGCGAACCGGCAACGCGCATTTCAACGAGGCAGCGCGCTTCTGGGGCCGGATCTTCGCTATCAATTTTGCTCTGGGCGTGGTCACAGGCATCCCCATGGAGTTTCAGTTCGGCACCAACTGGGCGGCATTCTCGAAGGCTGCCGGAGGAGTGATTGGCCAGACGCTGGCCATGGAGGGAGTTTTCTCATTTTTCCTCGAATCCAGTTTTCTTGGGCTCTTTCTTTTTGGTGAGAAGCGGCTGGGGCCGCGCGGACACTGGCTGGCGGCGTTTCTGGTGTTTCTCGGCTCGTGGCTTTCCGGCTACTTCATCGTAGCCACGAATGCGTGGATGCAGCACCCGGTAGGTTTTACTACCGGGCCTAACGGCGAACTTTTTCTTGCCAGCTTTTGGGCGTTGTTGCTGAATCCCTGGGCCATCTGGCAATACCTGCACACCATGATCGGTGCGGTAATCACCGGGTGTTTCGTGATGGCGTCGGTTGGAGCGTTCTACCTGCTCTCTGGCAGACACGAGGAGTATGGGCGGACGTTTGTCAAAACTGGTGTAGTGGTAGGTCTGCTGGCCACCGTGCTCCAGCTTTTCCCGACCGGCGACCGGCAGGGCAAGATGGTGGCCACCCACCAGCCGGCGACACTGGCGGCCATGGAAGGACTCTTCGAATCACAGGATGGGGCTCCGCTGGCGCTGATTGGTCAGCCGGACGTCAAAGAGAAGCGGCTCGACAACCCGATTTTGATCCCCCGCGCGTTGAGTTTCCTGACGCATCGCCGCTGGATGGCGATGGTGCGCGGCCTGGATCAATTTCCACGCGAGAATTGGCCCGACCAAATTCCTCTGCTGTATTACAGCTACCACGTGATGGTGGGCCTGGGAACCATCTTCATTGCGATTATGGCGGTGGCGGCGTGGCTGCAGTGGCGCGGAAAGCTCTTCGCCTCGCGGGCGATGCTCTGGGTGCTGATGCTGGCGCTGCCGTTTCCCTACATTGCCAATACCGCCGGCTGGATGACCGCCGAACTTGGTCGCCAGCCCTGGCTCATCTATGGCCTGATGCGCACGGCTAAGGGCGTCTCGCCGCAGGTATCTGCCGGAAACGCCTTGTTCACTCTAATTGGTTTCATGGGGTTGTACCTGGTGCTGGGAATTCTTTTTCTTTTCCTGGTGTACCGCCAGATTGACCGCGGGCCCGCACCGGTGACGGCTGAACAGGGAGCTTGAGGAGCGGCTTCGATGGAAACCGTCTGGTACTGCCTGGTATCGCTAATGATTGCGGCGTACGTGCTGCTGGACGGATTCGACCTCGGCGCGGGCATCATCCACTTGTGGGTGGCGCGCAACGACGCCGAGCGCCGCCAGGTGATCGGCACAATCGGGCCGGTATGGGACGGGAATGAAGTTTGGCTGCTGGCCGCCGGAGGGACGCTCTACTTCGCGTTTCCCGCGCTGTATGCCTCGGGGTTCAGCGGCTTCTATCTGCCCTTGATGATTGTCCTGTGGTTGCTGATCCTTCGCGGCATCTCGATCGAGTTTCGCGGACAGGTGCCCGGCCCGATATGGGCGCCGGCGTGGGATTTTCTGTTTTGTGTTTCCAGTGCGTTGCTGGCTGTCTTTTTTGGGGCGGCGTTGGGCAACGTGGTGCGCGGCGTGCCGCTCGATGCCAACGGCTACTTCTTCGAGCCGCTGTGGACCAATTTCCGCCTCGGACCCAACTCCGGCATTCTCGACTGGTACACAATCCTGACCGGCCTCACCGCTTTTTTTGCGCTGGGGATGCACGGTGCGCTTTGGGTGGCCATGAAAACGACGGAGGCCGTCAACGAGCGCGCGCTCTGGCTGGCGCGGCGTTTTTGGTGGGGCGTGGGAGCACTCACCGTTCTAATCACTTTGTTGACGTTCCGTGTCCAGCCGCAGGTGCTCAACAATCTGCGCGAGCATCCCTGGGGGCTCATTTTCCCGGCACTGGCGATAGCCGGTTTTCTTGGAACGCGAAGGTTTCTGACGCGCCACGATGATGGCAGGGCATTCCTCTCCTCGTGCGCCTATCTGGCGGGAATGCTGACCAGCGTCGTCTTTGGACTCTATCCTTATGTCCTGCCCGCCAGCACGAACCCGGAATATTCCCTCACGATTTACAACGCCAAAGCGGGAGAGTATGGCCTGCGCATTGGCCTGTTTTGGTGGCTCATCGGCATGGCTCTCGTCGCCGGTTATTTCACCTATGTGTACCGGCACTTCGCCGGCAAAGTGAAACCGGGCGCAGGATACGAAGAGCACTAGCTCGCGCGCCGAACGATCAGCCAGTTCCCCAGAGCCACCGCTGCAGTCACGAGCAAGACGAGCAGGTGGTTGCGGCCCATCTGGGTAATCAACAAGCCGCAGAACCCAACTCCCAGCACGGCAAACACCCAGCCGGCGGGCAGCCGAAACGCGTCCGCACCCGGTCGTTTCATCCGCAAGGCGATAAGCGAGGCGCAAACCACGCCGTAGGTGAACAGCCGCGCCACAGCCGAAAGAATCGCATTCCCAATAAAACTTCCGTAGATGGCCAGGAGCCACGCCAGCAACGTATAGAGAAGGATGGCGACGTAAGGAGTTCGAAATCGCTCATGCACGCGCCCGATCACCGCGGGAAAGTCGCGTTGCTCGGCGAAGGCATAGATCAAACGCGGCGCGCTGACGAATTGGCCGCTCAAGTAGCCGTACATGGAGATGAGTGCTCCCAAAACAATCAGGGTTGCACCGGCGGGACCCAGGAATTGCTGGGCCGCCTCCGCCACCGGCCGGCTGGTGGCGCCCGGGTCAGCCAGAGCGCTCATCACCACGACGTGGATCATCGCGTAGACGAAAGCGACCACGGCAAGACCTGTCAGCAGGGCAAACGGTGCGTCCTTTCGCGGGTCTTTCATCTCGGCCATGGGCATGAGTGCCGCTTCAAACCCGCCGAAGGCAAACATCAGGGCCAGGATGGCTTGCAGCCAGTTGGACATGGGCTGCGCCTGCCAGCCGGTGGGGATGTCGCCTCGATAGAAGTACAGTCCAGCCAGGATAAAAACAGCCAGCGGCGCAAGCTTGGCAATGGTAAAAACGTTGCTGAGCTTTGCTCCTGCGCTGACGCCGCGAAGATTCACGGCCGCTAGCATCCAGAGCAGCACCGTCAAAATGGCCGCGCGCATCGCCGGATGCGTGGCCTGTGGCCACAAGCCGCCCAGGTAAACAACGAACAGGTTGGCGTTGGCTGCCGCGGAGGTCAGCCGCACCAGCCAGGCCAGCCAGCCCGTTTGTATGCCCGTGAATTGTCCGAAGGTTTCGCGGGCGTAGAGATAGGGGCCGCCAGCCTCGCGGAATTGCGAGCCGACCTCGGCAAAACAGGCCATGATCACGCCGATTCCGAGGGCAGCAAGCAAGTATGCGAGCGGCGCGGCGTGACCCACGTACCGAGCGACGTCTCCCGGCAGACCGAAGATGCCGCTGCCGATGATGGAATTGATGACGAGAGCGGTAAACGTCCACCGGCCGATGGCGCGCACCAGTGCGGGTTGATTCGCGAGTGTCACGGGGTGGGATGAGGATGTGGCTTGCGGGACGCCGGCAGAGAATTCAGTCGATGTAGCGGCACGAGGGGTGCAGCGACTCCTTGGATTGGTTGCATGGTTCGCCGCACCCGCCGATAAGCCGAGAGCGAAGTTTGGAAGCTAGGCCGCGGCCTGCTTCATGGGCGCGAAGCCGGCCAGAATGCCCAGTAAGCCAACGGCCAGGTGGATGATGTTGTACGACTGATTCAAGTTCAGCATTTCGGTGACAAACATGGGCTGGCCTACAAAACCCACCAAAGCCACCAGCGTGTAAACAACGCCAAAGATCTGGGCAAACATCTTGGAGTTGCCGGCATTCTTGCTCATTCCGGCCCAGATGCCGATGATCCCGCTGAGCGTGTGGATCAGGTTGTGGGTGAGGCTGAACTGCAACCCCATCAGCGCATCGTTGCCTTTGATGAATCCAACGATGCCAACGAGCAACAAAGCGACCCCGACTACCAACGAATAGGTTTTCGCCATTGGTGCGCCTCCTTATCGCTGCTGCTTACCGTGCGCGGGCCCAACTGCGAGTTCCCCCCTGAGATGTGAGCGAAGCTTACTTTCCAGGCCGGACGCCGTCAAGCCTTCCGGTGCGCCCCGCACGCCGGGAGGGCTAGGGCCCCTGGGCCGGCGCCACATGGAGCTGCCAGAAGAGAAAGGCCAGCTCTTCGGCCAGTTCGTCCACTTGTTTGCTGACGGGAGTGCCTCCGGAATGGCCCGCCTTGGTGTCGTAGCGAAGCACGATGGGCCGGTCCGACCCGGTGGCGGCCTGCATCAGCGCCGTCATCTTGCGGGCGTGCAGCGGGGCGACGCGGGTGTCGGCGTCGCCAGTTACAAAAAGCACCGCCGGGTACTTCGTGCCGGGCTTGATGTTGTGATACGGCGAGTAGGCGTGAATAAAAGGGAACTGCGCGGCGTCTTCGGCAGAGCCGTATTCGGGCACCCAGTACCGCGCGACAAGAAACTTGTGATAGCGAACCATGTCCAGCAGCGGGTAACTGCAAACCACGGCGGCAAAAAGCTCCGGCCGCTGCGCCAGCGCCGCGCCCACCAGCAGCCCGCCGTTACTCCCTCCGCGAATCGCCAGCTTCGAGGCGCTGGTGTAGTTGTTGGCAATCAGCCATTCCGCGGCGCCGATGAAGTCGTCAAAAACGTTTTGCTTCTTTTCGAGCATTCCGGCGCGGTGCCATTCCTCACCGTACTCGCTGCCGCCGCGCAGATTGGCGACGGCATAGACGCCGCCGCTTTCAACCCAGGCAACTGCCCGCGCCGAAAAGCCGGGCGACTGGGTGGCGTTAAACCCACCGTAGCCGGTCAGCAACGCCAGGCTCGAGCCGTCGAATCTCATGGCCTTGGGATAGACGACAAACATTGGCACCCGCGTGCCGTCCTTCGAGGAATACCAGACCTGCTTCACCTCGATTTTCGCAGCGTCCACGGGAACCTTTAGCTGCGACCAGATTTGTTGACTTCCCCGGGCCATGTCGTAGCGGTAGATGGTGGTCGGCACTACAAACGAGTTGTACGAATAGAACGCCGTCTGGCTGCCCCAGCGGCCGCTGAAGCCGCCAATGGAGCCGATGCCGGGCAGGCTCACTTCGCGCACCAGCTTGCCATTGGGCTCAAAGATTTTTGCCCGCGACATCGCGTCCTTGCTGTAGGTGGCCACCAGCTTTCCGCCAACCAGGTTGAAGCCTTGTAGGACCGCATCGCCCTCCGGGATAATATCACGCCAGTTTTCCTGCGCGGGATTCTTCAGGTCCACCAGCAGAATGCGGTTTTTCGGTGCCTTCCAGTTCGTCTGCAGGAAGAGCTGGTCGCCGATGATCCGTCCGCCCGAGAAACGCGCCGGGATATCTTTCACCAGGGTCACTAGGGGCCGCTTGGCAGAAAGGTCTTGGAAATACAGCTCGGTGCGATCCGCGGCGGAGCCGTAGGCCACGGTATAGAGGATGTACCGGCCTTCGAGCGAAAGAGAGCTGCCGACGATTTTTTCGACGCCGAATCCGGTGCCAAAGATTTCCGGGTCGCCCGCTGGATCGCTTCCCATTTTGTGGTAGAAGACGCGCGGGCCGGCAGAGGTCTGCTTCGTGTAATAAAGGCTGGTCTTGTCGCGAGTAAGTGACACGCTCGAGTAGCGCGCGCGGGAAAAGCTGTCCGAAAGGTTTTTGCGACTGTCCACGTCGAAGGCTTGCAGCCTCGTCTCATCCTCCCCGCCCTGCCGTACGCGGTAGATGATCATCTTCCCGTCGTCAGAGACTTCGGCGATCTGCACCGAAGTCGTGTGGTCCGGGCTCATGGGATTAGGATCAATCAACACCTCATCCTTACCCTTCAGGCCGTTCCGCACGTAGAGAATGGACTGCTCCTGATCGGCCAGCCGCATGCTAAAGAAAAATCGTCCGCCGCGTTCCGTGGGCGTCCCAATGAAGTCGGTTTTGATCAACGGCGTGAGACGCTGCTTCAGGCTGGCGACTCCGGGCAAATCACTGAGCACCGAATCCGTGTAAGCGTTTTGGGTAGCAATCCACCCGCGGGTCTCCGGGGACTCCTGGTCTTCGAGCCAGCGGTAGGGGTCGGTCACCTCGACGCCGTGCAAAGTTTCCGTAACGTTGTCGGTGCGCGTTGCCGGCGGTTTCGGAAGCGACTTCGACGGCGGGCTTTGCGCCTGCAGCAGCGTCGCCAGCAAGACCACCGCGAGAAAGGTTTGTCCGACCCACGGCCACCGCACGACCGAACTCCCGCGTCCCAACCTGGCCATGACGTTCACCTCTCGAAGTTTGAAATAGCGCCCGTTGTGCCGGAGCTTAGCATATTTTTCCCCACCTAAAGTTTGCTAGAATCACCGGCTCCTGGGGCTGCGCTTTCCGTGTCCAAACTCCTCACCATGCAGCAGGCGTTGAGCCGGCACGTGCACGACGGTGATTCCGTCGTGATGGAAGGGTTCACGCACTTGATTCCGTTTGCCGCAGGTCACGAACTGATTCGCCAGCGTCGCCAGCAACTCACTTTGATCCGGCTCACACCAGACCTGATTTTCGATCAGATGATTGCCGCCGGCTGTGCGCGCAAGCTTATCTTCAGTTGGGCGGGAAATCCGGGAGTGGGCTCGCTCCACGGATTTCGTCGCGCGGTCGAGCAGGGCATTCCCGCACCGCTCGAGTTGGAAGAGTATTCGCACTTCGGCCTGGCCTTGAGGTTGCAGGCTGGCGCAGCAGGCGTGCCGTTTTTGCCGACGCGGAACTTTGCCGGGACGGATCTCCCGCGCGTCAATCCAAGCATCCGTCGAGTGACTTGCCCGCACACCGGCGAAGAGCTTTGGTCCGTCCCTGCACTGACTCCCGACGTTGCCATCCTCCACGCGCAGCGCGCCGATGAAGAAGGCAATACGCAGGTGTGGGGGCTGGTCGGCGTGCTCAAGGAAGCTGCTTTTGCCTCGCGCCGCCTGATTGTAGTGGTAGAAGAGGTTGTCTCCGAAGAGGTGATTCGTCGCGATCCCAATCGCACGTTGATTCCGGGCTTCCGCGTAGACGCGGTAGTGCACGAGCCTTTCGGAGCGCATCCGAGCTTCGTCCAGGGCTACTATGACCGCGATAACGCCTTCTACGATCGCTGGGACGAAATCTCGTGCGAGGCGGACGGCCTGCGCCGCTACCTCGATAAGTGGGTCTACGACTTGCCGAATCGCCACGCCTACATCGAGAAAATGAGGCCCGACGTCGAGCGGCTGCGGGCTCGCAGCGCAATATGCGAACCAGTCAATTATGGGTATTGATGCTCCCCGAATACTCCACTCACGAAATGATGATCACCACCGCGGCGAGAATGCTCCGCGACAATGAGGTTGTTTTTGTGGGCATTGGCTTGCCCAATCTCGCCGTCAACCTGGCCCGGCGGACGCATTGCCCGAATCTCGTTCTGATCTACGAGTCCGGCGCAGTTGGCGCGCGGCCAGACCGTCTGCCGCGATCCATTGGAGATCCGGCCCTGGTCACCGGAGCGCTGGGAGTCTGCTCGATGCCGGAAGTCTTTCAGTATTATCTTCAGCGTGGCCTGATTGACGTAGGGTTCCTCGGAGGCGCGCAGATCGACCGCTTCGGCAACTTGAACACCACGGTCATTGGCGAATATGCGCGGCCTCGCACGCGCCTGCCGGGTGCAGGCGGGGCGAGCGAAATTGCTGCGCTGGCGCGACGCGTATTGATCGTGATGACGCACCAGCGGCGCAGCTTTGTCGAGCGCGTCGATTTCGTCACCAGCCCGGGTTTTCTGACCGGTGGCGAGGCGCGCGCCAAATTGCAAGTTCCGGGCGGCGGCCCGGAAGCTGTGATCACAGACTTGGGCGTACTGCGCTTCGCTGCGGACACCCATGAAATGGAGCTGGCCTCACTTCATCCCGGCGTGACGTTGAAACAAGCCCGCGAGAATACGGGCTGGCCTCTGCGCATCGCTGCTGAATTTTCGCAGACAGAGCCGCCCTCTGCTGAAGAGTTGCGCGTGTTGCGGGAAGTACAGTCCGGTACGCCCATCCCGTCATGACCCCGGCCCAATTTCCGCGCAGTTTTTGCAAGGACTATCCGGAAGCCGTCCGCGGCGAGGGCTGCTATATCTTCGACGCGCGCGGGAGGAAGTATCTCGACGCAGCGGGCGGCGCTGCGGTGGTCTCGATAGGTCACGGTGTGGCCGAGGTCGGCCGCGCCATGGCCCGACAAGCTGCGGAACTGGCCTTCGCGCACACCTCGCAATTCCACACGGACATTGCCGAGCAGCTCGCCGCTCGCCTGCGCGCCCTGGCGCCACCCGGATTTCGCGAGGCGGGCCGCGTGTGGTTCACCTCGGGCGGCTCTGAAGCCACGGAAACAGCCATCAAACTCGTGCGGCAGTACTGGGTGGAACGCGGCCAGCTGGCACGAACCCGCATCGTCTCGCGTTGGCAGAGCTACCACGGCAGCACGCTCGGCGCCTTGGCGCTGAGTGGCAATCTTCGCCGCCGCGCTACCTATGCGCCGCTGCTGCCGGAGTGGGGACACATCGCGCCCTGCTATTGCTATCGCTGCCCGCTCGGCTTGACGTTCCCGGATTGTCGCGTCGCCTGTGCCGACGAGCTCGAAAAGCATCTCCAGCAGGCAGAGCCGGAGACCGTCGGGGCTTTCATCTTCGAACCAGTGGTCGGCGCAACGCTGGGAGCGGCCGCACCACCCGATGGATACCTTCAACGCATCGCGGAGATTGCGCGGCGGCACGGCATTCTGCTCATCGCCGACGAAGTGATGACCGGCATGGGGCGCACGGGAAAGAACTTTGCCGTTGAGCACTGGGACATCACGCCCGATCTGATCTTGGTGGGGAAGGGAGTTGCCAGCGGCTACGCGCCACTCGGCGCTGTTATCGTAGCGCCGCACGTTGTGGAGGCTATCGAAAAAGGCTCCGGCGCATTCGAGCATGGCTTCACCTACCAGGCGCATCCGGTCGCAATGGCGGCCGGGCTGGCGGTGCTCGATTACATGGAGAAGAAGCGGCTATTCGAGCGCGTCGCACCCGCGGGCAGGGAGCTGCTGACGGCACTTGAACCGCTGCGGCAGCATCCCAACGTCGGCGACATCCGCGGGCTCGGCCTGTTGGTGGGAATCGAGTTCGTGAAGGACCGTGCGACGCGCGAGCCTTTCCCGCGCGCCGATGGCTTTGCGGAACGCGTGCGTCAAGCTGCGATGGCTGAAGGCGTGACCACCTATCCGATTCAGGGATGCGCTGATGGCGAGCGGGGCGACCACATCCTGCTCGCTCCGCCGTTTATCATCACATCCGAGGAAATTCGCTTTCTTGCCCTCGCTCTTGGGGCGGCAATCAAACGTGCGGCCGCAGCGCAGGCTTAATCATGTGCATTTTGGAGACGCAATGACCGTCCTTTCTAAACGTCGGCTCATCAGCCTGACTCTGGCAAGCCTCTTGGTCTTTCTTCCGTTGCGGATCTCGCCGCAGAACGCGCCCTCCTCTGCTTCGGCACTGCGTGGCTTTTCGGCCGCGGCGACACAAGCAGAGTTGCAGCTCGAGGAAAAGTTCAAGGCGCTTCCCTCGGCGGAGGAGGCGCGCAAGTTCCATCGTTTTCTCACCGCCGAGCCTCATCCCGCCGGCTCCGAGCGCAACAACGAGCTGGCCCGCTACATCGCGGACTTGTGGCGGCAGCAAGGCTGGGAAGACGTGACGCTGCATCGCTACGACGTGCTTAGTTCGTCCCCGAAAGAAGTCTCCGTGGAGATGGTTGCGCCCGTCGCTTACAATGCGACCCTCCGAGAAGACCCCTATCCCGAAGATCCCGATACCAGCAATCCGCGAGTCTCGTCGGGTTATCTGGGTTTTTCTGCCTCGGGCGAGGTGACCGCGCCGGTCGTCTACGCCAACAACGGTAATCCCGAAGACTACGAGCAGCTCCGCCGCAAAGGCATCAGCGTCAAAAACAAAATTGTCCTCGTGCGCTACTCGAATCCCTACAGCTATCGCGGCTTCAAAGCCCTCACCGCCGAACGCGAAGGTGCGGCAGCGATTTTGATCTTTTCCGACCCGGCCGATGACGGTGACGGTCGCGGGGCCACGTTTCCTCATGGCCCCTGGGGGCCGGCCAGCCACATCCAGCGCGGCGCAATCACCTACGACTTCATGGTGCCGGGCGACCCGCTCACGCCCGGCTGGGCTTCAGTTCCAGGCGCAAAGCGCATCCCGATAGAGCAGGCCGTCTCTGTGCCCAAGATTATCGCCGTGCCGCTCTCCTGGCGCGACGCCAAGCCGCTGCTCGAACACCTGGACGGCCCGCGCGCCCCCAAGCAGTGGCAGGGCGGCATCCCCGTGGCCTATCGCATGGGAGGCGAACGCGTCCGCGTTCACGTCAAGGTGGAGATGGACACCAGCATCAAGGCCAACTATGTCGTGGAAGCGCGTATCCGCGGCACGGAGTTTCCTGACGAATGGGTGATCCTGGGAAATCACCGCGATGCGTGGGAGTTTGGCGGGGTGGACCCGTCGAGCGGCACTGCCTCAATGCTCGAACTCTCGCGTGCCCTGGGCGAGCTCAAGCGAAACGGTTTTCGGCCGAAACGCACTTTAGTAATTTGCAGTTGGGACGGCGAGGAGTACGCGCTGACCGGTTCGACCGAATGGGGCGAGCAGTTTGCCGATGAGCTCAAGCAAAAGGCCGTTGCCTATCTCAACGTGGATTCCTCGGCCTCGGGGCCGAATTTTCAGGGTGACGCCGTGGCTTCGCTGGCGCCGCTGCTCGTGGACGTGACTCGCACGCTGCAAGATCCGTCGGGCAAGCCGCTGCTTGATGCGTGGCGCGCCTCCCGGCAAACCGAAAAGAAGTCCAAACGTCCCCTGCGCGACGACGAGCTGGCCGACACCCGCATCGGCAGCGGCTCCGACCACACCGTCTTCCTGAATTTTCTCGGCATCCCCACTGTCGGGTTGCATTTTGACGGGCAGTACGGCGTCTATCACTCCATGTACGACAATTTTTACTGGATGAATCACTTTGGCGATCCCGGCTACAAATACCACCGGCTGATGGCCCAGCTCTGGGGCGTCCTGGCTCTGCGGCTGGCCAATGCGGAAATCCTGCCCTTTGACTTTGACACCTATGGCGACCACATCCGGCAATTTGTCACTGAACTGGGGGTTCGCTCCAACGTGTTGAGTGGAAAGTCCAAGGTGAATCTCGACGCCTTGCGCGAGCGCATCAGCGAATTTCAAATCGCCGGCCGAGAGTTCAATCAAGCGGTAACCGGCGCTCTCGCTTCGGGGCAGCTCTCGCCCTCGGCAGCGGCGAAAATCAACTGGCAAATCATGGAAGTCGAGCGCAACTGGCTTTTCGCCGAGGGCATCCCCGGTCGCCCGTGGTTCAAGCACGCGCTCTACGCCGCGCGGTTCACCTACGCCCACCTCGAGCTGCCCGGCCTGACGGAAGCCGTCGAGAAGGCCGACTGGCCGCTCGCTCAGCATCAGGCAAAAATCCTCGAGGAAGCCCTCGCCCGCAACACGGCCTTGCTTCGCGCCAGCCGCTCCCAACTGACAGAGAAATAGCGCATTTGACCTGCCCCGAAAACAAGTTCACTCAAAATGTAGCTTCTCCGGCGCTCATAACAGCTCGTAGCTCGGCAAACAAAAGAAAGCCCTGGGGGCACACAAGATCACACGGATCAAATTATTTCCCGCGAAGAGCTAGCCCAGTCTCTGGAGGGCTCGCCCGAGTAGCACACCCAAGAAGAAGCCCAGGGCGGCAGCGGCGCCCCAAGCCTTCCGTCTGTATCTCCAGGCCAACACTAGAGTGAGGAGGGCAACGACCACGGCGAGGTTATAAGGCCAATCAAGAAGGCTCGCGCCAAACCTCCAAAAGGAAACGACCCACCCATATAACACGTTCCCACCAGCAGGTGCAGGCGGTGGCATAATTCCAAGATTAAGCCAGACTCGAAGGAAGAGGGCCCAGACAAAGCCCAGCAGAGCCCACAGCGCACACCTAGCTACTGATCCCTTTTCTTCCATAGCCGGTGTAGTGATCTCGGCACTTGTCTCCACCCCAGCATTCTCATCTGACCGCCCCGCCATCTTGTCCCGAACGTACTGGACCATCAGCTCCTGTTCTGACCCACCAAGGAAAGGTGCAGAAGGAGTGTAGAAGACAAAATACAGTTTTCCCCAAGGCGGGACGAATTGCCTAAGCTTCACGTAGCCCACCATAGGTATGATGGATCGTTTGCATACCAGAATTTCGTTGTAGCTGATTTTATTCCATCGAATGAATCGCCTGTACTCAAGATGGTGGTCACTGGGCATGATCAGCGCCAAGGTGAAAAAGAACAATCCTAGCGCCGCCATCAGTCCAAGCAGAACTATGCCACCAGGCTTCTGAGGCTGATTGAACTCAAAGACAAGCGGCAACCACAGCACGATGGGAAACCCTACTTTCAGTATTGTGGGTCGAGAGTCCCGCGAGTCAAACAAGTGGGGCCTCTCGAAATTCACAGGTTGACGTGTGGTCATTGACGACCCGCTCCTACTTGACAAGCTTAAATCATCGCGACAGGTATTGCGTTCCCCAATTCCTGTTCCGTTTTTCGACGCGAGGCTTCGCAAGGATGAAATCAGCCTAAGATGATCGCCTTAGAGGCCTTATTGTGCCTGTGCTCCCGCGATACGCGCGACCACGTCAAAAAGCAGCGGCAGGCCGCGCTGGAAGCGTACGATTCCGATGCGCTCGTCGTTGCCGTGCGGCGTTTGAGCTTCTTCTTCGGTGGAGACAAAGGGGCAGAAGCCGTAGGCGGCGATGCCCAGTTGCCGGTAGATCTGGTTTTCCGTGTAACTGCTAATTAACCGCGGTGAGACGCGGGCCTCGGGGTAGTGCCTGGCGACAACTTCTGTGAACACTTGCCACAGCTCATTATCCACCGGCGAGGAATTGGGCACGCGCAGCCGCGTGATCGGCTCGATGCTAATGGATTCATCGGCAACCACGCGCCGGATCTCGGCGAGAAACTGATTCGGGTCCTCGCCCGGCAGCAGGCGCACGTCCAGCTCGGCCACAGCCTGCGAGGGAATGACGTTGGTTTGCGGCCCGCCGCGCAGCACCGTGAGCGAAATGGTGTTGCGCAGCAAGTAGTTCCAATCCGGGTTTTCGGTGACGCGCTTGCGGAAGGATGCGTCGCGCAGGTTTTCTTTGAGCCGGCACAGCCGATTCGCCTCTTTTGGATACGCAACGTGCGCCTCGTCGCAAATCTGCTGCTGTGCAATGGGCAGCACGCGCAGCGGCGTCTGATAGTCCACGACGCGAGCCAGCGCGCGCGCCAGCCGGTTGGGGGCAGAGTTCGGGTCCGGGACCGACCCGTGCCCCGCTTCGCCGCGCGCGGTCAGCCGAAGCCAGTAGGTCGCCTTTTCTGCAACGTCCACACCCCAGAAGGGCGCTTTGCCTTCTTTCAAAAGATTTTCGCCGCCTTCGTTGATAACGTCCACACCCCAGAAGGGCGCTTTGCCTTCTTTCAAAAGATTTTCGCCGCCTTCGTTGATCAGGTACTCAGCGTCGGCAATCAGCCCGCGCTGGTTGGCAATCATCCATTCGGTGCCCTTCGCGGCGACTTCTTCATCGGCCACCGCAAGAAAAATCACGTCCCGGCTTAAGAGAATGCCCTCGCGTTTGAGGGCGATCATCACCATGGCCTGCAGCATGCCCTCAGACTTCATGTCCTGCGCGCCGCGGCCGTAAACCGAGCCGTTGCGGATTTCGCCGGAAAACGGAGGCACGCTCCACTGGCCTGCATCGGCCTGGACAACATCGGTGTGGTTCAGAAGGATGATGGGTCGCTTGGAGCCGTCGCCGCGCAGGCGCGCGTAGGCGTTGGCGCGGTCGGGGGCCACGTCGAAAATCTGGCATTCGATGCCTTCGGCGTTCAGCAGGCCGCAAAAGAAGTCTGCTGCGCGCCGCTCGTTGCCGGGCGGATTGCTGGTGTCCATGCGGAAGTATTGCTGGAGCAGTTCGACGGCGCGCTGCTGGTAGTTCGCCCAATCCACCTGCGCGTGGACGGGCATCGCCGCCAGCGACCCCAGCAGAAGCGCAATTGCGCTCAGCAGACTTCTTCTCATGGCTCTCCTTTTTCGAGCAAAAGCGATTTCCATGCTACCAGGGCTGTTGCAACTATTCTCGGCTAAACACCGGGCGCAGCAAGCAGCGCCCCTACAACAAATTGGAACGGCACTAGGGCGGCGTGGCCGTCTTTCTTGGCGGGTTGAAGAAGGGAAGCGGCACAACGCGAGCGCCGACTTTATGCCGCACAGCTTCGACGGTGTATTCCATCTGAAGCTCGGCCCCCGGCTCGCCGTAGGCTGATCGCACGCTGGCCAGCGCAATCATTTTCTTGAGCAGCGGCGACCAGGTCGTGGAAGTGGCCTTTCCCACCTGCGCGCCACGCCGGAAGACCGGCACCGCCACGCGCGAGGCGATGCTCGGCGCCTGCGGGGCGAGGCCGACCTCTTCGTAAACCCGTTCGACATCGCTCCAATCAATCTCGAGCCCTACCAACTGGCGCGCGGGCCCGCGCTTCTGTTCGGCCGCAAGTGCGGCACGCCCGATGAAGTGCTCCTTCTCAAGGTTCACCATGCGTCCCAGTCCGATTTCGTAGGGGGAATATTTCTGTTCCTCGATCTGCGCTTTTTTACTGCTGAAGTAGTCCACTTCAATCAGCAACAGGCCGGCTTCGATGCGCGCCACATCGAGCGCCAGCATCCCCGCGGCGTGAATGTCAAACCCCCGCCCGGCCGCCATCAGCGCATCCCATACGCGCACCGCATCATTCCACGGCATCCAAATCTCGTAGCCGAGATCGCCGGTGTAGCCGGTGCGGGAAATATCCACTCCCAAGCCGGCAATTCTTGCGGGCGTCATGCGGAAATATTTGAGGTTGGCGACGTCGGCCTCCGCCACCTTTTGCAGCAGGCGGCTGGAAGTCGGCCCTTGCAGGGCGAGCGCGGCCACCTGTTCGGAAATATCCGCAATGGCAACGTCCAGGCCCAGCGCATTCTGCTGGAACCAGCGCAGGCTGGGGTCGGCAGCCGTCCACCGATAGACGTTCTCTTCGAGCCGCGTAATCGTGCCGTCGTCAATCACTTTGCCCTGCTCGTCGCACCAGCAGCAGTAAATCACCTGCCCGGGCTTCACTTTATTGATGTCGCGGGCAATGACGCGGTTGACGAACCGCGTGGCGTCCTTGCCGGTCACCATGTACTTGAAGAGCGGGGTGACGTCAATCAGCGCCGCCGCATTGCGGATGGCGTTGTATTCATGCTCGTGATGCGTCTCATAGACGCTCACCGTGTAGTACCCGGACCACTCGCGATAGCTCAAGCTCTCGCACAACGCCAGCGTCCGCTCATGCACCGCTGTCCCAATCGGCACGTTCCCCTCCTTCACTGACCGCGCGCGATTATACCCAGGCCATTCCCGCAGCCGCAACCAGCGCGCCGACTTGTGGCGCTTCTGCGGCCTCTGTACAATGGCCGCTCACTTCGCGCCGCGTGCCCGCGCGGAGCGTTACTCCCCGATGCCAACTCGCTACGACGTCATCATCATCGGCGGTGGCCACAACGGCCTGGTCAACGCCGCCTATCTTGCCCGCGCCGGCAAGAAAGTTGTCGTACTCGAGCGGCGGCACGTCCTGGGCGGCGCCGCCGTCACCGAAGAAATTTTCCCCGGCTTCAAGTTTTCGGTCTGCTCTTACGTTGTCTCGTTGCTGCGGCCGGAGATCATCCGCGACCTCGACCTCCCGCGCCACGGCCTGGAAATCCTGCCGCTCGACGGCACGTTCACGCCCATGCCCAACGGCGACTTCCTCTGGCGCGTGAACGACCATGCCAAGACGCGCCGCGAAATCGCCCGCCACTCAAAGCTCGACGCTGAAGCCTACGAAGAGTTCGGCCAGGCCATGCTGCAGATGTGCAAGTTCGTCAAGCCGATCCTGGCCATGACTCCGCCCGACCCCACCACGCTCAACCCGAAAGACCTCGGCAAGCTGCTCTTCCTCGGCCGCCGCTTTCAACGCCTGCCCGAGCAAGACAAGTACAACCAGGTGCAGCTCATGACCATGAGTGCCGTGGATTTTCTCGACCAATGGTTCGAGACCGACGTGCTCAAAGCCACGATGTCTGCCTCCGGCATCATCGGCACGTTTCTCGGTGTGCGCTCGCCGGGCACCGCCTACGTTCTGCTGCACCACTACATGGGCGAAATTGACGGCGCATTTCGTTCGTGGGGGTTCGCCCGCGGCGGCACGGGAGCCATCTCCAACGCAATTGCCGACGCGGCGCGCGCCGCCGGCGCCGAAATTCGCACGCAATCGCCCATCGCAAAAATTCTCGTGAAGGATGGCCAGGCTGTCGGCGTGGCTTTGCAAAATGGCGATGAGCTTTACGCCTCGGTGATTTCTTCGAGCGTGGATCCCAACCTGACGTTTCTCAAGCTGCTCGGCGCAGTGCATCTTCCGGGCGAGTTTGTCGAGGAAGTGCAGCGCTACAAGTTCCGCGGCTCGTCGGGCAAAGTGAACCTGGCGCTGGATGCGTTGCCGGATTTTCTTTGCCGACCCGGCGCGGGCCCGCATCTGCGCGGCGCGATTTCCATTTCACCGAGCGTGGACTACATGGAACGCGCCTACGACGACGCCAAATACGGCCGCTTCTCGCGCCGCCCGTACATAGACGTTGTAATCCCCAGCCTCACCGATCCCTCGGTCGCGCCTCCGGGCAAGCACGTGATGTCCTGCTTTGTGCAATACGCGCCCTACAAGTTGAGCGAAGGCACCTGGGACCAACAGCGCGAAGCCTTCGGCGATACGGTCATCGAGACGCTTTGCGAGCACGCGCCCAACCTCAGGAGTATCATCCTCGGCCGTCAGGTGCTCACTCCGCTTGACCTCGAGCGCGAGTTTGGCCTCACCGAGGGCAACATTTTTCAGGGCGAGCTCTCGCTCGAGCAGCTTTTCTTCCTGCGACCCGTCCCCGGCTGGGCCCGCTATCGCACACCGATTCGCAACCTCTATATGTGCGGCTCGGCCACGCATCCGGGCGGCGGAATCATGGGTGCGCCGGGGCGGCTGGCGGCGCTCGAAATCCTCAAAGACTGGAAAAAGGGAGCGAGCTGAGCCGTGGCCGACCGGCGCGACGTCATCATTCTTGGTGCGGGCCACAACGGCCTGGTGACGGCCTTCGACCTGGCCCGCGCGGGCATCAAGCCGCTGGTCCTCGAACGTCGCCCCGTCGTCGGCGGCTGCGCCGTCACCGAGGAATTTCATTCCGGCTTTCGCTGCTCGTTGCTGGCTCATGCCGCCGGCCCGCTCGACTCCGGCATTGCGCGCGACATGCAGCTCGACCGCCACGGCCTTCAGTGGGTGCATCCCGAGCCGCGCCTCTTTGCTCCTTCTCCCGAGGGTCGCGCGCTTCTGCTTTACAGCGATCTGGCAAAATCGGCGCAGGAGATAGCTGCATTCTCGCCCAAAGACGCAGCGAAATTTCCTGAGCTTCACGCTCTTCTCGCGCGCATCGCAAACGTTTTGTGCCCCGTGCTGGCGATGACGCCGCCGGACATTGACCATCCCTCCGCCGGCGACCTCTTCAAGTTGCTCCAGGCCGGCCGCAGCTTTCGCAGCCTGGGCCGCAAAGACATGTACCGCCTTCTGCGCTGGGGCCCGATGGCCGTCGCCGACTTCGCCGCCGAATGGTTTGAGACTGAGCTTCTGCGCGCCGCCATCGCCGCCCGAGGAATTTTTGGCACGGCGATGGGGCCGTGGTCGGCAGGCTCGACGATGACCTTTCTCCTTCGCGCTGCCGCCGATCCCGATCCGGTGGGAACGTCGTCATTTCCGCGCGGCGGAATGGGCGCACTTGCCGAGGCCATGGCTGCTGCCGCCCGCGCCGCCGGAGCGGAGATCCGCACCGGAACTGAAGTCACTCAAATCCTCGTCAAAGATGGAAAAGTTGCTGGCGTGGTGTTTAGCACTGGGCAGGAAATGCCTGCCCGCGCAGTCATCTCCAGCGCCGACCCGAAGCGCACCCTTCTTGGCCTGGTCGGTCCGCTCCATCTCGATCCGAGCCTCGTCGTCAAGCAGCGCAACTACCGCTGTGCAGGCAATGTCGCCAAAGTGAATCTGGCGCTGGACGCGCTGCCCACCTTCACCGCGCTTGCAGGGAAGGGAACCAGCGCGGCGGCGTTGGCGGGCCGCATCCACATCGGGCCGGAGACGGATTACCTCGAGCGCGCCTTCGACGCCTCAAAGTACGGCGAGTTTTCTGCGCACCCGCATCTCGAAGTCATGATTCCTTCGCTCTCCGATCCGTCGTTGGCGCCGCCGGGGAAGCACGTGATGTCCATCTACGTTCAGTACGCCCCCTACAAGCTGCGCAACGCCGACTGGAACGCGCAGCGCAACGCCCTGACCGAAAAAGTGATCGCGACCCTGGCCGCCTATGCTCCAGACCTGGTTCAGAAAATCCTCGCCTTCCAGGTCATCACCCCGCTCGACTTCGAACAAACGTTTGGTTTGACGGGCGGCCACATCTTCCACGGCGAATTGGCGCTCGACCAGCTTTTCACCATGCGGCCCTTGCTGGGCTGGGCACGCTACCAAACGCCGATTGCCGGCCTGTACCTCTGCGGCTCCGGCACCCACCCAGGCACAGGCCTGAACGGCCTCTCCGGCCGCAACGCCGCCCGCGCAGCGCTCAAATCTCTCCGCTGATCGTTGCCCATTTCGCCGCACGCTCGACTCTCGCCCACAGCGCACGGTACAATTCCGCAGCGCCCAAGGAGGCCACGCAGATGGCAACGGCTGACACCCTGATCAAGCGCGGCGAATTCGTCAACGAGCCGCTCGTAGACTTCTCCAAACCTGAAAACCGTCAGGCCATGGAAGCGGCTCTCAAAAAAGTGGCGGGCGAGCTGGGCTGCCAGTATTCCTTGATCATCGCGGGACAAGAGCACAAGACCGGAGACACGCTGCGCTCCATCAACCCCTCGCACGCCGACCAGGTCGTGGGAACTTTCAACAAGGCCACGGCCGAGCTGGCCCGCCGCGCGATTGAAGACGCCCACGAATATTTCGACACCTGGAAGCGCGTGCCCGCCGAAGAGCGCGTCGAGATCCTTTTCCGCACCGGTGAAATCCTGCGGCGGCGGAAATTCGAGATGTCGGCCTGGCTCTGCTACGAAACCGGCAAGACCTGGCCCGAGGCCGACGCCGACACCGCCGAGCTGATCGATTTCTGCGAGTTCTATGGACGCGAGATGCTTCGCTTGGCGGGCCCGCAGCCGGTCACGCCGCTGCCGGGCGAGAAAAATTATCTGGTCTACATCCCGCTGGGCGTAGGTGTTGTGATTCCGCCGTGGAATTTTGCTGCGGCCATCATGGGGGGCATGACGTCGGCCGCGCTGGTCACCGGCAACACAGTCGTTCTCAAGCCGTCGAGCGACTCGCCCACCATCGCCTACAAGTTTGTCGAGATGCTGTACGAAGCCGGCGTGCCGCGGCGCGCGCTGCAATTCTGTCCCTGCTCAGGAGGCAGCGTGGGCGACGTGCTGGTCACGCACCCGAAGACACGCTTCATTGCCTTCACCGGCTCGAAGGAAGTGGGCCTGCGAATCGGCGAGCAGGCCGCCAAGCCGCAACCCGGCCAGCTTTGGATCAAGCGCACGATTCTCGAAATGGGCGGCAAGGACGCCATCGTGGTGGACGAAGAAGCCGACGTCGATGCCGCAGTCGAAGGCGTCGCGCAGGCCGCCTTCAGCTACCAGGGACAGAAGTGCTCGGCATGTTCGCGGGCTATTGTGGCGGAAAAGATCTACGGCACATTCCTCGAGAAGCTCAAAGAGCGCGTCAAGAAAATCACAGTCGGCCCAGCCGAAGACCCGTCGAACTACATGGGTCCGGTCATCAACAAATCGTCCATGAAATCCATTCTGGACTACATCGAAGTGGGCAAAAAGGAAGGACGCCTGCTGACCGGCGGAGGCACTGTGCAGGTGCCCGGCACCGAGGGCTTTTATCTCGAGCCAACGGTAATCGCCGATATAAAACCGAAGGCGCGCATCGAGCAGGAAGAAATCTTTGGCCCCGTCCTGGCCGTCATCAAAGCGAAGGACTACGACCACGCCCTCGAAATCGCCAACGATACCGAGTTCGGCCTCACCGGCGCGGTCTACACGAAGAACCCGAAAAAACTCGAGCGCGCCGCGCAGGACTTCCACGTCGGCAATTTGTATTTGAACCGAAAGTGTACCGGCGCAAAAGTTGGCGGGCATCCCTTTGGCGGATTCAACATGTCCGGCACAGACTCCAAGGCCGGTGGGAAGGACTACCTGCTGCTCTTTACGCAGGCCAAGTCCATCGCCGAACAAATCACGAAGTAGCCGGGCTGGTCCATCGCCGGCTCAGCCGGTACACTGGATAGCTCACCGCCAGCAGAACCACGGCCCACAGGCTGTTGCGCAGGTCACCTGCAACCGCGGAAACAAGAAAAGCAATTGAGCCAACTAGTGCCAGGCCCGTCGTCCAGGGATGCCCCCAGACGCGGTAGGGCCGCGGCGCCGCCGGCTCCCGTTTGCGCAGGATAAAAACCGAAAGAAACGACATCGCGTACTGTGCGACGAAGAAGAACGCCATCACTGCGATCAGCTTCTGAAACGCATTCAGCAGCACGATTAAGAGCACCGCAACTGCGGCACTCGAAAACAGGGCCACTGTCGGCGTGCCGCCCGGATTCACCCGCGCCGCAGCGCTTGTAAACAATCCATCTCGGCTCATGGCGTAAAGCACTCGCGTGGCCATCAAGTGGTACGCATTAATGCCGCTCATCATCGAGGCCACCATTACGGCGCGAATGATAGTGTCGCCGCGCGCGCCGAAGAGCAGCTCGGCCGCGGCGCCCAGCGCGAAGTTGTTTCCTGCGATTCGACCAATGGGCAAAACGTAGACCAGCGCCGCGTTGAGCAACACGTAGATTCCCATCACCGAAAGCACGCCGCCGAAGAGTGCCCGCGGGATGTTGCGCGCCGGATTCCTGACCTCTTCCGAAAAATAGATGGGGGCAGCCCAGCCGTCGTAGGTATAGATAACGGCCTGCAGCGCCAAAAGCAGCCCCAGCAGCAGTGAGAATTTGGGCGCCGCGACAGCAGCGGATTCGTTCCCTGGCGCCTCCCCACCCAGAACAAAACACGCCACCACGAGGGTCGCGAACGCGACCGCCTTTATCAGGCTGGTGAACTCCTGCGTGCGGCTTCCCCACTTCAACCCGCGCCATTGCAGCACGGCGAAACCGATGGTAACCAACGAAGCCAGCGCAACTCGATAGCCGCGGAAAATGGGGAAGAGCACTTCGAGGTATTCCCCGATCACAAACGCAACCGTCGAGGCCGAGCCGCAGGTGGAAAGCCAGTCGCTCCATCCCACGATAAAGCCCGCGTACGGTCCCAGTGCCCGCCGGGCATAGACGTACTGTCCGCCCGAGCGTGGAATCATCGTCCCCAGCTCGGCCAGACAATTCGCTCCCAGCAGCGCATACAGCCCGCCAATCACCCACACCGCCACGAAGAGAACTGCATTCGGCAGCCAGGTGGCGATTTCGCCGGGGGCACGAACAATGCCCGCGGCAATCGTGTTGCCAATAGCCACGGCCAGCCCAAAGCCGACGCCTAGGATGCTCAGCAGCCGCCCGCGGCCGCGCGTCTCCGCTGTGTTGGTTTCGAAGTGTGAAGGCAAGTGCGCCTGATGCCTGCGAGAGTAAAACGCCGCGCCATGATAGTGGAGCGTCCGGTGCTTTTCAATCGTGGGTAGTGGCCGACTCAGCCCGCGAACTACTATGAGGAGGAACTGGGGTGAGCGATGGGATTCGAAAACGAGGGACAACCGCTAACTGCCATTGAGACTGTTGCGCTTACCCTGTCGCTCGCCCCAAAACTGGCCTATTTGCCTCCGGTTTTGATACCAAAATGATACCGAGCGAAAGGTCGGGTGCAATGACCGCAAGCGCTAGTTTCCTACCTGCGGGAGCGCAAGGCTCAACTCGCCCCTTGCGGCTCTCCTAAGTGTGGGGGCTGCTACGTGGTGGACTCAGAGACCGGCGCAGGGCTTCACCCTCCCAAGACGGGGCAGGACTACCGAGCGTGGCTTGAGAAGTGGGAAGGGAAGGGCAGGGTGCAATGAGAGCAAAAATAAACAAGAACAGTGACAAAGGTGCTCTAGCGCTTCAGAAGCCCGCACCCGAGAAGGTCGATTCGCGGTTCGTGGCTGTGAAAAGAAGGGCGAAAGCAGAGCTTTTGGAGAGCAATCCCGCACTTTCGGCGAAGAAATTAAGAGAAGAAGAAGAAGAGGATGAGCGCATCCTTGGAGCGATGGAAAGGATAAGAAAGTCTTCAGGCGTAAAGGCTCAGAGGGTAGTCGACAGACTTGTGAACCAAACAGCGTCAGCAACTTTGCGTCATTGGGGATTGAAAGACAGCACCCCCGGTGAGCGCTTGGAACTGGCAGCCGGCGCTCTAGCTGAGATGGAACCGGCAAACGCGACGGAGGCCATGCTCGCAAATCAGATGATAGCCGTGAATGATGCAGCGCTGATGTTCGTTTCACAGGCGACGCTCACCGAGACTTCTTCGCAGCTTCGAGACGACAATACGGAGCGAGCGTGTAAATTCCTTGCGCTCTACATTCAACAGGTGGACGCCATGCAGCGATTGAAGGGCAAGGCAGGGAGACAGAGAGTCATCGTGGAGCATGTCAACGTACATGCGGGCGGGCAAGCCATCGTCGGAACAGTAACAGCAAAGGGATCGGGCCTGGGGGTGGGGGGTGGCGCAGAAAACGGATGAAACACCCCATGAGAAGCGGCGCGGAACGCTAAGAAATGCCAATCCTCCGGGCGACTTCTCAAAGGCCCCACGCTGCGGTGCGAAAAATCGGCGTGGCACGCCCTGCCAGTGCCCGGCCATGCAAAACAGACGTTGCCGCCTTCACGGGGGGCTCAGTACGGGTCCGAAGACGCTGGCAGGTATCGAGCGCATCCGGCGGGCCGTTACGAAGCACGGGTGGTACTCGAAGCTGGCCAGAGCGGAACGGGAGCACTATCGGAAGCTGTTGCAGCATTTCCGGGAGATGCTGGCAACGATTTAAGTATTTATCCCCATGAAGACCAGCAAAGCTTCGAGCGGGCAGGCAGTCGCGCAGAATGCCCCGCGCCGCGCCACAACAACAACGGGAGCCTTGAGCCATGACAGACCTTCTCGCTGGCAGCGAACAGCCAATAGCAGCTATGAAGCGGCGTGGGCCGGGCAGGCCATTTGAAAAGGGCGACGCTAGAATCAACCGCCACGGCGTCCCCAAAGAGTCTCTGACCTTTCAGAGATACCTCAGGAAAGCACTCGCAAAGGAACTGCAAAGGCCGTCCTCTAGCAACGGCGAAATGAGCAGGTTTCAGCGGATCGTGGAACGCCTAGCTGAGCTCGCGGAGAGTGGGGTTCCCTGGGCTGTGCAGACTGTGTTTGACCGGATCGGCGGAAAGCCTGTGCAACCCATCGCGGGAGAGGGTCCCCAAGAAGTCAAAGTCCGCGTCATCAGCTTTGGCGAGTCAGGACTCACAAGGTTACGACGCAAAGACAACAAGGGTGAGACTGAGGAATGACTCAAGGAATTGGTGCTTCTCGGTTGCAATCCAGTGGAAACCGGAGCGTAGGCAGACTGAGGCTAGGGGATGGCGAAAAGGCGAGGATACTATCGGATTCCAAAGCAGCGCCCCGGAAACAAGGTCGGCGATGCCCTCGCCGAGATGGTGCGCGAGAAATTCCGACAAGGATGGCCCAAGGCTCGCATTGCACGAGATTTTCGATTGAACAGGCGCACCGTAATGCGCATCTGCCGGGACGAGAACACGGGTCGTGAGGGGTAGTTAAAGTGAAAGCTTCACATTGCACGGAATCACCGGGGGAAGAGTCTCCGCTGCGCATCGGCCTTTCAGCCTCTCGACGCCACCAGCCATTGCACACTTTCTGAATTAACCGAAATTGACGAAATCAGCGGGAACGGCTGCGGTGCTTTTCAGCCTGCCCCGCGCCGTGCATTAGAGCTGGTCAGAGCGGTTTTCTAGCGCCCTCCATGCGCACATTGCATCGCCGCCGTGCTCTCCCCTGACCTTGCGGTTGGCTCGGCGACTTCTAGTACCGCTCACTTTCGTGGTGTGACGGGCGGTGTGTACAAGGCCCGGGAACGTATTCACGGCGTCGTTCTGATACGCCATACCTAGCGATTCCAGCTTCATGCAGTCGAGTTGCAGACGGAAACCGAACGCTCTCAGTGCGCGCTCGTAGACGACCTTTTACCGGCCTTCGCTCCCCCTTGCCTGTCCTGAGCTTGCCGAAGGGCGGGTTGGCATCAGACTGTACCGCGCATAATCTTATTAATTTGCGTCCCAACCTCAACCATTCCACCTGCTTGCAGCTCGACCCTCGCACCATGTCGCGCTGCCTTCTACAAACTATTACCACCCAAGCGTGGACCTGCTAGTATCTCCTCGCTTACTGAACTGAGCTTATAAATGAACAGCGGGCAGCGGCACAGCGTAGTCGAAAAGGCGAGGCAGGCGTGGATACGCCGGCTGATTGATCTGTCGCGCCGGAACAACCTGCTTTTCTACCGACCACTGAAGACCGGAACTCTCGATCTCTCGCTGGCTGACGGCGACCGGATGGCCGCGCTGCTTTCCGGGGACACGGTTCCGATTTCCACGCTGCTTGATGATCCTGCCGACCAGAAATTAACGGACAAGTTGCGGGAAATCTGGCGAAGGGCTCAGACGAATGCGGAGGAAAAGGGCCTGGCCACGCTGTTTGCCACCCTGGGCATGGCCACGTGGACCGCCCCCGATGGTGGGCGCGACCCCGAAGCACCGATCCTTCTGCTTCCAGTGACGCTCGAACTGAAAGGGCGTCTCGGACAGTCGTTCTCCATTCGACGAACCGGCACGGTGCAAGTCAACCTCGTCCTTCTGCACGTTCTCGAATCCGAGTTCGGAGTCAAGCTGACCCCCGATGATCTGATTCCTTTGTTGCAGGGCGACGACGATGGGGAAATCTTCGACTCGTCTCCGGTTTATGCCCACTTGTCGGAAAGGTGCCCGCAAGTTCGCGGATTTCAAGTGCGAAACGTCGCAGTGCTGGGCAACTTCGCCTTTCAGAAGATGGCGATGGTCAACGACCTGAGGGAGCGCGGCGAAGACCTGGTTGCCAACGATACTATTGCCGCGCTTGCTGGAGACAGTGAAGCACGCAAGCAAGTAGGCGCGCGGAACATCGACCCCGATCCACGCGAGTTCGACCGCATACCGCCACAAGATGAGTTCCTGATTCTCGATGCAGATTCGAGCCAGCAGAAGGCAATCGCCGCCGTGCTGAACGGCCAGTGCGCGGTGGTTCACGGGCCCCCGGGAACCGGGAAAAGTCAGACCATCGCCAACCTGATTGCCAGCCTTGCCGTTCAGGGACGCCGCGTCCTCTTTGTGGCAGAAAAGAGGGCGGCACTGGAGGTCGTGAAGAAACGGCTGAAACAGGTTGGACTCGAACACATCGCCATCGACATGCATGGTGCAGACGTTTCGCCCAAGCTCGTCCTGGAGCAAATCGGCAAGGCGCTGGAGGCCGTTCGCACGTCCACACCGGTTGACTGCGAGCAGCTGCACAGGCGCTTTGTTGAGCGGCGCGACCGGCTCAATCGCCATGTCGAGCGCCTGCACAGAAAGCGTGAGCCGGGCGGACACAGCGTTTATGAGCTTCAAGGGAGAATCCTGGAGCTGCTACGCGAGGTGAACTCCGCCACACGCTGGCGCGGTGCGGAGCTAAAGAGGATCGCGGAAGCTGGCCCGCAAAAGGTGCGCGACCTGCTGAAGGAGGCGCGCGGATTCGCGTCCTTATTCCTGCGGACAGATTCTTCATCGTGGACGGGAGCCAAGTTGCCTGACGGCCCCGCCGTTCAAAATGCGGTTGATCTGGTTGGCCGAATGGCTAGTCAAACGTTGCCGCGAATCGACGCGGCATTAGCGGCGCTTCTGGATAAGACGCAGTTCAAGCTTCCCACCACACTGAAGGCAGCGCGACAGATGTTTGTTCTGCTCGCGTGCGTACAGAGAACGCTTGCTCTCTACTCTGGCGAGCTTTACGGGCAGAACCTACAGAAGTTCCTCAGCGATCTGAAGCCGGGATGCTCCAGCGGTCTGGCTGCGATTTGGGCCTGGTTCACGAATGCAGCCTTTCGACAGGCTCGCAAGCAGGTTCTTGCCTTGAGGACAGGCGGCAAGGCGTCAGTCCATGGTTTGCATTCAGAGCTGAGCACAGCGGAAGCGGACCGCCTCCAGTGGGTAGAGTGGAGCGGCCGCAAGACTCTCCCGCAACAAGTTCCTACCTTCCAGAAGCATCAGCAAGAACTCGACACGCTGCTGGTTGAGGTCAAGGAACTGGAATCCTTCGGTGCCAAGAAGGATCTGCACGCGATCCCACTCGATGAGCTTCGGCGCTATTTGGAAGCCCTTTCCAAGGACTCCCTGACACCCCACAAGATGCCCAAACTTTGGGAGATCGAGCACAGACTGGAAAACTCCGGCGTCGGCAGGTTGGACGCTGAGATCCGTTCAGCAAGAACCAAACCTGATAAATGGGAGGCGCTCTTCGATCATGCTTGGTTTTCGTCATGCTTGGACGCGGCGCTGCTGGAAGACCCGGACATCGCCGGATTCAACGGCAGGACCCACGACAGTTTTGTGCAGGAGTTCAAGGAACTGGACAAGGAGCGAATCTGCATCGCTGTGACCCGCGTGAGAAGAGCTTATGCGGAACGCGCCATCGCTGAAATGAATGCACACCCCGAGCAGGAATACCTTGTCAGGGCCGAGGCTCAAAAGAAGCGCCGACATCTGCCGCTACGAAAACTTTTCGCTCAAGCCCACGAGGTACTCACGGCGGTGTGCCCGTGCTGGATGGCTAGCCCACTCTCGGTCAGTCAACTGCTCAATGGGAGACAAGGCTTCGATGTGGTCATATTCGATGAGGCCAGCCAAGTGCTCCCTGAAGACGCTGTGCCCGCAATCCTTCGGGCATCGCAACTTGTCGTCGCGGGCGACAGCAGGCAACTGCCTCCCACTACGTTCTTCGCGGCAGGGGAGGACGATGAAATGGTAGAAGAGGAAGAAGCAAGCGCGGTGGAGGGTATTGAGAGCCTTCTGGACGCTGCCAATGCGTTTGTCCCATCGTGCTACCTGAGCTGGCACTACCGTAGCCGGGACGAATCCCTAATCAGCTTCTCAAACCACCACATTTATGGCGGGCGTTTGGTCACATTTCCCGGCCCTGGTGGACCTCCGGTAGTCCGGCACGTGCTCGCGCACCAAACGCTAGGCGTGGATGGCCAGGAGGAAAGCTGCGCGGCGGAAGTTCAGAAGGTTGTGGAACTCGTGCTGGAGCATGCAGAAAGGCGACCGAAAGAAACGCTCGGAGTAATCGCCATGGGCATACGTCATGCAGATCGCGTGCAACGCGCCCTGGATGAAGCTTTGGAGCAGCGCCCCGATTTGGATTCTTTCTTCGATCCGGGAGCCGAAGAACGTTTCTTTGTAAAGAACCTGGAGCGCGTCCAGGGTGACGAGCGCGACGCCATCATCCTGACTGTGGGCTACGGTAAGGATCGCGGCGGCAACCTGCCGTTTCGATTTGGTCCCTTGCTTTCCGAGGGCGGCCAGCGGCGATTGAACGTGGCTGTCACCCGGGCTCGCCAGCGGATGACGCTGGTATCCTCATTCAGCCACTTGGATATGAATCCGGGGCGCGTGAAACCTGGCACCGGTGTGGAACTCCTGCGCTTCTATCTTCAGTATGCTGCGACGGAAGGCAAGAGACTCGCGGATGCCACCCCGACTGGCTTCCCGCTGAACGAATTCGAAGCAGAAGTCTACGACGTGCTCCAGTCAAAAGGGATTCCGCTTATCCCTCAGATGGGAGCCTCGCGATTCAGAATTGATCTTGTTGCCCGGCATCCAAAAGAGCCCGGGCGCTTTGTGCTGGCCATCGAGTGCGACGGTGCCAGCTACCATTCCAGCCCCACAGCCAGGGACCGCGACCGGCTTCGCCAGCAGCAACTCGAAAACTTGGACTGGCGATTCCATCGCATCTGGTCCACAGACTGGTTCATGCGCAAGGAAGAGGAAATCGAGAGAGCATTGGCGGCCTACAAAGAAGCGGTGGAGTATGCCGACTCGCACCGGCCTGCTCAAAATGCGCTATCCAGGAACCAAGAAGGCGCTGTAACGAGTCCAAACCCTCCGAATCCGGTATCGCATCGCGGCCCACGTCCCAACGTCCCGATACGCGACTCGATCACTGAATACTACGATTCCGAGATCATGCAGCTCATAAAGTGGATCAATTCAGATGGCCATCTCCGCACCGACGAGGAGCTCATCGAAGAGCTGCTGCCCGAACTCGGTTTTGCCCGTCGCGGCGCCCGCATCGAAGCCGTCATCCGCTACCTTCTTGATCGGCTAAGGAAACACGCAAGCCGAGCACAGTAAGCGTGAATCCTCGCGAAAAAGGAAAAGGGGCGGGTACGACCCGCCCCTACCAATTGCTCTTCAACAACCGGATGACATCTCAGAACCCGTCCGACTACTTGAGCCCCGAGCAACTCTCTCTTCGCCCGTGAGAGCGTCGAGAGTTGGGCAGCTTCCCCTGCACACCAAAGCAGAGCTTGTCCTGAATCCCGCCGAGGCGGGATCAAGGATCTACTGCCACTTTCTTTAGAAAGGAGGTGATCCAGCCGCAGGTTCTCCTACGGCTACCTTGTTACGACTTCACCCCAATCATGGGCCATACCTTGGGCGCCTGGCCCGAGGGTTAAGGCCATCGTCCTGACAGGCGTGGAGGGGCTGCCGGTGTGTATTTGTCCCAAAGGGTTGTTTGACTAGGAGCTGCAACTCCCTGAAACAAGAGGCTCGCTCAGAACATTCACAGCCGTCCCAAAGGATTCCCTTTGATACCTGCTGGCCGCGCTCAGTACATGAGATGCCAGCGGTCTGGGAGTTCCCTAACTTGACCAGAAACCAGAACAGGCGACTCTAGATTTCTGTTTGCCGTCAGTGGATGTGGTTTACTGCCAGCGGGAAGAAAACCTGCAGCGCAGGAAGTAGCAAGACCGGCAGACGCTCTATAAGCGCTTCCAGTACAATCTCTGCCAGAAAACTAATCGAGCAACCGATGAATCCGGGGCTCCAAACCGTATCTTGCTAGACCGGCTCACTTAGTCTCAAAGGTGTTGAAGACGCACATGCAGACCGGCTGTCTGACCATCCGTTTAACTACCCCCTGCGAAGAATCTGGCGAGCACGATCGCGCTAGCAGCCAATTGACGGGAACCCCCTTTAAGCGCTGGCTGGGCATGCACCTCTACTCAGAAACGACGGTCCGTGGGACGTTCTGGCCGGCGTTCTTATAAAGCTGAAGAACCTGATCCGCCCGTTTCAGCAAATCCTCTGGCAGCTCACCGGGCTCGCGCTCCAGCGCGCTCGCCGAAAAAGTCAGAGTCACTTTTTGGCTGCCGCAGCTGATTTCCACCGGTCTTAGCCGGTCGAGCACGCGCTGGACAGTTCCCAGGCTGCACGCAGGCAGTACTAGCAAAAATTCGTCGCTTCCCAGGCGGATGACGAGATCCGAGCCCCGCGTCGCTCTTTTCAAGCGCCTGGCAAATTCGGATAACACCAGATCGCCGAAGGCTCGGCCAGAGTGCTGGTTGAGTTGCCCGAAGTCGTTCAGGTCGAGCACGAGAAGCGCGAGGGGCTCCTTCTCCCTGTGCGCGCGGACAATCTCTTTTGCCAGTCGTTGCGCGGCAAAGCGTCGCGAGCACAAGCCGGTGACCGGATCAAGTTCGGAAAGCTCGAATGTCTGCCCGGCTTCTGCGGACAATCCAGCCGTTCCTGTAGCTGCTTGGTTGATTTGCTGCCGCTGTTGCCGGAATTGCCGCTGTCGATAAACCGCGAACGCGTTGAACAGCAAGACCAAGCCGAGCAGGCCCGGTACGGCCTGCTGAGGCCATAGCTGGAAGAAGGGCTGGTTCGAACTAAAGAGCCACGGAAGGGAGAGGAGAACAAAAGTCACGGTCGAGAGTATCGTGACTGTGGTGGCCGAAAACCAAAGCCACCACTCGCGCCTCCCGAGCCGCCGCAGCCGCGCCCGGATCTCCTCGGGTGGCGGAATGCTGGTGAATTCCTGCGCCATTACTCAGCCAGGCCTTTGCTCCAGGAGTCGCACCGGTCGTCGATCAGGCGCTGCTGTTCAACTATATCAAAGACAAGCTAGAGAATGTATGGCCGGTGGGCGTTCATGGAGCGATAGTGTGCGTCTTCAGCACCTTTGAATCGAAGTGAGCGCGTTGGGTGATCCACGGTATAGCGTGCCATTTCACCCATTCGCAGGAGAGACAGTCTAGCGCGGGTTGAGGGCGAACCGGAGACTAAAATTGCCGCTCGTTCAGGGTTCCTAGGCGCTCGCATTTCCACAGAGGCCAAACTCCTATTCGCTGTCGCTGCAATAGATACCGGAGTTCGTTTTGCAGAATCCACTTTTCGATGTCCGCCGACAAATAAACAAGCGTATACATCTCTAATGCGCGCTCGAGGCTCTCCGGTCCTCCGCGGGTTACAATGCTATCGTGAGAGCTCTACTTTCAGTGTAGGCGGCACAGGTTGGCCGCGACGTATCCGCTGGATGCGCTCAAGCTGGCTCAGCGTTCGGTCGAACGATCGATCTAAACTTGCTTCATAGCGGAGCAGGCGATCCAACGAGGGGCTCTCTGGCACCAGGCGGCGTAGAGCCTCCTGTTTCATGCGGCTCGTCTCTATCGCACCTTGCGTTTTTTCGTAGCGCTGTAGGTTTTCAATTTCCTCGTTGATTCTCTTTAAGAGAGACTGCTTGCATTCGACCGGAGAGGCATATCCGTGTCTCACGAGTTCTTCCTAGGATGCACTCGCAGCTGTTTCGAAGAGCAGATACTCGTCATATGAACTGGGCGTCGAGTGCTTGTAGCCGCTAGCGACGTAGATTACCTTTAGAATTTCACGGTTTTCTTTTCGGAAGCCGTTTCTTTCGACTATCGCGCGCAGATCAGAAAGCAACTGAAAGCAGTGGCTGAGTACAACCGGGCTGTCGATATCCCTTATCTAGCCTTGAATCTCATACAGTCCCAAGGCATCGCTGTTTGGATTCGAGCAGCACGAGGCGCAAGGGACGAGCCTGGTGGCGCTGGTGCCGCCAACAGGGCTGCTTGCTTTTTTGAATTACGCGTATGCCGGCGCGGTGAACTGGACGGTGAAGTAGTTGCTGATGCCGGGAGTGTTTCTGGAAGGAATAACCGGCAGCCGGCTTGCGCAAGGGTTGACGCCGCGAAGGATGCGGCGCTGTTTGCCGTGTTTCTGTTCGCTCTAGGTATCTGGCAATCCCTTTCTGCTTGGCTGAACTAGAAGTTGACTGCTTTCGTTCTCCTTCCTTTTTAGCCTCTCCCTTGCATGGCAATCTATAGGCTGGAGTCCGCAAGCGTCTGAGATAGACGATGTTGGCGTAATTGAGGGGCAGACCGAAACGTCTCCGATACCACATTGGTCCAGTGCAAGGCCAACTTTCCCATTTGAAAAGGCGCAAATCGAGCTGATGTCATCGAGTGCGACAGAGGTTGTTTCTGTGCAGCCCTCATGGGCTGTGAAGCGCGGGCTCCTATGAGGAAGGTCTGCCGCGAGTTCGACTTCTGCTGCGGAAGATGTTCACGAAGTCCACAATGTTCACGCTCGGTAGGCTCCAGCCACCTATATATTTCCAACTTCTTTGCACATCGCACAGCTCGGCATCACCAATCGAAGAGCCGTATTGCTCAAATACTCGTTGCCGTAGGTCTTTGTCAGATTGTGGATTCGGAGCCGAGTCGCATGATCCAGAGTGATCTTCCAGCCCTGATTGGTTCGCTCCCGAGACGAAATCCCCAGGGACGTGAGCACCGCACCGGTCTTGCGCGGCTGCAACGTAATTCTCTCACCCACTTCCTTTAGGAACTTGTTCACGAACCGTCCGAGCGAGCCGACAGTGATGCAATCGCAATCGGTGCTCAAGTGTATCAATGTGAACAATGCGGCAAGGACGGCGGACTGGGCCGGCGGGAGGATTTCTTTATTTTCTGGCTCATGAATTTCCCTGAAAAATGCTAGAATTAACTCAGAGCACAACTTATCGCCCGCAAGTGGGGCCGCGAGGCTATTCAACAGATCCCGAGATCGCGGTCGCAGTTTCTCGGCGCCCGGGATCACTGCCGGTCGGATCGACTTGTAGTGCGCAAGACGAAACTCGAGGAGCTGCTTTTGGAACTCATCTGTAAGTTGCAATAATCGCGGGTCTGTTGGTTTTATCAGATCGGTTCGACTGGTTTCTGTCATCGGGATTCTGATGCATCGGCTAAGCAAGGCAGGGTCATCAGGCGGCCCGAGCGAGCTGAGAACTTTTGGCCCGAAGCTATGGCCCGTGCGGTGCATCCGTTTCGCGAGCAGATTCTGCGTGGTGCCAGCCCTCAGTTGTTGGCGGATGCGACTACCTCCCCTGGCTTGCCATTCGTTCTCATCCATGAGCAAGGTCGGATTGTATTTGCTGCAAGCATCCCATGTCGCTGCAGGTGTGATGTCGCTGACGAGCAAGGCCCGTCGACAGAGTAGAGCTAAGACTTCGAGCAGATTGGTCTTACCCGAGCCAGGAAGTCCGATAACCGATAGGTAAACAGCGGTTGGTAGACGATCTGCGACCCAGGTGTAAAGGATGAAGCTGGCGAGAATTGCGCGATACTCATCTGAAAGGTCTACGCAAAGGGAGATGAGGTTAAAGATTCGGAAGTTCAGTTCCTCGACACATTTACTCGGTAAGATTCCGCGTGGGAGTCTCACATCCGCGAGGCCATCGCGGCAGCGTCGCCTGGGGACGAAAATCTTCCCTGCGCATTCAAAACTGTGAGTTATTTGGTGGCGGCCTTGCTTGAAGACAACCAGTGAGGTGCGCGCTGGGTCCTCCGGATCCTCGATGAGCTCAAGCAAGGTGCCGTCACCAAGCGAGGCGAAATCGACCTCTTCTTCCACCTGATTGCGGTCGGGAGTGATGCTGAAAGGGGCTCTGCTGACGTTAGTTGCGCCTTGTGCGTCCAGTTTTTTCTGACGGGCCCGTGAAGAAGGAGTTGGATTCTCCGGGGTAGCTTGCTCATGGTGAGTTGAAGCATCTGTTTGGTTGCGTGCCATGACGATCCTCCCATTCGTCGCCAAGCGCTTCCGCCTCTCGCTGTTGGCGATTCTCTTCGTCCCACTTCAATAAATCGGCGTACCGCGTACCGCCTGAATCTCCTCTAGTTGGTGAGACCGCACCTGAGGCCACATCTCGCCTGGCGTTTGGGCAAGCTCCAGGCTATGCGCATTTCGTAAAGTACGGATTACTTCCTGTGCAAAAAAGAATCGGACAGCTCTGGCCTTGAAACTACGGTGCACGTCACCGAGGAATCCCCATCCCATGGGGATAGTATAAGGCAGGCGCCGTAGAAACCTTACAAGTTAGCGAAAAACTGGTCTATCGCCCAAGCTTAGCCCTCACCTAGGATCTGTCCCTGGGGGGTACTCATGTTCTATTTCTTACGGCTCTGACAAAGGCTTGTGACAGGCATTACAAACCTCCGGGGCTCCCGGCCGCAAGTTACGCTGCCTCAAAACGGTAACTCGTGAATGCCACAAGCAAAATCCGTACACCGAGGTTGAGCAGCATCCGGCTATGTTCACCCAGTCTCGATTGTTGCCGGCGTCTTGGGACGTGTGAAGATACTTGCAGATTTATCCCGGCAGGTTTGCGCTGTTCTCGTCGGCTGCGAAAAAATCCTCCAGTTGAAGAAGATTTTCTTATGTCGGATTAGCGGGTGCGGGAATCAACTGCCCGTAGACTTGCTCATTGCTGCTGTTTCTTTTTCCTGTCTCTCGCCCACCTAGCGAGCGCTGCTTTTCGGGCACTGGCGCTTCGTTCTTCGGGCGTGAGTCTTGCCGCCCGGGTCTTTCCTCCCTTTGAGCCCCCCATTTTGCCCAGAGCCACTGCGTGAGGATTCTTCTTCTGCATGACCGAAATCCTTTTATGTCTGGATTCCCAAAAACGCAAGGAGAAAAGAAATGGCTTGACAATGCGTAGGCGCTCACGCATAGTGATAGATGCGTAGGCGGCTACGCATATCGACTCTCCACGAGGCGCTACGTAACCGGTGCTCAGTTTTATGAAATTCCGAGTGGCTGAGGATTTAGAGGTGCTTTATGCCAACACAAAAAAGAGCATCACGCTCAAACATTTCTTTTGCTCACGAAACATGGGGGCCATTGCCAAAAAGAGCGGATAAGCAGCTTAGTGAGCTGACTGAGAGATATGGACTCTCGGTAGCTTCTGGACATCTGCAGTTCCTGAACGGCCACTGGTATGTCACACATGCTGGGCTTTTACACTTAGGCCAGCGCAGACGTTGTTCCAGTATTCGAGTACAGCAAGTGCCGGAGTTTTGCGATCCCTCCCTCAGCCGCTGGGTCTTCAAGGCGACCGTTTATAAGTCACCCCGTTCTCGCGGCTTCGCCGGCTACGGCGACGCTGACCCCTCGAACGTCTCCTCCATGGTCCGCGGTGCCGAGATGCGCGTCGCGGAAACCCCGGCTGTCACCCGCGCCCTGCGCAAGGCCTATGGCATGGGCCTCTGCCCGGTCGAAGTGATCAGGTCCTTTCCGTATGGAAGTGGCGACCGCTTCCAGCCTGCTATTTTGGCTGTTGGTCTTTTTTCGCGTTCGCCCATCGAGCTCGGGCTGCCTTGCGGGCAATCTCACGCCGCTGCTCTGCTGTCAGCTTTTGGATCCGTGCCTTCCCGCCCATCTGTCCCAGGTGAACGGCGTGGGGGTTTTTCCTTCTTTTCTTCGCCATTGGCTGGCCCGCACCTTACCCCGTCCCCAGGGGCAAAAGCAAGGAGACACTTGACAGTGCTTAGCGCTTAGCATATGCTCAGCGCTAAGCATATCTATGGAGACGCCCATGAACCGCCGAACCCACTTAATTCGAAGCAACCGAAAGCATGCCCGGGTGGCTTGGGGACATCTACCAAGGCGCTCCCTGGACGCACTCGGAGAGCTCACCAAGAAGTATCAGCTGTCCGTGCTGCTGGGAGACCTTTATTACATCGATCAGCGCTGGTATGTGACCCACGCTGGGCTCCTGCGACTAGCCGAACGCACCCGTTGTTCGGGCATCCGAGTCCAGCAGGTCCGCGAGTTTTGCGATCCCTCCCTCGGCCGCTGGGTCTTCAAGGCGACCGTTTATAAGTCACCCCGTTCTC
>Ga0247727_10001035_pt1 | contig 67769 bp, 51 predicted proteins | sample WisWelCaveWW1625_FD_202498 | JGI IMG/M metagenome (GOLD analysis project Ga0247727, IMG submission 202498) | Biofilm microbial communities from Wishing Well Cave, Virginia, United States - WW16-25 | ecosystem: Environmental > Aquatic > Deep subsurface > Groundwater > Cave microbial mat | place... | reverse complement strand
GCAGCCCATTCGCCGCCCTGCCAACTCGGCGGGCTGGCCGAACGCTGCGCCGGGGACGCCGACTGCGCTCGCACCGACGCACGTCCCGTGCGATGGGCTATCTGTGACGCAGACTCCTAGCGGTCGGTCTCCGTCTCGTCGTCGTAGATCGCGTCCTTCGCCTCCTCGGCGCCGTGGCGCAACGCGTCCTCGGTCTTGTCCGCGCCGAGGTAGAAGTACGAGCCGACGATCGCGATGACCAGCAGGATCACGAAGAGCAGGAACACCTTCAACGCCATTCGCAGCAGCAGAAAGGCCAGGATCAAGACGCCAAGGCCGACCAGCACCGCCAGGACGGGGCTGGTGTCGAACCAGGCGAGGTAGCGCGCCAGCAGCGGGGGCAGGCTCATGCCTTCACCATATCCCCGCCGCTACCATGAAATCGTGCGCCCGGCTCCGACCCGCGTCGCGCCCTCGCTCCTCGCCTGCGACTTCACGCGCCTCGGCGCCGAGTTGGCGCGCGCCGAAGAGGCCGGAGCGGACTGGCACCACGTGGACGTGATGGACGGCCACTTCGTGCCGAATCTGACGATCGGCCCGCCCGTGATCGAGAAGATCCGCGCCGCCTCGCGCATCCCGCTCGACGTGCATCTGATGATCGAGAAACCTGCCGACTGGGCGCAGCGTTACGCCGATGCCGGCGCGGACGTCCTGACCTTCCACTACGAGGCCGCGGCCGATTGCTTCGAGAAGACCCTCGAAACCTTCCGCGCGACCGGCCGCAAGGTCGGCGTCGCCGTCAATCCGCCCGCCTCGGTCGAGCCGCTGCGGCCCTTTCTGGACCGCGTGGACCTGGTGCTGGTGATGAGCGTGCATGCCGGCTTCGGCGGACAATCCTTCATTCCGGAGATGCTCGAAAAGACTCGCTGTCTGCGCGCATGGGGTTACGACGGCGACGTCGAGATGGATGGCGGCATCACCGACAAGACCGTAGCGGCCTGCGCCACGGCCGGGGCCAACGTGTTCGTCGCGGGCACCTACCTGTACCGTGCCGCCGACCTGCGCGGCGCCCTGCAAACCCTCCGTGCGCGCGCCGGCGCCGCTGCGGAGCGATCTTGACACGCTGCGAGAGGGGGGGATGCCGGTCCGGAACCGCGCGCCTCTCCTCGCGCCGTGCAGGATCCGCTGCTGCCGGCCGGGCACGCCTTCCTCAAGTCCCCGGCGGATCTCGCCGCTGCCGGACGCTGAAGCGCCGCCTGGTCGGCCCGCGCGGCCCGACGCGTCTGCTATCGTGCCGCGGACGAATCCTCGACCCCGGGGCATGTCATGCTGCGTTTCGAAGGTGTTCAGCGGCGATCCTTCGGCCAAACCACGCGGCGTGACGCGTGGTGGTTGCCGCCTCTGGCGGTGTTCCTGGGTCTGTCCGCCTTCATCGCCTACTCCACCTGGGCTGCGTTCCAGGCCGAGCACTACTCCTTCGGCGCCTATCTCTCGCCCTTCTACTCGCCTGAACTGTTCGGCGACTCTCCGCACGCATGGTTCGGACCGAAGCCCGGATGGTGGCCGGGCTGGCTGCCCTGGTCACCCGCCTTCCTGATCCTGTGGGCGCCGGGAGGGTTCCGCCTGACCTGCTACTACTACCGCGGCGCCTACTACAAGGCCTTCTGGGCCTCGCCTCCGGCGTGCGCAGTCGGCCAGCCGCACAAGACCTACAGCGGCGAGAGATCTTTCCCGCTGATTCTGCAGAACCTGCACCGCTGGTTCCTCTATCTGGCGCTGCTGTTCCTGCTGATTCTCGGCCGCGACGTGTGGCTGGCGCTGTGGTTTGTGAACCCGGCCACCGGCGCAAGCGAGTTCGGAGTCGGAGTCGGCACGCTGGTGCTTGCTGCCAACGTCGGCCTGCTCGCCACCTACACCTTCAGTTGCCATTCGCTGCGCCACCTGGTCGGCGGACGCACGGACTGCATGTCGGCCTCGCCGCTGCGCCTGCGGACCTGGCGCTGCGTGACGTGCCTGAACCAGCGCCACATGCTGTGGGCCTGGGTGAGCCTGGTGATGGTGGGGTTCTCCGATCTCTACGTGCGCCTGTGCTCGATGGGGATCTGGACCGATCTGCGTCTGTTCTGATGACCGAGGCACGCACCTTCGAGTACGACGTGCTGGTGATCGGCGCGGGCGGCGCCGGTCTGCGGGCGGCGATCGAGGCCTCCGCGGCCGGGGCGCGCGTGGGGCTCGTATGCAAGTCGCTGCTCGGGAAGGCCCACACGGTGATGGCGGAGGGGGGCATCGCCGCCGCGCTGGCGCACGTGGACGGTCGCGACGACTGGCGCGTCCACTTCGCCGACACGATGCGCGGCGGGCAGTACCTGAACCATCCGCGCATGGCGGAGATTCACGCCCAGGAGGCTCCCGAGCGGGTGCGCGAACTCGAAGCCTGGGGCGCGATGTTCGACCGCACGCAGGACGGCCGCATCCTGCAGCGCAATTTTGGCGGCCACCGCTACCCGCGGCTGGCGCACGTCGGCGACCGCACGGGCCTCGAGATGATCCGCACGCTGCAGGACCATGGCATCCACCGTGGCATCCAGGTGCACATGGAATGCACGGTGGTGCGGCTGCTGAAAGACGGGCCGCGCGCGGCCGGCGCCTTCGCCTACGAGCGCGAGCGGGGCCGGTTCTTGACATTTCGCGCCGGCGCGGTCGTGCTGGCCACCGGCGGCGTCGGACGCGCGTTCCGCATCAGCAGCAACAGTTGGGAATACACCGGCGACGGCCACGCGCTGGCCTATCACTCCGGCGCCGACCTGATGGACATGGAGTTCGTGCAGTTCCATCCCACCGGGATGATGTGGCCGCCCAGCGTCGAGGGAATCCTGGTGACCGAGGGCGTGCGCGGCGAGGGGGGGGTGCTCCTGAACAGCGCCGGACGGCGCTTCATGTTCGACGAAATCCCGGAGGCCTACGCCGCGCAGACCGCGGCCGACCCGGAGGAGGGCTGGCGCTACACGCAGGGCGACAAGGACGCGCGCCGGCCGCCGGAACTGCTGACGCGCGACCACGTGGCGCGCTGCATCCGGCGCGAGGTGCGCGAGGGCCGCGGCAGCCCGCACGGCGGCGTGTACCTGGACATCGCATGGATCCGCGCACGGCTCCCGGACGCCGCGCAGCACATCCAGCGCAAACTGCCGAGCATGTATCACCAGTTCAAGGAACTGGCCGGGCTCGACATCACGCAGGAGCCGATGGAGGTCGGGCCGACCACGCACTACATGATGGGCGGAGTGCGCGTGCATCCCGAAACGCAGATGTCGAGCGTGCCGGGTCTGTTCGCGGCCGGCGAGTGCGCGGCCGGGCTGCACGGCGCCAACCGCCTCGGCGGCAATTCGTTGTCTGACCTGCTGGTGTTCGGCAAGCGCGCCGGCGAGCACGCGGCCGCGTTCGCGCGCCAGCAAGGCCTCGGCGCCGTGGACGAATCGCAGACGCGATCGGCCGCGGAGGAAGCGCTGGCCCCCTTCGGTCGCGCGGCCGCCGACGACGCCAACCCGTACCGAATCCAGCAGGACCTGCAGGTCCTGATGCAGGAGAAAGCCGGCATCGTGCGCCGCGGCACCGAGATCGAGGAGGCGCTGCACGGCCTAGCCGGCCTCGACGCGCGGGCGCGGCGCGCGGCGGTCACCGGCAACCGCGAGTTCAACCCCGGCTGGCACACGGCGCTCGACCTCGCCAACCTGCTCACCGTGTCCGAGGCGATCGCGCGCGCGGGCCTCGAACGCCGCGAGAGCCGCGGCGCCCACTTCCGCGAGGATTTCCCGGTCAAGAGCGAAGAGTTCGCTCACTGCAACATCGTGCTGCGCAAGGGGGCGGACGGCGCGATGCAATTGCGCCGCGAGGCGGTCGCCGCGCTCACGCCGGAGCAGGATGCGATCATCCGGGAGATGAAATGAGCACCCAGGCGACGTTCCGGATCTGGCGCGGCGGTCCCGCGGACGGCGGATTCCGCGACTACCGCACCGAGGTCACCGAAGGCATGGTGGTCCTCGACGCGGTGCGGAGCATCCAGGCCGAATCGGCGAACGACCTGTCGCTGCGCTGGAACTGCAAGGCCGGCAAGTGCGGCTCCTGCTCGGCCGAAGTGAACGGCCGGCCGTGTCTGATGTGCATGACGCGCATGCAGGACCTGCCGCTCGACCGGCCGGTCACCGTCGAGCCGCTGCGCGCGTTCCCCCCCCTCAAGGACCTGGTATCCGACGTGTCGTGGAACTACCGGGTGAAGGAGCGGATCAAGCCGTTCAAGCCGCGTGCCGCCGACGCCACGGACGGAACCTGGCGCATGGCCCAGGCCGACGTGGACCGCGTGCAGGAGTTCCGCAAGTGCATCGAGTGCTACCTGTGTCAGGACGTGTGCCACCTGCTGCGCGAGAGCCGCAACCACGACGAGTTCGTCGGGCCGCGGTTCCTGATCCACATCGCGGCGCTGGAGATGCATCCGCTCGACGATGAGGACCGGGTCGGGGATCTGAAGCAGGACCACGGCCTCGACTACTGCAACGTCACCAAATGCTGCACCGATGTCTGCCCGGAGGGAATCCGGATCACCGACAACGCGATCATCCCGCTCAAGGAGCGGGTGGCAGATCGGTTTTTCGACCCCTTCCTCCGCCTCCTGTCGCGCTTGCGCCGCAAGTGACATGCTCGAGCCCAAACCCCTGCCTGTCGAGGCCGTGCTGTCCGCACTTGAGAAGGCCGAGCATTACCGCCTGCTCGGCGAGCCGTTCGCAGCCGAGAGCATCTGCCGCGACGTGCTCGGCGTGGAGCCCGCGAATCACCGCGCGCTCGTCACCCTGCTGCTTGCATTGAGCGACCAACTCGGCGACGGGCCGGCGGAGAAGTACCGGCAGGCCAGCGAGATCATCGTGCGCCTGAATGACGCGTACGAGCGCGCCTACTACGCCGGCATCCTGTGCGAGCGACGCGCCAAGGCGGTGCTGCGCGCCAACGGTCCGCAGGCCGGGTGCATGGCCTACGAGTGGCTGCGCGAGGCGATGGGCCACTACGAGCGTGCGGCAGCCGCGCAGCCGCACGAGAGGCACGGCGATCCGATCCTGCGCTGGAACGCGTGCGTGCGGATCCTGAACCAGCGGCCGGACCTGCGGCCCGCGCCCGAGGAGCCGGCGCAGGACATGCTGGAATAGCGGCGGGTGCCGTAGAATGGACGGCGATGGCTTTCCGCCTGCGGCGCAAGAAGGACGTGCCGGGCGGGCTGTGGTCGAAGTGCCCGGCCTGCGCGAAGATGATCTACAACAAGGATCTGGAAGAGAACCTCTCGGTCTGCCCGGAGTGCGGGCATCATCATTCGGTCGGCGGGCGGCGGCGCGTCGAGATCACGGCGGATCCCAGTTCCTTCGAGGAGCACTACGCCGACCTGAAGCCCTCCGACCGCCTCGGCTTCGTGGATTCGATTCCCTATTCCGAGAAGTTGAAGGCCGCGCAGGAGAAGACCGGCAACGCCGACGCCTGCCTGGTGGGCCTGTGCACGATCGGCGGCCAGCGCGCGGTGCTTGCGGCGCTCGACTTCAACTTCATGGGCGGCTCGATGGGCGAGGTCGTCGGCGAGAAAGTGGCGCGCGCGGTCGAACTTGCGGGCGCGCGCGGGCTGCCGGTCACAATCTTCAGCGCCTCGGGCGGCGCGCGCATGCACGAGGGCGCGATCTCGCTGATGCAGATGGCAAAGACCTGCGCAGCGCTGCACCGCTACCGCGACGAGGGCGGGTACTCCATCAGCGTTCTGACGCACCCGACGACCGGCGGCGTTACCGCCTCCTTCGCCAGCGTATGCGACATCACAGTCGCGGAGCCCGGCGCTTTGATCGGCTTCGCGGGTCCGCGCGTGATCCAGAACACGATTCGCCAGGAACTCCCCGAGGGCTTCCAGCGCGCGGAATTCCTGCTGCAGAAAGGGCAAGTGGACCTGATCGTGCCACGCAAAGAGATGCGCGAACGCGTCCGGGTGCTGCTCAGTTACGGCTCACAGCGGCGGGTGAGACGGAGAGCCTGAGCCACAAGACCGGATACTGGCCCCACCCGCTGGAGGAGAATCGGAGAAGCAGGCCAGAGAAGCAGTCACCCCGCGCGCGGACGCGCGTGGAATAGGAAGCCGCGGCGCGTGCCTAGCAGGCTGCTGAAAAAGTGCTTTCGTCCCGGCGCGAGCGATCGCGGCCGGGATCAAGGAGCCGGGTTCCGCGCCTATTGGTAAATAGGCGCGGGTTCCGGCGACGCCGAACTCGGCCGTGAGGGCCGCGGCCGGGGCGGAATGAGTTTTTCAGCATCCTGCAAGCCCCGCGCGCCAGCCATGACCGCCTTCGCACCTCCGCACTGTCCTCACCCCTCCTGCCCCTCGCGCGCGGGAGCGGCTTTCCTCTGGCACCGCGACGGCTTCTACCCCCGCCACGCTGACGGCCGCCGCGTCCAGCGCTTCCGCTGCCGCGCGTGCGCGCGCCGCTTCTCCACCCAGTCCTTCCGACTCGATTTCCGACACCAGAAGCCGCAGGTCAACACCCTCGTCCTCGCCTGCCTGGTCTCCAAGGTCACGCACCGGCAGACCGCGCGGATTCTCCAACTCGACCGCAAGACGGTCCACCGGCGTCTCCATCTCTACGGCTGCGCGCTGAAGGATCTGCACCAGGCCTTCCTCGCGCGCGCCGCCAGCCACGGCGGCCTCTTCGGCTCCTTCAGCCTCGACGAACTCGAAACCTACGAGCACAACCGCCGACTCCAGCCGCTCACCATGCCGGTGCTGATCCATCGGCCGACCCGCTTCATCGTCCACGTCGAGGTCGGCCGTTTGCCGGCGCGCGGCGGCCTTGCCGGGCGGGATCTGGAGCGGAAGGCGGCGCAGGGGCAGCGTCCCAGCGAGTCGCGCGACAAGGTGGACCGCTGCTTCGCGGTCTTGAAGAGGGTCCACGCGCCCGAAGAACTCCTGCAACTCGTGACCGACCAGAAGAAGACCTATCCCATCCTGGCCAAGCAGCATTTCGGCGCGCGGATCGCCGCGCACGTGCAGGAGTCCGCGCGGCGCGCGCGCAATCCGGCGAACCCGCTCTTCGCGATCAATCACACGCTCGCGACGCTGCGCGACCACGTGTCGCGGCTGGTGCGGCGGACCTGGGCGGCGAGCAAACGGGGCGCGGCGCTGGAGCGGCACGCATGGATCTTCGTGGCCTGGAAGAACTATGCGCGGCCGATCTCGAATCGGCTGCGGCGGGTCTCCGCCGGAATGATGCTCGGGCTCGCCAAGCGGCGCCTGACCTTCGCCGACCTGCTCCGCTGGCGATGGCCCAGATTGGCGTTCGCCTCCGCTCCGTCCACCCTTTTTTCCTCTCCTGCCTCCATTTGAGGGGGCCAGTATCTACTCATGCCACGTCTACGTACCACGCCACGCGCGGGTGGCGGCGCAGGAAACTCGCCGGAAACTCCGCGGTCTCGGGACCGCTCCGCGCGCGCGCCACCGCGATCGCCTTCTCGGCGCCGAAGGCCAGCACGACGATGCGCCGCGCCTCCAGGATCGTTGCAACGCCCATGCTCATGGCCTCCGTGCAGCCGCCCCATTCCGCGCGCGCGCGCGCCGCGCGCTGAACGGTGTCCGGCGCGAGCCGCACGCGCCGCGTCCGCGTCTCCGCGCCGGAACCCGGCTCGTTGAAGCCGATGTGGCCGTTCAGGCCGAGGCCGAGAATCTGCAGATCCACGCCGCCAGCCGCGCGGATCGCCGCTTCGAAGCGCGCGCACTCGTCCGCCACGCGCTCCACGGCAACCCCGCCGTCGAGCAGGAAGGCGCCTCCTGGCGGCAAGTCCACGTGCCGGAACAGATGTTCGCGCAGGAAGTCGGCAAAGGATGCGCCGGGCGGAGCGGGCCAATACTCGTCCAGGTTGAAGGCGGTCACTCCCGCGAAGGAGAGCCCTTCCTCGCGGTGCAGGCGTACCAGTTCTCGATAGAGCGGAACCGGAGTGCCACCCGCCGGCAGGCCCAGCACGGGTCCCGCTCGCCCGGCGGCAGCCCGGGCGCGGATCTCCGCGGCGATCTCCGCGGCGAGCGCGCGCGCGGCGGCGCCGGAATCGGCGAAGACCTGCAGCGGATTACTCCGGCGTGTACCCGAGAGGCTTGCGGACGCGGTGGTAGCCGCCGTTCGGCGCCGGCTCGTACACGTTGCAGCCGTCCATTTCACCGCCGTAGACGTGGATCGTCACGGCGGGTGTCTTGTCAGGATTGGAAATCCGATGGTACTCAAAGGGCGGAATCAGCGCGCCGGCGTCGCCGACTCCGGTCACCAGATCGCCTTCGCTGCGGAAGTCCCAGATCTCGCGGGTCGAGTCGCGGTCGGCGATGCGCGAGAAGTTCTCGACCCGGACGCGGCCACGATAGACGCACTCGACGCACCAGCGGCCGGCGTGATCGTGCAGCGCGGTGCCCTGGCCGCGGTCCCAGACCATCACGACCACCGAGTAGCGGCCGGACGGGTCGCGGTGCAGCAGTCGTCGCGCGTAGCCTTCGACGGCGGGCGCGAGGAAACGCGGCGCAAGCAGACCAGCACCCGCCTCGACGGCCACCTGCAGCGCATCCTTGATCCGGTGGCAGCGGGTGGTGTCGTCGGTCGCGATGATCGCCCGGTCCAGTTCCTGGACGAGGTCGAAAGAGGGTTGGAGGGCGGTGCCCGACATGCTCCAGAGGGGTTTCCAGTGTACCCAAGGCTCCCGGACGGCAATCTCAAGAAAATCCCACCCGATCTCCGTTTCATCCGTAAATGCGAGACCGGCTCGGACCGGGGGACGTCCCTGGATCGTCCCGCTACACTGTTCCCACCGCAAAAACATGCTACTGACCGCTTCCCTCGCACCCCTCGGCCTCGCCACCGCGCTCTTCGCGGCGCAAGAGGCTGTTGCGGTGCCTGCCCAATCCACCCAACAGGCGCCCTTCGTCCTGGTCCTGGAAGGCCTGACCGCCGCCAATCAGGCGACCCTTCAAGCCGAACTCACCAAGGTGAACACGGTGGCCAAGGTCGCCGTGGACGCCGCGTCCGGCAAGGTGTCCCTTTACACCGCTGAAGGCGCGCAACTGGACACCGACGCCGCCAAGGCCGCCGCCGTGAAGGCTGGCCTCAAGGTCGCGAAGGTGGACCTGCCCGCCTGGGCCTCCGAAACCGTCTGGACAGTGACGGCGAAAGGCGGCTCCTGAAGCGCCCAAGCGCAGGCCCGTGTGGCCTACCAAGCGGCGCAGAACGTCAGCCAACTCCGCCAGTGCGGACGTCGCGGCACCTTCACGATGAAGCAGGGAAGCGGCTTCAGCAAGGAAGCGATCACGGCCGCGCTCAAGGAAAATCGCCTCGAACTGGCCTCCGCCGAGGAGGTCACGCGTCAGCGGGCACAACGCGAGATCAGTTACGACTTCGCGAAGCCCTCCACGTGAGCGAATTCCTCCGACAAGGCCCGTGAGGCCTTGATGAAAGTGGCGAACGTGCACGACGTCTACGTGACCGATGCGAAGATCGTGATCGGGATCAAGACCGGTGCACCGGTGGACGAGAAGGCGATTCGCGAGATCCTGCGCAAGAACCGCAGCGCCAGCCTCTTCTCGGTCACCGTGCCGGAAGAGCCGAAGGCCTAGGACTTCGTCTCGCGCGAACGGGCAGGGCCGCCGGCTACGGCGGCCCTGTGCTTTTTCACCCCGGCAGCGGCGCCTTCGGCTCCTTCGGCGGCGACCCGGAGAGGAGAATCGCGATCGAACGGGTGCGCTCCTCGGAGAGCAGGATGATCTGCAGCGAGGAGGTGATCGGAACTGCCAGGAAGGCTCCGGCCACGCCCCAGATGCCGGCCCATACGACGACGCTGACCACGATCACCAACGGCGAGAGGTTGAGTTCCTTGCCAAGGATCTTCGGGTCGAGGTAATTGCCGAGCACCATGTTGACCAGCAGGTAGCCGCCTGCGGTCCAGAAGGCGGTGGACCAGGTGTCGCCGGCAGCCAGCGCAACCAGAGTCGCGAGGATCCCCGCGATGATGCTGCCGAAAGTGGGAATGAAATTCAGCAGGAAAGTGATGAGGCCCAGCAGTGGCGCATAAGGCACCTTCAGGAAGAGCAGCAGGACGTAGCAGAAGAGGCCGGTCAGGAGCGAGATGAAGGCCTTCACCAGAAGGTAGCGCTGAATCCCCCACGCCACGTGCTCGAGGATCCTGCGCGCCTCGGCGCGACGCTCGCCGGCGATGACCAGGATCTTGCGCTGGAACAGGCGCGCCTCGGCGAAGATGAATACCATGTAGATCATCACCACGACCAGGCTGCGTGTAAAGGCGATGCCGAAGGCGACGCCTGACTGGGCGAGCCGCTCCGGGTCCACCTGGCGCAAGCCGTCTACCAGCAGGCGGGAGAGGGCCTCGGGCATGGCGGATTCCGTGAAGGTGCGCTCGAGGTTGGCGACGATGCCGGCCCAATCCATGTCCTGCGCGGATGCGCCTGTCGAGTCCCGCAGGCCGACGAACTGTGCGAAGTTGTCCCGCACCGTGAGACCGAGCAGGGCCAAGCCGTAGAACAGCAGACCCAGCACGGCTATGACCGTCACGAAGGGCGGAATGCGCCAGCGCGCGGCACGGCGAACGATCGGCGCGATCATGCCCGAGAGCAGGAAGGCGACCACCAGCGGCAGCAGGATCGGAGCACCGACGTGCAGCACCCAGCCGACCAGCACCGTGGCAATCAGGCCGAGCAGCCAGACGACCGAACGCGGTTGTGCGCTCATCGCGAGTGAGACTAGCGCGGCGGCGCCGGAACTCTGCATGTATCATATTCACCACGATGTTCGCGAAGGCCCTTTGGGGAGTGATCGGCTTGGGTCTGGTCGTCGCGGGCTTGTACCCGGTCGAGCCGGATCAGGTGTTCAATCGGCTGCACCTCTACGACGAAGAACCGTTCAACGTCGTGCCCTGGACGCTGTTATTCGCTCTGCGCATGGGAGCGGCCTCCGTCGGCGCGGCGATCCTCGCCGCGGTCTTCATGCCCGTGCTGCGGCGAGCCTGGTTTGCGGGATTCGCCGTGGTTTTGGCCGCTGGCGGGACCTGGTGGTCCTTCCAGCAGCACTATCCCAGACTCGGCCTCGAGTCCATCGAGCGCTTCGCCTTCTGGCGCAACGGGTCGGAGTTGTTCGAGGCCTCGCCGGAGTACCTGGACTGGGCGGCGGGATTCGCGGACTACCTGGAGAGCAAACCGGCACACTCACGATCGGCCTATCAGGTGGACATGCGGCTCGGCGACTACTTCCTGCGCATCGGACGGCGCCAGGAGGCAATCGGGTCGGTCGAGGAGGCGCTGGCGCGCCTGGAAACGAACAAAGTGCAGATCGAGGCGTTCAAGGAAGGAATCTTCCTGCAGAAGAAAAAGGAGGTCCTGCGCTGGCTTGCGATCGCGAACATGCGCGCGGGCGAGATTGACCACTGCATCGCGATGGTCAACGCGGAGTCATGCATCTATCCCTTGCGCGGCGCCGGCCAGTGGGCGGATCCGACCGGCGCGCGGAAGGCGCAGGAATGGCTGATGCAGTACCTGGAGATTGACCGCGAGAATCCGGGCGCGCGCTGGCTGCTCAACGTCGTGCACATGGCCGACGGCACCTTTCCCGAGGGAGTGCCCGAGGAATTCCGCCTGCCGCGCGAAGCCTACGAGACCGGAGTCACCGCGCCGCGCTTCAAGAACGTCGGCCCCGAGGTCGGCGTGCACCATTTGAGCGTGGCCGGAGGCTCCATCATGGAGGATTTTGACAACGACGGATTCCTGGACTTGTTCGCGACCTGCCTGCGCCAGGACACAAACTGCGTTTTCTATCACAACAACGGCGACGGGACCTTCAGCGACTGGACCGAGACAGTCGGATTGAAGGGCGTGAGCGGCGGGTTGAGCGCAGTGCAGTCCGACTACGACAACGACGGCTGGGTGGACATCCTGCTCTGCCGCGGTGCGTGGCTCGGCGACGACGGGCTGATCCCGAACTATCTGCTGCACAACAAGGGCGACGGCACCTTCGAGGACGTGACGCGCGCCGCCGGGATGTACGAGCCGGCGTGGCCCTGCCTGGCGGCGGCTTGGTGCGATTATGACTTCGACGGCGACCTCGACGTCTACATCGGCAACGAGCGGCTGCGCGACCAGGTGTTCGCTCCCAGTCAGTTGTTCCGCAACGACGGCGACGGCACCTTCACGGACGTGGCGAAGCAGGCGGGCGTCGAGAACATGCGCTTCTCGCGCGGCGTTTGCTGGGGCGACTACGACAACGACGGCGACTGGGATCTCTACGTCTCGAACTTCGGCGACCTGAACCGCTTGTACGAGAATCGGGGCGACGGCACTTTCCGCGACGTCGCGCCGGAACTCGGCGTCGCCGAGCAGACCGGCGACGCCAGGAAGCAGCGCTCCTTCCAGTCCTGGTTCTTCGATTTCAACAACGACGGCTGGCTGGACCTCTTCTCCGCCTCGTATCCGCTGGCCGGCACCGGCGGCAGCGTGGATGGACCGGCTGCGTCCATGTTCGGCGAAGCCCCGCGCGAGGAGACCTGCAAATTGTGGATCAACGACGGCAAGGGCGGTTTCCTCGACAAGACGCGCGAGTTCGGCCTGCTGAAAACAGTGTCGGTGATGGGCGCCAACATCGGCGACATTGACAATGACGGCTGGATGGACTTCTACCTCGCTACCGGCGCCCCCGCCTACGAGGTGTTCACGCCGAACCTGATGCTGCGCAACCTGGGCGGGACCGCGGTCGGCGACGCCACCGTGGCCAGCGGCCTCGGCCACTTCCAAAAGGGTCACGGCGTGGCCTTCGGCGACGTGGACAATGACGGCGACCAGGACATCTACGCGCAACTCGGCGGCTGGTACACCGACGACCGTTACTTCAACGCGCTGTTCCGCAACGACGGCGACCCGGATGCCAACCGGCGCATCGCGCTGCGGCTCAAGGGCGTGAAGTCGAACCGCTTCGGCGTCGGCGCGGTGGTCAAGGCCGTCACGCTCGAGGGCGGCAAGGAGCGGGCGATCTACGCCACCGCCGGCACCGGCGCCTCGTTCGGCGGCAACACGCTGCAACTTGAACTCGGCCTCGGCGCAGCGGAGAGGCTGGACCGCGTCGAGATCCGCTGGCCGCGCGCCGGCAGCATCGCGGAGCGCACCGAAACCGTGCGCGGGCTGCCGATGGACCGGACCGTGGAGATCACCGAGAGCGGCGCGTGGCGCGAGGTCGAGGTGCAGGCGATCCGGATCGGCACGGATTGAGCCGCAACCGGGACTCGGTGCTCCGATAGGCTGGACCCGGGATCCCGCCCTGCGCGCCTCCCGCTTCACGCTCGTCGGCCTCGCGATCATCGTCCTGCTCGCGATCGTGATGGTGTTCGGCAGCAAGCCGGGCAACGACGGCGCGAAGGAGAGTGCCAACGACTCCAGCGGGCGCATCCGGGCCGGAAACCCGCTGCCTGCTGCTGGTTCCGCCGCGGATTCCGCCGCGATCGCGCGCGCCGCCGCGGACGCGCCCGCAGCCGATCCGGAATCCGGCGCAGCGGGCTTCGCGGGCCCACGGCTGAGCGTGCGGGTCATGGAGATGGTGAGCCGCAAGCCAGTCCCAGGCGCGACCCTCTGGATCTTCGATTCCTCGCTGTACGACGTCGCGAAGATGGGCGAGCGTCTTCAGGCCGAGCCGGACTGGGAGGCGCTTGCGCCGGAGTTCGCGCGCAAAGTCAGCGCGGACGCGCGCGGCGAGGCCGTGATTCCGATGCCGGCTGAATGGTTGCGCGTGCTCGGGCGCCACGAGAATCTCTACGGGGAGGCCTATCAGGATGCCGGATACGACGGCCAGGTGCTGCGCCTGCTGCTCGAGCCGGATCTCACGCTGCACACTCGCGCGATGGACGCGCAGCAGCGCGGAATCGCCGGCATCCCGCTCGGGCTGCGCTTCCGCGCCGAGGGCGAGGAGAACGGCTGGTGGCTTGTCACGCGCGCGGCGGACGCCGAGGGGCGCGCGGAATTCCGCCACCTGCAGCGGCAACTCATCAACCGCCGACGGGACCAGAGGCTCGAACTCGCGCCGGCCGTCGCACTGCTCGCACCGCCGGTGCTGACCATCCCGCTGCCCGCTCTGACCGCGGAGGAGCAAGTGCTGGTGATCGCCGAAACCGGCAGCGTGCGCGTGCGGCTGCTGGATCCCGATCGCCGGCCGCTCCAGGGCTCCGCGCGCGTCGTGCTCCAGCGAGCCCTGGTGCCGCGGCCCGAGTGGTTGGATGAGGACGAGTTCAACGAATCGGCGATGCAAGGCGCGCGCACCGAGACGGCGACGAACGGAGAGGCCGCGTTCGTGCACGTCGGCGTCGGCGTGCCGGTGGAGATCGGCGTGGATTTCGACGGCACTGGGGACTACGAGCGGCACGAGTCCCGCGGGCCCGAGCACGCAGGCGAAGAAGTCGTCGTGGAACTGCTGCAGCAGGTGCTGCGGCCGACGCTGGAGGTGCGCCTGCTCGGCGCGGACAGCGCACCGCTACGCGAGGCCGATGTCGAGATCCGGCTGGTGACGATTGCCGCGGAGTGGCACGTGCAGGATTCGCGGGACGGCAAGACCGACGCGGAAGGCTGGCTGCGGCACACGCTCGACCAGAGTTGGAGCCAGGAGCGCACTGACGCGCAGCGCAACATCGAAATCCATTTCGATCCGCCCGGCGCAATGGTCGCACTCGCGGGAACCCTGCCGGGGCGCGGCGGGTGGCTTCCGGGGCCGAACGTACTCGGCGACCTGATCTTGCAGCCGCTCGGCCTGCTTGCGGGCGGGACGGTGACGGACGAAAACGGGAAGCCCGTGGCGGGCGCCACCGCGATCCTGCAGCGCAAGACGATGCGCCGCAACCGCGAGAACTGGCGCGACGACCAGGGCGCGCAGGCCAGCAGCAAGATGGACGGCAGTTTCGGCATCCACGGTACGCCGCGCTCCGGCGAATACCGGATCTCCGTGCGAGAGGCCGACTTCTCGCCCGAGACGGTGCCGTGGCGGCCGTCGGCGGAAGATCACCGGGTCGTGCTGAAGCGCGGGCGTTTCTCCTACGGGCGCATCCTGCTCGACCCCGCTTTCCCGTCGGGCGACCTGACGGTCGTGGCAGTTGCTGCCGGCACGCCTCAGCAGGTGCAGGGGGGGGCGGCCCAGTTCCGCGGGCGGATTGACCGCGATGGCAGTTTCCGCTGCGGCCCCGGCGTGCCGGACCGGCTGGATCTGTGGCTGGTGGACGACGAAACCGAGCGCGTACTGCTGACCGTGGACGCCGTCGCCTCGCGCGCGCCCGACGAGTCTCCGGACCCGCGGCTGGATCCGCTGGACCTGCGCGGGCGGCTCATCCTGGTGCAGGTCGTATGCAGGGATGCGGGCGATCAGGTGCTGGACAACGTCCAGTTCACGCTGACGCGGGAGGCGATTTGGCCCGGGGAGTGGACCGCCAACGCGCACGGGCGGTTCTCGGTGCTGACGGCCGATGAGAACTGGAATCTCTGGGTCCAGGTCGAAGGGTACCGGCGCGAGACGGCCGCCCTCCGGGGGCGCGAGGTGGAGGTGCGGCTGCGCCGGGGGCCGCGCGTGACGTGGCGGATGGAGGATCCGGGGGTCTTGAGCGTGTCCGACCAGATGTGGATCCAGGTGAGCCGACAGAGCGCGGAAGACGATAGTGATACCTCGTGGCAGCAGATCCAGAGCGGTCCGCAGGAGATGGCGCTCGCGGAGCCCGGAGGCTACATCGCCCGGCTGTTCTACTTCCTGGAGGCCAACGAGAACGGGGTGGAGTGGGTGGTGTATCCGGAGGAGGGGTATCCGGTCGAGGTGCGCGATCTGCCCGGGACGCAGGAGATCGTGCTGCCATGGACCGAGGCGGAGATCCGCGAGCACATGCGCCTCTCCCAGGGCGGTTGAGGGCTTCGGCAGAGGTCCCCGGTTTTTTTTGAGAGTCCGCGCGGCCCTTTCTCGCTGTACATCATGGAGGGAGGGGAGCCCTCCAGACCAGTTGCGAACCTGGTTTCCGAGCGCCTCCAAGGCGCAGTTCTGGCACCGACCTCGTTGCGATGAACTCGCAGCGAGGTCGGTACTTTTCTACCGAAGGACACTGGTCCCGGCGCCTGGAATGCCGCGTCGGGAGGATCAACCTCCTCGCGACAGGGCCTGTATCAGTTGGCGATCCTCTCCTTCACGCGCTTCAGCAGTTCCTCGGCGCGCGAATACAAATCAGAATCCTTGTCCGGCTGCAGGCGGATCACCTCCAACGCCGCCGTCACCGCCGCCTGCGCGCGCACCGGATCCCGATCCATCAGCCGCGCCGCCCCCAGGTCCACCCGGATTCGCGCCAGTTGCCAAGGGTCGGGCCCGTCCATGCCTAGGATACGCCGCTCGAGTTCCTCGAAGGTGCCGACCGCCCGCGACGCCAGCCGCATCGCCATTTGGGTGGCTCCCGTCGCCTGCAGCAGGGCCAGCACCACCGGGTCGGTCTGCAGCAGTTTCGAGCCAATGTCGGCTGTCGCCCCCGACAGCACCTCGATGGCGAGCGCGGGCTCCCCCACCCGCAGCAGGCAGCGCGCCTCGTTCAGCCGCATCATCGCCACGCTGGCGTGGTCGCGTCCCAACTGCTCGGCCGCGCGCTGCGCCGCATCGTGGAAGGACTTCGCGGCCTCGCGGAACGCCGCGGCGTCGTCGGTGCGCAGTCCCAACTCGTAACGCGCCACCGCGAGGTTGTTGTAGATCGGCGCCAACTCGGCGCTGGACGAGGGACGCATCGCCTCACGGACCTCGATCGAGCGCAGGAAGTCCGTCTCCGCCGCGCGCAGTTGTCCCAACTTCAGCCGCACCAGGCCGAGGTTGTTCAACGTGGTAGCGAAGTGCAGGTCCGGCGCGTGCTTCTCCTGCTCGGCCAGCACGCCGCGCAGGATCTCCTCCGCCTCCGCGTACTTCTCCTGCCGGAACCGGATCGCGGCGAGATTGCCCTGCACCACCAGCGTGGAGGGATGGCTGCTCCCGTACACGCGCTCGCGAATGCGCGCGGCCAGAGTGAGCCATTGCTCGGCGTCATCGAATCGCTCCTGCTCCATCAGCACGAGACCGAGACTATTCGACGCCCATGTCACGTTGCGGTGCTCCTCGCCGGAGACCGCGCGATAGATGCCGATCGCGCGCGTCAGCAGATCCTCCGCCTCGGGCAGGCGCCCCTGCACGCGCCGCATCTCCCCCAGCGCAGCCAGCGATTCGGCGACGTCGGCGTGGCGTTCGCCGTGGAGCGCGGTGCGCAACGCGAGACTGTGCTCCAGCAGGCGCTCCGCGCGATCCGGCTGGCGCAGCAGCACCAGCACGCGCCCGACCGTGGCCATCAGTTTCGCGCGCACCGTGTCGTCACCGCCCCAGCCTTCCTCCAGCACTTGTGCGCCACCCTCCACCAGGTCCAGTGCGCTGATCATCAAAGGATCCGCGTTGTCGGCCGCCGCACCCTCGAAAAGGAAGATCAGCAGTTCGACCACGCGCTCGCGGCTCTCGGTCTCGGCGCGCGCGGACGCGGCCTCCGCGCGCGCGATGTCCGCCTGGCGCGCGATGCCGATCACGGCACCGATCACCACGCCGACCACCAGCACCACCATCGCGACCAATGCGCGGTGCCGGCTCGTCCACTTCGTGAGCAGATAGGGCAGCGAATCGCCGCGTGCCTTCACCGGCAGCCCTGCGAAGTGGTGCTCAAGGTCTTCGGCGAAGTGCCCGGCGGAGGCGTAGCGCCGCGCCGGATCGCTGCGCAACGCCGCGAGCACGATCGTGTCCAGGTCCCCGCGCAACTGCCGGCGCAGGCCTTCGACGCGCACGCCGCGCAATTCAGCGCCGGCATCGTCGAGCACCTGGCTCGGCTTCGGCGGCTCTTCGTCGGCGTGCTCGCGCGCCTCCTGCAGCGTGCCTTCGCGCACTGGGAAGGGCGTGCGCCCTGCGAGAAGTTCGAAGAGGATCACGCCGAGCGAGTAGACGTCCGACGCGGTGCCGACGTGGCCGCCGCGCAACTGCTCCGGGCTGGCGTAGCGCGGCGTGATCAGGCGCGCGTTGACGGCGGTCTCGGTGTCATCGCGGTCGCCGTCGCCGAGCATCTTGGCGACGCCGAAGTCGAGGAGTTTCGGCACCCCGTCGTCCGTCACCAGGATGTTCGCGGGCTTCAGATCGCGATGGACCACCAATGAACGGTGCGCGTGGTGCACCGCACGGCAGACCTGCCGGAACAGATCCACGCGCGCGCGCAGGGAGAGTCGGCGCCGGTCGCACCAGCGGTCGAGCGGCTCCCCGTCCACGAACTCCATCACCAGATACGGCCGGTCGCTGGCGTCCACGCCGGCGTCCACAAGCGAGGCGACGTGCGGATGATCGAGCGCGGCGAGGGTGCGCCGCTCCATCGCGAAACGATGCAACAGGGTCGCCGTGTCCAGCCCGCGGCGCATGAATTTGATCGCGTAGGCGGTGACCGGATCATCCGCGCGGTGGCAGCGCCACACCGTCCCCATGCCGCCCGCTCCGACGCGCCGCTCCAGCACCCACGGCCCAACACCCTGGCCGGGCTCGCGCAGGTCCGGCTCGGCGCGCGTGAACGTGCCGAGCGCGCGCTCGGCGGTGGTGTCGAGGAAGCCGGGCACGTCCGGCTCGGCGCCGAGGAGAGCCCGCACCTCGTCGGCGAGCGCCGTATCGTCTGCGCAGGCCTGCATCAGAAAGGCGTCGCGCTCTGCCGCGGGCCGCGAACGCACGGCAGTGAACACGTCCTTGACGCGTTCCCAAGAGGCGCGGCTCACTGGCCCTTCCCCTGCCGCACGCGATGATGCAGCCAGGTGCGCGCGAAGGCCCACTCGCGGTGCGCCGTCGCCGCGCTGATGCCGAGCACGCGCGCGGTCTCCTCCATCGTGAGGCCGGCGAAAAAACGCAACTCCACCAGTTGCGCGGCACGCGGATCCTGGACGGCGAGTTCCGCGACCGCGGCGTCGAGTGCGACGAGGTACGCGTCGGGATCCGATTCCGGCGGAGCGGCGAGTTCCTCGAGTTGGAGTTCCACGCGCGCGTTGCCGCCGCCGCGCTTGGAGGCGCTGCGCGCGCGCGCGTGATCAATGAGGATGCGGCGCATCACGCGCGCGGCGGTGGCGAGGAAGTGCTCGCGACTACGGAACGGCGACCCGCCGCTGGCCGTCTCGGCGCGTTCTCCCATCAGGCGTTCCCACGCCTCATGGACCAGCGCGGTCGGCTGCAAGGTGTGGCCGCGTCGTTCACGACGCAGGTATCCGTCCGCCAACCCGCGTAACTCCGCGTAGAGCAGCAGAAAGTCGGTTTCCTCGCTCGAACCTGCCGTCATGGCTGCGCCCGTGCGATCGCGCACGACGGGCGATGCCGCGAATTCTAGCCGAAGCCTGCTACCCGAGGCGGATCCGGCACTATGCTCACGCCTCGGGATGCGGCCGCTCCACGTTGCGACGGGACTCCTTGCGCTCGTGGCACTCGCAGCGTGGCTCTTGTTCCGAAGCGGCGCGAAGCCGGAGGCGGAGGAGGCCAGGCCGGCGGATTCCTCGGCCGGAACGACCGCTGCCGGCGATCTCGCGGCCGGCGACACCGCTGGGGATCCGTCGGCGATCGCGCGCAGCGCGGCCGAGACCGGAAGTATCGAGGGCAGCGCGCGGACCGGAGACTTCCCGCAGCGCGAGACCTTCCTTCTGCGCGCGATTCGGGACCCGGACGAAACCACGGTGCCCTTTGCAGAGTTGTGGCTGGTTTACAGCGACGGACTCGACCAGAAGGCCTGGGACGAAGAGATGGCGCAGGATGGCGACGTGGACCGCGCCAGCGCGCGCCTCGGACTGCGCGCGCGCACCGACGCAGAGGGCCGCGCCGACCTGCCGAAGCCGGATCGGTGGCTGTTCGTGATCGCGCGCGCCGGCGACCTCTACGGCGAGTGGTACTACATGCCGGACCGCGACGGCGCCGAAGCGAAGGTCGTGCTGCATCCCGACCTGACCTTGCTCGCGCGCCTCGTGGATCAGCACGACCATGCTTTGCCCGGAGCCTCGCTGGTCCTGTTGCAGGAATCGGAGGACTGGTCGTGGGTTATGCAACGCCGCACGACGGACGCGGAAGGACGCGCAGCCTTCCGCCACGTGCAGATGCTGCTGAACGAGGGCGGAACGGCGCGAGCCATCCTAGCGCCGGGCTTCCCGCTCGCCGATCCGCCGCGCGTCGAGATCCGGCTGCGCGATTTTTCCGGTGAGGAGCAGGTGCTCCGGATTGCGGCAACCGGGACGGTGCGGATCGAATTGTTTGACGTGGACGGCCGTCCTTTCACGAAACCGGCGGATGTCAAGTTGCAACGCTTCTGGAAGGATCGCCCCGCTTACTTCCCCGCCGACCAGTTCTACGAGCGCGCGGACCTCGGCCTGACTCAAGTCAAAGCGGCGGACGGCGTCGCGCTCCTCCCCTACGTCGGGCTCGGACTCGATCTTGAGGCGGGCGCGCGCTTCGACGACACCTTGGTGCACGACCAGGTCAGATTCGCCGGGCCCGCCTCCGCGGGCGAGCAGGTCCGCGCGCGGATCCAGCAGATAGTGCTGCGTCCGACTCTCGTGATGCGGCCCGTGCTGCCTGACGGAAGCGCGCTCGCAGACATTAAACTGGTGGTATTCGAGCGCACCGTGCAGGAAGGCAACGTTTGGCGCAGCCAGAGTTCGCACTGGACCGACGAAGGGGGCGTTCTGCGCCACACGATCGAGGAGCGGGATCCTCACGGCGAGGCTCGCCGCTTCCTGGACGTAGAATGGCAGGCGCTCGGCGGCGACGAGCGCTTCGGCGCCTCGATCACGCTGAACCGCGAATGGGCTCCAGGCGAGAACCAACTCGGCGACCTGCGACTCGCGCGCATGCAGATTCTCGCCGCCGGCCGTATCGAGGACGAGCAGGGCGCGCCGATCGCCTTCGCCCAGATTCGCGTCAACAACTGGCACAAGTGGGGCGAACAGGAAGGGCAGGGCTGGTGGCAGACGGATTGGACGCTGGACACTGCGTCGGACTCCGACGGCCGCTTCGCAGTATGGTCTTCGCCGCTCGAGGGCCAGCAGCAACTCTCGGCCACGCACACCCTGCACCGCTCGGTGCGCGAACCCGTTCGCCCCGGCGCGGAAGATCACCGGCTGGTGATGCAGCGCGGTTGGTTCGTGAAAGGGCGGCTCCTGCACGACGCCGATATCTCCTTGGGCGATCTGCGCTGCGAGTTCCATGGCGATGACGGAGGCGAGGAGAGCGGCACACCCGAGACGGACGGTGAGTCCTCGTTCCGCTTCCATCTGGGGCCGCTCGGTCCGACGGCCGGCAGATTGACGATCCGTGACGAGGACACGCAGGAGGAACTGCTCTCTATCGCAGGCATTCTGCCGCACGGACCCGACGATCCGCAGGATCCGCGCCTCGATCCGCTGGACCTGCGCGGCGCGCTCTCCGTGGTATTTTTAACGGTCGTGGACGAGGCCGGTCAGCCGGTGCGTGGAGCGGAGTTCGGCGTGAAGGACGAGGCAGGCGAGGTCGAGGAGTGGCGAGAACTGCCGCAGCATCGCGCGAGTTTCGTCTCGCTAAGGAGTGCCGTGACCTTGCGCGTGAGGGCCGCCGGCTACAGGGAACAGGACGTGGAACTGAAACCGGGCGAGAACCGGGTTATCCTGCGCGCGGGGCCGCGGCTGCTGCTGCGCCTGACCGATCCCGGCGTAACGGCCAACCGGCACTTGGGCGTGCTGCTGGCCGAGGAAGGCGCGGACGAAACCTGGGACGGCGACTGGGAACAGCGCTTCGGCGAGGATGGGTTCCTGCATATGCCCGCGCCGAAGGCCGGCCGCTTTGTCCTCACGCCCTTCCTGTTGCATGAGTACGAGCCAAACTCTTACATGCTCGTCAACCTCGACGAGGCCGCGATGACGGTCGAGTTGCTCGATCTTCCCGGGGAGCAGGAGATCGTGATCCGCCTGACCGTGGCGCAGGTTGAAGAGGCGATCCGGGCGCAGACAGATGCCGTGGAGGGAGGCGGCGACGGCGGCGACGAGCGATAGGATGATCGGCGGCGCGCCGGCCGGCGCTGCCCGATCCGTGAAACGACTGTTCCCTCTCCTGATCCTCGCGACCGCGCTCGGCGGCGTCGCATGGCTGCTGCTGCAGGGCTCCGGTTCCGTCGGGGAACCCCCCAGCACGCAGAACACCGCAAGCCATCAGCAAGCGGCGCAGCCCGCAGCCGGCGCATTGAGCGATCCATCAACGATCGTGAGCGGTCCCGAGTCCGGCATCGCGCGTAGCGCCGCGCTGGAGTCCGGCACGGGAGCGGCGAACGATGCGCCTGCCTACGCGCAGCCCGCGCCGGAGGGCGAGGGTTTCCTGGTGCGCGTGATCGAGGACGAGGGCGAAGCGCCGATTCCCCACGCCGACGTGCTCTTCGTGGACGTCGCGAACGTAGACGAGAACGTGATGCGCGCGCGAATGGCCGAGATCCGCGACCTCGACGCGCTGATCGAGTCCATGGCGGTGCGCTACCGCGCCGACGCGCAGGGCAAGGTCCGGCTGCCGCTTGTGCGGCAGGAGTACTGGATCGTGGCGCGGCGCGACACCTGGTTCGGCATGACGATGGGTCAGACGCCCGCAACGGAGGGAGTTGTGATTCGCTGCAAAAAGACCCGCTCGGTATCGGCGCGGGTCGTGGACGCATCGGGCCGGCCGCAAGGCGACGTGCCGGTGCAATTGCTCGTGCGAAGGCAGGGCAGGACCTATCCCTCGCTCTCGGTGCTGTCGCGGCAGGATGGAATTGCAACGATTGGCCGGCTGGAGATGATCACCGACAACGAGCGCGGAACGGGAGACGTGCGCTTCTCGCTGGGGTTGGGCGGCCTGCTCGGCGAGGTTTCCGATCGGGAGTTCGATCCCGCAGCGCCGCCTGCGGAGCCGCTCGAACTGGTGCTGCCGGCGCACGGAACGGTCGAGGTGCGCCTCGTGCGCCGCGACGGCGAGCCCTTCGTCGAGCCCGCGATCGTCACGATCGTGGAGCAGAAGGAGGAAGGCGCCGCGGAGGAGTTCGGCGACAGGGAGATCCGGGAGGGATTCGCCGCGTTGGCGCACGACGGCCTGGCGCGATTCCGCCCGGTCGGCCTCGGCAAACAATGCCTCGTGACTGCGCAGAGGATGGACGGAACGACCTTCGGCGAGATCGTCACCGAGAGCCCGTTGAAGGACGGCGAGATCGTGCGGATCGAGTTGCGCGAGCAGGGGGGGGCATCCATCGTGACTGGGAGGGTCCTGGGCCTGGATGGGCAGCCGCTCGCGAGCACGCGCCTGGAGAGAGGGCTGAAAGAGCAGCGGAACGGCGGTGATCGCACCACTTTCTCGCAGATCCGAACCGACGCGAACGGCGCGTTCCGCTTCGAGATGGAAGAACCGGGGCTCGCGTCCGGAGGCACTCGCACGCTGGTCCTCATGGAGAACCGCCGCGGCGGCTCCGGCCCGCGTGTGGAGGCGGACCTGTCATGGAGCCTGTCGCCCGGCGAGACCAACCTGGGCGACCTTGCGCTGGCGATTCCCCCCGTCCTGGCCGCGGGCGTTGTGGTGGACGAGTCGGGCAAACCGCTCGCCGGCGTGATGGTTCAGGCGCGCACCAAGACGTCGTACGGTCCGGCCGCGGAGCACTTCTACTGGAACTGGCTGCAGGACGGTTCGGCGAGCAGCGGCTCACAGGGCGAGTTCAGCATTCACGCGACCACCGATGCCGAGGAGATCCTCGTCGCCGGCACGGACGGCGTGCACTGGTGCGGCGGCGTCGAGACGCGCGCCGGTGCGACCGGGCTGCAGGTGGTGATGGGCCGCGGGGCCGCAGTGCGCGGGCGACTTCTCGCGGATCCGGAGGTCGCCCTGGAGAACCTGACGATCACGATGGAGATTCCGGACCTGCCGCAGCCGCGGCGGGAGCAGTCGCAACTCGAGATGGACGCGGAAGGCGGGTTCTCTCGGGAAGGCTTGCGCCCCGGCAACTACGTGCTGCGAATTGCAGCCGACTCGAACCACTCGGAGCCGTTCCTCGTGATCGAGAATCTGCTGCTCGTGGCCGGCGAGGAATGCAGCGACCCACGCCTGAATCCACTGGACGCGCGGGGGCGGCTGCGCAGCATCACGGTCGCCGCGCGCGTGCCGGACGGCGAAGGTCCGCCTTATTTCCAGGTCTTTGTGCTGAACGCCGGCGAGGTTGCGAACCAGTACTACGGATCCGACGGCTCGGTCATGATCCCGTACGCGGGCGAGCCGCTGGATCTGGTCGTGCAGGCTCCCGACTTCCTGCGCGTGAGTCTGGAGGACGTCGGCGCAGATTGTGAAGTCACGCTGATTCGTGCGCCACGCCTCCGCCTCGAGGTGACGAATCCGGAAGCGGTTCCGGCCGGATTCCGCCTCTCGCTGGGTGTCAATTCCGAGGAGGCCGCGAGCCGCGGCCTGTGGTCCGACGCGCAGTACGACATGGGAGCGGACGGCGCCGTGGAGATCGGCGCCTGCACGATCGGCTTTCTGACAGTGCAGGCGATCCTGCTCATCACGAAGGACAACATGACCCGCGGAGCGCTGGTGGAAACCGGTCTCGGCGAAATCGAGGTGCGCGACATCGCAGGCGTGCAAACTTTCCGCATCACCCTCGACGAGGCCAGCCTGAACGAAGCGGCCGAGAACCTGGATCAGCAGACCGGCGGCTGATGGGCGAGATCCAGCACGCGAGCGCCGACTACCAGGTGCCTCCGGATGAGTGACCCGCGCCGCTGGCTCGCTGCGGCAGTGGCGTTGGCGCTGATCGCGCTGCTGTTCTGGTTGTTGCGTGGCGCATCCGGCAAGGCCGAAGAGCGCGAGAGCCTTGTGCTGCGTCCGGCGGCCGTCTCTCGCGCTGAAGCGCAGACCGAGGAGGCTTCACCCGACGCGATGCGGCGCACCGCAGTGCCGGGCGAGGCTCCGGCAGACGACCCGACCGCGAATTTGATGCGGAGCGGATTGCAAGTGCTGGTGTTGGACGAGGGACAGCGACCCGTCGCTGGCGCGACGGTCACTTGGCTCATGCTCGAGCAGGTCTGGGACCTGCGATCATCCAGCGCCATCCTCTGGGGCTGGGCGCGCGCACACGCACCACGCGCGACGACCGACGTGTGCGGGATAGCCCTTCTCCCCCTCCCGGCTGGCTTGACATGGATCGGCGCCGAGGACGAGGATCGTTCCGAGGCCGGGTGGCTCTTTCCAGAGCGGATGGAGTCGCCCGAGCGGATCCAATTGCGGCAGAAGATCCGCCAGGAAGTCCGCGTTGTGGACGTGGACGGTCGGATGGTCGCGGAGGCCGCCGTCGGATTCCTGCGCGGTGCGGAGGTGGCCGCGGAAGCGCGCACCGGTGCCGACGGCGTCGCAGTCCTCGATGATCTCCAACTGCTCCGCTCAACCGGCATCCCGCAGCCGGCCTTTGTCATCGCTCTGATCGGTCCCTTCGCCGAGGCGCCCAGCATCACCTACTCCTTCGAGTCGCCTCCGGAAGAGGCGCCGGTGCTGACGCTGCCCGCGTCCGGCGAGGTCGAGATCCTGCTGGAGGACGCGGGAGGCCGCCCGCTTCCCGGGCGCCGCCTCGTGCAACTCGCGCGCGACCATCCGGAGCACGCCTCCTCGCGGGAGGTGACGCGATACCTGCCGGACTCGCAGATTCTCGCGACCGAGGACGGACGACTCCTGTTCCCCCGCGTCGGAATCGGCCTCGAATTGCAGGCCGCTCTCCGCACTTCGAATCCAAACCGTCCGCTCATCGCGCGCTTCCGCGGACCGGAGGTTTCCGGGCAGCGCGTCACCGCCGCGCTGCGTGAGGTGGCGGATGGACCGCGGATCGCTGCACGCCTGCTGGCGCCGGACGGCTCGCCGATGCCGGGTGCGCGCGTGCTTGCCGAATACCGGTTGGAGTTCGCCTCGGGCGATTCCTGGCTCACCACCGACGAGGTCGGCTGCACACTCAACTCGGAAAGCCGGCTCGCGTTCGAGGCTTGGTCGGAGCAGGAGGATCGCCTGCACCGCGAAAAACCGCGCCGAATCTTCCGCGTGCGCACTCCCGACCCGGCCGGCGTCGGCTCGTGGTCGGCCGAGATCCAGCCGCAGATCCCGCTCGCTCCAGGACTGAACGACCTCGGCGACCTGCGACTGGAGCCTACACCGGTAGTCGCCGCGGGCCGCGTGCTGGACGAGTCCGGCCAGCCGATCTTCCAGGGGACCGTCTCCATTTCGCGACGCAATTCGAACTCGGTAAATCCCAGCAACGAATGGAGCATGCCGCGCTTGCGCTCCTTCACGACGCGTTCTGGATCCTTCCGGATGGAGGGCCGTCCGCCGCCCGGCGACTATCGCATCACGGTCTCCGACCAAGTCCACCGGACGGAATTCCAGGCGCTGGAATTGGGCAAGCAGGACTACGAGTTCCGGCTTGCGGACGTGCTGCAACTTTCCGGCGTGCTGCACCTTGACGAGGAGATTCCCAGGGACGCGCTCCTGGTGCATCTTCATCAGGCCCAGAACACGACCGGTCGCGCGGACATGCATCGCATCGCACGGTCCGAGGCGGACGGACGTTGGACCATGCCCGCCCCTGCGGACGGGATCGCGAACTTCACGATCGAGGAATCCTGGTCACAGCGGGTGCTGTGGCGGATGGATGGAATCGCCTTCCACGGCGGCCAGCCCTCGGATCCGCAGATCCTGAACCTGGACCTGCGCGGAGCATTCCGGATGATCGCGCTGGAAGTCGTGGATCCCGACGGCGCGCCGGTTCCGGAATGGCTCATTGACTTCCGAGGCGTCCCGAACTCCGACTGGCGCCGCGTGGATTCCCTCGCCGCAGTCCGCCTGATCCACCAGGACAGCCCGCTCGACTTCGGGATCCGCGCTCCCGGCTTCCGCGGCACGAGCGTTCGCGGCGCGATCGGCGATCAGCGCATCGTCCTGCAACGCGGTATCCCCGTGTCCGTCGCGATCGCCTCCCACTCGCCGCTGCCGGAGGATCTGGAGATCCTGGTCTCGCTCTACGACGAGGAGACGAAGGAAGGCGCTCTGATCGTGCTCGATCGTCAGGGCAAGGGAGTCCTGCTGCTGTCCGAGCCTGGGGAATACTCCCTGGAGGTCAGCGCCCGCAACCGCCAGGGGAACCGCGGCACCACACAAAGCCTGCGCCTCGACGCCGCAACCCGCGCGCGGCGCAGCGTCGCAGTCCCGGAGGAAGGGCTGGCCGAGCCGCTGTTGATCGGCCTACGGCCGGAGAGCCTGGAGGAAGCGCGGCGGAGTCTCCCGAAGTGAAGGGGCCTATTCCATCCCCGCGCCCGTGCGGTGCCGCGCGTCGGCCGGGGTGATGCCGCGGCGCGCAGCGTAGTCGGCGATCTGGTCCTCGCCGAGGCGGCCGACGCCGAAGTAGCGCGCCTCCGGATGCGCGAAGTAGAAACCGGCGACGCTCGCCGGCGGCGTCATCGCCCACGATTCGGTGAACCGCGCGCCGACTTGACGTCCGGCGTCGAGCAGGCGGAACAGATCGTCCTTCAGATCGTGGTTCGGGCAGGCCGGATAGCCCGGCGCGGGACGGATTCCACGGTATTCCTCGCGCACCAGGGCTTCGTTCGACAGGGCCTCGGACGGCGCGTAGCCCCAGAATTCCTTTCGCACGCGCTCGTGCAGCCGTTCAGCCAGCGCTTCGGCTAGACGGTCGGCCAGCGCCTGCACCAGAATCGCGCGATAGTCGTCGTGCTCCGCGCGGAAGCGCGCCGCCATCTCCTCGGCGCCGTGGCCCGCCGTCACCATGAAGGCGCCGACGTGGTCGGCCAGCCCGCTCGCGCGCGGCGCGATGTAATCCGCGAGCGAAAGATTCGCCGCGTCGTCGCGCCCGGCGCGCTGCTGGCGCAGCATCGGCAGGCGCGCCAGCGTCCGCGCCGGATCCTGCGGATCCGCCAGCACGAGGTCGTCACCCTCCGCGGCCGCGGGGAAGAATCCCAGCACCGCGTGCGCCTGCAACAGCCGCTCGCGCACGATCTGCTCGAGCAGCACGCCCGCATCGTCGAACAGCCGCCGCGCCTGCGCCCCCGCCGCCGCGTCCTCCAAGATCCCGGGGTAGGAGCCCTTCATCTCCCATGCGGCGAAGAAGGGCGTCCAATCCACGCGCGGCACCAGATCTTCCAGCGGCCAGTCGCGCAACGCGCGCACGCCCAGGAAGCACGGCGCGGGCCGCGTTCCAGCAGGCGTGAAATCGAGGCGCGCCGCACGGGTCCGCGCCTGCGCGAGCGGGAGGAGTTCGCGCTCTGCGGCGCGTGCGGCCCGCGCGCGCCGCAATTCCTCCTGCTTCGCCGCGTTCGCCACCCCGAAGGCTGCGGCGCGCGCCGGATCGAGAATCTCCCCCACCACGCCGACCGCGCGCGAGGCGTCGAGCACGTGGACCACCGGTGCGCGCCGCGCTGGCGCGATCTTCACCGCGGTGTGCACCGCGCTGGTGGTCGCGCCGCCGATCAACAGCGGCAACTCCAGTCCCGTGCGCTGCATCTCCGCAGCCACGTGGACCATCTCGTCGAGCGAGGGTGTGATCAGGCCGGACAAGCCCACGACGTCGGCGCCGTGCTCGCGCGCCGCCTTCAGGATTTCGTTTGCCGGCACCATCACGCCGAGATCCACCACCTCGTAGCCGTTGCAACCGAGGATCACGCCCACGATGTTCTTGCCGATGTCGTGCACGTCGCCCTTGACGGTCGCCATCACGATCTTCCCGCGCCGCCGCGCCGCGCCGCCGGCACCCGTCAGGTGCGGCTCGAGCCAGGCCACGGCTTTTTTCATCACCCGCGCCGAACGCACCACCTGCGGCAGGAACATGCGCCCGCTGCCGAACTGCGCGCCGACCTCGTCCATTCCCGCCATCAGCGGGCCCTCGATCACCGCCAGCGCGGAATCGTGGCGCGCCAGCGCCTGCGGCAGATCCTCCAGAAGGAAGCCGTCCTCGCCGTGCACCAGCGCGTGCTTGAGCCGCGCGTCCACGTCCTTGGCGCGCCACTCCGGCGGGCCGGCCGTCGGCCGCGCCGCGCCGCCCCCCCCTTCGAGCACGGCGATTTCCCGCTGCGCCCGCCGCAGCAGTTCCTCCGCGGCTCCCGCGCGCCGGTTCAGCACCACGTCTTCGCACAACGTGCGCATTCCGGGCTCCAGATCCTCGTAGAAATCGAGTTGGCCGGCATGCACGATGCCCATCGTCAGCCCGGCGCGCACCGCGTGGTACAGGAACACGCTGTGCAGCGCGCGGCGCACGCCTTCGGCGCCGCGGAACGCAAAGGAGAGGTTGCTGATGCCGCCGCTGAAGGAGCAGCCGGGAAAGCGCTCCTTGAGGATCCGCAGCGCCTCCAGAAAGGAACGCGCGTAGTCGTCGTGCTCCGCGAGCCCGGTGCCGATCGCCAGCACGTTCAGGTCGAAGACGATTTCCTCGTCGGCGAATCCCTCCTCGTTCAGGATGCGCCGCGCGCGCTCGACGATTTCCACCCTCCGCGGCGTCGTGTCCGCCTGCCCCCGCTCGTCGAAGGCCATCACGATCACCGACGCGCCGTAGCGCCGCACGCGCCGCGCCAGGCGCCGGAACTCGGTCTCGCCCTCCTTCATGGAGAGCGAGTTGACCAGTGAGCGACCCTGGGACTCCTTGAGCCCGGCCTCGATCGCCTCGAAGCGCGAGGAGTCGAGCACCAGCGGCAGGCGCGCGACTGCGGGGTCGGACGCCAGCAGGCGCAGGAAGCGCCGCATCGAGGCCGGCGCGTCGAGCAGCGCCTCGTCGAAGCAGGCGTCGAGCATCTGCGCGCCGTCCTCGACCTGCTCGCGCGCGATCGCCAGCGCCTCCTCGAAGCGCTCATCGCGCACCAGCCGCGCGAAACGCCGCGAACCCGACACGTTGCAGCGCTCGCCGACGTTGACGAAGTTCGAGTCAGGACGGATCTCCAGTTCCTCCAGCCCGGAGAAGCGCGGCCGCGCCGGTCGCCGCGCGCGCGCCTCCCGCGGCGCAAGCCCAGCCACTGCGCCCGCGGTCGCCGCGACGTGCGCGGGGGTCGTGCCGCAGCAGCCGCCGACCAGGTTCACGAAACCGGCCTCGGCGAATTCGCGCATCAGCCGCGCGAACTCCTCCGGCCCGAGGTCATAGCCGCCCATCTCGTTGGGCAGGCCCGCGTTCGGGTAGCACAACACGAAGGTCTCGCAGGCGTGATGCAGCGACTCGAGGTGCTCGCGCATCTCGCGCGGTCCGAGCGCGCAGTTCAGCCCGGCCAGCAACGGCCGCGCGTGGCGCACCGAGGCCCAGAAGGCCTCCACCGTCTGTCCGGACAGCGTGCGTCCGGCGCGGTCGGTGATCGTCGCGCTGACCGCGACCGGCACGCGCGCCTCGCGCCGCTCGAACTCCTCCTCGATCGCGAACAACGCCGCCTTGGCGTTCAGAGTGTCGAAGATCGTCTCGATCAGCAGCAGGTCGGCGCCTCCGTCCAGCAGCCCGCGCGCCTGCTCGCCGTAGGCCGCGCGCAGCGCGTCGAAGTCGGTCGCGCGCGCGCCCGGGTCCTCCACCTTCTGCGAGAGCGAGGCCGTGCGGTTGGTCGGGCCGAGCGAGCCGGCGACGTAGCGCGGCCGCGCGGGATCGCGTGCGCTGAAGGCGTCGGCCTCTGCGCGCGCGATGCGCGCCCCTGCCTCGTTGATTTCGCGGGAAAACGCCTCGGTGCCGTAGTCCGACTGCGAAATCGCCTGCGCGTTGAAGGTGTTGGTCTCGATCAGGTCCGCGCCCGCATCCAGGTAGGCGCGGTGCACCTCGGCAACGACGTCCGGCCGCGTCAGGCACAACAGGTCGTGGTTGCCCTTCAGCGGCCGCGCCCAGTCCGCGAATCGCGTTCCGCGGTAATCGGACTCGCCCAGCCCGTAGGCCTGGATCTGCGTGCCGGTGGCGCCATCCAGCACCAGAATGCGGTGGCGCAGGAGCGCAGCGAGCGGCGGGCGCGGGTCGGATGCGGGCATCGCGAACGCGCCGGGAATCGTACGCCGGCGACTTTCGCGGTACCCTGGATGTGTGCGGAGAATCCTCCTGCTCGTAGGCGCAATCGCGGTGCTGGGCAGCATGCTCGCGCTGCTGTTCTCCGATTCCGCGGGCGGCCGTCCGGAAACTCCGGACCAGCGCGGCCATCTCAATCCACGCGTCGCGGCGGGAACGCCGGCGGCGCCCGGCGCGATCTCGGACGCCGCTTCGGAACGCCAGGAGATCCAGCGCAGCGGGGCAGCCGTGCCCGAATCCGGCGCATCCGGCGCTGCCGCCGCAGCCGCGGGCGATTCCCTGCAGGTGCAGGTCGTGCTGCGCGAGACCGGCGCACCGGTCCCGGGCGCAAGAGTTCAAGTTCTGGCCCCGACCGAGGAGATGTCCGCGGAGATCGAAAGCGCCTTCTTCACCGGCACCACGCTTGAAGCGCTCTTCGAACAGTTCGGAACGAGCCGCACCGCCGATGCGGAGGGTCGCGCGCGGGTCCCGCGTCCTACGGACATGGCGCTGGTCGCGGCGAGCAAGGGCGACCTCTACTGCGTGCTCGAACTGAACGAAGAGTACGAGCCGCTCAGCGCGGAGAGCGTGCTGCGCCTCGAGATTGAGACCGAGCCGGCGCTGCGCATCCGCGTGCGCGACCAGACTGCGCGGCCGGTTGCGGGCGTCACGGTGGCGCTGCGCGTCGGCGACGGCGATGACTTCTCCTTCGACCTGATGCGCGTGAACACCGACGCCGAGGGCGTCGGCACGCTGCCTCACGCGCGCGCCTTCTCGCGCGCGTTCTCGCCGTCCGAGGACGCGAGTATTCACGCCGCGATCGTCGCGGTTCTGCTCGAGGCGGCGCGGGTTCCACTGGACCTGGAGAAGATCCCGGCCGAGCCGGTGGATCTCGTGTTGCCGCCGACCGGCGCGGTGCGCGTGCGGCTGCAGGATTCGGCAGGCAACCCGTTGCGCGAGGAATTGCCCGTCGCGCTGTCCCGCGCGCGCGAAAACCCCGAGGACGACGACGATTGGCTCGCGCCCGGCATGCCCGGCTTTGGCGCGTCCACCGCGCTGGGGACGAACGGCGAGGTGCTCTTCCCCTTCGTCGGCTTAGGGCTGGTGATCCAGGTCTCTGCGCTGTTTCCCGGCGCGCCAAAGGCCACCACCGTGCAGGCGCGCGGCCCAACGCAGCCCGGAGAATCGGTCGAGGTCGTGCTGCGCGAAGCGCTGGACTACCCGATCCTGCTGGCGGCGCTGCGCGATGCGCAGGACGCGCCGGTGAGCGGGCGCGCGGTCACTGTGCAGGTGATGCATTCCAACGCGGATGGCAGTTGGGACGAGGCGCAGCACCTGGAAGCCGATGAGGACGGCCATGTGCGGCTCCCGCTGCTGCTGGAACGCGAATCCGCGAGTCTGGCGATCGAATGGTCGGTGCGCGGCGACGACGGCGACCCGCCGCTCATCGGCCGCTCGGATCTCGCGCGCCTGCCCGTGCCCGGAGAGAACGATCTGGGCGTGATCCGGCTCGTCGCCGCGCCGGTGCTCGCCGCGGGTCGCGTGGTCGGGCCGGACGAGGCGCCGATCGCGGGCGCGCAGGTCACGCCAAGCCGCAGGACTCGCTACGGCGAGGATCCGGAGGAGTTCTACTGGGAGAGCGTAGGCAGCCTGCGCACACAAACCGCTGCGGACGGCCGCTTCACGCTGTACGGGCCGTGGAACGAGCCGGAACTGCAACTCGAAGCCGAGGCGAAGGGATTGCTCTCCGCATCGCTGACGACGCGAGCCGGCGCGCGCGACATCGAGATCCGGCTCGGCGCGGCGGCGGCGCTCGAGGGCCGGGTCGTCGCGGATGCGGGAGTGAATCTCGACGCGATTCAAGTGAGCCTGCGCTATCCCGACATGCCATTGACCGATGATCCGGACGGGCACGACGCCTCCGTCGGCGTGGACTCGGACACCGGCCGCTTCCGCTTCCAGCCCGCGCCGCCCGGGGTCGCCGATCTCGTGCTCGAGGTCAGGCGCTTATTGCCGCCAGGAGAGCCGCTGCTAGTGATCCCGTCGGTGCAGGTCGGCGGACCGCCGGATGCGCGGCTCGACCCGGTGGATCTGCGCGGCAAGTTGCACGGCTGCCGCATCCACGTGACGGGCGAGGGCGGCGTACCCCTTGAGCGATTCGATGCCTGGCCGGTCGCAAACCCGGATCAGGCGGGGGGGGGATGGCTGGGGCATGTCGAGGTGATCTCGCTGCAGCCGCTCGGCGAGGTGTCCGTCAACTCGCCGGGTTGGCGCGAGGTCCGCTTCACTCCGACCGGCCCCGAGGCCGAGGTGGTACTGCCCCGCGGCTACGAGGTGCGGATTCTCACCGCCGCAGGCGCGGTTCTGCACGGTGACAGGCGCCTCGCCTGCTTCCTGATGCCGGAATCCGGCGGCATCGCCTGGATGCGCGGCACCAGCATGGTCTTCGACGACTCCGGCGTAGCCCTGCTGCAGGTGTCGAACGCCGGTCCCTATCTCATCGAGTTCTTCCTCACGGATGGAGCAGAAGACGATCTGTTCAGGCCCCACGGATGGGACTTCAATTGGATCCCACGCGCCGATGAGGAACCGGCGGCCCGCATCCTCGTCGAGGACACCAACCGGACGCAGTCCTTCCGCGCCGAGGCCCCGCCGGCCAAGCGCATCGCCGAGGTCGCCGCGGGCCGCCACGGGGAAGCCGCCGACGGCGAGTGAGCCGCGCTACTGCGGCAAATCTTCGCGCTCGAGGTAGGTATAGCCGTTGAGGCCCGACTCGTAGAAGCGCAGCAGCACCTGGCTCTCGGACACCGTCAGTTTCTTCTCTCGCACCGCGCGTTCGCAGTCACGGCGCAGGAAGGAGGCCAGGTGCTCCGGCTCGTACTGGACGTAGCCGAGCACTTCGCGCGTGGTGTCGCCGGGGATGACCTCCTCGACGTACCAGTCTCCCTCCTCGTCCACCGAGATGTGGGCGACGTGCGTGTCGCCAAAAAGGTTGTGCAGGTCGCCCAGCGTTTCCTGGTAGGCGCCCACCAGAAACACGCCCAGGTAGTACTCCTCGCCCTCGCGCAGCGGGTGGAGTTCGAGCATGCCCTTGGCCGCCCCGGGCGAGACAAAGCGGTCAATCTTGCCGTCGCTGTCGCAGGTGATGTCGGCAAGCACGGCCTTGCGCGTAGGTTCCTCGTTGAGGCGGTGGATCGGCATCACCGGGAACAACTGGTCAATGGCCCAGGAGTCCGGCAGGCTCTGGAAAAGCGAGAAGTTGCAGAAGTAGGTGTCGGAGAGCAGCGTCTCGACCTCCTCCTTCTCCGGATACTCGTCCTGGTCGGCGCGCATGATCGAGCGCACCTTCACGATCGTGGACCAGAACATGCGCTCGACCAGCGCGCGACCGCGCAGGTCGAGGTAGCCGAGGCTGAACAAGTTCAGCGCCTCGTCGCGCGCCTGCACGGCGTCGTGGTAGCGCTCGAGGAAATTCTTCTCGTCCACGTTGCGGTAGGCCTCGTAGAGGTCCATCAGCGGCAGCGGCGGACGACCGGTGCCCTGCCACTCCTCCAGCGTGATACCCTCGCGCGCGATGGACTCGATGCTCGAGCGGCCGAGCACATTGAACACCAGCACGCTGTTGTAGGCGACCATCGCGCGGCCGCACTCGGTGATGATGTGCGGGTGCGGGATGCCGATCTGGCGGCACACGTTGCTGACACGGAACACCACGTCGCTCGCGTATTCGTCGAGCGTGTAGTTCATGGACGACTGGACGCTGCGCTGGGTGCCGTCGTAGTCCACGCCGAGGCCGCCGCCGATGTCAAGGTACTGCAGGCCCGCGCCCATGCGCGAGAGGTCTGCGTAGATGTGGCCGAGTTCGTTGATGATATTCTTGACCAGCCGGATCTCGTGGATCTGGCTGCCGACGTGGCAGTGCAGCAGCCGCAGGCAGTCCAGCATCCCGTGCTGGCGCAGCAGATCCGTCATTTCAAGCAATTCGTTGACCAGCAGGCCGAATTTCGCCCGGTGGCCGGCGCTGTCGCGCCAGCGGCCGGCGCCCTGGCTGGCAAGTTTCACGCGCGCGCCGATCTGCGGTCGCACGCCGTACTTCTCGGCGAACTTGATGATCAGATGCAGTTCGCCGAGGCTCTCCACCACCGGGATGATGTTGCGCCCGATCTTGGTGGAGAGGATCACCGCTTCGATGTAACGGTCGTCCTTGAAGCCGTTGCAGATGATCAGCCGCTGCGCGGTCTGCGCGGTCATGGACATCACCGCAAGCAGTTCCGGCTTGCTGCCGACCTCGAGCCCGAAGCCGTGCTGCTCGCCGAAGTTCAGCACCTCCTCGACGAGATGGCGCTGCTGGTTGACCTTGATCGGGTAGACCGCGTGGTACTTGCCCTCATAGTCGTGCGCGGCGATCGCGCGCTGGAACGCGCCGGCCAGATCCGCGAGACGGTTGCGCAGGATGTCGGAGAAGCGCAGCATCACCGGCGTCGCATAACCGCGTTCGCGCAGGCCCTCCACCACGTCGAACATCGAGACCTCGTTGCGACCGTCGCGATCCGGATCCACGAGCAGGTGCCCGCTCGTGCCGACGCGGAAGTAACCCTGGCCCCAGCCGGAGACGTTGTAAAGTTGCGAAGCCTCTTCACAACTCCACGGCGTCGGCGCGGGCGCGGTCTTCGTGTGGCCGTTGCCGTTCACCTTGACCGGGGGCGCGGCGGGCTCGCGTTGCGCGGGGAGACCGGCGTCGGCGGCGCTCGTCCCGGCGGGGGAACGTGGCGAGGTCGGATTCACGTCTCGGGGGGTCTGCAGGGTCTGTGCCGTCGTTGCGAACGGATCTGCTCGCATGATATTCCGAAGTGCGCGGCGCGAAAGGACTTTTTTTTCTGACGGGCCGCGCGCGCCGCTCCGCCACGCTTGCCGGACGGCGACCGCGCACCGATTCTGTGCCGATGCAGACCCTTCGCGCACGCACGCTCCGCGCCTTCGCGCACGCCGCGACCTTCGCGGTTCTCGCAGGGTTGGCCGGAGGTTGCGGCGGCAGGACACCCGCGCCGCCGGTGACCGCGCCGTCGGCCGCCGCGCCCTTTCTCTGGAGCGTGAGCGGGCCCGCCGGCCGCGGCTGGCTCTATGGCACGATGCACGTCAGCGATCCGCGCGCGGTGGCTCTGCCGGCGGCCGTCGCGGAGGCCTTGGCGCAGGCGGCCGCCGTCTACACCGAGGTGGAAGGCGGACTTGGTGCCGCCACGGCATTGTTCACGGCGGGCTCGCTGCCGCCGGCGCACTCGCTGCGGGAACTTCTGCCGGCCGAGTTGCACCGGCGCCTGGTCGGCTACCTGGAGGCGCGGCGTATGAGCGCGACCGAGTTCGAGCGCTTCCGGCCCTGGCTGGCGACCGTGATGCTGGCGCAACTCGACGCGCAGGAGTTTCTGCGCCACGGGCCGCCGCTCGACGACGTGCTGCGGCAGCGGGCCGCGGAGAGCGGCAAGAGGCTCGGAGCGGTGGAGACCGTCGCCGAGCAGATCGCGGCGATCTCGGTGGGCAGCGAGGAGGATCAGATCCACCTGCTCGACGTCGCGCTCGCGCGACTCGAGGCCGATCGGGCGGCCGGCCGCAACCGGCTGCGAAGCCTCTTCGAGACCTGGCTCCGCGGCGACATCGAGGGCCTGCTGCGGCTGCGCGACGAGGACATGGACCTCACCGATCCGGCGCAGCGGCAGTGGTGGGAAGCACTCTTCGTCGAGCGCAATCGGCGCATGGCGGACCGCGCGGATCGGATCCTCCGCGAGTCGGGCGACAAGCCGGCGTTCTTCGCTTTCGGAACACTTCATTTTGTCGGGGAAGGAAGCGTGGTGGAGTTGCTTCAGGAGCGAGGCTGGAAGGTCGAACGGATACTGGCCCCATCCGCTGGAGGTCGAGATTGAGGACCATCCGCCGGCAGCGTCAGTCGCCGCGTTCCAGCGCCCGCAGCGCCGCAAGCAACTTCTCGTAGTCCTCGCGCGCGTTGTAGAGGTGGCACGAGATTCGCACCATCTCACCCACCGGCCCCGGCCACCCGATGTTCGGGATCTCGATCTTCCACCGGTCAATCAACTCCCCGAAAAGGCTCACGCCGCGCTCCTGCAACCGCCGATGCAACTGCGCCGGCAGCCGGATGGATGCCATCGAGCCCACCATCTCCGCCGGGCACACCGGCTCGGTCCCCAGCCCCGCATGCAGCAACTCGCGCGCCTCCAGCGCCAGCGCGCGGTTGCGGCGCCGGATCTCCGCCCAGCCGCCCGGAACCAGCGCGCCGAGGAACTCGATCACGTCGGGAATGCAGGCCCAGGCCGTCGGATCGAAGGTCCCCTCCCAGTCAAACTCCTGGTGGTAGCGCGAGCGCTGCGAGAAATCGGCGCTCGCACCGTGGCTGATCACGGTCGGCCGGATCGCCTCGCGATGCCGCGCGTCACCATACAGCACCGCGCAGCCCTTCGGCGCACACGGCCACTTGTGCAGGTTGCCGGTCCAGAAGTCCGCCCCAAGGCGTGTCAGATCCACCGCGACCTGCCCTGGCGCGTGCGCGCCATCCACCAGCACGCGAACCCCTGCCTTCTGCAGCGCCGGCACGAGCCGCTCGACCGGCATCACCAGCGCGGTCGCACTGGTGATGTGATCCACCAGACATAGCGTGGTGCGCGGCGTCACTTGGGCCAGCACCGCGTCTACGACTTCCTGCGCGGACTTCAGCGGGAAAGGGATCGTCACCACCACGACCTTTGCCCCCCACCGCTCGGCCACGAAGTTCAGCGCGTTCCGGCAGGCGTTGTACTCGTGATCGGTGACCAGCAGTTCCTCGCCCGGCGCGAAGCGCAGCGAGCGCAGCACGGAGTTGACGCCGTGCGTCGCGTTCGGCACCAGCACGATCCCGGCCGGATCCGCGCCGAGGAAGCGCGCCGCCGCCACGCGCGCGGCATCGGTCTGCTGCGGCCGCTGCACGCGCATGTAGCGCACCGGCTCGCGCTCCAACTCCTTGCGCCACATCTCCTGGCGTTCCTGGATCACCGTCGGCACCGCGCCGTAGGAACCGTGGTTCAGGAACACGACCTCGCGGTCGAGGGTCCAATGCTGGAGGTGAGGACTGGGCATCGGGATCCGGCTAGCGTGTATACTAAACCCCATGCACATCCGCATCCTTCTTGCAGCGGTGCCGTTGCTGGCCCTTGGCGCGTGCGCCATGCCCGACTCGGCATCCGATTCGTCCGCCGCGGCGCAGGCCCAGACCGTGCGCATCGGCATCACCGGCATGTCATGAGGCGTGTCATGACCGCCTAAGGTCAGCGAGACCTTGGCCGCTCTACCGTGGGTAGAGGAGCAGAGAGTGGACTTCGCCTCGAAGACGGCGACCATCGTGGTCAATGAGAAATACGACGAGGCCGCGACGCTCCGCGCGCTGGCCGACGCCGGATTCGGCGCGTCGGTGAAGTGAGTTGCCCTAAGTGAATCAGCCGCCGTCGGACCCAGGTTCGACGGCGGCTTGCATGAAGGCAAGGAAGACTGCGGCAGCCGCCGGCAGCAGCGTCACGATGCCGATGCCGCCGATCGTCGCCCAGGCGCCGCGCGAGCGCAGGTTCAGCAACCCGGCGGCGGCGGAGAGCAGGACCAGCAACGCGGCGCTGATCCAGATCAATTCGGCCTGCAGCAAGCCGAACAGCAGCGCGGCAAAGACCGCGCCGGCGAACGGCGCCGCGTAAGCGTCGGCGCGCGCGGGCCGCCCGCGCAGCAAGGCCACCGCCACGCTAGGCCCGAGCACCGCGCACAGCACGCCGGCGAATTCGGCGCCCTTCGCGAGTTTGCCGAACAACAGCGCGAGGCTCGCCGCGCTGCCGGTCAGCAGCCAGCCGATCAGCACCGCGGAGGCTGCGTGCTTGCGCGCGACGGCCCGATGCAGCAGCACCGAGGCCGCCGCCGCGAGCGTGGCCAGCACCACCACGCCGGCGAAAGCCAGCGCCTGCCAGCCGTAGTACTCGCGCACCTCCGAGGCCGTCAGCCAGGCGATCCAGCCGGCCGGCGGCAGCAGGACCGCAGCATCGAGCGCGTGCCGCTCGAGCCCAGCCGCCGGACCGGGCAGGCGGATCAGGCCGAACAGCGCGAAGGCCACCGCCGCCCAAGGCAGCGCCACCTCCGCGCTGCGCGGCGGAAACTGCGCCGCGAAGTTCGGGTGCAGGAGCAGAGCGGCAGCCAGCGCGACGGCGAGCGCCAGTCCGGTCCAGGCCGGCCAGCGATCACGGCCCGCCGCGAAGACGAGCAGCGCCACGCCGAGCCCGCAGCCGATCGGAAAGAGCAGGACGTGGCGCAGCAGGTGCTCGACCGGCACTCGTTCAGCCTTGCTTGGTCGCTTCGATCGCCACGGTGATCCTCACCGCCTCCCCCAGCGCGTCCGGATACGCCGTGATGCCGAAGTCGCTGCGATTCAACTGGAAGGACGCCTCGAAGCCGGCGATCTCGGCACCCTGCACGTTCTTGCCGGAGCCGTTGAACTCCGCCGTCATCACGATCTCCTTCTCGACCCCGTGCAGGCTCAACTTGCCGGTCACCGAGTAGCGATCCTTGGCCTCGCGCGCGACCTTGGTGCTCTGGAAGGCGATCTTCGGATTGACCTTCGCGTTGAAGAAGTCAGGGCTGCGCAGGTGATCGTCGCGGTCCTTGTTGCCGGTGTTGACGCTTCCGGTCTCCACGGCGAACTGCACCGAACTGGCCTCGGGCTTCTCCGGGTCGAGAGTCACGCTGCCGGACAGCGCATCGAAGCGCCCGTAGAACCAGGCGGTCTGGCAGTGCTTGATGCGGAATCCGACCGAGGAGTGGACCGGATCCACGGTCCAAGTGGTGGCCGCGACGCTGGGCGCCAGCCGCGCTGCGGCGTCGCCAGAGTCGGGCTGGGAAACCAGCGGCGCGAGCAGCAGGCCGCCGAAGAGCAGGGCAGAGCAGGCAAGGATGGACTGGTTCATGGTTGGACGGGCTTCGGCTTCAGGGGTCAGCCGTGACGGATTCTACCTCGCGGAGGTGGCGCTCCAGGGCGGCGGCGAGGCTGAGAAGATCCTCGCGGGCGGAGTCCGGATTCATCACGGTGAGGCGCAGCCAGACGCGTCCGTGCACCGACGCTTGGGTCAGGTAATGCCGGCCTTCCGCCAGCACCCGGCGGCGCAACTCGCTCTGGTCCGCGGCGTCCCCGCCGCAACGGAAGCACAGGATGTTGGATTCCGGAGGCGCGAGGCAGACGAAACCCGGGCGCGCGGCGAGCAGGTCGTGGAATTCGCGCGTGCGCTCGCCGAGGGCCTCGACGCGGCGCGCGCAGCCGGCCTCGCCGAAGGCGGCCAGATTGAGGAAGAGTTTCAGCGCCAGCACCGGACGCGTGCATTCGATCGTGCGGTGCCAGGGGTCGGCGTCGGCGGAGTCCGGACCGGCCGCGGGGTCGCCCAGATAGGAGGCGTCGGCGCGGAAAGCCGCCTCCAGCGCGCCGCGGCGCCGCACCAGCACCGCCGCGCACAGCGAGGACGTGTGCAGCATCTTGTGCGCGTCCCACACCAGCGAATCGGCCAGTTCGATGCCGGCGAGCCGGCTGCGCAGGCGCGGCGAGAGCAAGGCGCTGGCGCCGTGTGCGCCGTCCACGTGGAACCACATGTCGTGCGCGCGCGCAAAGCGACCGGCGGCTTCGAGCGGGTCGTGCGCGCCCGTCGCGGTCGAGCCCGCGCTGGCGACCAGGATCGCGGGGCGGCGGCCGGAGTCGCGTGCGCGCTGCAGCGCGGGCGCAAGATCGGCGGCGAGCAGCCGGTTCTGCGCGTCCACCGCGACCGGCACCAGCGCGTCGGCGCCGAAGCCCAGGATGCCGAGCGCGCGCGCGACGCTGTAGTGCGCCGAAGCGGGCGCGAGCACCGCGAGATCCTGCGGAACGCCGCTCTCCCAGGCCTCGGGAGCATGGACCGCGCGCGCGGCGAGCAGAGCCGTCAGGTTGGCCAGCGAGCCGCCGCTCACCAGCACGCCGTCGGCCTGATCCGGATCCCAGCCCGTCTTGCCGAGCATCCAGCCCACGACCGCGCGCTCGAGCGCGACGCCCGGCGGCGCCATCTCGCGGATCGCCGTGCCGTTGTTGATCACGCCGTTCACGAGGTCGGCCACTGCCGCGGGCGCGGGCGGCGCCGACACCTGGTGGCCCATGCACGCGGGGTGATGCAGGCGCGTGACGCCCGCGAGATAAGCCGCGAGCCACGCGCGAAAGGCCGCCGCGTCCATCCCTCCGTCGCGGATCCACCGCACCGCGGCGAGTTCCTGCAGCCACTCCGCGCTGGAGCGGAGCGTGATCACGCGGCCTTTGCGCGCGGCGCAGGCCTGGAGGTATTCCGACAGCCCGTCGAGCGCCTCGGCTCCCCACTCCTCGAGCATCCGCCGGTTCGACACGGCAGGAGTCTAGAGGTGGCTGCATCGCGATGCGCTATTCTGCGGCCCAGCATGCGGCGCGCGTGGCTGGCGGGAGTTTTCGCGGCCTTCCCCTCCTGCGTGGCGGTGGCTTTCCCGCCGACCGCGCTGCAGGATCCGGCTCAGGTTTATCTGCTGCACCAGGGCGCTCACACCGGCGTGATCCTGCCGGCAGAGCAGGATGGCGAGGGCGCATGGGTCGAATACGCGTTCGGTAATTGGGAGTGGTACGGCGAGCAGCGGGGAGGGACTGTGGACGCCTTGTACGCGCTCGCGGTGCCGAGCGAGGCGGCGCTGGGACGCCGCTACTCGGACGCGCTGCCGACGGAGGACGCACTGCTCGTCGCGCGCGGCGCGACGGTCCAGGGCTTCCAGGCCGAGCGCGTGCGCGTGCGCAGCCTGCGCCGGGCTCTCGACGAGGAGTTCGAGGCTTCGCCGGTCCCGCCGCGGCTTCTGGAGCGCAACGGACTGTGGATCGCGAAGGCACGGCGCGGCTACTCGATGGACTCGAACTGCTCGGACGCGACGCTGGATTGGATGTGCGCGCTCGGGTGCGAGGTGATCGCGCCTGGGATCACGCGCAGCATCGAGTTGCGCGGGCCGCGCGAGTGAACGCGCCCGCGCCGCGCCACGAGCCTACCAGGTCAGGCGGATGAAGCGCGGGCGGTAGATCTCGGCGTGGGTAAAGTGATCCCAGAAGTTGATCGCGTTGACGTTGTAGGAGATCAGCAACTCGCGCGGCCCCGAAAGGTGCGGGTGGGCCTTCGCGTTGTAGGACCAGACTTGCGGGTCGCTGGGCAGCGGGCACTCGTAGATCTCGATCTGCGGGTCGAAGGGGCCGATCGGCGAGGCGGCGAGTTTGGCGGCGACGTAGCGCGAGATCGTGTCGGCCTGATAAATCAGCGCGAAACGGCCGTCGGAGAGCGGAGTCATCGAGAGTTCGCTGGAGACGCGGCCGGTCAACACGGCGCTGCGCTCCGGGTCGGCGTCCCACGCCGCACCGTCCCAGAAACGCCACGCGGCGAAGTTCGGGAGGTCGGCCGGGAGCACGCGTGCGCACAGCAGTTTCTTGACAAGCGGATCCTCGCGGATTCCGTAGATGTACAGGAAGCCGTCGGGGAAGGGCGCCCCGGCGGCCACCGTGTTGGCGAGGATGCCGACGCCGAACACGATCTGCTCGCGCTGTGCGTTGGCCGGCAGGAAGAAGGGGCAGTCGCTCTGGATCGCGCCGGCGAAGGGTGGAAGACTGCCCGCGGGCAATTCGATCAGCGCCAGCCCGACGCGCTCGAAACCAAGGCCGCTGCTGACGCGCTTGAAGCGCTGCGCGAACAGCCAGGTCGTGCCCTGCAGCGTGATGCCGTCGTGCGGCCAGTACCACTCGCCGGGACGCGCGTTCGGCGTTCCGGGCAGGAACACCGCCTCGGGCTGCGCGGCGGTGCCCGCGTACCAGAACTGCATCCCGGACGGGAAACCGTTGCGCGGCAGGAAGCCGACCGTGTTGTTGATCAGTTGCGCGTTCTGGCGGCTGCCGTTCGGCAGCACGTCGCCGATGAAGGTGTCGCTGAACACGAACAGCGTGTCGGTGCGCGCGATGCCGTCCGGCCCGTCGTTGCCGTCGAGCGGGATCGAGTAGATCCCGTCGGCGCCGGTCCAGCCGGAGGTGCGGTCGAACAGCGCGTCCCATTCCGGGGCCGGCGCGACGGTGAACTGCTGCGCGAGGGACAGCGCGGCTGCGGCGAGGAGGGCCATGCCTCCAGGATAGCCGCAAAAATCAGCCTGCCTTGCGCGCGGACTCGAGGCGCGCATAGGCAGAGTCGAAACTCTCGCCGCCGCGCAGCGCTTCAAGCAAGGCGTCCACCGCCGGTCGCCCGCCCGCGGCGCGCAGCCAACGCGAAACCTCGCGTTTCGCGATCGCCAGGTTGCTCTCGCCCTGGTCGCCGGTGAAGGCCTCATGCGCGACCAGCGACGCCAGCGCCGCAGCGTCCGCGACGTCGGGAGCGCCCAGCGCGTCCGGCTGCAGGAAGGGCCGCTGGTCGCACTGCGTCGCCACGCCCTCGTCGAACCAGGCCGGCAGGCCCGGCCAGAGGTCGAGGCCAAGACGCTGCTTGATCTCGGCGTGCGCGATGCCGTGCGCCACCAAGTCCACGCTCAAGCCTTTGGGCCCGATGTACACGCGCCGGTTGCCTTCCTGGTACGGATTCCAGGCGAAGGGCTGCAGGATGCCGACGCTGCGCTTGAGCGCCTGGTCGTGCACGAACACCAGCGTCGCGCGATTGCGCAGGGGTCCGAACCAGGCCTCGGCGCGTGCGCGGCCCGCGACCGCGAGGTCGGCGAACGCGCGCTCGCGCTCGGCGGGCAGGCCGTCGCGCACCCGCACCCCCGGCGCGGCCTCGTGCATCCCGAAGCGCAGGAACCACTCCCGCCTGATCTCCGCTGCGTTGAGCGCGAAGAGCAGCGCGAAAAGGAGCAGAATGACTCCGAGGATCGCCAGGATCAGGTGGCTGCGGCGCAAGCGACGGAGATTCTAAACTTCAGCGGAGCGCTTGCGATGAGCAAATACGAGGTCGGGCCCGATGTCCGCAGCGCCGGCATGCTGCCGGGCGCTTTTCACGCCGATCCCGAGGTCTTCGCCGCGCTGCGGGAGCGCGTTTTCGCGCGCGCCTGGCATCTAGCCGCGCCCGCCGAACTGCCTGTGGAGCCGGAAAGCGCGCGGCCCTTCACGCTGCTGCCCGGCTTCCTCGACGAGCCGCTGCTCTTCACGCGCGACGCCGCGGGCGCACTGCGGCTGTTGTCCAATGCGTGTACGCACCGCGGCGCGCTCGTCGCGCCGGAGCCTTGCAGCGCGCACGAGTTGCGCTGCCCCTACCACGGGCGTCGCTTCGGGCTGGACGGCCAGTTCCGCGCGGCGCCCGGCTTCGAAGCGGCCGAAGGCTTCCCGCGCGCCAGCGAGAACCTCGCGCGCGCGGCGCTCGCAGCGCGCGGCGTGCTGCACTTCTTCTCGCTCGCGCCCGCACAGCCCTTCGCGGAGTGGGCGGAGACGCTCGACCAGCGGCTCGGCTTCCTGCCGCTGGCGGATCTGCGCGCCGACGGCCCCGCGTCGGAGCGCCGCTTCGTGGTGCGCGCGAACTGGGCGCTCTACGTCGAGAACTATCTCGAAGGGTTCCACCTGCCCTTCGTCCATCCCGCGCTGTCGCGCACGCTGGACCTCGATCGCTATCGCATCGAACTGGTCCCTCACGGCGTGCTGCAGACCGCCGAGGCGCGCGCCGGGCAGCCGACGTTCACGCCGCCCGCCGGCCATCCGGATCACGGCCGGCGCGTCGCCGCCTATTATCTCTGGCTGTTCCCGAACCTGATGCTGAATTTCTATCCGTGGGGCCTGTCCGCGAACATCGTCGAGCCGTCCGGCCCAGCCGAGACCGCGGTCCGCTACCTGCGTTTGCTGTGGGACGAATCGCTGCTGGAGCGCGGGGCTGGCGCGGGACTGGACCGCGTCGAAGCGGAGGACGAGACGGTCGTCGCATCGGTGCAGCGCGGAATCCGCGCGCGCCTCTATCCGGGAGGGCGTTTCAGCCCGGCGCACGAAGCCGGCGTGCACTTTTTCCAGCGCACGCTCGCGGCTGCGGTCAGTTCGAGTGCGCCAGCGGCACCTCGATTCTCCGCAGAGGCACCTTCGGCGTGAAGGGCTTGCGCAGCGTGGCACTGGCGATTCGGGCCAGAGTCACCATCCATGCGCAGTAGGATAGGCTGTAAGAGATGGATTTCGCCGCCGACGTCGCCCGCATCACGCGCGCGTGGAATCGCGCGCTGGCGGCCGCCCGCGTCGGGCTCGCGCTGACGCCGGCGATGCTCGTGGCCGGCGCGGCGATCCTCCTGGCGCGCCTGCTCGGCCAAGGCCGCGCCGAGATCGCGTGGATTCCGGCCGCCGCGGTGCTGGCGGCACTCGCGATCGGCGTGGCGCGCGCTCGGCGCCGCCCGGTGAAGGCAGAGCAGATCGCCGTGATGCTCGATCTGCGCGGCGGCGGCGACGGCCGCTGGCTGCAGGTCTGGGAGCAGCGCGGTGCGCCGCCCGGTCCCGTGCCGCGCTCGGCGCCGCGCCCCGACTTCCGCCGCATCGCGGCCGGCCTGGTGCCGGCACTGCTGTTCTGCGGGCTCGCAGTGCTCGTGCCAGTGCGGCCCCTCTTCGCAGCCGACCCGCTGCAGCAGGATCCGGTGAGCGCGCTCCGGCTGGACGAACTCAAGGAGTTGGCACGTCGCCTCGGGGAGACCGTGGTGCTGGAGGTGGAGTTCCGCGCCGAAGTCGAACAGCGGCTGGAGTCGCTCGCCCAGCCGGGAGCGGAGGGCGGGCCCGCGGGCGAGGCTCTGCGCGAGGCATTGGATCGCGTGGAGGAGAAACTCGAGCGCCGTGCCGAGGAAGCCGCGTCGGCTTGGGACGCCTCACAGCGCGATCTGACACGGACCGCCGGCGAATACGCCGCAGCGCAGCGCGAGGCCGAGGCGGCCGCGGAATCCGGCGGCGGTGGCGCAGCCGACGCCCTGCATTCTCAAGCGGAAGCAGCCGCACGGCTCGCGCTGCAGGAGAACCTGGCCCGCCTGCAGAGCGCGGGTGCGCTGCTGCGGCTGCCGGAAGGCTGGGAGAACCTCCCGCTCGCCACCCAGTTCGAGCAACTCGGCGAACTCACCGCCGAGCAACTCGCGCGGCTGGCGCAACAAGGGCTGCTGGATCCTTCCCAGTTGGCGCGCTGGGATCCGGCGGCGAAGCCGGCACCGCCGCGCGAGCAGTGCAAGGAGTGCCGCGACGGTGATCCTTCGGGGTGAAAGAGTTCCGGCGGAGGGTGAGCCTCCGCGGACGGTCTCGCGGTCGCGGGACTTGCGGTGGCGGAGGGCGAGGGAATGACGGGAGCGTTCGGAGTGAGCATCCCGCGGACCGGCTCGGGCGGCGTGTCACGCGGTCCGGGCAGCGCACCGATCTCGTGGGGCACGGAGACCGAGGACCTCGCGGCGCTGATGCAAGCGCGCGGCCTGCCGCCGCCGGCGAGTCTTGAGGAGGCGATGCGGCTAGTGCAGGTGGCGGCGCTCGCGCCGGAGGCGCAGCCTCTGGCCGAGGGAGTCGGGGAGGCCGCCGCGAGCGGCGCCACGGGCGAAGCCGCATGGCAGCGCCGCGTGGGCCCTCGTCATCGCGACGCGGTCCGCCGTTTCTTCGACCGGGAAGACTGAACCGCGCGCGTATCCTGGCGTATTCCTGATCTGACCATGCAGGCCGCGAGTCCCGCCCCCCTCTCCGCGCAGGAGGCTTCCGAGGCACGCGAAGCCGGCGAGCGGCTGCTGGACGGCCTCAATGCGCTGATCCTCGGCCAGCAGGTCCTGACGCGTCAGGTAGTGGTCGCCGCGCTGGCCGAAGGGCACGTGCTGCTGCAGGGCCTGCCCGGCCTCGGCAAGACCGAAATGGTGAAAGGTTTGGCGCGTCTTCTGGGCTTGAAGTTCCGGAGGGTGCAGTTCACGCCCGACCTGCTGCCGGGCGACATCACCGGCGGCCACGTGCTGCAGGAGACCGCGCAGGGGCGCGATTTCGTGTTCCGGCCCGGACCGGTGTTCACGCAGGTGCTGCTGGCCGACGAGATCAATCGCGCCTCGCCGAAGACGCAGTCCGCGCTGCTCGAGGCGATGGCCGAGCGGCGCGTGACCGTGCTGGGCGAGACGCGCGAACTGCCGCGACCCTTCTTCGTGCTGGCGACGCAGAATCCGATCGAGATGGAGGGCACCTACCCGCTGCCCGAGGCGCAACTCGACCGCTTCCTCTTCCGCGTCGAGGTTCCCGGCATCGGCGCGGAGACGATGCAGCGAATCATCCTCGAGCGCCGTCACGGGCAGCCGCCGGAACCCGCGCCGGTCGCCGACGAGAAGACCCTGCTGCGCTTCCAGGGATGCGCGGGACGCCTGCACTTCCCGCGCGCGGTGGCCGGCTGGGTGGCGCGGCTGTGCGCTGCCTCGCATCCGGACGCGCCGGGCGCACACGACCTGGTGCGGCGTTGCGTGCGCTACGGCGCCTCGCCGCGCGCCGCGATCGCGATCGCCGAGGCCGCGCGCGCCGAGGCCCTGCTCGGCGGCAAGACCACGGTCGGCTTCGACGACGTGCGCCGCGTCGCGCTGCCGGCGTTGAATCACCGGCTGATCCTCGACTACCGCGCGCGGCTCGACGGCGTGACCCCGCGCGCGGTCGTGGAAGCCCTCCTGGCAGCCGTGCCCGAACTCGGTGAGCCGGCGCCGGCCGAAGTCCGCGATGCCGCGCGCTGATCTGCGGAGCGCCGCCTTCGCCGCGCTGCTGACGATCCTCGCCGCGGCTCCCGCCCGCGCGCAGGCGGAGAGCAAGTCGCAGTTCTTCGAGCAGATCTTCGTCGAGGTCTCCACTCCGCTGCCGATCAGCGACCTCGCCGGCTGGGTGCCGGTCCGCATCCTGATCGAGAACCGGCGCGAGACCGCGGTCGCACTCTCGGTGCAGTGCCAGAGCGGCTGGGGAGACGCGCTGGGCACCCGCGGCTCGGTGCGGCTCGACGCCGGAGCCACGGAGGTGCTGCAGTGGCTCGTCCCCTACGATCCAGACCAGACCACGCAGGGAGTGGATGTCCTGGTAAGCACCTCCGACCGGCGCATCGGGCACTCTCTGGAACTGCTCTCCTATGGACATGGGAGCAAGAACGAACGGCACGCTTCGATCCTCGTGGTCGGCGAGCGGCTTGCCGAGGATGTCAACTCCGTCTCCGACGATCCTATCCGCGTCCAGAATCTCAAGGGCATAGACCAGATGCGCGCCTTCGCGCGCGCGATCGAGCCGGCGGACCTGCCGAGCGACTGGCGCGCCTTGAGCACGGTGAACCTCGTGGTCGTGCAGGCCGACGTGACGCTTCCGGCCGGCGCGCTCGCGATGCTGGACGAGTGGGTGCGCCTCGGCGGCGTGCTGCTGGTGGACGGCACCGGTCCGGACGTTGCAGGCTGGTTCGAGCGCGCCGGTTGGACGCGCGCCGAGCGCTTCACGCTGCGCCGAAGCGGCGAGCCAGATTGCCCGCTGTACACGCGGCGCGGCTTCGGCCGCGTCGGCGCGCCCCCCGCCGCGGAGCCGCTGGGTCTGAAGCGCATTGCCCAGGAAATCCTGCAGCAGCCGGAGAGCAAGGGCACGCGTTCGACCGCGCGCGATCTGCCGGACGGCCCCTTCTCGCCGCGTCTCGCCGGCACGATGCCCTATCTGCCGGGGGTGCACGACGTGCCCAAGCGCACGTTGACGCTGATCCTGATCCTCTTCGCGCTGATTGTCGGTCCGGTGCAACTGCACCGCCTGCGCTCACGCCCCGAGCGGACCTGGAATTTCCTCTTCTTCACGCCGCTGGTCGCGATCGGCTTCGCGGCGCTGATCGTCGGCTTCTCGATCATGTCGCAGGGAGTGACCAAGCGGGACGCATGGACGAGCGTGACGTGGCTGCACCAGGACGCGCATCAGGCCAGTGCGTTGTTCGGCCGGCAGATCTTCGCGGGCACGACCTTCGGCGGAGAGCCGCGGCTTCCGTCAGGAGGGCTGGTGCTGCCGGCCGAGTTGGATCTGCGCCCGGACGACCCGGAGGTCTATCACATGGTGGCCGACCGCGGCGGCGCGCTGGCCGGCGCGTGGCTGCCCGCGCGCATCCCCGTCACTTGGCGCGGCGCCTGGAGCGGGAGCCTGCGCGCGGCGCTCGAGGTTCGGCCTGACGGGGCGGCGATCCGCGTGACCAGCGGTTTCGACGTGAGCCTGGCCGAACTGCATTACTGCGACGCCTCGGGCAAGTTGTGGCGCGCGGAGGAGGCGCTGCAGCCGGGCGCGAGCCTGCTGCTGGTGCCTGCCGCAGAAGCGGAGGATTTCAACCTCGCGCGGAGCCTGTCCTCGATGCTGCCCGGCATGCCCCCCCCCAGCGAGGCGATCGCGCACTTCTCCGCGGCGCTGCCGCGCGGCTGCTGGCGCGCCCGCGCCGCTTCCGCGCCGTGGCTTCCGGATTGCGGAGTCGCGGCGCGCACCGTCACCGCCGCGCACTGGGTCATCGGCGAACTCCCGGAGGCGCGATGAGCGCGATCCTCTCGGTCCGCGGCCTCACGCGCCGTTTCGGCGGCCTGCTGGCGGTGGATCGCATCTCCTTCGACGTGCCGGCCGGCCAGGTGTGGGGTTTCATCGGTCCGAACGGCGCCGGCAAGACCACCACGATGCGCATGTGCGCGACGCTCGATATGCCGGACGCGGGCGACGTGCTGGTGGACGGGCGCTCGATTCTCACCGAGCCGGAGCACGCGCGCCGTCGGATCGGCTTCATGCCGGACGCGCTCGGCACCTACTCCTACACGACGGTCGCGGAATACCTGGACTTCTTCGCGCGCGCAGTTGGCCTGGCTGCAGAGCAGCGCCGTCAGCGCATCGAAGCGGTGGTTTCGTTCACCGACCTCGGCTGCCTGATGGACCGGATGATGGACAAGTTATCCAGGGGGATGGGCCAACGCCTGTGCCTGGCGAAGACCCTGCTCCACGACCCGGACGTGCTGATCCTCGACGAGCCCGCCAACGGACTCGACCCGCGCGCGCGCGTGGAGTTCCGCGAACTGATCCGCGCGCTCGCCGACCAGGGCAAAGCCGTGCTGATCTCCTCCCACATCCTCTCGGAGTTGTCGGAGACCTGCGACGGCGCGGTGGTGATCGAGCGCGGTTGCGTGGTCCGCGCCGGCGCGCTGCGCGATCTCGCAGTGGATCTACGCCGGCACGAGGTGCTGTTCGTGCGCACCCTCGGCGAGGTCTCGCTGCTGGAGCGGGCGCTCGCCGAAAGTCCGGGCGTGCTGGGCAGCCGGCCCGAGCGCGGCGGCATGCTGGTGGATTTCGCGGGCGGGCCCGAACTCCAGGCGGCCTTGCTCGAGGACCTGGTGCGGCGCGGGCTGAAGCCGGTGGAGTTCCACGGCCGCCAACTGAACCTGGAGGACATGTTCATGTCCTTCACGCGGGGAGAAGTGCAGTGAGCCCGGCTGCGCTGCTCCGCCGCCGCTTCGCCGAAGTCAACCCGGTGTTGCTGAAGGACCTTCGGCAGTACCTGCGCGGCCGCCTGTTCCGCTTCGCGTTCATCTTCACGCTGGTGATCGTCACCACGGTGGCGTCGCTGGTGCTCTCGAACATCAACGACCGGAACCGCAACAGCGCCGGCCAGGAGGTGTTCTTCTCGGTACACCTTGTCTACGTGCTCGCGATGTTCCTGGTCGGCCCGGTGCTCGCCAACCGCAACATGGCCGCCGAGCGCGAACAACTCCATCTCGACGCACTCGCGCTGACGGGGTTGTCTCCAGCGCGCATCGTGGCGGGGAAATTCTTCTCGGCAGCGGGCTTGAGCATGCTGGTGAGCAGCGCCTTCCTGCCGGCCTTCGCGATCTGCTACATGCTCTTCGGGCTCGATTTCGTCTCCGCGACCTCCGCGCTGGCCCTCACCACGCTCGGCGGGCTGGGCCTGAACATGCTGGGGATCTGGGCGGCGTGCCTGGCGCGCACCACGCTGGCGGCGAACCTGCTGCTCGGCGGCCTGCTGATCGTGCTGGCCGGCGCGTGCGCGCTTTGGACTGCGTTTACCACGTTCGTCGTGTTCGATTCGGACATCTCGGGCTTCATCGGCGCCTGGATCTGGTTCTCGGGCCTGCTGTTCCTCGGCCTGATCACATGCGCCGGAATCTTCTGGTTCTACGGGCTCGCTGCATGGCTGATCGCGCACGAGGCGCAGAGCAGCGTCCCGCGCGTGCGAGCGGCCGTGTTGCTGGTCGTGGCCGCGGCGTTGGGCTGGGCGGCGACCAACGTCCTGATTGTCAAGTCTGCGGAGGCCGCGAACACCGCCGGCACGGTCCTCTACGCGCTGGCGACCCTGCTGATGCTGCCGAGCCTGTGCGAGCCGGACGCGATCGGCAGGCGCGCAGCACTCGACCTGCAGCGCCGCGGCCGCACGCGCCTGGGCTTCCTCTTCCTCACCGGCGGCGGCAGCGCCACATTACTGTGGCTGCTCACGCTGGGAGCAATCAGCCTGCTGTTCCTCCTTCCGACCACGCCTTCATCGGATGTTTTCATCCATCCGTCGCTGCCCTTCGCGATGCTCTGCCTGTGCATCGCGGTCGGGACCTGGCTGCCCTGCTTCGCCGGCATGCCGAATGCCCCGCGTGGCTGGCTGCTGTTCTTCAGTTACGGCGCGCTGCCGGTCGCATCGCTGCTGCACATCGTCCTGGGAGCGCTGTTCGGCGCGCTCGGCGACTCTGGCTACGACTCGCTCAATCCGTTCCTGCTGCTCGGCCTCGCCGGCGAGGAAGATGCCTACCATGTCGGACTCTCGCTCTGGTTCCTGATCGCGGCGATCGGCCTCGCGGGGGCGATCCGGCGCATCGCCGGGGCGCACGAGCAGAAGATGCGCGCAATCGTCGCGGGCCGTGAGGCGCCTCGCGAGACCGCGGCGCAGTGAGCGATCCCTACCTTCTCGGCTGCGCGTGGCACCTGGTGCCGCCCGAGCGGCCGGCGGGCGGACCCGCGGGACAGCGCCTGGGCCGCCGCGCCGGCGCGTCACTGGAGTTCCACGAGTACCGCGACTATCAGCCGGGCGACGACCTCCGTCACGTGGACTGGCGCGCGCTCGCGCGCACCGGACAGATGCACACGCGGCTCTACCGCGAGGAGATCGCCGCGACTGCGGAGATCGTGCTCGACGCGAGCATCTCCATGCGCTGGACCGAGCGCAAGGAGGCGGGGCTGCGCGCGCTCGCAGCCTTCTTCGTCGGCGCCGCGGCGGGCGAGAACGCCGTGCGTGCGGTCGCGGCCGCAGATCCGCCGCACCCGCTGCCGAGCGAGGCCCTGCGCGCCTGCGCGCCGGCCGCGCTCGCGCTCGAAGCGGCCCGCGCGCTGCCCGATCTGCCGCTCGGACCGCTGCTGCGCTCCGGCGCGCTGCGCGTGGTGATCAGCGATTTCCTCTTCCCCCACCCGCCGCCGGCCACCGCGCGGCTGGCGCTGGGCGCGGGCCGCGCGCTGTTCGTGCAACTGCTCGACGAGGCCGAGGCCGAGCCCGCGCTGCGCGGCGCGCTGCGCCTGCGCGACGTGGAAGGCGGCGCCGAGCGTGAAATGATGATTGATTCCGCAGCGGCCGAGCGCTATCGCGCGCGCCTCGCACGGCTCTCCGAGGCGCTCGCCGCCGAGTTGCAGCGCCACGGCGGCACGCTGGTGCGCGCACTCGCTGGCCGCGACGCGACCGGCGCCGGACTGGCCGCCTGGGCGCGCCGCGAACTCGTGCCCGCGGGCTGGTTGGAGGAGCGATGAGTTGGTTCGGCGCGCCGCTCGGACTGTTCGCGCTGCTCGCGCTGCCGGCGGTGATCGCGCTGCACTTCTTCCGCCGCCGCCACCGTGATCAGCCGGTCACGGGCCTCTTCCTGTGGCTGGACGCCGGGCTCGACGCGGCCGCGGGACCGCGCCGGCAGCCGCTGCGCCGCGATCCCGTCCTGTGGCTCGAGTGCGCGGCGGCGCTGCTCGCTGCGTTGTTCCTCGCCGACTTCCGGCCTCTCGGGCCCGCCACCGCACAGCACGTCGTCGTGGTGCTCGACGACTCCGCCTCGATGTCCGCCGCCGAGCCGGGCGCCGGCGGTCATGACACGCGTGCACGCGCAATCGAGGAGGCCGAGGCGCGCATCGCCGAGACCGGCCGTCGCGGGCGGGTGACGCTGGTGCGGAGCGGCCGGCGCCCTCTGCTGCTCGCCGGACCGGCAGCGCTGGCGGCAGAGGCGCGCGCGGCGCTCGCAGCCTGGCATCCCGCCGCTCCAGACCACGATCTCGGGCCCGCTCTCGCTTTCGCGCGCGAACTCGCGGTCGGCGGGCGGATCACGCTGCTGACCGATGCCCCGCTCCCCGCGGCCGCCCGCCCGGCGGACGTGGAGGTCGTCGCGATCGGCCGGGCGCTGGAGAACGCGGGCTTCGCCGGCGCCGAGCGGGTGCCGGTCTCCGCCGAGGAGGACGAGATCCGCGCGACCGCACGCGGCTACGCGGCCGCCGGTCTGACGCGCGCGCTGACCTTCCGCGCCGCGGGCCAGGAACTGCGCACGCAGACGCTCTCGCTGGCGCCCGGGGTGCCGGTCCGCATTGCGCTGCGGATCCCGCGCGCGACGCCCGCGGTCACGCTGGAACTCGCGGCCGATGCGCTGCGCGCGGACGATCGCGCGGATCTCCCCCCCCCTCCGCGTCGGCCGGTGCGTCTGCGCGTGGACCTCGAGGAGCCCGCCGGCGCGATCCTGGGCCTGGGTCGCGCGGCCGAGATCCTGCCCGAGGTCCAAATCGCCGGCCCGGGCGCCCCCGCGGACTGGGTGATCGGTCACGCTCCGGCGCCCGCACCCGCGTGGTCGCTGGTGCTCCCGCGCGGCGCCGGCGCGCTCGAATCCTTCCTCGGACCCTTCGTCGCCGAGCGCCGCTGGCGATTGCTGGAGGGCGTCACGCTCGACGGCGTGTTGTGGACGCGCGCGACGGACTTCGCGATGCCCGGGCTCGCCCGCGTTGCCGTCGGCGACCTGCCGTTGCTCGCCGAGGCGGTGGAATCCGGCGCGACCGTGCTGCGGCTCAATCTGGTGGCCGCGCGCTCCACTCTGCATCAATCTCCCGACTGGCCGATCTTCCTGCTGAACCTGACCGAGGCGGTGCGCTCCGGGCTGCCCGGCCCGCGCGCCACCGCGCTGGCCGCGGGCGAAGCCTTCGTCTACCGCGCGCCGGAGCCTGCGGACCTGCGGCTCGCCGGACCCGGCGTGGAGCGCGCGTGGACTGCGGCCGACTACCTCGAGGTGGACGACCTCGCCCCCGCGCCCGAGTACGTGCTCTCCGGTCCTGAAGGCGCGCGCGTGCGCTTCGCGGTCAACCTGCTCGACGCTGCCGAGTCCGACTTGACGACTCGCGGAAGCGGCGAGAGCGGCGCGACCGCCGCCGCGTTCGGCAGCGCGCGCGCGGACTCGCCGTTCCGTCTCGCGCTGCTCGCCGCGCTGCTGGCCATCCTCGGCGCGAACTGGTGGCTCCTGAATCGCAGGGGCGCAGCATGATCTTCCTGCGGCCGGAATTGCTGCTGCTGGCGCTTCCGGGCGCCTGGCTGCTGGCGCGCTGCGGCTCGGCGCACAGCCTCGCCTTCTGGCTGCGCGCGGGCGTCGCCGCCTGTCTGCTGGTCGCGCTGGCCGATCCGTGGGCCTCCGGCAGCCGCCGCGGACGGGATCTGATCGTGGTTGTGGACCGTTCGGGTTCCGCGGGCGGCCGCGCGGAGCGCGCGCTGCAGGATCTGCTGCCGCTGCTCGCGGACGAGGCGCGGGCCGGGGACCGTCTCGCTGTGATCGGTTTCGGCGCGGACGCCAGGGTGGACCTGCCGCCGCAAACGGAGTTCGCCTTTCCGGGCTTCGCGCAGGCAGTGGATCCGGACGGAAGCCATCTCGCCAACGCGCTCGACACCGCGCTCGCGCTGCTGCGTCCCGACCGGCCCGGCTCGGTGCTGATCCTCTCCGACGGCGAGGCTCACGGCCCCGACCCGGACGGACCGGCGCGCCGCGCCGCGGCGCGCGGCGTGCGCGTGGACGTGCGTCCCGCTCCGCGGCCGGCCGGACCTGACATCGCGGTCGAGGAACTCGGCCTGCCGCCGCGCGTCGGCCCGGGCGAGGCCTTCGCCTTCCCCGCGTGGATCCGCGCGGCCAGCGGCGGAGCGGCCGACTGGACCCTGCTGCGCGACGGCGTGCCGATCGCCTCCGGCTCGGCGGAACTGCGCGCGGGCTTGAACCGCCTGCTGCTGCGCGATCGCGCGCGCGCGCCCGGCCTGGCGACCTACCGGCTCGAACTGCGCCGCCAGGGCGATCCCGAGCCGGCGAACGACGTCGGCCTCGGTGCGGTGGTTGTCGAGGGCCGGCGGCCGGTCCTTCTGGTGAACGAAAACGCCGGTCGCGGCAGACTGGCACGCGCGCTCGAAGGCGCCGGCCTCGCGGTGGATGTGCGCTCGCCGGCTGAGGTCGCCGCGTGGGATCCTTGGCGGCTCGAAGGCTACGCCGCGACGGTGCTCGAGAACGTCGGAGCGAACGCGCTGGGCGGGATGCTGGCGCCGCTCGCGCGGCAGGTTGAGGATCTCGGCGCGGGCCTGCTGATGACCGGTGGCCGGGCCGCATTCGGCCCCGGCGGCTACTACCACTCGCTGCTCGATCCGCTGCTGCCGGTCACGATGGAGATGCGCGTCGAGCAGCGCAAGTTGGGCCTCGCGCTCGCCGTGGTGCTCGACCGCTCCGGCTCGATGGCCGCGCCGATCGGCGGCGGGCGCACCAAGATGGATCTGGCCAACGCGGGGACCATCGAAGCGGTGCGGCTGCTGTCCGCACTGGACGAGGTGGCGGTGGTGGTGGTGGACTCCGAGCCGCACGTGATCGTGCCGCTGACCAACGCGGACGCGACCGGGGCGATCGCCGCGCGCGTCTCCGGCATCCGTTCCCAGGGGGGGGGAATCTACGTTTACACCGGGCTCCAGGCCGCGGCCCGGCAGTTGCAGAACGCCTCGCGCGCGAACCGGCACATCATCCTGTTTGCGGACGCCGCCGACGCCGAGGAGCCCGGCGACACCGTCAGCCTGCTCGCGAGTCTGCGCAACCGGAACACCACGGTCTCGGTGGTCGCGCTCGGCTCCGAGTCCGACCCGGATGCGGCCTTCCTGCGCGACATCGCAGCGCGCGGCGGCGGCGAGATCTACTTCTCCACCTCGCCGGAGGATCTCCCGCGCCTCTTCGCGCAGGACACTCTGCTCGCCGCGCGCGCGACCTTCGTCGAGGAGCCGACCGCGACGCGCACCACGCCCGGCCTGTTCGCGGTCGCCGCGCTCGAGCCAGGAGCATGGTGCACGCTGCCCGGTTACAACCTCAATTACCTGCGGCCCGGCGCGGCGCGCGGAGTCGCGACGACCGACGAGAACGAGGCGCCAATCCTCGCCACGATGCAGGCCGGGCTCGGGCGCACGGCGGCCTTCAGCGCGCAGGTGGACGGCCCCTTCGGCCTGTCCGTCGCTGACTGGCCGCGGGCCGCCCGCGCCCTCGCGACGGTCGCGCAATGGGTCGCGAGCCAGGAGGCCGGCGACGCATTCTTCACCACGGTCCGGCGCGAGGGACGCGAGGCGCTCATCACGGTCGAAGCGGATCCGGAGCGCGCGGGCGGCCGCGGCGCGGTCGAGATTCGCGCGGTGTCCCCCGACGGCGCCCTGCAGCGCGTGCCCTTGCAGGCTACGGGCCAGGCGCGCTGGGAGGCGCGCGTGCCGATCGGCATGGACGGCGTGTACCGCTTCGCCGCCGCGACCGAGGACGGCCGCGCGTTGCCCGCGGAGTCGCTGGCGATCTCCTACTCGCCAGAGTTCGAGATCCGCGCCGATCCGCGCGAGGGCCAGGAACTGCTCGGCCGCATCGCGCGCATCAGCGGCGGACGCGTGGATCCGACCGCCGCGGAGATCCTGTCCGGCGCGCGCGGCGATCGCGCCACTGCGCCGGTGGGCGGCCGCTGGGTGCTCGCGGCCCTCCTTCTGCTCCTCGGCGAAATCGCGTGGCGCCGTTTCGGCGCGCTGGCGCGGCGTCCGGCCTGGCTGCGGCTGCCGCGCCTGCCCCGCCGCGCGCGCGCCGTCGCGCCGGCCGCGCAGGCGCCGCAGCCGGACGCGCCGCCGGGAGCCGCGGAACCGGCGGCTCCGATCGCCCCCCCCCTGCCGCAACCGGGTCCGGGAGTGGACGACGCGCTCGCCGCCGCAAAGAAAAAGGCGCGCCGGCGCCTGTGATGCCGGTTTTCAGGGCTGGCGATCCCTGCCGCGGAATCCCCGCCAGACGGAGCGGGCGGCCCATCCGAATGCGAGTCCGAGCAGGATCGCGCCGAGCACGACCCCTCCCTCCTGCGGAGTGAGGTGGAGCAGCATGCGCCGCCAGAATAGCCGCTACGGGCGCGGTTTCTTGGGCGAGCCGTGGCCCATGCGCCACATGGAGCGCCCCAGGTCCTCGAAGATATTGCCGTCAAGGTAGCGGAAGGCTCGGAACTCCTGGTTCGGGCGGCCGATGAAGGGCCGCAGCATCCACGAGCCCTGCATGCCAACCAGCGCGAAGAGCAGCATCCACAGCGTCATCAGGCGCGCGTTCTTCGTGAGGTCCGGATCGAGGTGCCGCAGAATGCCGCGCAGGAACTTCAGGCCGGCCAGGCCCGCGAAGCCCCACACGATCACGTGGATGAACTTCACCGCCACGTAGGAATTGACCGTGGTGAGGAAGAAGAACACGATCGGGCTCAAGGCCGCGAGCGAAAGGGTCAGAACGACGTGCGAGCCGAGCAGCGCGGCCCACAGGCTGTGCGCGCGCAGTTTCGCGCCGCCGGCGAGGCCGAAGATGTAGAGCGCCGGGAAGCACAGCGCAGTGGTCATCAGCAGCAGAATGGGCACCTTGATCATCGAGGTGATCGCGTTCCAGCCGCTGCCGGTCCGGAACAACTGGAAAGACCCCATCACCAAGCCGTAGAAGGCGCCGAGCAGGGTCAGCCAGAGCAGGGACGAGCGGATGAACCGCCGCGCTTCGGCCGGGTCCGCCAGTCGTTTGGCGAAGTCGTCGTCGCGACGCAGCACCGAATCGAGGAAGGAGAACATGTGCATCAGCGTACGATCGCGACCGCGATGTTCGACTTGAGGTCGCGTTGCACGGCCTGGAACCAGAGCGTGCGGTTCTGCAGCACCGCGGGCACCGTGCCGGCGAAGACGGCGGCGCCCAGCGCGTCGGCGGTGCTCGCCGCCGCGAGCGCAGGCTGCGCGATGCCGAGGGTCACGCCGACGCGCGGCAGGTCGGTCGCGCCGAGACCGGCCAGGCTGTAGAGCAGTGCGACGCTCGCGGCCGGCGTGCCGCCGGTCAGGCTCACCGCGGCGGCGCCGCCCGCGGCGAGCGGGCCCGCCGCGAGCCGCAGGCCAGCCGGAACGACCTTGTGCACTCCCCCATCGGCCGCGGTCAGGATGTAGATCTCGCCGTCGGCGTCGGTTCCGAATCCGACGATGTCCGGGGACGTGCCGAGCGTCGCCGCGAGTTCGGGCGTGTGATCGGTGAATCCCGCGAGTTGCTGGCCGTCCCAGCGCGCGGACCACACCTCGCCGCTGCAGTAATCGGCGAAGAAGAAGCGGCCGTGCATGTCGGCCATCGCGCCGCCGCGATAGACCTTGCCGCCGGTCACCGAGCAGCGGAAAGGCACGCCGCCGTGCTGCCACTCGTACACCGGCAGTACGTGCGTGCCGTTCGGGTTGCAGTTCGCCGGAGGGTCGTAGCAGTGGTTCCCCTCCATCATGCGCCAGCCGAGGTTGGCGCCGGCCGTGCCCGCGGGCAGGTAGTCCACCTCCTCCCAGGTGTTGAAGCCGACGTCGCCGATCCAGATGTCGCCGGTTGCCTCGTCGTAGTCGCAGCGCCACGGGTTGCGCAGGCCGAGGGCCCAGATCTCGTCGCGCACTGCCGGGTCGTTGACGAAAGGATTCGTCGCCGGGATGCCGTACTCGAGGCCCGGCGACGGGTTGTCAACGTCCAGGCGCAGAAGTTTTCCGAGCAGCACGTCGCCGCGCTGCGAATGGTTCAGCGGGTCGCCCTGGTCAGCGCCGTCGCCGACGCCGATGTAGAGGTAGCCGTCGTTGCCGAACTCCATCCATCCCGAATAGTGGATCGGCGAAGGGTGCGGAATCAGCAGCAGGATGCGCCCGCTGTTGGGATCGGCGAGATTCGGGTCGTTCGGGTCGCGCAGATACTCGGCGAGTACCCAGTCGCCATTGAGGTCGGTGTAGGTGACGAAGAGCCGGAGGTTGCTGGCGTAGTCCGGGTGGAAGGCGAAGCAGTGGATTCCATCCTCGCCCGACCAGGTACGGATCGCGCTGATGTCCAGGAATGGCGTGGCGAGCAGCACGCCGTTCTCGATGATGCGGATGCGGCCCCAGTGGGTGATCACGAAGAGGCGCGCGGAACTGTCACCGGGCGGCGTGGCCGCGAAAACCGGCGTGTTCAGGCCGGTGGCCTGAACCTCGGTCGTGATCGGCTGCTGCGCGATCGCCGGGACGGCGAGCGCGAGGGTCGGGAACAGGAGGCAGCAGAGGGGGGGCATCATGGTCGCCTCCAGGCTACCACGGGCCGGACCGCCGCCCCGGGCTCCCCCGAGCCGTTGTCAATCCACGGTTTCGATCACGATGTTGGACTCGACGCCCATCTGCGCGGCCTGGAACCAGAGCGTTCGATTCTGCAGCGCCGCAGGCACCACGCCGGCGAAGGCCGCGGCGCCGAGCGAATCCGTGGTGGCGATCGCGGCCACCGTCGGCGAGGCGATGCCCAGCGTCACGTTGTAGTTCGGCAGCGTCGTGGAGCCGAGTCCGGTGAGGCTGAACAGAAGGGCGGCGCCGCTGCTCGACGCGCCGCCGCTCACCGTCACCGTCGCGCCGGAGCCGGCGGCGAGGTGCGGCACGCGCAGGCGGAATCCGGCAGGCACGATGCGATTCACGCTGCCATCCACCTTGTCGCACACGTAAATTTCCCCGTCAGCGTCCTGACCGAAGCCGATGATCTGGCGGCTTGAGCCCATCGTCAGCGCGAGATCGGCGCTGTGGTCGCGCAGGTCCACCGCCGCGGCGCCGTCAGTCAGCGTGGACCACACTTCGCCGGAGCAGTAATCGCCGAAGAAGAAGCGCCCGTGCAGGTCGGCCAGCGCCCGGCCGCGATAGACGACGCCGCCGGTCACCGAGCAGCGGAACGGGACGCCGCCGTGCTGGTAGTCGTGGATCGGCAGCATCAGGCCCGTGGCGCTGCAGATCGGCGGGTTGTAGCAGTGCGTGCCCTCCATGATGCGCCAGCCGTAGTTGACGCCCGCGGCGCCGGCCGGCGCGTAGTCCACCTCTTCCCAGGTGTCCTGGCCGACGTCGCCAAACCAGATGTCACCGGTCAAGTCGTCCATGTCGCCGCGCCACGGGTTGCGCACGCCGAGCGCCCAGATCTCGTCGAGCACGTTGGGGTCGTTGACAAAAGGATTCGTCGGCGGAATCAGGTACGGGAAGCCGCCGTCCACGTCGAGCCGCAGCAATTTGCCGAGCAGCGTGTCGCCGCGCTGGCCGGCGTTGATCGGGTCGCCGACGCCGCCGCCGTCGCCGGTGGCGACGTAGAGGTAGCCGTCCTGTCCGAATTCCATCCATCCGCCGTGGTGCCAGGTGAAGGGATGGCCGATGGTCAGCAGAATCACGCCGCTGTTGGGGTCGGCGAGATTCGGGTCGCTCGGATCGCGCGCATAGCGGGCGAGCACCCAGTCGCCGTTGAGGTCCACGTAAGTGAGGTAGAAAAGGCCGTTCTGTGCGTAACCGGGATGGAAAACCAGTCCCAGAAGTCCCTGCTCGTTGCCGTCCCAGGTCACAAGGTTGTGCACGTCCACGAAAGGCGTCGGATTCAGCACGTCGTTCTCGACGATGCGCAGGCGGCCCCAGTGCGTGACGACGAAGATGCGCGAGGCGTCGTCGCCGGGAGCGGCGGCGACCCACACCGGCGTGTTCAGTCCGGTGGCGACCTCCTCGGTCGCGAGCGGCTGCTGCGCGATCGCAGGGACGGCGAGCGCGAGGGTCAGGGTCAGGAGGGGAAGTAAGCGCACGGCGAGCATCCCGCAAGGCTACCACGCGGCCGGGATTCGCCCGGCGCCTCACCCTCCCTATTCGACTTCTTCCACCACGACGTTCGAGGCCTTGCCGAACTGCGCAGCCTGGAACCAGACGGTGCGTCCTGCGGCTCCGCCGGGCACGCTGACCGCGAAGTCAAAGGCGCCCGCGGCGTCCGTGGTCGCCTGCGCGAGCAGGCCGGGCTGATCCAGGCGGAGCGTCAGGTTGGCCTGCGGCACCGGCGTGGAGCCGAGGCCGGTCAGGCTGTACAGCACGCCGAGCAGGGCCGCGGCGGTTCCGCCGCTCACGCTCAACGTCGCCGCGGCGCCGCCCTGGAGATGCGGCACGCGCAGGCGCAGCCCGCCGGGCACCACGCGGTTGACCGTGCCATCCGTCAAATCGCAGACATAGATCTCGCCGTCGGCGTCCTGGCCGAAGCCGATGATCTGCCGGTTCGGACCCATCGTGGCGGCGAAGTCGTCGGTGTGATCAGCGAAGGCTACGGTGGTGGCGCCGTCCGTCAGCGTGGACCAGATCCCGCCGGAGCAGTAGTCGCCAAAGAAAAAGCGGCCGTGCAGTTCGGCCATTGCGCGGCCGCGGTAGACCATGCCGCCGGTCACCGAACAGCGGAACGGCGCGCCGCCGTGGCGGTAATCGTGGATCGGCAGCGTCAGGCCCGTCGAACTGCAGTTCGGCGGGTCGTAGCAGTGCGTGCCCTCCATGATGCGCCAGCCGAAGTTCAGGCCGCCGGCGCCTGCGGGCGCGAAGTCCACCTCCTCCCAGGTGTCCTGGCCGACGTCGCCCAGCCAGATGTCGCCTGTCAAATCGTCCAGGTCGCCGCGCCACGGGTTGCGCAAGCCCAGCGCCCAGATCTCGTCCAGCACGAGGGGGTCGTTGACAAAGGGGTTGGTCGGAGGGATCGCGTACGGGAAGCCGCCGTCCACGTCGAGTCGCAGGATCTTGCCGAGCAGCGTGTCGCCGCGCTGGCCGGCGTTGATCGGGTCGCCGACGCCGCCGCCGTCGCCGGTGGTCACGTAGAGGTAACCGTCCGGTCCGAATTCCATCCAGCCGCCGTGGTGCCACACGAAAGGATGGTCAATGGTCAGCAGGATCACCGCGCTGTTCGGGTCCGCGCGGTTCGGGTCGTTCGGGTCGCGCAAGTAGCGCGCCAGCACCCAGTCGCCGTTGAGGTCCACGTAGGTGACGTAGAAGAAGCGGTTCTGCGCGTAGTCCGGGTGGAAGACGATGCCCAGCAGGCCCTGCTCGTTGCCGTCCCAGATGATCAGTTGCGTGACGTCGAGGAATGGCGTCGGGTGCAGCGCGCCGTTGTCAATCAGGCGCATCCGGCCGTAATGGGAGAGCACGAAGAGGCGCGAAGCGTCGTCGCCGGGAGCCGAGCCGACCCAGACCGGCGTGTACAGGCCGCTCACCACCTCCTCGGTGGCGAGCGGCGTCTGCTGTGCGGAAGCGGAAGCCGCGAGGATCGCGAGCGAGCACCAGGGGGGGGCAGCCCGCCGCATCCTCACTCCACGACCTCGAGCACGATGTTCGACTTGACGTTCATCTGCGCGGCCTGCATCCACAGCGTCGCGCCCTGCAACCCCGCCGGCACGCTGCCGGCGAAAGTCGCGGTGCCGGCGCCGTCGGCGAGGACGGTCGCGATCAGGGTGCCGCTGGCGATGCCGAGCGTCACGTTCGCGGGCGGCAGCGGCGTCGAGCCGAGGCCGGTAAAACTGTAGAACAGGCCGGTCAGCCCGGTCGGCGCTCCGCCGCTGACCGTCGCCGAGGTCGCCGAGCCGGCCACCAGTTCGGGGAGGTTGAGGCGCAGGCCTGCGGGAACGATGCGATAGACGTCGCCGCCGGCCTGGTCCACGACGTACATCTCGCCGTCGGCGTCCTCGCCGAAGGAGACGATGCTGCCCAAGGTCGGGCTGCCCGGCGGATCCAGTTCCGTCGTGTGCTCGACGAAGTCAACCACCGTCGTGCCGCCGGAAAGCCGGAACGACCAGGTCTGGCCGCTGCAGTAATCGGAGAAGAAGTAGCGCGCATGCATGTCGGCCATCGCGCGGCCGCGATAGACGACACCCCCGCTCACCGAGCAGCGGAACGGCGCGCCGCCGTGCGAGTATTCATACACGGGCAGAATCAGACCGGTCTGGTTGCAGTTGGTCGCCGGATTGAAGCAGTGGTTGCCCTCCATGATGCGCCAGCCGTAGTTCTGGCCGCCGCTTCCGGCCGGCTCGAAGTCGATTTCTTCCCATTTATCCTGGCCTACGTCGGCGATCCACAGGTCGCCGGTCTCGTTGTCGAATTCGCAGCGCCACGGGTTGCGCATGCCGATCGCCCAGATCTCGTCGAGCACGAGCGGGTCGTTGACGAAGGGGTTGCTCGGCGGGATGCCGTAATTGAGCCCCCCCGACGGGTTGTCCACGTCAATGCGCAGGATCTTGCCGAGCAGTTCCTGGCCGTTCTGCGCGCGGTTGCCTGGGTCGCCTCCGCTGCCGCCGTCGCCCATGCCGATGTAGAGGTAGCCGTCGGGCCCGAAGTCAATCCAGCCGCCGTTGTGGTTCGAGAAGGGCTGGTCAATCCCCAGCAACTCGAAGGCGCTGGCGGGCAGCGCGCTGTCGGGATCGGTCGGGTCCACCTGGTAGCGTTCGATCACCGTGTCGCCGCCGGTGTCGTCGCTGTAGTTGACGTAGAAAAATCCATTCTGTTCGTAGTCAGGGTGGAAGGCCATGCCCAGCAGGCCCTGCTCGCCGGAGAAGGTGATCTTCGAATTGATGTCGAGGAAAGGGGCCGTCAGCAGCGTGCCGTCCTTGACGATCCGGATCTTGCCGAATTGCGTGACGATGAAGATGCGCGAAGCGTCGTCGCCGGGCGCGTGGGTCACGTACAGCGGCGCATTGAGCCCGGACGCGACCGGCTCGGTTGCGATGGGCTGTTGCGCGGAGGCGGACGCGGCGAGGGGCGGCACCAAGCCCGCGAGGATGAGGAGGTGATGGAGTCGCATGGCCCTGAAAGCGTATCACGGATTCGCGCCGCAGCCGCCGCGTGCGGCGTTGCCGCAGCGCGCGTGAACAGCCGCGCGCCAAGCCTGGATGCGCGGGCGCGCGCGCACCAACTTCGCCGGCTGCGGAGCCATTTCTTCCACATCGGCCTGGTCGAGCAGGGCGCACACCGCCAGGTCGGCGCGGCTGATCGCGCCGCCCGCGAGGAAGGATCCGTGAGCGAGGCACTCCTCCGGCAGATCGAGCGCGGTCGCCATCTCGCGCCAGATCGCCTCCGGCTCCTTGTCGCCGACGCCCTGGCCGTGCAGGCGCGCGCGCATCGTTCGGCGCAGAAAGAACTTGCCGAGCGGACGCAGCGGCGCGGGCATGCGCCGGAAGATCAGCCGCGCGACGCGGTCGAAATTTTCCGGAACCCCGAAGCGCGCCCACAAGCCGTAGAAGTAGAGGCATTCGTCGGCCCAGTCCTCCCACAGCCGCGCCAGCGCGCGGGCGTGCGGATCTTTTGGATCCAGCGCCGGTTGCGGGAAGCGCGCCTCGAGCGCGTCGAGAATGTCGGTGCTGTCCACGACGATCTCGGAGCCGATGCGCAGCGCGGGCACGCGGCCGCGCGGGTTGAAGACGCGCGCTTGCCTCGGACTGCCGACGTTGCGCACACGGAAAGGCAGGCCCTTGAAGTGCAGCGCCATCTGCACCTTGCCGCAGGGTGACGACATCGTCGCGCCGCGCGTCAGGCCGCCGTACTGGATCAGTTCGAGGTCCGGGATCGGCTCGCTCATCGGCGCAGCCTATCCGCGAGCGCGTCCCGCACCTAGCCGGGCTGCGCTCGCGTGCATGCTGCCCGGCTGCGGTCCCGGCGTGTGTGCGGATTTCGCGTCACGATCGGCGCGCGGCGTGCGAAATTACCGGTGATGAGACGCTTCCTCCCCTTCGCCGCGCTCGCCGCGCTGTTCTCCTGCTCCAGCGGATCCTCGGGTCCGGCTCCCGCTGCGGCGACGGCCGCCGGCAAGATTGTCAAGACCGACGAGGAGTGGCGCGCGGCGCTGACACCGATGCAGTACCGCGTTCTGCGCCAGGCCGGCACCGAGCGCGCATTCACCGGCGCGACGTGGGACGAGCATCGCGCCGGCGAGTACGCGTGCGCGGGCTGCGGCCTGGAACTCTTTGCTTCGGATGCGAAATTCGACTCGGGGACCGGCTGGCCTTCCTTCTGGCAACCCGCGGCCGCCGACCGGGTCGCCGAACACGACGACTCCGCACTCTGGGCGACGCGAGTCGAGGTGCGCTGCTCGCGCTGCGACGGGCACCTGGGCCACGTGTTCGACGACGGTCCGCGCCCGACGGGCCTGCGCTACTGCATGAACAGCGCCGCGCTGCGCTTCGAGCCGCGCGAAACTGGGAAGGAATAAAAAAAAAGAACCAGCGACCCAAACGGACCGCTGGTTTCCTTTCCCCTTGCGAATCGACTGGTGCCGCCATCCCCTGCGGCGCCAGCCGGAAAACCCATGCGCAGTGTTTCTCCCATCGGCCGCCGCAGTCCAGGAAATAATGGGAAAATGGGGATTTTTTCGAGGATTTCTGCGATTTCCTAGAAGCCCGCGTCAACTGGCCGCTTCCAGAGCCCGCCGCGCCAGCGTCCGCGCGCCAGCACCACGGTCGAGTGCAGGCCGGCGGCCTCCAGACGGGCACTCGTTTCAGGCCAGCGGCGGTCCACGATCCCGCCCGCGAAGAGCGTTCCGCCCGGCTCAACGAGGTCCGCCAACGCGGCGGAATGGTCGCCGATCAAATCTGCGACAAGATTGGCTACGACGGCTGGGAATGGTCCCCAGACCGTGTCCAATCCCCCCCTCCAGGCTGTCACGCGACTCTCGACGCCATTGAGCCGCGCCATCGCGAGGGCTTGTGGCGGGCTCGCGCGTTCGGGGTCAAGCGCGAACACTTCGGTGGCGCCAAGTCGGGCAGCGGCAACCGCCAGGATGCCCGAGCCGGTGCCGACGTCGAGCCAACGCCGAGGCGCGTGCCGGATCCAGATCGTCTGCACGGCGCGGAGTGCCATGCGGGTCGTAGGGTGAGCGCCGGTCCCGAAGGCCGAGCCGACTTTGAGGACCAGATCAAGGTCGGTTGGGCGAGTATGGAATTCGGCTTTCGAGTGGAATTCGGCAAATATGGCGAATCCGGCACAGCGATGCGGTTTCCAGTGCGATTGCCAGGTCTGCACTGGGTCGCTGGTCCAGAATTCATCCGAGGCAGGCTCGACGTGCCAGCCGAGGAGTGCGTCGGGCAGGATCGCCTGCCACTAGGTCAGGAAACCGCGCAGCATGCCTGGATCTGCGCGGGTGTACAGGCGGAGATCCACGGAGTTCGAGGAGAAAGCGGGCTCGCCGGCGAGCAGGCCGAGCGGGTAGTTGCTCTCGGCGTAGCCTCGCGCCAATCCGGCGTCCTCGACCTGCGCGAGATTTCATCCTCCCAGCCCGGCGCCATTCGGCACACCACGACCTGGCTGCGCGGCGCCATGACCTACGATAGCGCTGTGAAGAAGGACGAGCCGGCGCGCGCGCGCGCGGTGGTGCGCGGCCTGCGCAGTTTGTATCCGCAGGCAATGACGGCGCTGCGCTGGGAGGATCCTTTCCGGCTGCTGGTGGCGACGATCCTGTCCGCGCAATGCACCGATGTGCGCGTCAATCTGGTGACGCCGGCGCTGTTCCGGCGCTTCCCGGACGCCCGCGCGATGGCGCGAGCGGAGCCGGCGGAGATCGAGGAATTGATCCGCTCCACCGGCTTCTTTCGCAACAAGGCGAAGCACATACTCGGCGCGGCGCGCGCGATCGTCGAGCGGCATGGGGGGGGGGTGCCGCGCTCCATGGAGGATCTGCTCGCCCTGCCCGGGGTGGCGCGCAAGACGGCGAACTGCGTGCTCGGCAGCGCCTTCGGCACCTCCGAGGGGGTGGTGGTGGACACGCACGTCGGGCGCATCGCGCGGCGGATGGGGTTCACGCGGCAGGCCGATCCGGTCAAGGTCGAGCGCGACCTGATGGGCGCCTTTCCGCGCGAGGATTGGATCTTTCTCTCTCACGCCTGGATCGAGCACGGCCGCGCGGTGTGCACGGCGCGGAAGGCGCGGTGCGCGGAGTGCGGGCTGGCGGAGGTCTGCCCGCGCCGCGGGGTGGATGGGTAGGCGTGGAGTGCGGATTTCGCGATACGGTGTGCGGCACGCTGTTGTTGCCGGACAACAACTAGGTGTGCGGCACCGCTTCAGTACAGCACCTGCGCCACGTTCGTCGTCGCGCAGGCGGTGAGGTCCACGGCTTGCAGCCGTGCGCGGTCCTGCGCCGAGGCCGGCACGATCGCAGGGCCGAGTGAAGCCCGCCCTTGAGCGTCCGCGCGGACGAGGCCGAGGAACTGCGCGCCGACGTTGAGATCAATCTGCAGGCCGCCGCAGGGCTGGCCCGCCGGCACCGTCCTGGGTCCTCCCGGGCCGAGCGCGCCCAGGAAGCCGACGTGCGCGTTCGGGCTTGCGCCCGCGACCTGGATCGTCATC
>Ga0247727_10001034_pt1 | contig 67769 bp, 64 predicted proteins | sample WisWelCaveWW1625_FD_202498 | JGI IMG/M metagenome (GOLD analysis project Ga0247727, IMG submission 202498) | Biofilm microbial communities from Wishing Well Cave, Virginia, United States - WW16-25 | ecosystem: Environmental > Aquatic > Deep subsurface > Groundwater > Cave microbial mat | place... | reverse complement strand
GGCAGGAGCCGCGCCGCGGGTCCTCGAGGAATCCCATGACCGAGCCGTCGTCGTTCGTGCGTCGCGGGTCGCGTGCGCTGCCGTCCGTGGCGGCGCTCGCCGCGCTCGCGGCGGCGGCTGCGGCCCAAGGGGCGCCGCTGTTCCCGGGACCGCTCTCGTACGCGGCCGGAGGCTTCCCCACGCACGTCGCCGCGGGCGACTTCGACGGCGACGGCGTGCTCGACCTGGCCGTGGCCAACCGCGCCACGGACGACGTGTCGATCCTGCTCGGGCTGGGCGGAGCGGTCTTCGGGCCGCCGTCCAACTTTGCGGTGGGCGATGCGCCCACGGGCATCGCGGTCGGCGACGTGAACGCCGACGGCGTGCAGGACATGGCCGTGGTGAACCGCGGCTCGGCCTCCGCGTCCCTCCTGATCGGCCAGGGTGGCGGCCTGTTCGGCGCGCCGACGGACTACGCCGTCCAGTCCGTGCCGATCAAGGGCATCCTGGCCGACCTGGACGGCGACGGCGACCTCGACCTCGCCGTGGCCAACAGCGGGCCCAACACGGTCTCGGTCCTGCTCGGCCTGGACGGTGGGACGTTCGCCACCGCGACCAACTACCCGGCCGGCGCGGACTCCGTCACGCTCGCCGCGGGCGACCTGGGAGAGGACGGCCTGCCCGAGCTGGCCGTGGTGAACCGCGCCGACGACACGATCTCGGTCCTGCCGGGCCAGGGCGGTGGCCTGTTCGGCGCGCAGACCACCTACGCGGTGGCCAACTACCCCTACTCCATCTCGCTGGGCGACCTGACGGGGGACGGCAAGCTCGATGCCGTGGTCGCCAACGCCTTCGACAACTCGGTCGCGCTGCTGCCCGGCCAGGGCGGCGAGGTGCTGGGCGCGCCGACGTACTTTCCGACCGGGGAGCAGCCCAAGGCGGTGGGGACGGCCGACCTGGATGGCGATGGCCTGCTCGACGTCGTCGCCGTGACGGACGTGAGCAACGACCTGTCGGTGCTGATGGGCACGGGCGGCGGCGCGCTGGTCGCGGCCGCGCACTACGGCATCAGCAACAAGCCGCGCTCGGTCGCGCTGGTCGATCTGAGCGGGGACGGCGTGCTCGACATGGCCGCCACCGGCAGCTTCTCGAACGCCGTGTCGGTGCTGACGGGCACGGGCGGCGGGGCCTTCGGGTCGGCGCCGCAGTACGCGACGGCGGACAACCCGGACGCCATCGCCGTGTCCGACCTGGACGGCGACGGCGTGCCCGACCTGGCCGTCGCGAACCACGACTCGAACGACATCTCGGTCCTGCTGGGCAGCGGCGCGGGCGCGTTCGACGACGCGGTCGAGCACGGTGCGGGGCTCGGGCCGGAGGCGATCGTCGCGGTGGACCTGAGCGGGGACGGCGCGGCCGACCTGGTCGTGGTGAACGGCGTGTCGCAGACGATCTCGGTGCTGCTGGCCGCGGGCGGCGGCGCGTTCGGCGCCGCGACGAACCATGCCGTCGGTGCGCTGCCGGTGTCCGTGGCCGTGGCGGACCTCGACGTCGATGGCCTGCCCGACCTGGTCGTGGCCAACAGCGGGTCGGATTCCGTGTCGGTGCTGCTGGCGGCGGGCGGCGGCGCGTTCACGCCGGCGACGTCGGTCGGCGCCCCCGGCGCGCCCGCCGACGTGGCCTGCGCCGACCTGGACGCCGACGGCACGCCCGATCTCGTGCTCGCAGCCAGCGGCGCGGACGTCGTGGCGGTGCTGCTGGGCACGGGTGGCGGCGCGTTCGGCGCGCCGGTGAACCATGCGGTGGGCGACGCTCCGGTCTCGGTGGCCGTGGGCGACCTGAGCGGCGACGGCATGCTCGACGTGGCCGTCGCGAACCGCGACGGGAACAGCGTCTCGGTGCTGCTGGGCTCCGGCGGCGGCGCCTTGGGCGCGGCGACCCACGTCGCCGCGGGACTCGCCCCGCGCTCGGTGGTGCTGGGCGACCTGGACGGCGACGGCACGCCCGACCTGGCGCTGGCGAACTCCCTGTCCGATACGGTCACGGTGCTGCTGGGCCAGGGCGGAGGCGCGCTGGGCGGCGCGACGCACCACGGCGTCTGCGTCACGCCCACGGACGTCGCCGCCGCCGACCTCGACGGCGACGGGAGGCTCGACCTCGCCGTGCCGGGCAGCTACGCGGACAGCGTGTGGGTGCTGCTGAACCAGGGGACAGGCCGCAGCCCGTGGACGGAACTGGGCTCCGGTCTCGCCGGCGTGAACGGCGTGCCGACGCTGGTCGGGACGGGGTCGCTGCAGGCGGGCAGCCCGGGGTCCCTCGCGCTGACCGACGCCGCTCCGGGCGCGCTGGGCATGCTGTTCGTGTCGCTCGGCAGCACGCCGGCGCCGTTCAAGTGCGGCCTGCTGGTCCCGTTCCCGAGCATCCTGGAGGTGCTGCTGGTGACCGGGGGTGCAGGAGACCTGCTCCTCGGCTGGGTGGCGTGGCCCGGCGGGCTGTCGGGCCTCGAGCTCTACTTCCAGTTTGCCGTCGAGGACCAGGCCGCCGTCTGCGACGTGTCGCTGAGCGGGGCGCTGAGGGCCGACGTTCCCTGACCCCCGGCGCGACGCGGCTGCTCGCCCGCGACGGCGACGCGCGAAAACCCGTGCGGGCCGGTCAGGCAGGGAGGCCGGGACCGCCGCACGCAGGCCTCGCAACCCGGTCGGCTTGCAGGAATTGCCGGTTCTGGTCTAATGCCCATCCCCTCTTGGGCTCTTTCGGGCTCGGCCAGCCTCGCGCACCCGTACGTCGCGCGGGTCGGCCGGTCCGCTCTTCTCCGCGAAAACGAATGGGAGGTCCGTGCATGGCCCTCGTGTCAAGTCGGTTCTTGGCGACGGCGCTGCTCGGCTGCCTGCTGGCGGCCTCGGGCGGCGCCCAGTCGGTCATGTTCACCCACGTCGGCAACTCCTCCAGCACCGGGTGGGGCTTCAAGGTCCGCGCGCTGGGCGACCTCGACGGGGACGGCGTGCGCGACTACTTCCTCGGCACCAGGCTGCTGGCCAAGGCCGAGGTGCGCTCGGGGGCCACGGGGACGGTGCTCTACTCGTACCAGTACGGCAGCACCTGCTACAGCATGGCCTGCGCGGACATGGGTGACGTGAACGGTGACGGCGTGTCCGACTTCGCCGTCGGCGCGCCGCGCGACGTCAGCCCCACCAACAAGATCGGCTCGGTCTTCATGATGTCCGGCGCCGACGGGACGCTGCTGTACAAGACGTTCGGCGTGGAGGTCAACGGCCGCTTCGGGCTGCAGCTCGATCCCATCGGCGACGTCGATGGCGACGGCATCACCGACCTGCTCGTCGGCGACATCTGGGCCAACAGCCAGAAGATCCACGGCGGGTCGATCGTCGTGGTCTCCGGCGCCACGGGCGCGCACCTCTACACCAACTTCGGCGGCGCGAACAACGACCTGTACGGCTACGGCGTCGCCGCCGCCGGCGACCTGGACCTCGACGGCACTCCCGACTACGCCGCGGGCGGCCCGCGCGAGTTCACCCTGCTGATCATCTGGCCGCCGGGCTACGTGCGCACCTTCTCGGGCGCGACCGGGGTCATGCTGGACGAGTACCCCGGCGTCCAGAACAGCGACTTCTTCGGCCTGTCGGTGGCAGGGGGCCACGACCTGAACGCCGACGGCGTGCCGGACCTGGTGGTCGGGGCGCCGGGCCACGTCACGGACGGCATCAAGGGCGGCATCGTGCACGCCCTGGACGGCACCAGCGGGGGCACGCTCTTCCGGCACGGCGGACTGCTGAACTCGCAGACCGGGTCCTACGTGCGGTCCATGAGCGACTTCGACGACGACGGCACCGCCGACATCCTCTCGGGTTCGTGCTACGGCATCGCCAAGATCGGCGAGACCTTCGACGGCGAAGGCTACGTCGAGGTGCTCTCGGGCGAGGACGGCACCCCGCTGACCGTGATCACCGGCCCGACGCTGACCCGCTTCGGGCGCAGCGTGGACGAGATCGGCGACCTCACCGGCGACGGAGTCACCGATTTCCTGGTGGGTGCGCCGGAGACCAGCGAGCTGGGCGAGGGCACCGGCACCTCATTCCTGTATTCCGGCGCGGACCTGGCGCTGACCTCGGACATCCACGAGGTCCCGTGGGACGTCGTGGTCCAGCAGAACCTGTCCATCGACGCGGGCAGCACGCATGCCGGGCATGCGTACTTCACCCTGGGCTCGATCACGGGCACCAGCCCGGGCCTGCCGCTCGCCAGCGGCTGGACGATTCCGCTGAACATGGACTTCTACTTCATGTTCACCTTGACCAGCGGCAACTCGCCCATCCTCACCGACTTCAGCGGCACGCTCGACGCCGCCGGGCAGGCGGCCCCGCAGTTCAACATCCCCGCCGGCATCCTCAGCTCGCTGGCGATCGGCCTGACGCTCCAGCACGCCGTGGTGATCCGGCAGGGCAGCCAGGTCGTGCTGATCACCAACCCGGTGCCGCTCACGATCACGGACTAGCGGCCTCACGGCGAGCGATCCGCGGCGGGTCGCGTGGCGCCCCCGCGCCCGGGCCAGGGGCATTCCGCACCTGCCCGTCCCCGCCGCGACGCCCCCTGACCGCGCGGTCGGCTGGCCCGCGGGTGGCGCCTTCGCGCCGCGCGGCCTAGACTGTCGGGCCCCCAACAGCCGAAAGAGGTTGCCGACGTGAAGATCGAGATCCGCTACTGCGCGGTCTGAAACTACGAGCCCCGCGCCGTCGGTCTGACGGAAGAATTGCTCAAGACGTTCAAGCGCGACATCAAGGCCCTGACGCTCATCCCCTCCGACGGAGGCTGCTTCGAGGTGCAGAAGAACGACACGCTCGTCTTCTCCAAGCTCGCGGCGGCGCGCTTCCCCGAGGACGGCGAGATCAAGGGCATCCTCACCGGCAACCGGCCGCCTGTCCTCACCTGAGACCCGCAGCATGACCAGCCCGCTCATCCGCACCGGCCGCAAGAAGAAGGTGGTGCTGTTCCTGCCCTCGCGCGTGGACCCGTCCATCGGGGACCTGCCGAGCGCGGACCTGCTGCCGCTGGAGTTCCTGCACATCGCGCCGATGGCCGAGCGCATCGGGTGGGACGTGGTGCTGATCGACGCGATGACCGAGCCGGACTACCTCGAGCAGACGCTGGCCGCCTGCGCCGACGCGGACGTCTTCGGCTCGTCGTGCATCCTCGGCTACCAGGTGTGGGACAGCGCGCAGGTGGCCAGCGCCGTGCGCGAGCGCTTCCCGAAGCTGCCCATGATCTGGGGCGGCTGGTTCCCGTCCGCGATCCCCGAGCTGTACCTCAAGAGCCCGATCTGCGACGCCGTGGCCATCGGGCAGGGCGAGGTCACCTTCGAGGAGTACCTCAAGGCGGTCGAGGCCGGCACGCCGCTGGAGCAGGTGCAGGGCCTGGCGCTGTGGCGCGACGGCCACCTGCACTACACCGGCCGCCGCGCGACCGTGCACCTGGACGAGCTGCCCGAGCCCAGCTTCCACCTGATCGACCTGCAGAAGTACTACGACCTGCAGAAGCGCACGGCGAACTACGGCCACCGCGTGCGCAACCGCCTGCCGCCGCCGCACCACCTGGTCAACAAGCCCTTCCGCGGCTTCTCGTACTTCTCCTCCTTCGGCTGCCCCGAGCCGTGCTCCTTCTGCTGCAGCCCCGAGCTGGCCGGCCGCCGCTGGGTGGCGCTGGACGCCGACGTGCTGGTCGAGCGCCTCGCGGTCATCCACCGCAAGGACCCCTTCGACGTGCTGCGCTTCCAGGACGCCAACTTCGGCGTGGCCAGGCAGCGCATGCAGGCCTTCTGCGAGGGCCTGCTGCGCAAGGGCCTGAACATCAACTGGAACGGCACGATCGAGATCAAGCAGATCTGCCAGTACGACGCCCAGACGCTGCAGCTCATGAAGCGCAGCGGCAACCACCTGATGTGGTTCGGCGCCGAGGCCGCGTCCGAGGAGACGCACAAGCTGATGCGCAAGGGCATCAAGGCCGGCCAGACCAACGAGGCCATGCGCCGCATGCACGAGCTGGACATCAAGTCCGGCCTGACCTACATCATCGGCTACCCCGGCGAGCCCGTGGAGTCGATGTACGAGACCATCCACGAGGCCGCGGACATGAAGACGCGCTACCCCTCGTGCTCGGTCGAGGTCTTCCCGTACCGCCCGATCCCCGGCTCCGAGTTCTGGAAGCCGAGCGTCGAGCAGAACGGCTACCCGGTGCCGACCACCTTCGAGCAGTGGGGCAAGTTCTTCGACTACAAGTTCAACTCGTGGTGGGGCCCGATCCCGCCCGACGTGCAGAAGGTCTGGGCGCGCTTCACGCAGATGGCTCCGTGGTTCGACGGCATCGCCGGCGGCCGCGGGCCGGTCAGCGCGATGCTGCGCAAGTCGGCGGGGGCGCGGCTGCGCAACCGCGTGTGGAGGTTGCCGGTCGAGTTCCAGGCCTTCGACGTGATCCGGCGCTCGATGGGGCCGGTGAGCAAGTACATCTGAGCGGAGGGCGAGCGCTGAAGTCCATGCGACGGCTGCCGCGGTTCGCGTTGTGCTTCGCGTGCACGCTGGTCACGGCGGCGCTGGCGTTCGCGCTGGCGGCGGCGCAGGGCGTGCGGGGGGCGTAGGGGCGGGCTGCGCGGCGCTTGCCCGCGCGGTCTGGCGGAGCGATCCTGACCTGACCGCAAGGGTCGAGTCCCCATGAACAAGCCACGCCTTACGCTGCCGCTCGACGCGATCGAGGCGTTCTGCCGCAGGCACGGCATCCGGCGTCTGGCGCTGTTCGGCTCGGTGTTGCGCGACGACTTCACGCCGCAGAGCGACGTGGACGTGCTGGTGGAGTTCGAGCCGGGCCACACGCCGGGACTGGCGTTCTTCGCCATGCAGGACGAGCTGTCGCGGATCCTCGGACGGAGGGTGGACCTCAACACGCCGGCGTTCGTGAGTCGCCACTTCCGTGCCGAAGTCCTGGCCGAGGCGCAGGACTGCTATGTCGCGGCATGACGACGGCGTGCGGCTGCGGCACAGGCTCGAGCACGCGCGCGAGACCACGGCGCTGGTCCAGGCCTGCCGGCGCGAGGACCTGGACCTCGACCGCAAGCTGAACCTCGCCCTCGTCCGGCTGCTCGAGGTGGTGGGCGAGGCGGCGGCGCGCGTCAGCCCGGCCACGCAACGCGCATCGCGGGCGTTCCGTGGCCCCAGATCGTCGGCCTGCGCAACCGGTTGATCCATGGCTACGACGATGTCGATTTCGCGATCCTCTGGGAGATCGTCACGGTCGATCTGCCCCCGCTGGTGGCCGCCGTGGAGCGCCACCTCGCGATCACCGATGGCGGTTGATCGGCGACGTCGCGGATCCGTCGCGCGAGGCCGCAAGCCGCGGCGGCTCTCGAAGCCCCGGAGCGTTCACGCCGCCATCAAGGCCGCCGAGCGCGTGCTGCCCGGCCGGCGGATGCCCAAGGACAGCCGGCACGATCCTCGCTGGCGGGTCATCTCCGGCATCCGGGAGTTCGCGCAGTCCGACCCCGAGCCCGTCTGGCGCTTCATCGAGCGCTGGGGAAGGCACCGGAGCAAGGACCTGCGCATGGCCGTCGCGGTGTGCCTGCTCGAACACGTGCTGGAATACCACTTCGATCGGTACTTCCCGCAGACGCGTGCCCTGGCACGCGCGAATGCGCGGTTCGCCTGCGTCGTCCTGATGTGCGCGTCCTTCGGGCAAGCGAAGCGCCCTCGCAATGCTCAACGACGCGAGCGACTGAATTCCGCCATCCGGATCCGGCATGGACGCCCGAGGCAGGCGACGCAGCGTCCCGCCCGCCCCACGAGACCGGCCCACCCGCCTCGCGCACCAGGCGATGCCGACGCTCATCGCTCTCGCCGCCACCTGGTGCCAAGGGTCCGGGCTGCGGATCGCTCCGATCGTCCCTTCCGATCGCCGCCGCTCTGGCCCCGCACTTGCTCGGCGCTAGCATGGCCGCGGTCACGCCGGGCACCCCGCCCGCCGCGCCGCCCCGACGGAGAGCCCCGTGAACATCGACATCGGCATCAAGGAGAAGGACCGCGCGCGGATCGCGGAGGGCCTCGGCCACATGCTGGCCGACACCTACACGCTGTACCTCAAGACCCACAACTTCCACTGGAACGTCACCGGCCCGATGTTCCAGACGCTGCACCTCATGTTCGAGACGCAGTACAACGAGCTGGCGCTGGCCGTGGACCTGATCGCCGAGCGCATCCGCGCGCTGGGGCACCCCGCTCCCGCCACCTACGCCGAGTTCGGCAAGCTCAGTTCCATCAAGGAGCCCAGGGGCGCGCCCAAGGCCACGGGCATGATCAAGGCGCTGGTCGAGGGCCAGGAGGCCGTCGTGCGCACCGCGCGCGAGGTCTTCCCGGTGGCCGAGAAGGCCGGCGACCAGGCGACCATGGACCTGCTCACGCAGCGCATCAACCTGCACGAGAAGACGGCCTGGATGCTGCGCAGCCTGCTGGACTGACGGCCGCCGGCCGCGGGCGACGCCGGACGGCGCCGCACGCGGGTGCTGCGAGGGCGCAGCGTGACCGCTGGCGGCCCGAGCCATGTCCCGTTGCCGTCCTCCCGTCCGTTCCGGAGTGCGAACGATGATCGTCTCCGTCCGCAGGTTCGCCACGTTCACGCTCAACGCGATCGACGTGGATCTCGACGCCCGCGAGCTGCTCGAGTCGCTGCGGCTCACCGAGGCATGGGCGCGCGAGCACGGCCTCCCGGGGACGGCGCTGCAGGCGGCGCGCGTGGTGCGGCGCCTGGAACAGGCGTAGGGCCGCGGCCCGGCCCTGCCGGGCCGGCTATCCTGCGTCCCGGCAGCCATGAACGCCCCGCACTCCACCGCGATGATTCCCGACCCGCGCGCCGCGCCCGCGCCGCCCGCCTGGCACTTCAAGCTGTTCTACGACGGGCAGTGCCCCTTCTGCCTGCGCGAGATCGCGTGGCTGCGCCGGCGCGACCGCGACGGCCGGCTGGCCTTCGAGGACATCGCCGCGCCGGGCTTCGACGCGGTGGCGTACGGCGCGACGCGCGACGAGCTGCTGGGCGTGATGCACGGCGTGTTTCCCGACGGCCGCGTCGTGCGCCGGCTCGCGGCCTTCCGCGCGGCGTACCGCGAGGTGGGGCTCGGCTGGCTGCTGGCGCCCACCGGCTGGCCGCTGCTGCGCCACGTGTTCGATGCCGCGTACACCGTGTTCGCGCGCCACCGCGCGCGGCTCGGGCGGCTCGCCGGGCGCGAGTGTTGGCAAGGCGCGTGCGAGGCGTCGCGCGGCGATGCGCCCGACCGGTCCGAAGCGAGCGGTCCGCGCGGCTGATCCGCGGCGCGCACCGCGCGAGCGCGGGGCCCTTGCCCGGCCGCCCGTTCCCGGCGGATGCTGGTCCCTCCCGGACCGGCTCGCTGCACGCCCTCTTCCGGAGCCTCCCATGCTCGGAGCCATCGCCGGCGACGTGATCGGCTCGGTGTACGAGTTCGCGCCGCACCGGTCGGTCGACTTCCCGCTGCTCGGCCCGGCCAGCACGTTCACGGACGACACGGTGCTGACCTGCGCCGTGGCGCACGCGATCCTCGAGGACGGCGACTACGGTGCCGCCCTGCGGTCGTTCGGCCGGCGCTACCGCGGCCGCGGCTACGGCGGGATGTTCCGGCGCTGGCTGGCCGACCCGGCGCTGGGGCCCTACGGCAGCTTCGGCAACGGCTCGGCCATGCGCGTCGGCCCGGTCGGGCTGGCCTTCGACAGCGCGGAGCGCGTGCTGCAGGAGGCGGCGCGATCGGCGGCCCCGACGCACGACCACCCCGAGGGCGTGCGCGGCGCGCAGGCGGTGGCGCTGGCGGTGTTCCTCGCGGCGCACGACGCGGACGCGCAGGAGATCCGCCGCGAGGTCGAGGCGCGCTGCGGCTACCGCCTCGACCGGCCGGTCGACGACATCCGGCCGTCGTACGGCTTCGACGTGACCTGCCAGGGCTCGGTCCCCGAGTCGATCCGCTGCTTCCTCGAGTCGCGCGACTTCGAGCACGCCGTGCGCCTCGCCGTGTCCCTCGGCGGTGACGCCGACACCATGGCCTGCATCGCCGGTTCGATCGCGGAGCCATTCCACGGGGGGCTGCCCGCCGGCCTCGAGGCCGAGATCCGCCAGCGGCTGACGCCCGAACTGGTCCAGTTGACGGACCGGTTCCAGGAGCGCTTCGGCCCGCGACGCTGAAGCCTTGATCCGCGCCGCCCCGCGGCCTGCGGGCGCGGCAACGTTCTCGCCACTGGCCGTCCGCGCCCTGATCCGGCTAGCATGCCGGCCCTTCGGGAACGACCGTCCGATACTCCAGGAGTCTGCCCATGTCCCTGGCTCGACGTGTGTCCGCCGCCTTGGCCCTCGCGGCCTGTGTTGGCGCGTGTTCTGCTCCGTCGCGCTACGCCATCGACCACCAGCACGCCGTGGACGCCGCCTTCACGCGCCTCGCCGGCCTGCAGGGCGAGTGGCTCGACACCACCGGGAGCTTCGGCGCCCCGGACGTGGTGCAGGCCACCTGGCGGCTGACCGGCGGCGGCAGCGCCGTGGTCGAGACGCTGTTCCCCGGAACGCCGGACGAGATGGTCACCGTCTACCACAAGGACGGCCACGACCTCGTCCTCACGCACTATTGCGCCGCCGGCAACCAGCCGCGCATGCGCGCCACGTACCTGAGCGAGCGCATGATCCAGTTCGCCTTCGACGGCGGCTTCAACATCGACCCGGCGCGCGACATGCACATGCACAGCGGCAAGCTGGAGTTCGTGTCGGGCGACGAGCTGCACGCCGAATGGCAGGGCTGGGAGGGCGGCAAGGCCGACCCGGGCCATCTGGCGCAGTTCCACCTGGTGCGGAGGAAGGGCTCGTGACGGCACCCGCCTGGCGTGACGGTCTGCCTGGGCGCCTGCTGCTGGTCGTCGTCGTTGCCGTCGTCGCCGCGCTGGCTTCCTACGTGGTGCAGCGCTACCTGTTCGGCGAGGAGCACCCGCACGCCACGGGCGGCACCGTGGGCGCCGTGTGCGCGGTGGTCATGCTCGGCAGGCGCCGGCGACGCGCGGATCCACCATCCGGCTGAGCCCCGTCGGCGGCAACCCGTGGCAACCCGTGCCGCAGGCCGAGCGGTGCGCGCTCCGTGGCTTGGAGCGGACCCGAGCCCCTACTTCGCCCGCGTATACGTGATGCTCATCACGGCCGCATAGCTGCCGTCCGGCTGCGGGTGGTTCATGCTGAAGACCCACGTGTCGGCGTCCACGAAGCGCGTGTCGTGCCGCTCCTTGATGGGCTTGCGCGTGGCCATGTCCTTGCCCTCGGTCCACATCGAGAGCGTCTGGCTGGCCGCGTCGAAGTCGCCCTCGAAGTGCATGGGCGTGTCGATCCACGAGTCGATCCAGGTGGAGACGTACTTGCCCTTCTCCGCGCTCCAGCCCTGGATCTCGTGGCCGCTGAAGGGCGTGCCCATGAAGTCGCCGCGGTAGTCGCCCACCAGCCACAGGCCGCCGTGGTCCAGCTTGGCCTCGTAGCGCGCCTTGTTCTCGCCGGGCATGCCCGACATGGTCATGCTGCAGTCCCACGCGCCGACCTTGCGCTCGAGCAGCTTGTGCGCCTCGCCGGGGCGCGGCATGGGCGGCAGGCCGCCCTCGTCCTGCGCGGCCAGCAGCACGGCCGCGAGCGCGACGACGGAGACGGGTACGAGCACGGCGGCGAGCTTCATGGGACCTCCTGCAGGTTGGGGGAGTGCGCCGTCACCCGGACGGCGCGCAAGGGGGCGTGATCTTGGGCCGGCGCGCCAGCTTTGGCAAGACGGTGACAGCGCTGCCGCCCGCGCCACGCGGATGAGAAGATCCGGGCGTGACGAACGACTCCTCACCACTCGCAGCCGGGGGCTTGCAGGCCGCGCCCGACCCGGCGCCGGTTGCGCCGCCGCCCGAGCCGCTCCTGGCCGACGGCGTGGAGCGGCCGCTGGATCCGCGTGCGCTGCCGCTCGAGCGCAGCGTGTGCTGGATCGTGACCGGCGTGGTGTCGGGCGTGACGGCGCTGGGGCTGGTGCCGGTGCTGCTGCTGGCCCCCTTGCCGGACTGGCTCGCGCTGCTGCTGGGCGGCGCTTGGGTGCTGGTCACAGGCCTGCTGGCCTGGTGGTCGCTGCGCTGGCCGCCGCTGTGGCACCGCCACGCGAGCTGGAGCCTGGACGCGACCGGCCTGCAGATCCGGCACGGCGTGTGGTGGCGGCACGTCATCCGCGTGCCGCGCTCGCGCGTGCAGCACACGGACGTCACCCAGGGCCCGCTCGAGCGCCGCCACGGCCTGGGGACGCTGGTCGTGCACACCGCCGGCACGGAGCACGCCCAGGTCCCGCTGGGCGGTCTCGACCACGCCACTGCCCTGCGGCTGCGCGACCACCTGCTGCCGCGCGAGGGCGGCGATGCCGTCTGAACGGCGCCTGCACCCGGCCTCGATCCTGTTCCTGCTGGGCGGGCAGGTGCGCGAGTTCCTGTTCCCGCTGGCGCTGCTGATCTTCGGCGCGCGCTCCTCGGACTGGGGCTGGCAGAGCTGGGCGGCGCTGCTGCTGATCCCGTACTCCGGCCTGGCCGTGCTGCGCTGGCTCACGCTGCGCTGGCGCTGCGGCGAGGGCGAGCTGGTCGTGCGCAGCGGCCTCGTCTTCCGCGGCGAGCGGCACGTCCCGCTGGCGCGCATCCAGAACCTGGACGCCGTGCAGAACCCGCTGCACCGCCTGCTGAGGGTGGTCGAGGTGCGCGTACAGACCGGCGCGGGCGCCGAGCCCGAGGCCGTGCTGCGCGTGCTGCGCGTGGCGGACTTCGAGGAGCTGCGGCAGCGCGTCTTCGCCGGGCGCGCGGCGGGCACGCTGGCGGCCGGGGACGCGCCGGCACCGCCGGCGACGCGCGAGCTGCTGCGGCTGTCGGCCGGCGAGCTGGCGCTGTGCGGCCTGGTGCGCAACCGCGGCTGGCTGGTGATCGCCGCGGCCTACGGCCTGCTGTGGGAGCTGGGGCTGCAGGACCGGCTGCAGGAGCGCGTCTTCGGCGACGCGGAGGCGGCGCGTGTCGAGGAGCTGGTCTCTGGCGCCTCGCTGCTGGCGGGCGTGGCGCTGGGCGTGCTGGCCTTCGTGGCCCTGCTGCTCCTGCTGCGCCTGTTCTCGATGGGCTGGACGCTGGTGCGCCTGCACGGATTCCGCCTCGCGCGCGTGGGCGAGGACCTGCGCACGGAGTTCGGGTTGCTGACGCGCGTCGCCACGACCATCCCGCTGCGCCGCATCCAGACGCTGACGTTGCAGGAGGGCCCGCTGCACCGCCTCACGCGGCGCGTCTCGCTGCGCGTGGGCACGGCCGGCGGCGGCGCGGGCGAGGAGAAGTCCGCCGGCCGCGAGTGGCTGGCGCCCATCCTGCGCCGCGACGCGCTGCCGGGCCTGCTGTGCGAGGTGCTGCCCGAGCTGGACCTCGCGGCCATCGCCTGGCAGCCGCTGCACCCGCGCGCGCTGCGCCGCCGGCTGAAGTGGGCCGTGATCGCGGCGCTGCTGCTGGCGCTGCCGGCCGTCCCGCTGCTGGGCGCCTGGACGCCGGCCCTCGGCGCCGCGCTGCTGGCGTGGTTCGCGCTGGCCGCGCTGCGCGGCGTGGCGCTCATGGGCTGGGCCGTGACCGACGACGTGGTGCTGTACCGCAGCGGCTGGCTGTGGCGCGAGACGACCATCGCGCGCGTGGCGCGCATCCAGGCCGTGGCGCTGCACGAGTCGCCCTTCGACCGCCGGCACGGGCACGCCGGCGTGCACGTGGACACGGCCGGCGCGCACGCGGCCGCGCACCACGTGCGCATCCCGTACCTGGCGCGCGAGGTGGCCGACGGGCTGGCCCGGCGCCTGGCGCTGGCGGCGGCAAGCACGGAGTTCCGCTGGTAGAGGCGGCCGGCGCTCAAGGCGGGCCGCCATGGCGGCCGATGATCCGCCGTACCGCGCTGGCAGACGCTGCGTGGAGGCCACCCGACGAGCGGCGAGGAAGCGGATGACGAGGTTCGACAGGCTGCGCTGGGCTGTCGAGGATTGGTGGGTCAACCTGCCGATCACGACGCGCGGTCAGGTCCACGCGGCCGAGGCCATCAGCCAGCTCCTCGACGCGGGCTTCGCCGTCGAGGCCGCCCTTGCAAAGGCGCGCGATTGCCTGCCTTGGCAGCGCGGGGCGGGAATGCTCGGCCGGGTCGCGCGCGGCATCGAGGAGGGCCAGCACCCGGCGGACTGCGTGGGCGCCTGGCCGCTGCAGCCCGAATTCGCGCGGGCCTTCCGCGAGGCCGAATCGCGCGCGGACCTGGCGCGGCGGCTGTCCGGCTTCGCGCACGCCCTGCAGCGCGGCGCCGCGATCGACCTCGCCGAGAAGCTGGGCCGCGGCCCGCGTGTGCGCGCATTCCTGGGCCAGCTCTCGCGGCGCGTGGCCCTCGAGGGACTCACGTTGCGCTCGCTCGCAGAGGCGGCCCGGGGGTTCCAGGGCGATGCACGGCTGGAGCGGGTCGTGGCCGCCTCCGCGGCCTGCCTCGCCGAGGGCCGCAGCCTCGGCCTGGCCCGCGCAGGGTGGCAACCCGTCTTTGACCCGCTGTTCGCCGCCTGCATGCTGCGCGCCGACACCCGTCAACGGGCGTCGCGGGTGCTCGCAAGGCTCGCCGGTGGCCGGAGGGACGGCGTGGCCGCGGCGGACGCGCACGCCTGAGGCAGCGCCAGCCCTACACGTCGCAGATCGCGACCGCCTCCCGCAGCGACTGGATCGGCTCCCTGGCCGGGATGAACTCCTGCGCGACGAACCCCGTGAAGCCCGTCTCCACGATCGCCCGGCAGATCGCCCCGTAGTTCAGCTCCTGCCCGTCGTCGATCTCGTGCCGGCCCGGCACGCCGGCGGTGTGGTAGTGGCCGATGGACGCGGCGTGGTCGCGGATGGTGCGGATCACGTCGCCCTCCATGATCTGTGCGTGGTAGATGTCGTACAGGATGCGGAAGCGGTCGGAGCCAACGCCCTGCACCAGGTCGAGGCCGTAGGCCATGTGGTCGAAGTCGTAGTCGTGGTGATCCACCTTGCTGTTGAGGATCTCCATGACCACGTTCACGCCCAGCTTCTCGGCCAGCGGCAGCATGCGGCGCAAGCCGGCGATGCACTGGCGGCGCCCTTCGGCCACCGGCTGGCCCGCGCGGTTGCCGGAGAAGATGACCACGCCGGGCAGGCCGTCGGCGGCGACGCGCGGCAGCAGCGCCTCGGCGCGCGCGAGCAGCTCGTCGTGGTGCTCGGCGCGGTTCCAGCCGCGGTCGATGCTGCCCGGCCCGAAGGCCAGGGCGCAGGTCAGGCCGTGCGACTGCACGACCTTCCACTCGGGCTCGTTGAGGATCTCCACCGAGGCGATGCCCATGGCCTTGGCCTGCCGGCACAGCTCGTCCAGCGGGATGCCGCCGAAGCACCAGCGCGCGACCGAGTGGCGCACGCGGCCCTTGAGGCGCGCGGGGGCGGGGGTGTCCTGCGGCGCGGCCGCGCGCGCGGCCGGCAGGGCGCCGGCGGCGAGCAGCGTGGCGGCGGATGCAGTGAGGAAGTCGCGGCGCTGCATGGCGGGTCCTCGGGGGGAGGCAGGACGATACCGCGCCGGGCCGTGGCGCGCCCGGGGCCGGCCGGTGCGTAGAGTGGCGCGCATGGACCGCGACTGGTACCGCACCTTCTTCCGTGGCCTCGCGCTCGACCTGTGGCGCGCGGCCGTCCCGCCCGAGGTCACGCGCGCGGAGGCCGATCTCCTCGCGCGCGAGCTGCGCCTCGCGTCCGGCGCGCGCGTGCTGGACGTGCCCTGCGGCGACGGCCGGCACGCGGTCGAGCTGGCCGCGCGCGGTTGCCGCGTCACGGGCGTGGACCTGTCCGCCGGCCAGATCGCCGCGGCACGCGCGCGGCCCGCGGCCGCCGGCCCGCCCGTGGAGTGGTTGCTGGCCGACATGCGCGAGCTGCCGGGCCCGGCCGCCTTCGAGGCCGCGTACTGCTTCGGCAACAGCTTCGGCTACATCGACCCGGCGGCGTCGCTGGACTTCCTGCGCGCGGTGGTGCGCGCGCTCGTGCCCGGCGGCCGCTTCGCGCTGCAGACGGGCATGGTGGCCGAGTCGGTGCTGGCGCACTTCGCCCCGCACGAAGAGGCTGAGGTGGGCGGCATCCGCTTCGTGCAGGAGAACCGCTGGCTGCCCGACGAGTCCTGCGTCGAGACCGTCTACACCTTCGAGCGCGACGGTCAGGTGCAGCGGCAGACCGGGCTGCAGTGGGTCTGGACGCTGCGCGAGCTGCGCGCGCTGCTGCAACAGGCCGGCCTGCGGCCGTGCGCCTCGCTGGGGCCGGCCTGCGGGCCCTACGAGCGCGGCCAGCCGGTGGTCGTGCTGCTGGCCGAGCGCGCCTGAACGCGGCGGCCCGCGGCGCGTGCCGGTAGCATGCGGCCTCCCGCGGGCGCTCGGCCTGCTCCGGAAATGCCCATGACCACCCGTCCGACGTCCGCCACGGCAGGGATCATCCCCTGCTTGCGCTACCGCGACGCGACCGCCGCCATCGACTGGCTGTGCCATGCTTTTGGCTTCGAGAGGCGCCTGGTCGTGCCCGGGCCGAACGGCACCGTCGCGCACGCCCAGCTCACCTGCGGGCAGGGCATGGTCATGCTGAGCTCGGTGACGGACAGCGAGTTCGGGCGCCTGCTCCGGCAGCCGGACGAGTTCGACGGCTGCGAGACGCAGTGCTGCTTCGTGCGCGTGGTTGACGCCGACGCGGTGCACGCGCGGGCACAGGCGGCCGGCGCGCGCATCGTCGTCGACATCCGCGACGAGGAGTACGGCGGGCGCGGCTTCACTTGCCGCAACCCGGAGGGCCACGTCTGGTACGTGGGCAGCTACGACCCGTGGGCGGACTGAGGACGCGCCGGGATCGATGCCGGTCCATCGGGAGCGGGCCGCACGCATCCCGGCCGAGTCGGTCGTCGCGTCGCGCAGGGGACAGTACGCGCTGCGCCCCGAGCGCGGTGGGTGCGCCATCCAGGGCTGCGCTCGCACCGGAATGCGCGCGTGCCCATTTGTCATGTGACCGCCGCCCACCCGATCTTGCGCGGGTCGCGGTAACATCCCGCCCCGTCGGGCGCGGGCGCGCCCGCAACCGCCACTGAACCACGGGGGTCCCATGGAGTTCCTGTCCGCGCTCTGGCTGCCGATCGTCCTCGGCGCCGTGCTGGTCTTCATCGTCAGCTCGCTGGTCCACATGGTGCTCGGCTGGCACAAGTCGGACTTCCGCGCCGTGCCCAACGAGTCGCGCGTCATGGAGGCGCTGCGCGCCCACGGCGTGGGTCCGGGCTCCTACGTCATTCCGCACGCCGCGTCGGCCAAGGACTGCTCGTCGCCGGAGATGAAGGCCAAGTACGAGCAGGGGCCGGTGGCCTTCATGACCGTGCTGCCCAACGGCGCGCCCAGCATCGTCAAGTCGCTGATCCAGTGGTTCGTGTTCTCGCTGCTGGTGGGCGCGCTGTCCGGCTACGTGGCCTGGCACACGCTGGCCCCGGGCGCCGAGTACCCGAGCGTGTTCCGCATCACGGGCGCCGTGTCCTTCGGCATCTACGGCCTGGCTTGCACGGTCGACACGATCTGGAAGGGCCAGAGCTGGGGCGCGACGCTCAAGTTCATGTTCGACGGCCTGCTGTACGCCTTCGCCACGGCGGGGACCTTCGGCTGGATGTGGCCGGCGGCCTGATGCTGCCTGTCGGCGGCGCCGCTCACGGAGTGCGCGCCGTGCCGTGAGCCTCCGCGGCGCGCCGTCGGCGCGCCACTGGCGCCGCGGGCCCCGCACTTGCGAGAATCCCGCCTTCGTTCTTCCGTCAGCGTTCGTGCACCGGATGGTCCGGGCGCCCGCCGCTTTCAGCCGCGGCGCCTCCGTCGCCGCGATCACCGTGCCGCGCCGCGTGCCGCCCGAGGGGCGGCCAAACCCCTGGCGCCGCGCTCCTTCGAGAGACCCTCCGTGACCTTCGCTTCCCTCCACCTGCACCCCGCCCTGCTCTCCGGCATCAGGGACCTCGGCTTCACCCGGCCGACGCCCATCCAGGAGCAGGCCATCCCGCCCGCGCTGCAGGGCCGCGACCTGCTGGCCTGCGCCATGACCGGCAGCGGCAAGACGGCGGCCTTCCTGCTGCCCATCCTGCACCAGCTCATGGACCAGCCGCGCGGCACGACCCGCGCGCTGGTGATCACGCCCACGCGCGAGCTGGCGGCGCAGATCCTGGCCGACCTCTCGGACCTGGCGGCGCACACGCCGGTCACGGGCGCGGCCGTCTTCGGCGGCGTCGGCATGGGCCCGCAGGAGCACGCCTTCCGCAGCGGTGTGGACGTGCTCATCGCCACGCCCGGCCGCCTGCTGGACCACTTTCGCCGCCCCTACGCCAAGCTGCCCGGCGTGCGGTTCCTGGTGCTGGACGAGGCCGACCGCATGCTGGACATGGGCTTCCTGCCCGACATCCGGCGCGTGCTGCGGCACCTGCCGCCCAAGCGCCAGACGCTGTTCTTCAGCGCCACCATGCCCGGGCCCATCGCCACGCTGGCGGGCGAGATGCTGCACAGCCCGGTGCGCCTGGCCCTGCAGCGCCAGTCCGCGCCGCCCACCGGCATCACGCAGGCCGCGTATCCCGTGCCGCAGAACCTCAAGGCCGAGCTGCTGCTGGCCATCCTGCGCCGCGGCGACATGCAGCAGGCGTTGGTCTTCACGCGCACCAAGCACCGCGCCGACCGGCTGTGCCGGCAGCTCGTGCGCGGCGGCATCCGCGCCGAGCGCATCCACGGCAACCGCAGCCAGAACCAGCGCACCGAGGCGCTGGCCGGCTTCAAGGCCGGCCGCTACCGCGTGCTGGTGGCCACCGACATCGCCGCGCGCGGCATCGACGTCGAGGACCTGGGCCACGTGGTCAACTTCGACGTGCCCAAGGCGCCCGACGACTACATCCACCGCGTCGGCCGCACCGGCCGCGCCGAGGCCACCGGCGAGGCCTTCACCTTCGTGTCGCGCGAGGAGGAAGGCGAGCTGCGCGACATCGAGCGCGTCGTGGGCCGCAGCCTGCCGCGCGTGACGGTGCCGGACTTCGACTACAACGCCAAGCCCGACGCGGCGCTCGAGGTGCCGCTGGCCGAACGGCTGGCGGCGCACCGCGCGCGGCAGGGGCAGGGGCGCGGGCGCGGCGCGGGCGGCGGTCACGGCGGGAGACAGGGGGGACACGGCGGTCACGGAGCGCGCCACGGCGGTGGCGGGGGTGGTGGCGGAGGCGGCGGACGTCCGCGTCGTCCGGGGCCCGCGCGGCCGGCGTCGGGACATGCGGCGTCCGAGCGGCCGCAGCGCTCGACGGGCATCTGGTCCACGGGGCGGCGCACGCGCGGGCGCTGACTTCGTCGTGGGCTGCTGGCGCGGTGCGGCGAGGACTGGGGGCCAAGAGACTCCGTGCCGCAGCGGACCCGAAGCCTGGGCGCCCTCAGCCCCGCGCCTTCTCCACGCGCAGAACCTGCCGCGCCGGCACGTCCGCGAGCCGCGTCTGCGTGCCGTCCGGCCAGCGCACCAGCACCTCTTCCGCGCGCTCCGCCGCGCCCAGCCCGAAGTGCGTGCGCGGGTCGTGCGAGGACAGGTAGGAGTCGCCCGAGGCCACGTCGCGCTGCTGCGTGCGCCCGCCGGCCGTGACGCTGACGCGCGTGCCGACCAGCGGCCCGTCGCCCGGCGGCACGCGTGCGTCCACGATCAGCCACGCGCCCGGCGCGCTGTCGTTGCGCAGCAGCACGGGTGGGCCGTCCATCTGGCTCATGAGCAGGTCCGGATCGCCGTCGCCATCCACGTCGCCCACGGCCAGGCCGCGCCCTGCGCGCGCGCTGGCGAAGCCCGGGCCCGCCTGCGCGCTGGCGTCGCGGAAGCGCCCGCCCACGTTCTCCAGCAGCAGCGGCGTCTGCAGGTAGCGCATCCCGAACTCGGGGTGGGCATCGACCTGCGGGTAGATGTGGCCGTTCACCACCACCAGGTCCAGGTCCGCGTCGGCGTCCAGGTCGGCGAAAGCCGTGCCCCACGAGAGCGGCATGTACGTGGGCTCGCGCAGGCCGACCGGCACCGTCGCGTCCTCGAACAGCCCGCCCGGCAACTGGCGGTAGAAGGTCGAATGGTCCTCGGAGAAGTGCGTGCAGAACAGGTCCGTCAGGCCGTCGCCATCGGCGTCGCCGGCGGCCACGCCCATGCTGGCCTGCGCCGCGCCGTTGGCGTCGAAGGCCGCGCCGCACCAGAAGGCCACGTCGGAAAAGGCGCCGCCTTCGTTGCGGTAGAGGTAGTTCGGGTCGCTGTCGTTCGCGACGTAGACGTCGGTGTCGCCGTCGTCGTCGTGGTCCAGCGCGCGCACGCCCAGGCCGAAGCCCAGCGCCTTGTCGCGGAAGCCGGCCTCGTCCGTCGCGTCGGCGTGGCGCCCGTCGGGCCCCTGGCGGAAGAACACGTCCGGCGCACCCGGGAGGCCGAAGGGCCCGAACGCGACCAGCTCCTTGCCCTTCCAGTCCAGCGTGCGCCGCGCGGACAGCACGTCGTCCAGCGTGCAGTCGATGTAGCCGGCCACGTACAGGTCCAGGTCGCCGTCGCCCTCGGCGTCGAAGAAGGCCGCGCCGGTGTTCCATGCGGGCGAGAGCAGGCCGACGCCCGCGGCCACGTCCGTGAACGTGCCGTCGCCGCGGTTGCGGTAGAGCGCCAGCGAGCCGAAGCTCGTGACCAGGATGTCGGTGTGGCCGTCGCCGTCCTGGTCCGCGGCGGCCACGCCGCAGCCCCAGTCGCCCGCGCCGCCGACGCCGGCTGCGTCGGTGACGTCCTCGAACGCGCCGTCGCCGCGCCCGCGGTACAGCGCGTGCCGGCCGCGCTCCAGCACCTGCGCGCCGTCGAGGTGCCAGCCGTTGACGACGAAGGCGTCCAGCCGGCCGTCAGCGTCGCAGTCCAGCAACGCCACGCCCGTGCCGGCCGAGTCCAGCAGGTGGTCCTTGCCCGGGCGGCCGGCCCGGGTGATGCGCGCGAGTCCGGCCTGCGGCGCGATGTCGGTGAACGCGAAGCGCGCGGCGGCGGGCGCGCCCGCTGCGGCGGGCGGCGCCGGCGGCAGCGCCTCGCCGCAGCCCGCCGCCAGGGCCAGCAGGACGCCGGCGGCGGGTGCGACGAGGCGTGCGATCACGGGCGCGGGTTCAGCGTTCCGCGACCGCCAGCGACTTGACCGTCGCCTCGGCCGCCGCCCAGGCCTTGTCCAGCCCCGTGCGGTCGCCCGACGCGGCCGCCTGGCCGATGGCGCGCGAGGCGTCCAGCAGGGCCTTCCTGGCTTCGCGGGTGACGACCACGAAGCCCTCGTCGTAGATGCCCTGCGCCTCGCCCGACGCGTTGTGGTGGTGCCCGCCCTCGAGCAGCCGCTTGCGCACCGCGGCCACGCTGTTGTCGCCCTCGGACCCGAGCTGCGCCACCAGCGCGGCCAGCGTCTCGAGCGAGGCGCGCGCGGCATCGCGGCTGCCGCCGGACAGCGCGGCGACGGCCCTGTCGTGCTCGGCGCGCGCATGCGCCCAGCCGCCAGCCAGGATCGCGCGCACCAGGTTCTCCTCGGTGTGCTTCACGGCCAGGATCGCGTCGGCCAGCGTGTCGTAGCTCTTGACCAGCTCGGCGGGCGTGGCGACGTCGGCGGCGGGCGCCGGCGCGGGCCTGAAGCCGAAGGCGAGCAGGGTCACGGACACCAGCAGGACGGGCAGGGCGAGAACGCGCAGTGCAGACCGCATGACAGGGCCTCCGTTGGGGGTGGAACCGGGCACGGCCCGCCCGCCGTCCTCCGACGCGCGACCGGACCCGCCTGAAAGTCGCGAAGTGAGGTCGCAAACCGCAAGCCATCAGAAGTCCGCCATTGCAGAATGCCCAGACCCAGCGGGCAGGGTGTCCGCTGGCCGCCGCGCGCGACGTGCGAGGAGGATCCCGCGCCCGGGGCCGGCGGATTCCCCGGCTACTTCAGCCAGCCGGCGGTGGCGTGCGCCGGCAGCCGCACGCAGTCGAACAGCGTGGCCACGAATTCGCCCCGCTCGCCCGCGCGAAACGGGCTGTCGAGGCGCCAGACCAGCGTGCCGTCGCGCGCCACCTCGAAGGCGCGTCCGCCGTCCGACTCGACCACCAGCACGTTTCCGTTGGCCAGGCCCTGCACCGAGCCGCAGGTCTCGGACCACAGCGGATCCGCCTCGGTCCCGGACCAGGACCAGGTGACGGCGCAGGTGGCCGGGTCCAGCTCCAGCACGCGCGAGCGCGGGCTGCCGCAGGCGTTGTCGAAGAGCAGCAGGCGGCCGTCGGGCTGCAGCTCGGGCTGGTGCTGGCCGCGCCAGGCGCCGGTGCGGCTCCAGGCGAAGCGCTGCTCGCGCAGGTCCAGCAGCGCCAGCATGTCCACGTTGCGCAGCGAGAGCAGCACGTCGCCCGCGTGCGCCAGCGGCCAGGCGCCGGCCAGCCCGGCGGACAGCCACTGCACGGAGTTGGCGTGGAAGACGTCACCGTTCCACGCCTCCAGCGCCGCGTTGGCCCGGGCGGCCACGGCGCGCGTGCCCTCGGCGGCCTCCAGCGCCTCGAGCAGGGAGACCGCGCGCAGCTCCTCGCCCTCCGGCGACAGCTCGACCACGAAGTCCTCGACCAGCGGCCGGTCCGGCACCAGCCGCGGCACCACGTGCGCCGTGCGCGAGAGCGTCAGGATGCGGCCGTCGGAGCGCACCTCCAGGTCGTGGTGGGCGCGGCCGGGCCAGGCCCACAGCAGGGTCGAGTCGGGCGCCAGCTTGACCAGCCCGGCGCCCTCGAAGATGGCCAGCAGCGAGCCGTCCTCCAGCAGGTGCGCGCGGCGGAAGAAGTGGTAGCGTGGCGCGTCGGCCGCCTTCAGCGCGGGAAAGGCCTCGCGGCAGCTCCGGCTCCAGGCGTGCAGCAGGCGGCCGGAGGCGTCCAGCAGGACGGCCTCGGGCGCGTGGCCCGAGACCAGCAGGTTGAGGCCGGGCTGCACGCGCGCCGGGTCCAGCGCGCGGACGCCGCCCGCGCCCTGCGCCGCGCGCGAGCCGGCCACGTAGCCGATGGCTTCCAGCTCGGCGATGCGCGCGTCGCGCCCGGCCTCGTCCGCGAGCGCGTCGCGCACCGGCAGCCAGCGGCCGGGCGGCCGCCCGGGGCCTTTGGCGTGGGGCTGCGCGAGGAGTTCGTCGGACACGTCGTCGGGCGGCGCGGAGCCGTCGGTCACCGGCGCCGTCGGGCCCGCGGCAGCGGGCGCCGGCGCGGCCTCGTCCGGCCCGCAGCCCGCCGCAGCCAGCGCCAGCGCAAGCAGCGTGACACGCAGCGGGAGCGGCGAGCGGCAGGGCATGGGCCGTGATCGTAACCGGCCGCTGCAGTGCGCCGCCGGCGGCGGACGTGCGTGCGCCGGACGATCGGGCCGGACCGTGCGTGTGCGCCCACCGGCGCGGATAGAATCCCGCCGCCGCGCACGGGTCCTCGGGTCGCCGGGAAGGTGGCGTGGCAGCCGCTTGCCAGCGAGGGGCATGCTTCCGAACGCGACGAGTTCCGCACCGAGGTCGCTGCGCCTCCTGCTGCCGGCGCTGCTCGTGGCGCTGCTGGCGCTGGGGCTCGCGGGCTGGGTCGAGCTGCGCACGCGACCGGTGTCGGTCAGGCGCCCGCTGCAGGAGGAGGCGGGCTCCACCTGGTTCCTGCAGGACGAGACGCCGGAAGGTTCCGCGGGCCCGCCGCGCTACGGCCGCCCGCCCGGGTCCGCGTCGGGCGTCGAGCTGCGGCCGGGCACGGCCTTCCAGGTCCTCAGCGAGGACTACGAGCTGCAGCGCTTCGCGAGCGTGGCCTTCGGCCTGCAGGCGCTGCAGGAGGGCACCGTGCTGGAGCTGGCGCTGCGCGAGTCACCACAGGGCGCGTCGCTGCTGACGCTGCGGCCCGGCGAGCCGTTGCGCGCCGAGGCCGTGCTGCGGCGCGCGGACCGGCCGCCGGAGCGCGTGGCGCAGGGGAGTCTGGCCAGCGTGGCGCCGCGCCCCGACGGCACGCTGCAGCTCAGCGTGGCGCTCGACGGCGTGCACCTGCAGGCCGGCGTGAACGGCCAGCGCCTGCTGGCCTGGGACGTGCCGGGCCTCAAGCGCGGCAACATCGTGCTGCGCGTACGCGCGGGCGCCTGCCGCCTCGTGACTTTCCGCGCCGGCGGCAAGGAGACCGCACAGCGCGGCTCGCTGCGCGACTTCTCCATCCAGGAGGCGCTGGTCGATCCGGCGCCGACGCCGGTCGGGCCGGTGTTGCGCGGAGTGCTCGCGCTGGCCGCGGCGACGGCACTGGCCGCGCTGCTCTTCCTGCGCGCGCTGTGCCGCGCGCGCCCTCCCTGGCTGCGGTTGCTGCTGGCCGGCCAGGCGCTGCTGGCCGCGCCCGCGCTGCCGCTGGCCCTGTCGCTGCTCGCGCCCGTGCCGTCGCTGGACATCGTCCTCGCGCTGGCTGCGGCGGCGGGCATGGCTCTGGCCGTGCGCAGCCTGCAGCCCTGGCTGCGCGAGGCCACGGCGTCGCCGGACGCGCCCGCCCGCCCGCGCCTGCGGCGCGTGACGGCGCTGCTGGCCTTCGCGGTCCTCGCCGGCGGCGCGGCCTGGCTCTGCGGCCGGCAGCAGGTCACGGCCATGGCGCCGCAGCTCGAGCGCGAGACGCAGGCGCGGCAGTTGCCGCTGCCCGCGCCCTTCGGCGCCGAGGACGTCGCCCTGGACCAGGGCAGCGCCCTGACGCTGGCCGGGCCCTGGCGCGACCTCGACCTGCGCGCGACGGTCGAGCTGGAGCCCGACGCCGCGCTGGGCGTGCGCCTGCGCGCGCCGGCGGCGGACGTGGCACGCGGCCTACTCTTCTCGCTCTCGGCCGACCCGCTGCTGCCGTCGGGCCTGCGCGTCGAGGACCTGATGACCCTCGAGACGCTCGTTCAGGCCGGGGCCCCGGCGCCGGCGGGCCGCGCACTGGCGCTGGAACTGCAGGTGCGCGACCGTGGCGTGCGGGCCGTGCTGGACGGGCGCGAGCTGCTGCAGGCCGAGGACGCGACCTTCGCCTCCGGCGCGCTGGTGCTGCTCGCGGAGCGCGGCCGGTTGCGGCTGCGCGACCTGTCGGTCACGCCCGTGCCGGCCGTCGCCGCCGGCAACCCGGTCCTGCGCGCGTGGCTGTCGGGCCTGCCGCTCGTGGCCGCGGTGCTGCTCTACGGGCTGCTAGCCGCGTGGCTGCTGCAGCACCCGCTGTCGGCCGTGCTGCAGGTCTCCGGCTGCGCGCTGCTGCCGGTGGGCGCCGGACTGTTGCTGCTCGAGCGGGACGAGCCGATCACCGAGGAGCTGCTGCTGGCGTGGGGTGCGGGCCTCGCGGGGCCGCTGGCCGTACACGCGCTGGCGCACGCGCCGGGCGCGCGCCGGGCGGCGACCACGACCGGCCTGCTGCTGCTGGCGGCGCTGGCCGGCGGGGCCGCGCCCGCGCTGGCCATAGACCGTGGCCTGGTGGCGGACGCGGTCCTGATGAACCGCATGACCTACGTGGACTGGAGCGGCTCGCGGCTGGAGGACGAGCGCATCTGGCTGCAGCATCCGCTGCTGCGCCGCTGGAACTACTGGCTGGCGGACCACCGCTTCCACGACCGCGAGTTTCCGGTGGCGCGCAGCGCGGGCGTGCGGCGCGTGCTCGTGCTGGGCGGCTCGTCCACCTGGGGCTACCGCATCCCGCCCGCGTCGGGCATGGAGTGGCCCGCGCAGCTGGAAGGGCTGCTGGGAAGGCGCGGCCCGGTGGAGGTGCTCAACGGCGCCTACGTCGGCGCGACCAGCAACCGCCTCTACCGCCTCCTGCGCGACGCGCTGCTGCCCTTCGCGCCCGACGTGGTGGTGCTGTGCGTCACCTTCAACGACTCCTCGTCGCGCGCCCTGGGCGACGAGGAGGCCTACTACGCGGCGGTCAGCGCCCCCGGCGCGGAGCGCTCGTGGCTGGGCGACCGCGCCGCGCGCGACGCCCTCGAGCGTGAGAAGGCCGTGCTCTCCGCGATCATCGCGGCCGTCCCCGGCGACCCGCGCCCGAGCCTCGAGCAGTGGCGCGCGGCCGGCCTGGACACGTCGCCGCCGGAACGCCTGCACAGCACGCTGCAGGACTTCGCGCGCCTGTGCGCGCAGCACGGCATGCGCCTGGTGCTGGTCAAGGAGCCGCTCGCGGGCGACCTGCGCATCGCGTGGAAGGAGGAGTTCTACGCGGCCATCGACGCCGTGGCGGCGGAGCACGGCCTGGCCGTCGTGGACCCCACGCCGGCGCTGCAGGCGGCGGGCGGCGCGCCGCTGTTCATCGACCGCGTGCACCCCAAGTACGGCGGCTGCACGGTGATCGCCAGCGAGGTGGACCGGGTGCTCGGGCCGCTGCTCTTCGAGCCGTGAGCCGGCGCGGCGCACGGTAGACTCCGGCCCCGTGAAGCGCCCGCTCCGCATCGCCCTGTGGCTGTTCGCTCCGCCCGCGCTGCTGCTGCTGGCGGCCGAGGTCGCGGCCGGCTTCACGCGCGCGGGCAACGCGGCCATCTACGTGGCCGACCCGGACCTGTTCCTGGTGCGCAAGCCGGACCAGCACGGTTACACCATGGGCAACGGCGTCTGGAACGAGTGCCACATCAACCGGCACGGGCTGCGCGGCGAGGACCTGCCCGAGCCGCGCCCGCCCGGCGAGCGCTGGGTGCTGTGCGTGGGGGACTCGTTCACCTTTGGCGGCGGGCTGGACGACCACCAGGCCTGGCCGCAGCAGCTCCAGGCGCTGCTCGGCCCGCCCGGGTCGAGCGGCGCGCGCGTGCTCAACGGCGGCGCGCTGGGCTGGGACACGCGCTGGCAGCGCCGCTACCTCGAGGCCCGCGCCCTGCGCGACCTGGCGCCCGACGTCGTCGTGCTGGGCTGGAACTGGAACGACCTGAACGTCAACCCGAACCAGGAGACCGGCCCGCAGTACGTGCGCCTGTTCCTCGAGGCCGAGGGCACCTGGCTCGCGCCCTTCGGCCGCTCCACGTTGCTGCGCGAGACGCACCTGTTCCGCTGGCTCTACATGCGCGCGCGCATGAGCACGGACATTCCCGGCGACGACGTGCTGCGCCGGCGCTTGGAGGAGTACGGCCGCACCATGAAGGCCGTGGCCGTGGACCCCGAGCTGCGCTGCGCCGACGCGCGCCGCCGGCGATTCGGCGACGCGCCGCCGGACATGGCCTTCTGGGAGAGCACCGACACGCCCGTCTGGCGCATGGCGCGCGCGGAGCTGGCCGCCGTCCGGCAGTCCTGCGACGCGCACGGCGCGGCCTTCGTCGTGGCCATGCTGCCCGAGCCTTCGTGGGAGGGCCCGGGCACCTTTCCCGGCGTCGAGCGCCTCGCGGCGCTGCTCGACGCGCTGGGCGTGCCGTGGGTGGACGTGCAGCCGGAGTTTCTCGGACGCGGCCCGCGCGGCGCGGCCGTCGGCCGGCGCGCGGAGTTGTGGCAGCGCCACGACCCGCTGCACCCGACGGCCGAGGGCCAGCGCCTGCAGGCCGAGGCCGTGGGGCGCCTGCTGCGCGAACACGGGCTGGTGGCGGACGCGCCGCCCTGAGGCTTTGGGCGCGCACCGGGCTGCTACCCTGCCGCGATGCAAGACGTCCTGCTGCGCCGCTTCGAGGCGCCCGACGAGGTGCGCGAGTTCCCGCTGGGCCGTTTCGAGATCGTGCGCCTGCCGGGCGCCGTGATCGGACGCGCCACGTACCAGCCGGGGTGGAAATGGTCCGTGCACGTCGGCCCGGCGCTGGGACAGGCGCGTTGCCCGCTGGAGCACCTCGGGCTGGTGCTCTCCGGGCGCGCCACGGTGGCCTTCGCCGACGGCCGCGTGATCGTGCTCGAGCCCGGCACGGCCTTCCACGTGCCGGCCGAGCCGCACGACAGCTGGGTCGTGGGTGGGGAGATCTACGTCTCGCTGCACCTGCTGGGCGCGGAGCACTACGCGCGCTGAGCGGGCACTGCCTGCGCCGGGCCACGCGGACCCGCTGCGGCGTCTGCCGGCCGCGCAGCACGCTCGTGGTCCAGCAGCCACTGCTTGCGCCACAGGCCGCCGCCGTAGCCCGTCAGGCGCCCGTCGCTGCCGATGACGCGGTGGCAGGGCACGAGGATGGCGACGCGGTTGTCGCCATTGGCACGCGCCACCGCGCGCACCGCCGACGGCCGCCCGATCTGCCGCGCGATGGTCGCGTAGTCGCGGGTCTCGCCGCACGGGATGGCGCGCAGCCGCTCCCAGACCTGGCGCTGGAACTCCGTGCCGGGCAGCACGAGCGGCGTCGTGAACGTGCGGCGCACTCCGGCGAAGTACTGCTCCAGCTCGGCGCGCAGGGTGGTCAGCGGCGCGCACTCGCCGGGCAGCAGGGCGGCGCGCGTCAGACGGTGCAGGGTGCGCAACTGGCGCTCGAGCGCGCGGCGGTCCGTGCATTCCAGCAGGCACACGCCCTCGTCGGTGGCGCCGGCCAGCAGCGGCCCGAGCGGCGAGGGGACGCGCGCGAGGCGCACGGCCGGCGTGGCGCGCGCGCCACCGGGCGCGGCGCCCACCAGCTTGCGCAGCGCGTCGGAGAAGCCCGAGAGCGAGTCGAAGCCCGAGTCCAGCGCGGCGTGCAGCGGCGGCGCGCCCGTGCGCAGGCCGTCCAGCGCCAGCCCGAGGCGCCGCGCGCGTGACCAGGCGTGGAAGCTGGCGCCGTGCTGCGCGAGGAACCAGCGCCGCACGCGGTCGGGGTTGAGGCCGCGGTCGCGCAGGTCCTGCTCGCGCCAGCGACGCGCCGGGTCGCGCGCGACCTCGTCCAGCAGCGACTGCACCCAGTCCGGCACCTCGCCCGCGGGCCGCTCGGGGCGGCAGCGCAGGCACGGCCGGTAGCCGGCCGCCAGCGCCTCGGTCAGCGAGCGGAAGAACTCGACGTTCTCCTCGCGCGGCTTGCGGGCGGCGCACGACGGTCGGCAGACGATGCCGGTGGTGCGCACACCGCTGAGGAACAGGCCGTCGAACGCGGCGTCGGAGGCGAGGAAGGCGGCCAGCATCTCGTGGCGGGGCGGCAGCGCGGTCAGCATGGGTCGGGCTCCCGGGTCGGGTGCGCGCACGGTAGGGCGCGGGCGGCCGGGCGGTCCACCGATTCTCCGTCGCGGAACCCGGGGCGGCGAGCAGGCGGCGGGCCGCGGTATCCTGTGCGCCCCTCGTGTCCGGAGCGACCCGATGCCCTTGCGCGACCTGCTGCTGCCCGAGTGGGAGGCGGAGATGGCCGCCACGCGCGGCGTGCTGCAGCGCCTGCCCGAGGCGCGCTACGACTGGAGGCCGCACGCCAGGTCCTGGCCGGCCGGCCAGCTCGCGGGCCACGTCGCCAACATCGCCGAGTGGGGCGTCATGACGCTGACGCGCGATGCCTTCGACCTGCAGCCGCCGGACGCGCCGCCCGTGGCGCTGGAGCCCCCGTGCACGCAGGCGGAGCTGCTCTCGCGCCTCGACACGGCCCGCGAAGCCGCGCGCGCCGCGCTGGCGGACACGAGCGACGAGCGCCTGCACCAGCCCTGGTCGCTGCTCATCGCCGGCAAGCCCTTCCGCACCTGGCGGCGCTACAGCGCGCTGCGGCAGTTCGTGCTGAACCACCTGGTGCACCACCGCGGCCAGCTCTCGCTGTACCTGCGCCTGATGGACGTGCCGGTGCCCTCGGTCTACGGCCCCACGGCCGACGAGCCGCACGTCTGACGTGCGCGGCGGCCGGCGCCGGCCGCGCGGGCGCGTGGTAGCCTCGCCGCCCTTCCGCCGGAGGCCGCCCGCGTGTCGCACGCCGCCCGCAAGCCCACCGCCGCCGCGCGCCGCCTGCAGGACGCGCTGCGCGCGCACGCCTTCACCTTTCCCGAGACGCACGAGGACCACCCGTGGGGCGAGATCGCGCTGAAGGTGCGCGGCAAGGTGTTCGTGTTCCTCGGCGCCGACGGCGACAGCGTGGGTTTCTCGGTCAAGCTGCCGCAGTCGGCGGACGCGGCGTTGTCGCTGCCCTTCACCGAGCCCACGGCCTACGGCCTGGGCAAGAGCGGCTGGGTGTCGGTGCACGTGGGCCCGCGCACGAAAGTGCCGCGCGAGCTGCTCGAAGCGTGGATCGACGAGAGCTGGGCGGCCGTCGCGCCGAAGACGCTGGTCAAGGCGCGCGCAGCCGGCGTGCCGGCATCGGCGACCAGCGTCCGCCGTCGCGGCGGCAGGGCGCGCGCATGATCGCGCCGCGCCTGCTGCCTGCCTTGGCGGCCGGCGCGCTGCTGCTGGCGCGCGTCGCCGCCCAGGAGGCGCCCGCCGCGCCCGCCCCGCTGGCCATCGTCGGCGCCACCGTGCTGCCCATGGACCGCGAGGGCGAGCTGCGCGACGCCACCGTGCTCGTCGCGGGTGGCCGCATCATGGCGGTCGGCCCGGCCGCCGAGGTGGCCGTGCCGGAGGGCGCGCAGGTCGTGGACGGCCACGGCCGCTTCCTCATGCCCGGCCTGGTGGACATGCACGTGCACACCTGGTTCCCCACGGACCTGCCGCTGTTCGTGGCCAACGGCGTCACCACGGTGCGCAACATGTTCGGCGCGCCGCTGCACGTGGGCTGGCGCGACGAGATCGCGGCCGGCCGGCTGTTCGGTCCCACGCTGGTCACGGCCGGGCCGATCGTCGACGGCGACCCGCCGGTGTGGCCGGGCAGCCGCGTGGTCACCACGCCCGACGACGCGCGCGCCGCCGTGCGCGAGCACGTCGAAGGCGGCTACGACTTCGTGAAGGTCTACGTCGGCGTGCCCGCCGACGCCTACGCGGCGCTGGTCGAGGCGGCGCGCGAGGCCGGGCTGACGCTGCACGGCCACGTGCCGCGCGCGGTGGGGCTGCGCGCCGTGCTGGCCACGGGGCAGCGCACGCTCGAGCACCTCGACGGCTTCGAGACCTGTCTGGCCGGGCCCGATCCGCAGGGCGCGGACGGCGGCTCCGGCTTCGGCAGCCTGCTGCGCGCGTGGGGCCGTGCCGACCTCGCGCTCCTGCCAGCGCTGGCCGGCGAGGCCCAGGCCGCCGGCTCCTTCCAGTGCCCGACGCTCGTCGTGCTGCAAAAGGTCCTGGGTCCCGACGATCTCGAGCGCGAACTGGCGCGTCCCGAGCTGCGCTGCGTCCCGCCGATGATGCTGGGCATGTGGAAGCAGCGGGCCGCGCAGGGCGCCCAAGCCGCCGGGCTGGCGCGCGCGGGCGACGCGGCGCGCCTGGCGACGGTGCGCGCACTGGCCCACGCCGGCGCGCCGCTGCTGCTGGGCACCGACATGGGCAACCCCTGGGTGGTGGCCGGTTTCTCGGTGCACGAGGAGCTGGCCAACCTGGTCGAGGCGGGCCTGTCGCCCGCGGCGGCGCTGCGTGCGGCCACGCGCACGCCGGCCGAGTGCCTGGGCGCGACGGGCGAGTTCGGCGCGGTGGCGCCGGGCCTGCGCGCCGACCTGCTGCTGCTGGAGGCCGACCCGCGCGAGGACGTCGGCCACGCGCGCCGCCGCGCGGGCGTGGTGCTGCGCGGCGCGTGGCATCCGGAGGCCGAGCTGCAGCAGCGGCTGGAAGACGTGGCCGCGCAGCTTGCCGGAACGGCGCCGGCCAGGTAGGGCCCGCGCGCCCGGACCCGTCAGCGCGGAGTCGCGGCCAGCAGTTGCAGCGCGCGCGTCAGCAGTCCGGTGAAGCGCGCCTCGTCGAGCGCGGCGGCCGTGTCGTTCCACGTGCCGGCCACGGCGTACCAGCCGTCGTCACGCGCCTGCAGCAGCCACGCCAGGCACAGCACGCCCGGCTCGCTGCCGCCCTTGAAGCCGGCCCACGCGAAGGCCTCGCGCGCGACGGGCAGGCCGGGGTTCACCGACAGCACGCCCAGCAGCGGCGCGGGGTCGCGCGCGGGCGGCGCGCCGGCCGCCGGGCGCGCCAAGCGGCGCAGTGCGTCCAGCGTGCGCACCAGGTCGGCGGCCGACGCGAACCACTCGATCGTGTCCACGTGAGCGGGCTTCGCGAAGGCGGCCGGGTCCGTGCCGTCACCCTGCAGCGGCAGGCCGGGCAGCTCCTCGGCCAGGTAACGGCGGCGCGCCTCCTCGCTGCGCAGCGCCAGCCACACGGAGGCGGCCTCGTCGCCGGCCGAGAGCTTGAGGCGGAACAGCTCAGCCGTGGACAGCAGCGGGCGATTGCGCGGCGCTGCGCCCGCGACCGGCTCTCCGGCGTCGCGCACGCCCAGCCCGGCCAGGCGCGACTCGATGCGCTCGCGGCCCAGCAGGTGCAGCAGGTGGTCGGTGGCGGTGTTGTCGCTCTCGCTGATCATGGCCGTGGCCAGCGTGTGCAGCGTGAGCGGCGCGCCGTCGGGCCACTCCTGCAGGCGGCCCGAGGGCAGCGAGTCCAACTCGGGGCGCAGCACGGTCACCTCGTCCCAGCGGCGCGTGCCCTCGCGCACGTCCTGCGCGAGCGTGGCCAGGATCCACAGCTTGAAGGCCGAGCCCAGCGCCAGCGGGACGCCGGCGCCGTGCGCCGCCAGCGGCTCCGGCTCGCGGTCGTCGCCGAGGCGTGCGATCTGGAACGAAACCTGCCCGGGCAGCGCGGCCAGCGCCGACACGACCTCGTCCAGCGACGCCAGACGCGGAGCCGGCTGCCCGAACCACAGCCCGACCACCCGGTGCGGCGGCGTGGCCGCGAGGGTCAGCGTGATGGTCATGCTGAAGTTCCTGTCCGTGCCGACCTCGAAGCGGCCCGCGTGCCGCGACTCGGACGAGACCAGCGTCACGTCGGTGGCCGCGCCGCAAGCCGCGTGCAGGCTGGCCCCCAGGCTGCGCAACTGCGCGGGCGGCACCGCCTGCAGGAAGGCCGGGTCGAAGAGCGCGACCTCGACCACCGGCTCGGCCGCCAGCAGCGCAGCCATCTGCCGCGCGCGCTGCTGCAGCGGCGGCTCGGACTGGGACAGGGCTGGCGCGACCAGCAGCAGCAGGAGCAGCATGGTTCTGGACATGGGCCTGATTCTCGGGCCGGGAGCAGGCGGCGTGAAGGGTGTCGGCGTGGCGCGCGCGCGTCGCCCGCGGTGTGGCCTGTTCCTCAGCCGCGCAGCGCCGCCAGGCACGCGCGCGTCGCCGCGGCCGGATCGGACGCATCCAGGATGGCCGCGCCGATGGCTGCCCGCCGCACGCCGACGGCCGTGACGAGCGCCAGCGTGTCCGGCCCGAGGCCGCCGATGGGGAAGACCGGCAGCGTCGGGAAGGCGGCCTGCGCCCGCGCCAGCTCGGCCGGCTCGGCCGGCACGGCGCCAGGCCTGGTGACGCTCGGCGCCAGGGCGCCGAAGCCCACGTGGTCGCAGCCGGCGGCGGCAGCGCGCGCCACCTCGTCGCGGGTGCGTGTCGACGCGCCCAGCAGCAGCCCGGGACCGAGCGCTGCGCGGGCGGCGCGCAGGCCGGCGGCCACGCGTTCGGATGCCGGTGCGTCCCTTGGCGCCAGGGCGGCGGCGTCCGCCCGGCCGAGGTGCAGGCCGTCGGCCAGCGCGGCGCCGCCGACCTCGCACACGGCGGCGAGGTCGTCGTTCACCAGCAGCAGGGTGCCGGCGGGCAGCATGTCCCGCAGGCGGGACAGGAGCCTGCGCCGCGTGACGCTGTCGGCGTCCTTCACCCGCAGCTGGACGGCGGCCGCGCCGGCCTCCGCGACCAGCACGCCGGCGGCCGCACGCGCGGCCAGGAAGCAGCGCTCGCGGTCGTCCGGAGCGGGGCTGAGGATCAGGTAGACCGGGCACGCTGCGAGGCGCGCGAGGAGCGGCGGGGCGGACGCTTGCGGGTGGGCCACGGAGGGCACCCATCCTGCCCGCCCGGCCGGCCGGAGCGGCGTGCGTGTCGGCGGGCCGGGCGCCGGGCCGGGCCTGTCAAATCGGCAACGTGCAGGGCCGGCGCCGCGCGGCCAGGCACGGCCACAGTGGCAGACGAGCGCTGCGCGAAGCAGACCGAGGACCCGCTTGCGCGCCCGCACAGGCCCCGATGACCGCGCGAAGCCACGACGCAAGACATGTCAGGACAATGCTTTGGATCATATATGCGCAGTGGCATAGCTGGCCGTCGATGCCCCTTGGCACTGGGTTTGCTCCTTTTCGGGCACCCGGCGTTCTGCCCGGCCGGCGAGGTCCGGCCTGCGGTGCGCGGGAACCGCCGCCCACGGGTCCGCGGCGCGACGCACGCAGCTCCCCCAGGAACCATGGTCCCCATCACGCATCGCTTCACCCTGCTGGTCGGAGACGACGACGCGCTCGTCCGCGAGTGCGTGGCGGAGATCGTGCGCGCGCTGGGCCTGGGCGTGGTGCTGGCACGCAGTGGCGGGGAGTCGCTGCACATCCTGCTGCGCGAGCGCATCGACCTGTCCATCCTGGACGTGAACCTAGGCGACATGACCGGCATCGAGGTCTTCGAGCGTTACGTGCGCGGACCCTTCATCGCCACCGCTGCCGGGGCCGCCCTGCCGCCCGCGCCGCGCCGGCTGCCGGCCATCTTCATGTCCAGCGAGCCCACGCCCGAGGTGCGCCATTTCTGCGAGACCACGGGCAGCTGGTTCCTCGACAAGCCCTTCGAGCCCGAGGCGATGCGCACGGCCATCCGCGCCCTGCTGCCCGGGCGCGCCTGAACCCCCGCGGGCGCCGCCCGACCGGCGCCGCCCGCAACCACGAACCCCAATCCTTCAACCAGGAGCACAGAGACATGACGACGAAGACCGAGACCAGGGGCGGCAAGGCCGCCAAGTCCGGCGCGCTGACCCCGCTGGGCGACCACGTGATCGTCGAGCGCGTGAAGGCCGAGGGCAAGTCCAAGGGCGGCATCGTGCTGCCGGACAGCGCCAAGGAGAAGCCGCGCGAGGGCCTCGTCGTCGCCGTGGGCGAGGGCAAGCTGACCGACGACGGCCAGCGCGTCCCGGTCGCGGTCAAGCCGAAGGACCGCGTGATCTTCAGCTCCTACGCGGGCACCGAGGTCAAGTACGAGGGCAAGGAATTCCTGATCGTCCGCGAGGACGAGATCCTCGCCGTGGTCAACGGCTGAGCCTCGCGCTCGCCGCCAGAGAAAGGCAAGACACGCAATGGCTGCCAAGAAGATCGCCTACGACATCGAGGCGCGGGAGCTCATCCGCGCCGGCGTCAACAAGCTCGCGCGCGCGGTGAAGATCACGCTGGGACCCCGAGGCCGCAACGTGGTCATCCAGCGCTCCTTCGGTTCGCCCACCGTCACCAAGGACGGCGTCACGGTGGCCAAGGAGGTCGAGCTCTCCGATCCCTACGAGAACATGGGCGCGCAGATGGTCAAGGAGGTCGCCAGCAAGACCTCCGACGTGGCCGGCGACGGCACCACGACGGCCACCGTGCTGGCCGAGGCCATCTTCGAGCAGGGGCTCAAGGTGGTGACGGCCGGCGCCAACCCGCTGCAGCTCAAGCGCGGCGTCGAGAAGGCCGTCGAGGCCATCTGCGCCGAGGTCAAGCGGCAGTCCGTGCCGGTGAAGGGCCGCCAGGAGATCCGCCAGGTGGCCTCCATCGCCGCCAACAGCGACGCCGAGATCGGCGAGCGCATCGCGGACGCCATGGAGCGCGTCGGCAAGGACGGCGTGATCACGGTCGAGGAGGGCAAGAGCCTCGTGACCGAGATCAAGTGGGTCGAGGGCATGCAGTTCGACAAGGGCTACATCTCCCCGCACTTCATCACCAACGTCGAGAAGATGGAGGCCGTGCTCGAGGACTGCTACGTGCTGGTGCTGGAGAAGAAGCTCTCCTCCATCAAGGACGTGCTGTCGCTGCTGGAGCAGGTGGCCAAGAGCGGCAAGCCGCTGCTGGTCATCGCCGAGGACGTCGAGGGCGAGGCGCTGGCCACGCTGGTGGTCAACAAGCTGCGCGGCGTGTTCAACGCCGTGGCGGTCAAGGCGCCCGGCTTCGGCGACCGCCGCAAGGCCATGCTGCAGGACATCGCGGTCCTCACGGGCGGCACGGCGATCATGGAGGACCTCGGGATCAACCTCGAGAACGCGGACCTCAAGATCCTGGGCCAGGCCAAGCGCGTGGTGTCGGACAAGGACAACACCACCATCATCGAGGGCGCCGGCAAGAAGGCCGACATCCAGGGCCGCGTGGCGCAGATCCGCGCGGAGCTGGACAAGGCCACCAGCGACTACGACAAGGAGAAGCTCCAGGAGCGCCTGGCCAAGCTGGCCGGCGGCGTGGCGCAGATCCAGGTCGGCGCCGCCACCGAGGTCGAGATGAAGGAGAAGAAGGCCCGCGTCGAGGACGCGCTGCACGCCACGCGCGCGGCTGTCGAGGAGGGCATCCTGCCCGGCGGCGGCGTCGCGCTGATCAAGGCGGCCCGCGTGCTGGACAAGCTGGATGTCATCGGTGACGAGAAGCTGGGCGTCGACATCGTGCGCCAGGCCATCAAGGTCCCGTGCCGCCAGATCGCGGCCAACGCGGGCTACGACGCCTCCATCGTGGTCAACCGCGTGATGGAGTCGAAGGACTTCAACTTCGGCTTCGACGCGGCCACGGGCGAGTACGTGGACATGCTCAAGGCCGGCATCATCGACCCGGCCAAGGTGGCGCGCACGGCGCTGCAGAACGCGGCCTCGATCGCGGCGCTGCTGCTCACCACCGACGCCTTGGTGGCCGAGATCCCCGAGAAGAAGAAGGGCTCGGCCATGCCCGCCGGCGGCGGCATGGAGGACATGTACTGACCGGACGTCCGTCCGGCAGGTCCGGCGGGGCCGGGGTCGCGGGACAGCCCACGGCTCCGGTCCCGCGGCGTTTTCCGGGGCCGCCGGGCCGCCTGCGGCCGGTCCCGGCCGTCCGCCATGGATGGCGCGGCCGCCTTGACCGAAGTCATGACGGGACTCTGTCGGCGCACCGCGCGCGCTTCCGCACCGAGGTCCGTTTTGCGTAGATTCTCGGCGTGACCGTCCCCGGGTCCCGGGGACGCGCGCCGGCGGGACCCGTGCCCGACGCGCGCGCTCGACCTTCTCACCGCCAACCGGGCCGCGCGGCCCACCCGAAACCAAGAGGAACCATTCGAATGCTCCGCCAGATCTCCCTGGTCGTCCTGATCGCCTGCGTGGCCTGCTCCGACGCGGTCGCCGGCTGCGGCTGCAGCGACGAGGCCCAGCCCGCCTTCGCCCCGGCGGCCGCCGCCCAGCCCGTCGCGGGTGATCCCGCCCAGCCGGTCGCCGCGGCCGCCGGCGCGATCAGCGGCAAGATCACCTTCGAGGGCACCCCGCCCGCGCGCGAGAAGGTCGACCTCTCGCCGGACCCGGTGTGCCACAAGGCCCACGGCGAGGAGGGCATGCAGAACCCGGTCGCGGTCGAGGTCGGCGCCGGCGGCGGCCTGAAGAACGTCTTCGTCTGGATCGCCAACGTGCCCGACGCAGGGCACAAGGACGGCAAGGACGCCCCCGCGGTGGTCCTCGACCAGGTGGGCTGCAACTACGAGCCGCACATCTTCGGCGTGCTCAAGAGGCAGAAGGTCAGCATCAAGAACAGCGACCCGACGCTGCACAACATCCACGGCCAGCCGCGCACCAACAAGGAATTCAACTACGCCATGCCCAACCAGGGCGACGAGCGCGAGGTCGAGTTCAAGAAGGTCGAGGAGGCCGTCAAGATCAAGTGCGACGTTCACCCGTGGATGGCGGCCTGGTGCTTCGTGATGGAGCACACCTACTTCGCCGTGACCGGCGCGGACGGCGCCTTCAGCTTCGATGGCGCGGGCCTGCCCGACGGTGAGTACGAGGTGAAGGCCTGGCACGAGGTCCTCGGCGAGGCCAGCGGCAAGGTGACCGTCAAGGACGGCGCCGCGACGTTCAGCCACGCCTTCAAGCGCTGAGCCTCCCGGCTTGCAGTGACACGCGCCGCGACCAGCCACGGCGCGGCTTCCGGCGCGGCGCGGCGGCGCTTCGCCGCCGGCGTGGCGGCCTTCGCGCTGCTGGTCATCTTCGCGGGCGCCCAGGTCAAGAGCCACCAGGCCGGTCTGGCCGTGCCCGACTGGCCGCTGTCGTACGGCCAGTGGATGCCCCCGATGGTGGGCAACATCTTCCACGAGCACGGCCACCGCATCGTCGCCGCCACGGTCGGGCTGCTGACCGTGGCCCTCGCGGCGTGGACGGCCGTCGCCGAGGTGCGCCGGGGCGTGCGCGCGCTGGCCTGGTGGGCGGTGGCGGTGGTCATCGCGCAGGGCCTGCTGGGCGGCCTGACGGTGCGCCAACTCCTGCCGCCGCAGCTTTCGATCACGCACGCGGTTCTGGCGCAGACCTTCTTCGTGCTGGTCTGCACGCTGGCCTTCGCCTGCTCGCGCGAGGGAGCGGCGCCGGCGGCGAAAGCTCCCGCACCTGCCGCGGGCGCGGCGGCGCGCGCGGCAGGCCTAGCCGCGGGCGCGCTCTGGGTGCAGCTGGTCCTGGGGGCGGTGATGCGCCACAACGAGGCCGGCCTGGCGGTGCCGTACTTCCCGCTGGACGCCGCCGGGCGCGCCTGGCCGGTGGAGGTTGACCTGCGCGTCGTGCTGCACCTGTTGCACCGCGGCTTCGCATTCTGCGTGCTGCCGCTGGTGCTGCTGGCGGCGTGGCGCGCCGCGCGCGCGCTGCCGCGGCTCCGCGCGCACGCCGCGCTGACGGGCGCGCTGGTGCTGGCGCAGGTGCTGCTGGGGGCGTCCGTGATCTGGACCGCCGGGCGCTCGTCGGCCGACAACCTCACGCCGGTGGTCGCGCCGGCCTGGGCGTCCACGCACGTCGCCCTGGGGGCCGCGCTGCTGGCGCTGACCTGGCTGCTCTTCCTGCGGGTGCGGCACGTGGCGCGGCCCGCGCGCGGAGCGGCCGGCGCGCGGGCCGAGCGCACGGCCATCGTGGCGGCCATCGCGCTGGCGGGCGCGCTGGTGGCGCTGATCGCCGGCGGCCCCGGGGCTGGCGCATGAGCGGCCGCCGCGACGTCGCCGGGCTGCTGGACATGGTGCGGCCGCGCATCACGCTGCTGGTGGGCGTGCAGGCCGCGGCGGGCTTCCTGCTCGAGCGCCCCGCCTCCCTCGCGCCGCTGCCTTGGCTGGTGGGCGGGACGCTGCTGGTGTCGGCGGCGGGCTGCGCGCTGAACCACTGGCTGGAGCGCGACGCCGACGCGCGCATGGAGCGCACGGCGCGGCGCCCGCTGGCCACCGGGTCCCTGAGCGCGCGGCAGGTGACCGGCTTCGGCCTGGCCGCGCTGGGCGCCGGGCTCGCGCTGCTGCTGGCGCGCTGTCCGCCGCTCACGGCGGCGCTGGAGGCGCTGGCGGCCGTGCTCTACCTGGGCGTCTACACGCCGCTCAAGCGGCGCACCTCCACCAACACCTGGGTCGGGGCCATCCCCGGCGCGCTGCCGGTGCTGGCCGGCGCGGCCGCGGCGGGCCAGGGCCTGTCGGGGCTGTCGCTGTGCGTCTTCGCGCTCGTCTTCCTGTGGCAGTTGCCGCACTTCTTCGCCATCGCGTCCATGTACCGCGAGCAGTACGTGCGCGGCGGGCTGCGCGTGCTGTCGGGCGACGACCCGGGCGACGCGCTGCTGCGCTGGCAGATGCCCATCATGGTCATGTCGGTGCTGCTGGTCTCGATGTTGCCCGTGCTGGCCGGCCCGGCGCGGGCGCTGTACGCCGCCACGGCGCTGCTGGCCGGGGCGGCGTTCCTGTGGTCGGCCTTCGGCTTCCGTGCCCGGCCCGAGCGGGCGCAGGCGCGGCGCGTGGTGCTGGCGTCGGTGGCCTACCTGCCGCTGGTGCTGGGCGCGCTGGTCGTGGACGTCGCCTGCGTCGGCCGTACGCTGCCGGTCGCGGAGCCTGCCGCGCAGGCGCCGGAGGCCGCGGCCGCCCCGGCCGCCGACGGCAGCGGCCTGCCTGTGCTGTCCGTCCTGCCCGAGTTCGAGCTGGTCGATCAGGACGGCCTGCCGCTGACGCGCGCGCGTCTGGCCGACGGCGGCGACCCGTGGGTCGTGGACTTCATCTTCACCAGCTGCGCCGGCATCTGCGTGCCCATGACGCGCGGCCTGGTCCAACTGCAGCAGTCCGACCTGCCGGCGCGCTACCTCTCGGTGAGCGTGGACCCGCAGACCGACAGCCCGCCGGTGCTGGCGGCCTTCCGCGGCAAGTGGCAGGGCGACGCGGCGCGCTGGATCCTGGCCACCGGCTCGCACGCGCAGATCCGGCACCTGGGCGACGAGGGCTTCCGCCTGCCGGTGGCCACGGGCACGACGCTGACGCCCGAGGGCTACCCGGACCTGTTCCACAGCGGACGCTATGCGCTGCTGGACGGCCACGGGCGGGTGCGCGGCACCTACGAGCACGGCGACTCGGTCGAGGTCGAGCGCCTGCGGCGGGACGTGCTGGCGCTGCGGCCGCTGATGGCGCGGCCGGACCTGCACGCCCTGCTCAACGGCAGCGCGGCCGTGCTGCTCGCGGCGGGCTGGCTGGCCATCCGCGGCCGGGGGCCGTGGGCCGGGGCTCCCGCGCCGCGTGCGCACAGGAACCTCATGCTGGCGGCGCTGGCCGTGTCGGCGGTCTTCCTGGTCAGCTACGTCGACTGGCACCTGCGCGTCGGCTCGGTGCCCTTCTGGGGCGACGGCTGGCTGCGCGCGCTGTACTTCGCCGTGCTGGTGCCGCACGTCGTGCTGGCGGCGGTGCAGGTGCCGCTCATCGCGCTGACGGTGACGCACGCGGCGCGCGGGCAGCTGGAGCGGCACCGGCGCCTGGCGCGCCGGACGCTCCCTGTCTGGCTGTTCGTCTCGGTCTCGGGCGTCGTCGTGTGGTGGCTCAACTTCGGGCTGCGGCCGGCGTGAGCGCGCGCGCCCCGCGTCCCGCGGAATTCATGCAGCGCGGCCTTGTGCCCGCGTCGGCCGCGCGCGTACCATCCGCATACTTGTTGTTTCATGCGCATATGCATCGGGCCGGCCTGCCGGCTCCGGGGTGATCGATGAAGACCATCGTCCTCGCCTTCTCGGGCGGACTCGACACGTCCTTCTGCGTCGTCTGGCTGCGCGAGCGCCACGACGCCCGGGTGGTCACGGTCACCGTGGACACGGGCGGCTTCACGCCCGCGGCCCTGTCCGAGGTGCAGGCCCGCGCGCTGGCCCTGGGCGCCCACGCGCACCGCAGCGTCGACGCGCGCGCCGACGTCTGGCAGCGCTTCGTGGCCTACCTGGTCAAGGGCAACGTGCTGCGCGGCGGCGTCTACCCCGTGTCGGTGGGCTGCGAGCGCACGGCGCAGGCCGAGGCCGTGGTGCGCGTGGCGCAGGAGCTGGGCGCCGACGCCGTGGCCCACGGCAGCACCGGCGCCGGCAACGACCAGGTGCGCTTCGACGTAGCCATCGGCGCGCTGGCCCCGGGCCTGCCCATCCTGGCCCCGATCCGCGAGCTGAACTGGAGCCGCCAGCAGGAGAGCGACTGGCTGGCGCAGCGCGGCATCCCCGTGCCCGAGAAGGCCGTCGCCTACAGCCTCAACGAGGGCCTCTTCGGCACCACCATCGGCGGGCGCGAGACGCACGACCCGTGGCAGGTGCCGCCGGACTCGGCCTGGACCATGACCGTGTCGCCGGCGCAGGCCGCGCCGGAGGCCGAGGAGCTGGTGCTGGGCTTCGAGCGCGGCCTGCCGGTGTCGCTGGACGGGCGGCGGCTGGACGGCGTCGCGCTGGTGGCGGCGCTCAACGGGCGCTGCCGCCCGCACGGCGTCGGTCGCGGCCTGCACGTGGGCGACACCATCCTCGGGCACAAGGGCCGCATCGCCTTCGAGGCTCCCGCGCCGCTGGTGCTGATCAAGGCCCACCGCGAGCTGCAGAAGCTGGTCAGCACCAAGTGGCAGCAGTACTGGTGCGACCAGGCCGGCACCTTCTACGGCATGCTGCTGCACGAGGGCCTGTACCGCGACCCGGCGCTGCGCGACCTGGAGGCGCTGCTGGACTCGGCCAACACGCGCGTCAGCGGCGAGGTGCGCGTGCGTCTGTATCGCGGCAACCACGACGTCGTCGGCACGCGCTCGCCCTTCTCGCTGCTGGATCCAGCCGTCGCCGTCTACGGCGAGGGCGCCAGCGCCTGGACCGGCGAGCAGGCGGCCGGCTTCGCACGCATCCACGGGCTGCCCTCCCTGCTGGCCGCGCGGCGCGACGCGCTGGCGGCCCAGCGGGCTGCGCCAGCCGGCGACGGGGACGGGCCTGCCCCCGCGCCGCCCGACGCCGGCAGGCCGGTCACGGAAGGAGCGGGGACATGAAGATCCGCCCGCACAAGTACGGCAGCGTCACGCACCGCCTGAAACTCGGTCCCGAGCTGGAGGTCTCGCGCATCATCGACGCGCGCAGCGGCCAGGTCCTGGTGGTCCGCGCGCTGGAGGAGAAGCGCGTCTACGACCAGCTCGAGCTGACCACCGGCCGGCTGGCCCACGTGGGCAAGGGCGACATCCTGGTCGGCGCGCTGGGGCGCCGCGACGCGCTGCGCGGCTTCGTCGGCCGCGTGCCGGCCGCCGTCAAGGCCGGCGACACGCTGCACCTGCTCAACCTGGGCGGGCTGGTCGGCGAGGTCGTGTCCGAGAACAAGGACGTCGGCCACGCGCTGCGCGTCGAGGTGCTGGGCATGGCCCTGCGCCCCGACGGCAAGGGCCTCAACATCGCCGACGCCGCGCTGGGCGAGCCGCCCGCCGGCGCGCGCGTGCCGCCGGTCATCCTGGTCAGCGGCACCTGCATGAGCGCCGGCAAGACGCTGGCGGCCTGCGAGATCGTGGCCAAGCTGACGGCGCGCGGCTACGTCGTCGGCGGCGCCAAGCTCACCGGCGTCGCCGCCCAGCGCGACACGCTCAACATGGCCGACCACGGCGCGGTGCACACCTTGAGCTTCGTGGACCTCGGGCTGCCCAGCACGGCCGGCATGTCCGACGTGGGCCCCTACGCGCGGCGCCTGCTGCGCTGGCTGGAGACCGAGGCCGGCCAGGAGCTGGACGTGGTGGTGGCCGAGGCCGGCGACGGCATCATCGGCAGCTACGGCGTCGAGTCGATCCTGACCGACACGGAGTTCATGGCCCACGTGCAGGCGCACGTGCTGTGCGCCAACGACCTGGTGGCGGCCTGGGGCGGCCTGGCCTGGCTGCGCGAGCGCGGCATCGAGATCGACGGCATCGCCGGCCCGGCCACCGACAACGACGTGGGCGTGAGCTACGTGCGCAACGTGCTCGGGCTGCCCGCAGCCAACGCGCGCACCGAGCCCGAGGCGCTGGCGGACATCGTCGAGAAGGCCGCCTTCGAGGGCGTGCTGGCATGAGCAAGGGCGGTTTCTACGGGACGGGCGCCCGGGCCGAGGCCGAGCGCGCGCCGGTGCGTCCGCGCACGGTGCGCGCCGCCATCGTCGGTGGCACCGGCTACGGCGGCATGGAGCTGCTGCGGCTGCTGCTGGAACACCCGCAGGTCAAGGTCACGGCCATCACCAGCCGCAGCGAGACCGGTGCGGTGGGCGAGGTGCACCCGCACCTGCGCGGCTTCACCGACCTGCAGTTCACTGCGGGCCGCGCGGTCGACCTGGCGCGCGAGAACGACGTGCTGTTCTTCGCGACGCCGCACGGCGTCTCGGCGCGCGAGTCGCCGGCGGTGCTGGACGCCGCGCCGGCGGTGCGCGTGGTCGACCTCTCGGGCGACTTCCGCCTGGACAGCGCGCAGGCCTACCAGGAGCACTACGGCAAGCCGCATCCGCACCCCGAGCGCCTCGGCGACGCGGTCTACGGCGCGCCCGAGTGCGGGCGGCGCGCCGACGTGCAGGCGGCGCGCCTGGTGGCCAATCCCGGCTGCCACGCCTACGCGACGCTGCTGGCCGTCTGGCCGCTGGCGCACGCGGGGCTGGTGGAGGGCCGCGTGGCGGTGGCCTCGGTGACGGGCAGCTCCGGCAGCGGCGCCACGCCCTCGGCCGGCACGCACCACCCCGAGCGCTTCGCCAACTTCCGCGCCTACAAGCCGCTGCAGCACCAGCACGTGCCCGAGATCGAGCGCGCGCTGCGCGGCGAGGCGCGCATCGACTTCGTGCCGCACAGCGCACCCCTGGCGCGCGGCCTCCACGTGACGGCCTTCGTGCCCGTGGCCGAGGGCCGCGAGTCGGAGGCCGTGCAGGCCGTGCGCTCGGCCTACGCGGGCGAGCCCTTCGTGCGCCTCGTGCCGGGCACGCCCGACGTGCGCGCGGTCAGCGGCAGCAACTTCGCCGACATCGGCCTGACGGCGGGCGAGGGGCTGGTGGTGGTGACGCTGGCGCTCGACAACCTGGTGAAGGGCATGGCCGGCACGGCCGTGCAGAACATGAACCTGGCCCTCGGCCTGCCCGAGACCGCCGGCCTGCGCCGGCCGGGCCTCGGCCTGTGACCTCGGAGGCACGCAGCATGAAGCCCGCGACCGCGGCGCCGGCGACGGCGCGCACCACGGCCGAGATCATCGCCGCCGAGGAGGCCTGGCAGATCCCCACCTACGCCAAGCTGCCCATCGCGCTGGTGCGCGGGCAGGGCAGCTACGTGTGGGACGCGGACGGCCGGCGCTACCTCGACCTGTACGGCGGGCACTGCGTGGCCATCGCCGGCCACTGCCACCCGAAGCTGGTCGCGGCCGTCCGCGAGCAGGCCGGGCGGCTGCTGTTCTACAGCAACGTGGTCTACAGCGACGTGCGCGCGCTGGCGGCCGAGCGCGTGGCCAACCTGGGTCCCGCGGGCCTGCGGCGCGTGTTCTTCTGCAACAGCGGCACCGAGGCCAACGAGACCGCGCTCAAGCTGGCGCGCAAGCACACCGCGCGGCGGCGGGTGGTCTCCATGACCGACGGCTTCCACGGGCGCACGCTGGGCTCGCTGGGCGCCACGGGCCTGGTCAAGTACCGCGACCCGAGCTACCCGATCCCGACCGAGCACACCTACGTGGGCTACGGCGACGAGGCCGCGTTGCGCGCCGCGCTGACGCGCGACGTGGCGGCGGTGATCCTCGAGCCCATCCCGTCCATGGGCGGCATCCGCGTGGCGCACGCTGCGTGGTTCCGCACGCTGCGCGCGGCCTGCGACGAGCACGGCGCGCTGCTGGTGTTCGACGAGGTCCAGACCGGCTTCGGCCGCACCGGGCGCATGTTCTTCGGCGAGCACGTGGGCGTGACGCCCGACCTGATCACCGGCGCCAAGGGCGTGGCCGGCGGCGTGCCGGCGGGCGTGGTCTTCGTGCGCGAGTCGATCGCTTCGCGCGTCAGCCACGGCGAGCAGGGCACCACCTTTGGAGGCGGCCCGCTGGCCTGCGCGGCCATGGCGGCCGTGGCGCAGATCCTGCGCGACGAGGACCTGCCCGGCAACGCCGAGCGCGTCGGCGGGCACCTGCGCGAGCGCTTGTCGGGCATCTGCGGCGTGACGTCGGTGACCGGCCTGGGGCTGATGCTGGGCCTGAACCTCGCGCGCCCGGCCGGGCCGGTGATCGCCTCGCTGCGCGAGGCCGGTTTCCTCACCGGCGGCTGCGAGGGCGACCCCAACCAGGTCCGCCTGCTGCCGCCGCTGACGCTCAATCTGGACGAGGCCGACACCTTCGTGTCCGCGCTCGGGGCCATCCTGCCGTGACGGCCTCCGCGCCCCCGGCACCCGCCGCCGCGCGCGGGGCCGCGCCGTGGCACCTGCTCGACCTGCGCACGCTGCCGCAGCCGGAGTGGCAGGCGCTGCTGGCCGCGGCCGAGACGCTGTCCGGCGCGGCCGGCCGCCGCCCGCTGCTGGCGGGCCGGCGCCTGGGCATGCTGTTCTTCAACCCGTCGCTGCGCACGCGCACGGCCTTCGAGGTGGCCTGCTTCGATCTCGGCGCGCACGCCGTGTCGCTGCAGGCGGGCGGCGACACGTGGGGCTTCGAGCACCGCGACGGCGTGGTCATGGACGGCGACAAGGCCGAGCACGTCAAGGAGGCCGTGGGCGTGCTCTCGCGCATGCTGGACGGGATCGGCGTGCGCTGCTTCGCCGGACTGCTCGACGCGGGCGAGGACGCGCGCGACGCGCTGCTGGCGGCCATCGCGCGCGCGGCCACGGTGCCGGTGCTGAACCTCGAGTCGGCCATGGACCATCCGCACCAGGGCCTGGCCGACGCGCTGGCGCTGCGCCGGCGACTGGGCGGGCGGCGCGGGCGCGTGGTCGTGCGCTGGGCGCCGCACGTCAAGCCGCTGCCGCTGGCCGTGCCGCACGCCGCGCTGCTGGCCTTCGCGCGCGAGGGCCACGAGCTGCTGCTGGCGCACCCCGCGGGCTACGAGCCGGACGAGGGCGTGCTGGCCGACGCGCGCGCGCTGGCCGCGCGGGCCGGCGGCAGCCTGCGCGTCGAGCACGACCCGCAGGCGGGGCTGGACGGCGCGCAGGCCGTGTACGTCAAGTCGTGGGGCAGCCGCGCGCACTACGGCCGTCCCGAGCTGGCCGCGCAGGGCTTCGCCGCGCGCCGGAGCTGGATGCTGACGCGCGAGCAGCTGGGCGGTGCGTGGTTCATGCACTGCCTGCCCGTGCGCCGCGGCGTCGTGGTGGCCGACGACGTGCTCGACAGCGACCGCTCGATCGTGCTGGAACAGGCCGAGGCGCGCCTGCACGTGCAGAAGGCCACGCTGTGCCGCGCCCTGGGAGTGACGCCATGAAGGAAACCATGCTGCTGCGCATCCTCAAGCAGGCCCTGCCCTACCTGCGCCAGTACCGCAAGCAGGTCATGGTGGTGAAGCTGGGCGGCGAGATCGCGGGCAACGCGGACGCGCTGCACAGCCTGGCCGAGGACGTCTCGCTGCTGGTGCACGTGGGCATCCGCGTGGTGGTCGTGCACGGCGGCGGCCCGCAGGCCACCGAGGTCAGCCGGCGCCTGGGGCTCACGCCGCAGATGGTCGAGGGCCGGCGCGTCACCGACCAGGACACGCTGGACGTGGCCAAGATGGTCTTCGCCGGCAAGATCAACACCGACATCCTCTCGGCCCTGCGCCAGCAGGGCCTGCGCGCGGTGGGCCTGTCGGGCGTGGACGCGCACCTGGTCAACGCCGTGCGCCGCAAGCCCATGCCCATGAGGGACGAGGCCACCGGCGAGGTGCGCGTGGTCGACTTCGGCTTCGTCGGCGACGTGCTGGGCGTGGACAGCACGCTGCTCTCGCTGCTCATGGAGCACGGCTACGTTCCGGTGCTGGCCAGCCTGGGCGCCGACGAGGACGGCACCATCCTGAACATCAACGCCGACACGCTCTCGTCCGTGCTGGCGGCCGACCTGCACGCCACCAAGCTCATCTCGCTCACGTCCGTGCCGGGGGTGCTGCGCGACAAGGACGATCCGTCCAGCCTGGTGCCCATGCTCACGGTCAAGCAGGCGCGCGCGCTGCTGGCCTCGGGGGCGGTCTCGGGCGGCATGAAGCCCAAGATCACGGCCCTGTGCGAGGCGGTCGAGAAGGGCGTGCGCCGCGGCCACATCCTCTCGGGCGTGCAGTCGGGCAGCATCCTGCTCGAGCTGTTCACGCGCGAGGGTTGCGGCACGCTCATCGCCGGCGACGACGAGGCCGCCGAGGCCGCCGCCGACGCGGCCGCCGCGCGCAAGGCCGAGGAGAGCGCCGCGCAGACCGACCGCCTGCCCAGGCCCTCGCTGGCCATCGGCCGCCCGGGCGTGGACGCTCCGCCGGCCCCGGGCGCAGCGCGATGAGCGTCGTGGTCGAGCTGCTGCGCGAGCTGGTGGCCATCCCGTCCGTCTCGGGCGGCGAGGCCGGCGTGCGCGACCGGCTGCTGGCCTGGCTGCGCGTGCAGGGCGTCGACGCGCGCGCCAGCGGCCGCAACGTGCTGGCGCTCATCGAGCCGGCCGCGCGCGCGGCCGACCCGGCCCGCGGCCTGGTCCTGTGCAGCCACTACGACGTGGTGCCGGTGGGCCCGGGCTGGACGCGCGACCCGTGGGACGCGGCGCTGGAGGGCGGGCGCGTCTGGGGCCGCGGCAGCAACGACGCCAAGAGCGCCGTGGCCGCCATGTGCGTGGCCGCCGCGCGCGTCGAGCGCGCGCGCCTGCGCGGCCGGCTGGTGCTGGCCATGGTGTGCGACGAGGAGACCGGCGGCGAGGGCGCCGAGCTGCTGGCGCGCGAGCTGCCGCCGGCCAGCGCCTGCGTGGTGGGCGAGCCCACCGGCCTCGACGCCTGCCCCGGCCAGCGCGGCCTGCTGCGCGCAGCCGTCATCGCCCGTGGCCGCAGTTGCCACGCCAGCCGCCCGTGGGAGGGCGTCAACGCGCTGGAGAAGTCCGCGCGCGACGTGCTGGCCATCCAGGCGCTGCAGTTCCCGGGCGACAACCCGCTGCTCGGTCGCGCCACCCTGGCGGCCACGGTCATCTCCGGCGGCACGCGCCCCAACGTCATCCCCGGCGAGTGCAGCGTGCAGGTTGACGGCCGCCCGACGCCCGAGTGCGACAACGAGCGCATGCTGGCGCTGCTGCGCGAGGCCGTGGAGGGCAGCGAGGTCGTGGTGCAGAGCGAGCGCTTCCGCCCCGTGCTCACGCCGCCCGACGCCGAGATCGTGCGCGTGGCGCGTGCGGCCAGTCCCGGCGGCGCCGTGCGCGGCTTCCTGGGCGTTTCGGACCTGTTCCACCTGCGTCACCTGCCGGGCGTGGTCATGGGGCCAGGCACCTCCGGCGCCAGCCACGCGCCCGACGAGTGGGTGGCCGTCGAGCAGGTCGAGGCCGCGGTGGCCGCCTACGCGCGCATCGTCGAGAGCTACCTCGGCGCCCCGGCGCCGGCGGCCGCCGGGGTCGCGCGATGAGCCCGCGCCGGCCCGCCCCGCGCCGCAAGCCCGCCCGCCGCGCGCGCGCCGCCGACGGCCTGCTGCGCGGCCGCTTCGCCGGCGGCGTGCACCCGGCGCTGGACCGCATCAACCGCAGCTTCGACACGGACCGCCGCCTGTGGGCCGAGGACATCGTGGGCAGCATCGCCCATGCGCGCATGCTGGCCGCCTGCGGCATCCTGCCGCGGCGCTCGGTCGAGCGCATCGTGCGCGGGCTGCGCCAGGTGGCGCGCGAGTTCGACCGCGGCGCCTTCGTCGCGCGCCCGCAGGACGAGGACGTGCACATGGCCGTCGAGCGCCGCCTGACGGAGCTGATCGGCGCCGACGGCAAGCGCCTGCACACCGCGCGCAGCCGCAACGACCAGGTGGCCACCGACCTCGCGCTGCACCTGATGGAGGCCTCGGGCCGGCTGCAGCAGCGCGTGCGCGACGTGCAGGCCGCGCTCGTGACGCTGGCGCGCCGCGACGGCCGCGCCATCCTGCCCTTCTACACGCACCTGCAGCGCGCGCAGCCGGTGCTGCTGGGCCACGTGCTGCTGGCCTACGTGGAGATGCTCGAGCACGACCGCCTCGGCCTGCGCCACGAGCCGCGCGAGTGCCCGCTGGGCGCCGGCGCCGGCGCGGGCACCCCGCACGCCATCGACCGCGAGCTGTCCGCGCGCCTGCTGGGCTTCGCCGGCCCGTCGCGCAACAGCCTGGTCTCGGTCAGCTCGCGCCGCGACGCCACGCTGTTCACCGCGGCCATGGCGCACTGCGCGCTCACGCTCTCGCGCCTCGGCGGCGAGCTGGTGCTGTGGACCTCGCGCGAGTTCGGTTTCGCGCGCCTGGGCGACGCGGTCTCGACCGGCAGCTCGATCATGCCGCAGAAGCGCAACCCCGACGGGGCCGAGCTGCTGCGCGCCAAGGCCGCGCGCGTCAGCGGCGCGCTCCAGCGCCTGCTGGAGCTGCCGCGCGGCCTGCCGGTCGGTTATCACAAGGACCTGCAGGAGGACAAACCGGCGCTGTTCGAGGCCGAGGACACGCTGGAAGCGATGCTGGACGTGGCCGAGGCCATGCTGCGCGACGTGCGCTTCGACGCCGCACGCATGCGCGCCGCGGTCGCGGAGCCGTCGGGATACCTGCTGGCCACTGAGGCCGCCGACTGGCTGGCGCGTCGCGGCGTGCCCTTTCGCGAGGCGCACGAGGCCGTGGGCCGGCTGGTGCGCCTGGCCGAGTCGCGCAGCGTGGCGCTGGAGTTGCTGCCGCTGGCGGACTTCCGCGCCATCCACGCGGCCTTCGACTCCGGGGTCTTCCGTGCGCTCACGCCCGAGGCCGCCGTGGCCGCGCGGCGCGCGACGGGCGGCACCGCCCCGCGCAACGTGGAGCGCGAGCTGCGACGCTGGGAACGGCTGCTCGCGTAGTCGTCGTGGGCAGTCGGGGAGCCTTGCTCCCTTGCGGCCCGTGGGGCCCGCTGCGAGAGCAAGGCACCTCGGCTGCCCCCCGACGACGTCCGCGCGCACAGTCCGAGGGCGTTGGGTCGGTGCCGCGAGTCGCTCGCGGGCGGAAGTTCCGCTCCGGTCCATGAAACGTCCTCACTCGCTCCCGCCCGCGGCTCCCGCGACGGAGGTGAACTTCCCTCGCAGAGCGGGTGGCGGCGCCTTGGCTGGCGCCGCTCGGCGGGCGCGAAGACTGCGTGACCGGCCGGTGCGCACCGAGGCGCGGAGAGGGTCCCCGCGGCTCACGTAGCCCGGGATTGCCTTGCCCGTCGTGCGCGCTCCGGGGGCGCCGCGCAGCGGCGCCTGCCGAGGCGGTGATCACCGCGCGGCAAGCCCTGGTCGTGCGCGGGGAGCTTCGGCGCCCGCGCGCGAGTGGCCCGCGCCCGGGCCGATGCCGCGGGCGCCGGAGCGGTCGCGGCGCAGGCCCCGCGCCGCCAACGCATCCCGTCCGCCGGCGACGCCCAGCGCTCGAACGACCGACCCCGTGCGCGCGGACGTCGTCGCGGGGCCGCCGGGGCGACTTGCTCCCGCAGCGGCCCGTCTCTCCGGGCCGCAAGGGAGCAAGTCACCCCGGCGGCCCACGACGACGCCTCCGCGCGTCACTCGCGTCGGTAATGCACCTCGACGGCGGTGAACATCTTGCCGTTGAGGTTGTCGATCATCAGGAAGGTGAACGCATCGTCGCTGTCGATGGTCAGCTTCGACTGCACCTCGCGCACGCGGTTGCTGCGGGGGTCGCTGCGCTGGTCGGTCCAGCGGATGTTGTTGCCCGCCTCGACGAACTCGCCCTCGCTCTTCACCATGGCCGTGCTGGTCGTGTCGAACCACACGCGCTCGTACTTCGAGGTGACGTTGTTGAAGCCCATGATCCCCATGCCGCGGAAGGCGCCGAGGCTGCCGCCGGCGTCGTGGCTCTCGATCAGGAAGCGGCCGTCCATGAGCATCTTGAACTCGCTGCTGCCGACCATCTCGACCGCCGGGGCATCGGGCTCGGTGAGCAGCTTGGCGGACGTCTTCCACTTGCCGGCGAGCTTGGCCAGCCAGGCGTGCTGCTCGCCCGGGGTCATGGCCTCCTCGTAGCGCTTGGTGATGGCGGCGCCGGGCGCGCGATCGGCCGCGGCGGCGTCCTGCGCGGCGGGCGCGGCCGCTGGCTCGACTGCGGGCTTGGCGACCGGCTTGGCCGCGGGCTTGGCGCCGGGCTTGGCGCCAGGCTTGGCGTCCTGCTTGGCGGTGGGCGTCGTCTGCCCGGGGGGCTTGGCCGCCGCCGGAGCCTTGGGCTTGCCGGAGTTGGCGTCCTGGACGGGGAGGGCGACGAGGGCCAGCAGCGCGCACGAGGCGAGGGCGCTGCCGAGGATGGTGGCGGGCTTCATCGAGTGTCTCCTGTCGGTGCGATGGACTTCCGGCATGCTGCGCCGGGCGGTTGGCGCGGTCGCGCTGCTGGGCAGCATCCCCGAAGGGGGGACGAGTCTAACAGAGCGGGCAGTCGCCGGTGGCGCGGGGCCCCCGGGGCAGGGCTACAATCCGCCGCTCCATGTCCCAGCCTGGACAAGCGCCGGACCTGTCCCGGCTGCGCATCGAGCGAGAGGTCGCCGCGCCGCCGCGCGCCCGGCGCTGGCGCTGGGCGGCTCTGCTGCTCCTGCTGCTGGCCGCTGCGGCGGGGGCCTGGCTGCTCCGCGGCGCCCTGCCCTTCGGCCCGCCGCGGGTCCAGGTGGCTCGCGCGACGCGCAGCGGGGGCGCCGCGGCCGTCTCGGGCACCGCCGCCAACGGCTACGTGGTGGCCCGCCGCCAGGCCGCGCTGTCCACCGACATCCAGGGCCGGCTGGTCGAGCTGCGCGTGGAGGAGGGCGACCGCGTGGCCGAGGGCGACGTCATCGCCCGCCTCGACACGCGCGAACTGGAGGCCGCGCGGGTGCGCGTCACGGCCGACCTCGAGAGCGCGCGTGCCGCCGCCGAGTGGGCGCGGCTGGACCACGAGCGCAAGGCCCCGCTGCTGGGCAGCGGCGACGTGAGCCAGGCCGAGGCGGACCGGGCGCGCATCGAGCGCGACCGCAGCGCGTCGCAGGTCGCCTCGCTCGAGTCGGCACTGGCCGAGATCGACGTGCAGGTCGCCAAGTCCTCGGTCTACGCGCCCTTCGCCGGCGTCATCACCGCCAAGAACGCCGAGGTGGGCGAGGTCGTCTCCAGCCTCTCGGCCGGCGCCAACAGCCGCGGCTCGGTGGCCACGCTGGCGGACTTCGACACGCTGGAGGTGCAGGTCGAGCTGGCCCAGACCTCGCTCAAGGCCGCGCGCGACGGCGCGCCGGTGTTGATCTACCTGGACGCCTTCCCCGAGCAGGCCTACCGCGGGCGCGTGCGCCAGATCTGGCCCACGGCCGACCGCCAGAAGGCCACGGTCGAGCTGCGCGCCGAGTTCCTCGAGCGCGACGAGCGCATCCTGCCCGAGATGGGCGTGCGCGTCATCTTCACCGGCGACGAGGCGGCCCAGGCGGAGCCCCTGCGCGTGCTGGCGCCCGAGCGCGCCGTGCGGCGCGACGCGGACGGGCCGGCGGCCTTCGTGGTGGAGCAGGGCCGCGTGCGGCGCGTGGTGCTGGAGCTGGGCGAGGCCGCGCGCGGCAGCGTGCAGGTGCTGTCCGGGCTGCAGGGCGGCGAGGCGCTGGTGCTGGACCCGCCCGCGTCGCTGGCCGACGGGGACCAGGTCCGCGTCCGGGAGGACGGAGCATGAGGCGTTGCGTGCTGCTGCTGCTGGCCGGCTGCGCCGTCGCGGGCCCCGCCGACGTGCACGTGCCGGCGCCCGGCGCGCTGGGCCCGTACTCGTCGGCCGTGGCCAGCGGCGGCCTGGTGTTCTTCTCGGGCAAGATCGCCGCCGCCGACGCGCGCCGCGGCGACTTCGCGGCCGAGGCCGACGCCGCGCTGGACGCGGTCGTCACCGACATGCGCGCCGCCGGCCTGTCGCTGCTGGACGTCGTGTCGGCCACGGTGCACCTGACGGACATGGGCCTGTACACCAGCTTCAACCAGGTCTACGAGCGCCGCATGCCGGAGCCCTGGCCCGCGCGCACCTGCGTCGCCGTGTCGGCGCTGCCGGGCGGCGCGCGCGTGGAGATCACGATCGTGGCGCGGAGGCACTGAGGACGATGGCGGACCAGGCGATGATCCGGATGCGCGGAGTGACCAAGCGCTACCAGCGCGGCGGCCAGTTGCTGACCGTGCTGGACAAGCTGGACCTCGACGTGCCGCGCGGCGACTTCGTGGCCCTGATGGGCCCGTCGGGCTCGGGCAAGACCACCATCCTCAACCTGGTGGGCGGGCTGGACGCGCCGGACGAGGGCAGCATCGCCGTGGCGGACAAGGACATCACCGCCATGTCCCGCGGCGACCTGCCCGGCTGGCGCTCGCGGCACGTGGGCTTCGTGTTCCAGGCCTTCAACCTGGTGCCGGTGCTGACCGCGCTGGAGAACGTGCTGCTGCCGCTCAACCTGCAGCCGCTGTCGCGCGCGGAGCGCAGGAAGCAGGCCGAGTTCGCGCTGGAGGTCGTGGGCCTCAAGGACCGCATGCACCACCGGCCGCGCCAGCTCTCGGGCGGCCAGGAGCAGCGCGTGGCCATCGCGCGCGCCATCGTCACGGACCCGGACCTCGTGCTGGCCGACGAGCCCACCGGCGACCTGGACCGCGAGAGCGCCAACGTGGTCATGCACCTGCTGCGGCGCCTCAACGACGAGATGCGCAAGACGCTGGTGGTGGTCACGCACGATCCGGTGGCCGCCGACCACGCCCGGCGCGTGCTGCACCTGGACAAGGGCGTGCTGGCGCGCGAGGTGACCAATCCGGCGCCTGCGGGGCGTTCGGCGGCGGGGGCCGGCGGCGCGCGATGAAGGCGCCCTGGATCCTCGTCGGGCGCAACCTGCGGGCGCACTGGCTGCGCACCGGGCTGACCGTCGCGTCGCTGGTCTTCACGCTGTTCCTGTTCTGCTTCCTGGTCTCCATCGTGACCACGCTCGAGGACGTGGTCCGGCAGTCGGCGACCAACCGCCTGTTCGTGCAGAGCGCGGTGTCGCTGTTCCAGGACATCCCGCTGGACTACCAGTCCAAGATCCAGAACGTCCCGGGGGCCCAGCAGGTCACCAAGTTCCAGTGGTTCGGCAGCTACTACCAGAACCGCGACAACTTCCTGGCGCAGTTCGGCGTGGACCACGAGGTCCTGCTGGACATGTACCGGCGCGAGATGGACATCCTCGGCCCCGACGGGCGCGCGAGCGAGGAGGCGCGCGTGGCGGCGCACGCGGCCCTGGCGGCCGACCGCCGCGCGTGCATCATCGGCGAGGGGCTGGCGCGCGACTTCGGCTTCAAGGTCGGCGACACGATCCCGCTGGACTCGACCTTCTTCCGCATGACCGACGGCAGCTCCTGGGACTTCAACGTGGTGGCCCTCTACCACCCGCTCAAGGCCAACTTCGACGACCGGCAGATCTTCTTCCGCTTCGACTACCTGGACGAGATGCGCAGGGCCGGACGCTGCCTCGGCTCGGAGGGCGTGGGCGTCTACGTCGTGAACGTCGAGGACGGCCACGACAGCGCGCAGGTCATCGCCGACATCGACGGCCTGTTCGCCAACGGCCCGCAGCGCACGATGACCATGACGGAGGCCGCCTTCCAGGCCCTGTTCGTCTCGATGATGGGCAACGTGCCCTTCTTCCTGGGCTCCATCGGCGGCGCCGTCGTGTTCGCCGTGATCTTCTCGGTCGTCAACACCATGCTCATGTCGGCGCGGCAGCGCACGCACGAGGTGGGCATCCTCAAGGCCCTCGGCTACACCGACCGGGCCGTGGGCGGGCTGCTGCTGGTGGAGTCGCTGGTGCTGTCGCTGCTGGGCGGCGGCCTCGGGGTGCTGGTGGCCGTCACCTCGGCCGAGCCGCTGCGCGTCCTGATGGGCAAGTTCTTCCCGGCCTACGCCGTGCGCCCGGAGACGGCCTGGTGGGGGCTGCTCATCACGCTGGGCATCGGCATCGTGGCCGGCGTCGGCCCGGCGCTGGCCGCGGCGCGCCTGCGGCCGGTGCAGGCCCTGCGGAGCGAAGGCTGATGGCCCTGCCGCTGGCCTACACGCTGCGCAACGTGGTCGTGCGCCGCTCCTCGGCCGCCCTGACCGCCTTCGGCATCGCCATGACCGTGGCCGTCTTCGCGGGCGTGCTCTCGCTGCGCGCCGGCTTCGAGCAGCTCTACAAGCCGCGCGGCGACGCGACCATCGCCGTCTACATGCGCCCGGGCGCCATGTCCGAGGGCGAATCGGCCATCCCGCGCGAGCAGACCGACATCCTGGTCAAGGAGCGGCCCGAGATCGAGCGCGACGCGGCCGGCCGGCCGCTGGCGGCGGCCGAGATCTTCCTGGCCGTCTACATGGAGCTGATCGAGGGCGGCACGACCAACACGCCCCTGCGCGGCATCCAGCCGGCGTCCATCGCGCTGCAGGGCGCGCGGCTCACGCTGGCCGAGGGCCGCTGGCTGGAGTTCGGCACCAACGAGGTCGTCGTCGGGCGCCCGCTCACCACCCGCATGCAGGACTGCCAGTTGGGTGACACGCTCGTGCTCAACATGACGCCGTTCCTGGTGGTGGGGATCTTCGAGCATCCGGGCGCCGAGGGCGGCGAGATCTGGGGCGACGCCGACCGCTTCCTCGACGCCCTCGACCGCACGCTGTTCTCGCGCGTGGTGGCGCGCGTGGCGCCGGGCACGGACTTCGCGGCCCTCAACGAGATCCTGGAACACGACCAGCGCGCGCCCATGCAGGTGCAGTCCGAGCCGGCCTACCTGGCCGAGCAGACCACCATGAGCGGCGGCATGCTCCAGTTCCTGGCCGTGCTGCTCACGATCATCATGGGAGCCGCGGCGGTGCTGGGCTCGATCAACACCATGCTCGCCTCCGTGGCGGCCCGCACGCACGAGGTGGGCGTGCTGCTGGCCATCGGCTACTCGCGGCTCGCGATCTTCCTCACCTTCCTGTTCGAGTCGGCGCTGATCGGGCTCATCGGCGGCGTGCTCGGCGTGCTCATCGCGCTGCCCTTCGACGGGCTCGAGACGGGCATGGCCAACTGGAACACCTTCACCGACGTCTCCTTCGCCTTCCGGCTCACGCCGGAGCTCGCGCTGACGTCGTTCGTCCTGGCCTTCGTGCTGGGACTCGTCGGCGGCGCGCTGCCGGCGCTGCGTGCGGCTTCGCTCAAGCCCGTCGAGGCCTTCCGGCAGCTCTGAACGCTCGTCATGCCCGACTCCGGCCACACCCGCCGCCCGCTGCGTGGCGCCGCGCTGGCGGTCGTCCTGCTGCTCGCGACATCCGCTTGCGAGCTGGCCGGGAGCGAGGTGCCGCCGCCTGCCGCGGCCGCGCCGCGGCCGGCCGCCGCCGCGCCGACCATCTCGCCGCCGCAGGCGGTCCACGCGCCGCTCGAACCCTTCGAGGATGGCGAGACGCTGGCCGAGGTCATCGTGCCGCGCGAGTGGCTGGTGCTGCCGTCCATCGACGGCCGCGGCCGCCGGCCCTTCCGCCCGGACGCGGTGCTGGCGCGCTACCTGGTCGAGGCCAGCTCCGCGCCGCCCGAGGCGGGCGAGGAGCTGCGCGGCGAGCTGGGCGATTCCGCCTGGCTGGCGACCACGGCCGGCGCGGACGGCGCGCTGGACCTCGCGCCGCTGCACGGCGCGCCGCTGGGCTGGGCCTGGTGCCAGGTCTGGAGCGAGGCGCCGCGCGTCATGCTGGCCGAGGCGCGCGGCGCGGGCGCGGTCTTCGTCAACGGCGCGCCGGTGCCGGGCGACCTGTACGCGCTGGGGACACCGGGCCTGCCGGTGGCGCTGCGCAGCGGGCGCAACGACGTGTTCGTCTCCGGCGCGCGCGGCGGCGTCAGCCTGCGGCTCGTCGCGCCGCCGTGGCGCCTCTACGCCACCGCCGCCGACGCCACCTGCCCCGACCTCGTGGACGGCGAGCGCCCGCCGCCGGGCACGTCGGCCGCGGTGCTGGTCGTGAACGCCTCGCTGGACGAGGTGCCGCAACTGGTGCTCGAGAGCGGCGGCCCGCTGCCGGACGGCACGCCCACGCCCTTCGCGCGCGTGGCGCCGCCGACGCGCCTGTCGCTGCCGCCGCTGGGCGTGCTCAAGGTTCCGGTGGGGGTTGTGTGGGACGCCGCCGCCGCGCCACCGGGCGGGCCGGGCGAGCTGCTGCTGCCGGTGCGCGTGGGCGGGCACCCGGTGGAGGACGCGCCGCCGCTGCTGCTGCCGCTGGCGGTGCGCGCGGCGGACGCGGCGCGCCGAGTGACCTACGTCTCGCCGGTGGACCGCAGCGTGCAGGAGTTCTCGCTGGCCGGGCCGCAGGGCGCCGCGGGCCCGGAGCGGCCGGGGATGGTGCTCACGCTGCACGGCGCCGGCGTGGACGCCATGGGCCACCTCGCGGCCTACTCGCGCAAGCCCGACTTCTGGCTGTGCGCGCCGACCAACCGGCGCGCCTTCGGCTTCGACTGGCAGGACTGGGGCCGGCGCGACGCCTACGACGCGCTGTCCGCCGCGCTGGCGATCAGCGGGGCCGACCCCGCGCGCGTGATGCTCACCGGCCACTCCATGGGCGGCCACGGCGCCTGGCTCCTGGCGGCCAACGACCCCGACCGCTTCGCGGCCCTGGCGCCCTCCGCCGGCTGGCGCAGCTTCGACACCTACGGCAGCCGGCCGTCCGGCGCGCTGGGCGACCTGTGGCGCGGCGCCGACGGCGCCTCGGACGTGCCCGCGCTGGCCGCCAACCTGGCGCAACAGCCGGTTTTCATCCTGCACGGCGAGGCCGACGACAACGTGCCCGTCAGCGAGGCGCGCGCGATGGAGCAGGCGCTGGTCGCCGCTGGCGGCGCGCCGCAGGCGCACTACGAGCCGGGCGCCGGCCACTGGTGGGACGGCGAGGCCGCCCCCGGCGCGGACTGCGTCGACTGGCCCGGCCTCTTCGAGCTGTTCCGCTCCGCGCGCCGCCCGGCCGACCCGGACGTGATCGACTGGACCACGACCGACCCGTCCGTGGACGCGCGCCACCACTGGGTCGTGGCGCTGCAGCCGCTGCGCTACGGCGAGAGCCTGCACGTCGTCGGCGAGCGGCGCGCGGCCGACGACGAGATCGTGCTGGCCACGCGCAACGTGCGGCGCCTGGCCGTCTTCTGGCCGCAGGGTCGTCCGCCGGCGCGTCTGCGCATCGACGACCAGCTCGTGCCGCGCGCGGCCTGGACCGGCCCGCCCGCGCGCCACGGCCAGCTCCTGCTGGAGGGCGGCGCCTGGCGCGCGTTGCCCGACCCCGGCCCGCCGCCGGGCGAGAAGTCGCCCGAGCGCAGCGGCCCGTTCAAGCGCGCCTTCGACAACGGCTTCCTGCTGGTCCACGGCACCGGCGGCGACCGCCTCGAGAACCCGGCGCTGCTGGCGCGCGCGCGCGCCGACGCGGCCGAGTGGTGGTACCGCGGCAACGGCCACGCGCCGGTGTTGGCGGACCGCGAGTTCATGGCGCTGGCGGGCACGGCGGAGTTCGCCGGGCGCAACGTGATCCTGTACGGCAACGCCGACACCAATGCCGCATGGGGCGCGGTGCTGGGGGCGGACTGTCCGATCGAGGCGCGGCGCGGCTTCGTGCGTGCGGGTGAGCGGCGCTTCTCCGGCGTGGATCTCGGCGCGGTCTTCGTCTGGCCGCGCGCGGGCGAGCCGCGCGCGCTGGTGGGCGTCTTCGCGGACTCCGGCGCGCTGGGCACGTGGGTGCTGGACTCGCTGTCGCCGTTCACGTCGGGCGTCGGGTACACGGACTGGGCGGTGATCGACGCGCGCGTGCTGCGATTGGGAGACGGGGGCGTGCTGGCGGCGGGCTGGTTCGATGCGCAGTGGCGGATCGGGGAGGTCAGGAGCGGGCAGTTGAGGTGAGGCGGGCTACTCCAGCGCCCTTGCCACCAGCGTCGCCAGATCCGCCTTGCGCGCCACGACGCGCCGCCTCACCACGGGTTGCCCCGCGTCCGCGCGCCCGACCCACACCACCGCATCCAGCCGCTGGTCCTCGCCGCGCAGCCACTCCGCCAGGCGCCCGACCGCCTCCTCGTCCGACGGGTCGGACAGACCCACCGCCGCGCGCGCGCCGGCCAGCAGCGCGATCTCGTCTTCGGGCGTGAAGCCCGTGACGGCCAGCGTCGCGTCGTCCTGCGGGTCGTCGGCGCCCAGCGTCGCGAAGCGCCGGCGGTGCAAGTCCTGCAGCATGCGCGCGTGCAGCGCGGCGTGCGCTTCGTCGCCGGGGGGCAGGTCGTCCAGCAGCAGCACCAGGCCCGCGGGCGGCTTGGCCGGCTGGAGCGCGGGGCCGGCGGACGCGGGCAGGCGGTCGAGGCTCACCGGCTGCAGGCGCTCGATGCCGTCGTGCCGCGGGACGAGCGGTGGCGCGTCGCCGAGCGTCGAGATCTCGGGCTCGCCATGAGTGAAGGTCTCGCCCGTGACCAGCTCGGCGGCCTGGCGGCCGAGCGGCACGAAGAGGAAGAAGAACGACGCGGCCACCGGCAGCATGAGGAGCAGCGCGAAGACCAGCAGCACGCCGCGCGCCAGCTTGCCGGCGCCGAAGGTGAAGACGCCGCCCCAGCGGCGGCGGGGCGCGCCGGCGGCCAACGGGGCCACCGGCTCGCGGCGCGGCACGGCGCCGGACGGCGCGGGAGCGGACGCGGACGCGCCCGCCGGCGACGCCAGCGGAGCGGCCGGCGGCGTCGCCGGATCCTGCGCGCCCGCCAGGCTGGGCAGCTCGGCCGGCCGCACGCGGAACGGGTCCTCGGCGCCCTGCACCACGCGCAGGTCGGCCAGCATGGCCTGTGCGGAGGGGTAGCGGTTGGCCATGTCGGCCATCGCGCGCCGCACGATCCAGCGCAGCGCCTCGGGGCAGCGGCGCGTGACCTGCGACAGGCTGCCGTGCTGCGGGAAGCTGTTCTCGAGCATCGAGAACAGCACCGCGCCGGCGCCGAAGACGTCGAACTTCACGCCGTCCACCTCGTGCACCTTCACGCCCTTGAGCGCCAGCTTGACCATCTCCGGGTCGCGGAAGTACTCGGTGCCGTGCGTGGTCAGCGTCATGGCCGAGGCCAGCGGCGTGATCAGCCCCAGGTCCACCAGGTGCACGCGGCCGTCGGAGACCAGGATGTTGGAGGGCTTGACGTCCTTGTGCCACAGGCCGGCGCGGTGGAAGCGGTCCAGCGTGCCCAGCAGGTCGGCGGAGTAGCCGAGGGCCGCGCGCAGCGGCTCGTCGTCGAGGCCCGCCGGCCCGCTGCGCGCGTGCAGGCGCGCCGTCACGAGGCCGAGGTCCTCGCCCGGCACGAAGGGCATGACGTAGTGGAAGCGCGAGGAGGTCAGCTCGTGCTCGATGACCAGGCCCAGCTCGCGCGCCGCGGCCAGGGCGCGGTTCTCGCGCACGATCTGCGGCAGCGTGCTGCCTTCCTCGAGCGAGAAGCTCTTGATCACCACCTTGTCCGGGCACGCGCGCCCGGCGCCCAGCAGCGCACGGCGCTTCTCGGAGGTGGGCTCGGCCAGCCACAGCTTGGCGCCGCTGCCGCCTCCCTGCAGCGCGCCGGTCACCTTCCAGCCCTCGAAGGCGTTGGAGCCGCCCGACGGACGGTCGGCGCCGGGAGCGCGCAGGATCACGTCGGGCAGACGCTGCTCGAGGCCCTCGACCATGGGCGAGAGCAGCAGCAGCCGCGCCAGGTGCCCGAAGGCCAGGCGCCACAGGCAGTTGACGCCGCCCATCAGCTCCGACTCGAGCGCCGTGCCGTAGTGGTTGGCGTTGGACCAGCGCCCCAGCAGGATGTTCAGTGCGATGGCCGGCACGTAGGCCAGCGCCGTGACGGTGTGGCCCATGAGCCGCAGGCCGTCGCGGAACATGCCGGCGACGAAGCGGCCGATGTGCGCGAAGAAGCGCCCGATGGCGCGGAAGACCACGGCCAGCAGCCAGAAGATCCCGGTGAGGATCTTCCACAGCAGCCAGCCGCCCACGGCCAGGATGACCAGGGCGGCGGCCGCCGCGAGGATCAGGAGGAGGATGCTGGTGGCGCCCGAGCTCAAGGTGTTGCTCCCGGTGCGGCCGTCGCGCGGGCCGCGCCCGCGCTCACGGCCGTCCGGCCGCCGCCCGATCCGTGGCCCGCAGCTCCTGCTGGCGGTGCCAGATCTCGGCGACGGCCTCGTCGAAGAGCGCGTCGTCGGCCTTGTTGGGAGCCAGCGGCAGGCCGTTTCGGTCGGCCTCGGCGCGCTCGTCGTCGGTGAAGCTGTACTTGGTCATGACCTCGGCCAGGCGCGTGCGCAGGGCGTCGCGCACGCGCGCGAGGCGCCGGCTGACGGTGGGCTCGGACAGGCCGGTGGCCTCGGCCACCTCGCGCCCGCTGCGCCCGTCCAGCACGCGCATGCGCCAGACGCTGAAGTCCATGAAGTCGCTCTGGCGCTCGACCAGCCGCAGCGCGGCCTCCACCTTGGCGTGGAAGACGGCCGCCTCGTAGGGCGCGTCGGGCGGGGACTCGCGGCCGTGCAGCTCTTCGTCCAGCTCGGCGTTGGCCCGCCCGGCGCCGCGCTTCTGGGCCATGCGCCGGTCGAATTCGCCGTAGAGGCTGTGCTTGGCGATGGCCAGCAGCCAGGTGGAGAAGCGCGCGCCCCGGTCGGGGTCGTGGCGGTCGATGGCGTCGGCCAGCGCGGCCAGCGTCTCCTGGCTGAGGTCCTGCACCGTCTCCACCCCGATGCGGCCCTTGCCCCAGCGCGCGAGCTGGCTGCGCAGGATGGGGCCGAAGGTCTCCCACAGCTCGAACCACGCCTGCGGGTCGCGCGCGCGCAGGCGGCCGATGAAGCCGGTGGTCAGGTCCGAGAGCATCGCGCGGGATTGTAACCCTGCCGGGCGGGGCTCCCTGAAAGGCGCGGGCGTGTCCTCCCAACCATGCCGCGTGGCCCGCATCCCGCGGGCGCGGGCCCGGCCCCCGCATCGAGACGGCCGGCGGAAGGACTCCCATGGGACTGACCAAGACCATCGTGCGCGTGGGCGTGGTGACGGCCGTGCTGGCCGGCGGCGCCATCCTGGTGGCCGGCCCGCAGCGCGTCTCGGCGCTGTTCGCGCAGGCGCGCGACGCGCTCAACGACAACCTGGACGAGGCCATCGACGAGCCCACGGCCCTGCGCGCCCAGTTGCGCGAGCTGGAGGAGCAGTACCCCGAGCGCATCTCGGGCCTGCGCGGCGACCTGGCCGAGCTCTCGGAGCAGCAGCGCCAGGTGTCCCGCGACCGGGCCGTCTCCGAGCGCGTCGTGGCGCTGGCGGACGCCGACCTCGAGCAGCTCAAGCCGCTGCTCTCGCAGGCCGAGGTCGCGCGCGCCGAGGCCGCGCCGGGCACGCTGGTGGCCGTGCGTTTCGCCGACCAGTCGCTGCCGCTGCAGGACGCCTGGGACCGCGCGCGCCAGATCGGCCAGACGCGCACGGCCTACTCCGCCCGCGCCGCCGACGCCACGCGCGACCTCTCCTACCTCGGCCAGCAGCGCGACCGGCTGGAGCAGTTGCTCGAGCAGCTCGAGGCCGAGCGCGCCGAGTTCCGCACGCAGCTCTGGCAGCTCGACCGGCAGGTGGACGCCATCGCCCGCAACGACCGGCTGATCGAGCTGATGGAGCGCCGCCAGCAGACGCTGGAGGAGTGCAGCCGTTACGAAGCCGGCAGCCTGGCCCAGGTGCAGGCGCGCATGGCTGAGGTCACCAGCCGCCAGGAGTCGCAGCTTGAGTTGCTGGCCGCGGACCAGCAGCGGCTGGACTACGAGGACGTGGCGCGCGTGCAGCTCGACGCCGGCGAGGCGCCGGTCGAGCAGCCGCAACTGCCGCTGATCGAGATCGGGCCGGCCGGCTCGACGGCGCTGCAGTCGGCGGCGGCCGCGCCGCGCAGCCGCTGAGCGGGGCCATTCCGGCGGGCTCCGGGAAAGTGCCCGGGCCCGCCGCGTCGCCCCTTCCACGCCGTGCTAACCTGCCGGCATGTCGCTCTCTGCCGGAGAAGTCCTGCGCATGGTGTCCCGGCTGACGGGGCGGGATCGCCTCTTGGCGCGTGCGATGCACGGAGGGATTGCCGTGGGCGAGCCGGGCGCGATGGAACGAGCATTGATCGACGCGGCTGCGGTCCTTGAACACGAAGGACTGGCCTATGCGCTCATCGGCGGCTTGGCCGTGGCGGTCCACACCGGCCAGCCCCGCGCGACGCTCGACGTGGACCTGGCCGTCGCATCGGCCAGCGATCGAGACGTTTTGGTGCGCGCGTTCGAGCGTGCAGGGTTCAGCGTTCGCGGCCGGCACGAGCACAGCGTGAACTTCGTCCACGCGGGCGGCGACCCGGTGCAGTTGGCGCTGGACCCGGGCTTCGACGACGCCATCGCGCGGGCCGAGGTCATCCGCCTCGGCAGCACCTCCATCCGCATCGTGCGCCGCGACGACCTGATCCGGCTCAAGCAACGCGCAGCCGCCGACCCGCGCCGTCGTCGCAGCAAGGCGCTGCGCGACCAGGCGGACGTCGAGATGCTGCGCGGCGACCTGCCCGGGCCGGACGAGGGCTGGTAGGGCCCGCGCCGGCGTGCTGCCCCGTCAGGGTTGCTGGCCCGGCTCCTTGCAGCACGGCATCGGGCAACCGGCCTTGCACTCGGCCAACTGCTGCTCGAGCTGCGCCACGCGGTGCTCCATGTGGGACTTCATTGCGTGCTGGTCCTCGTCCCGGTCCCAGTCGCCGTCCTTGGCCACCAGGATGCAGGCCGGTGCGAGCAGGACGATGAGGGCCAGGGATGCCAGCTTGCGGGTGTTGCGCACGTTCGGAACTCCGGTGGGGACTGGGGCGCGATCGTAGGCCCGCCGCGCGCCGACCAGCCAGCCCCCCGCGATGGCGCGAGGGTGGCGGACCTCAGGCCGTGACCGGCCCGACGGCCTCGCGGAAGTCGTTCGGGATGGGGATGCTGCCGCCGCCCGGCCCGGTGAAGACCATGATGGTCAGCGCCTCGCACACGAGCGCCTGCGTCGGCTGGCCGTCAACCACCCGCCGCATGCGCTGGCGGAACGTCACGCTCGTGCGGCCGAAGCGCGCCACGTGCGTCTCCAGCGCGACCTCGTCGTCCTGGCGCAGCGGCGCGCGGAAGTCGACCTCCGTGCGCGCCACCACGATCCACTCCTGGCGGTCGGCGAAGCTGTCGTAGCTGAAGCCCAGCGACTGCAGCCACTCGAAGCGCGCCTGCTCGAACCAGTTCACGTAGACGCCGTTGTTAAGGTGGCGGTAGCTGTCCAGCTCGTAGCTGCGGGCGCGGAAGCGGCTGACGTGGGCGTGCGACACGGGCGCATCCTAGCGGACCGCGCCCCCCGTCCCGTAGAGTTCCACCGACCGCGCGCTGCTCGTCTGCGCGCCGCCACCAGGGAGCCTCCCGTTGAAGTTCACGCCCACGCAGCTGCCCGGCGTGCTGCTCGTCGAGCCGGTCGTGCACCGTGACGCGCGCGGCTTCTTCCTCGAGACCTACCACGCGCAGAAGTTCCGCGAGGGCGGCATCGCGCCGGCCTTCGTGCAGGACAACCACTCGGCCAGCCAGCGCGGCACGCTGCGCGGCCTGCACGCGCAGTGGCGCCGCCCGCAGGGCAAGCTGGTGCGCGTGCTGTTCGGCGAGATCTTCGACGTGGCCGTGGACGCGCGCCGCGGCTCGCCCACCTTCGGACGCTGGGCGGGCGTCAACCTGTCCCACGACAACTTCCGCCAGCTCTGGGTGCCGGCCGGCTTCCTGCACGGCTTCTGCGTGCTCTCCGAGCACGCCGAGGTCGAGTACAAGTGCACCGACGTCTACGACCCGGGCGGCGAGCTGTCCGTGATCTGGAACGACCCGGACATCGGCATCCGGTGGCCGCTGGCCGAGCCGGTGCTGTCGGCCAAGGACGCGGCGGCGCCGCGGCTCAAGGACGTGGGGGACAGGCTGATGGCGTACGGGGGCTGAGGCTCAGCGCCCGGCGACGCCGGTCGCCACCTCCAGCTTGCCGGGCGCAGCCCGGGCACGCACACGCACACGTGGGTGTCGGCGTCGCCCGTCACGAGGACGATGGATGCGGGACATGCTGGGGCAGTGGGTGAAGGTGTTGGGGTAAGGGACGTCGGGCGGGAGGGGACGTGATGCGGGACGCCGACATCCGACTGGCCTGCTGCCATGTCCCTCGCCGATCCCGCGCCGCCGCGCCCCGCTGCCGATGCCTGGCGGCCTCGCCGCCCGGAGGCGACGGTGCTGTACCGCACCGTCGCGCAGCACCTCAACACGTTCCTCGCAGAAGGCGAGTCGGCCGACGGCGGCCCCGGCCTGCCGGCCTTCGTGCGGCGCGAGTTCCGGGCCTACCTCGACTGCGGCATCCTGGCGCACGGCTTCCTGCGGGTGCGCTGCCGTGCCTGTCGCGAGGACGTGCTGGTGGCCTTCTCGTGCAAGGGCCGCGGGATCTGCCCCTCCTGCGGCGGGCGGCGCATGGCCGACGCGGCGGCGCACCTGGTCGACCACGTGCTGCCGTCCGTGCCGGTGCGGCAGTGGGTGCTGACGCTGCCGTTCCGGCTGCGCTTCCTGCTGGCCTTCGACCGCGAGCTGTGCCGCGCGGTGCGGGCGGTCTTCATCGGGACGGTGCTGGCCGAGCTGCGCCGCCGGGCGCGGCGGCAGGGCGTGGTCGATGGGCGCGGTGGGGCGGTGATCTGCGTGCAGCGCTTCGGCGGCGCCCTGAACCTCAACGTGCACTTCCACGCGCTGGTGCTGGATGGAGTCTTCCACGAGGTCCCTGGTGTTCGGCCGGCCTTTCGCGCGGCGCGGCGGCTGACGGCCACGGACCTGGACGACGTGCTGCAGGCGGTGCGGGTGAAGATCCTCGGATTGCTGCGGCGGCGGGGCCTGCTGCCTGACGAGGCGGGCCCGGAGGCCGGCGACCCGCAACTCTCCTTGCTGTCCGGCCTCGCCGCGACCTCGATCGCGGGCCGGCAGGTGACGCGCGTGGGGGCCTGGCCCGGCCCGCCGGCCCCACGCGCGCCGCGCCCGGACTGCGCGGAGCAGGAGGGCTTCAGCCTGCACGCGGGAGTCAGCATCCCGAGTGGGCGCCGCCAGCGCGAGGCGCTCGAGCGTCTGTGCCGGTACGTGGCGCGTCCGGCACTGGCGGGCGAGCGGCTGCGCGAGCTGCCGGACGGTCGCATCGCCTACGAGCTGCGGCACCCGTGGTCGGACGGGACGCGGGAGGTGCTGTTCGAGCCGCAGGCCTTCCTGGGTCGCCTGGCGGCGCTGGTGCCGCCGCCGCGGGCACACCTGGTGACGTACCACGGGGTGCTGGCGCCGGCGTCGTCCTGGCGCGCGGCGGTCGTGCCGCGGACCCCGGCCCGTGCGCGGCGCTGCCGCGGCGGGCCCGTCAGCGTCGGCCCCCCGCAGGGTCCTCCCTCGGGTCGCCACCCGTGGGCGGATCTGCTCAAGCGGGTCTTCGGCCTGGAGGTGCTGCGCTGCCCCGGCTGCGGCGGGCGGCGGCGGATCCTGGCGGCGATCACGCAGGCGCCGGTGATCCGGGCCATGCTCGTGTCGCTGGGCCTGCCGGCCGAGGCCCCGGTAGTGGCGTCGGCGCGCGACCCGCCGGAGTTGCTGGCGGGGGAGGTGTGGGGCTGAGTGCTGCCGGCGCTTGACGGCCGCGCCAACCCGGTTAGGCTGCCGCGCATCGCGGAGGCCGGGCCGATGACCGAGACGTCGCGGGTGACGCGAGGCGGGGAGAGACGCAGCGGGTCGCGGTCCGTCCGTGGGGCGAGCAACGGGGCGCGGGCGGCGCTGGGGATGGGGTCCGGGCGTCTGCGCGGGGGGCGCCGAAGCGCCGGACGCGGCCGGAGGGCGGGCGCGGCGCGGTTCTTGGGGACCTCGGCCGGCGGGGCGCGGCGGGGAGGGGGTGCTTGTTTGTCTTATCCCCCGCACCATCTATGCGGCACCCATGGGGCACGTCCCGATTCTCAGGGCTGCGAGAGATCAACAGTAATCGTCGCCGTTCCACCGGCTGACACCGCGATCGGAGCCGACCTTCCAACTACGACGCCACCAGCATTGGGGTCGCGCACCTGCACGATGTATGTCCCAGTAGAGATGCCGATGAATTCGAATGCATCGGTGATACTTGCTCTCGTGTCCACGAGCCCATTTCGCTCTACGCTCAAGAGATCCACGTCGACGGTGCTACTGACAAGTCCGTTGCGATACAAGCGGCCAGAAATGACGGCGCCACGCGTCACACCAACGATAACGTCTGACGGCAACCAGCCTTCCTCGCACCTAACATTCACGACACCAGCACTAAGCCAACCGCCGCCCTCCGCAGTTAGGGCTCGCAACGAAACAACGTGGTCGAAGTGTCACTTGCGCCGCCGTATTGTGGCCGGCCAGATCGTGTAATTCCAGTCCCCGTGGAAAACGCTGGGCTCCAAGTGGATCGACGCCATGCTCT
>Ga0247727_10001033_pt1 | contig 67778 bp, 47 predicted proteins | sample WisWelCaveWW1625_FD_202498 | JGI IMG/M metagenome (GOLD analysis project Ga0247727, IMG submission 202498) | Biofilm microbial communities from Wishing Well Cave, Virginia, United States - WW16-25 | ecosystem: Environmental > Aquatic > Deep subsurface > Groundwater > Cave microbial mat | place... | reverse complement strand
GTTGAGATCAATCTGCAGGCCGCCGCAGGGCTGGCCCGCCGGCACCGTCCTGGGTCCTCCCGGGCCGAGCGCGCCCAGGAAGCCGACGTGCGCGTTCGGGCTTGCGCCCGCGACCTGGATCGTCATCGGGCCGCCGGTGACGCCTTGCACCCAGAGCGCGAAGGGGGCGGGTTGGTTGGGGAGGAACTCGACGCCGTCAATCAAAGGATACTGCGGCGCCAAATCGCCGATGAAACTCGGCACGCCCGATGCTGGATCCAAGATCGAGAGCCCCCAGTATCCCCCAAAAAGAACTTCATTATCGCTGAAACAGATGCTCTGGCACAATCCCAGAAAGCCATCGTTGACCAAGATATTCACGTCCATCGCAAGGCCCGTGGCCGGGTCGATCCTGACGAGACCATCCTCGTAGATGTTATAGGCCCAGAGGGAGCCTTGACCATATGCCAAAGTCGAAATGCTATTCATTCCAGTCGCTCCGATCCTAGTCGTCTGTCCTGTGACCAGATCGATGGTGTAAAGATCGTCTGGTCCGCGGGTCTGCGGGTACGCCGTGTCGTGGGAAGCGTACAGCACATCGCCCGGACCGAATGCTAGGCCGCTGATGGCGTTGAGGTTGGTCTGCGCGACGAAGATCGCTTGCCAGGTTGAAGTGTCGACCTCATAGATCTTGTAGAGCGCGCCAAACCCGCCGTTCGCAACGAATATTCGACCCTGACTGTCCTTTGCCATCGCCGTCCAGAGCCCGGAAGGAGCCAGGTCTCCTACCTGCACTGCGATACCGGATGCGGAGTCAATGCGAAACATTGCGCCGCTTCCGAAATCAATACCCAGGATATCCTGTGCCTGGACCGGGCATAGGAGGCTACCCAAGACGAGCAGGACGGCGCGGGTGTACTGGATCATGGTGCGATGCCCTCGTGCCTAAGGTGGCTCTAGGCATCACCCCAGCATATGCCAAGGCGGGAGAGAGGGCGGCTTGATTCGGGTTGACCTCGCCTACCTCACACGGTTGTCAAGCGACACCCAGTCTTACGGGTGTCCGGTGGTCTTAGAGAGCGAGGAGAGAAGGGTTTAGATCTGCCCGGGAGGAAGAGAGCGTTAGGCAGCCCGAGAGCGAGACGCAGGGCGGGGCTAGCCCCGCCCTGGGTCGTCAGCCGCGTCTGACAGCGGCCTGCTCGAGATCGCGGAGCCGGTAGGACCGGTCCTTGATGTCGAGCACGTGGCTGCGGTGGAGCAGCATGTCGAGGATGGCAGTCGCAAGCACCTCGTCCCCGGCGAGGATCTCCGGCCAGTCGCGAACGCCCTTGTTGGTCGTCAGCACGATGCTGCCGCGCTGATACCGGTAGCTCACCAGCCGAAAGAGCAGGTTTGCATCCTGGCGGCTCATCGGCTCGAATCCGATCTCGTCCATCACCAGCAGCGCGACATTGACGTACTTTCTTCTCCGCAGTTGCGCCGGCGCGACCTCCGCGGCGCGCGCGATTGTCGAGCGGCACGGGGGGAAGGTGCCGCGCTCTATGGAGGAGTTGCTCGCCCTGCCAGGGGTGGCGCGCAAGACGGCGAACTGCGTCCTTGGCAGCGCCTTCGGCGCCTCGGAGGGGGTGGTGGTGGACACGCACGTCGGCCGCATCGCGCGGCGGATGGGGTTCACGCACCAGCAGGATCCGGTGAAGGTCGAGCGCGACCTGATGGACGCCTTTCCGCGCGAGGATTGGATCTTTCTCTCCCACGCCTGGATCGAGCACGGCCGCGCGGTGTGCACGGCGCGGAAGGCGCGGTGCGCGGAGTGCAGGCTGGCGGAGATCTGCCCGCGCCGCGGAGTGGAGGGGTAGCGTGGAGTGAGGGCTTCTACCGGTCGCCGTGATCCGGAGCGGCCGGCTCGGCGATGATGCCGTAACGAACTCCGCAGGTCAGGTCTATACGGCGCCCCCCGGGGAGGAAGGCCACCTCGTTCTCGTCCTTGCCGCGCGCCGAGCCGAAGCGGAGCCGCTCCGTCCCGTCCGCGGCAAGGACCAGCCGGGTCATGCGATTCCCGGTCATCTCGAGGAAGCCGTGCCATGTCAGATTGACCTCGTGCATGTCTCCCGGTCCCGCGTTCGCCATCCCCTCGCCGATGAAGACCTCCGAGCCGCCGTCCAAGCGCCACAGGGTGGATCCTTTCCCGCCGCCCCCCGGGCCGGCGGCCCCCCCCCGGGCGCGCCCAGAACATGCACCGTTTCATCTCGCCCTTGCTGCGACCGGGATTGGCGATCGGCTGCACGTCGAGCACGCCCAGGTAGGCGTGCGCCACCAACTGGCGGGTGAACTCGTCCGGGAGTCGAACGCGACCCTCCCCGGCGGCGGCCAGCGCCTCGGCCAGTTTCCCCTGCGTCTCGACCGTCACCTCGAAGCGATCCTCGACGTAGTGTTCCTGCCTCAAGGTGTCAGCCACGGGCTTCCCATCCTGATCGAGCGCCCGACCGAACAGCCGGGCGACGGCCGTCCCTTCGGGCAGCGGCGGTTCCGCGGGGCAGTGTTTTCCGCCGGGGTGGCGGTCGGCAACGGACGGAGCCGCGCCGTAGTCCCCCGCGTCTTCGAGTTTCTGGCTCGGGAACCTGGCGTAGCGTTCCGCAGCGACGGCCTGTTCGGCGCCGGAATACCTGGCGAACCGTTGCAGGGTGTGGTCGAGGAAGGCCAGGACGCTCTTGTCGTCATCGAACGTGAGCACCCAGTCGAGCACCTTGCCCGCCGGATTGACGACGCAGATCCCCTGGGGCGCGATTTTGGACCGGCCGATCTCCCGGTATAAGCGGCCCTCCTCATCGTCCGGCGGGTTGTTGACGAGGGCCGCCTTAAGGGCCACCGGGATGAAATCGGCGTTGACCCGGCGGATGACGTCCGGGTTGGAGAAGACCGCCTCACGGGCGGCGCCGGCGAACACTCAACAGCGGGCGTCGTCCGCGGGTCGGTCAATGAAGACCCAGAGCAGGGCGGGCTTGCCCTGGGACTTCGCCTCCCGGAGTCCGTCGAGCAGGCAGCGCTTCCAGGCGATCTCGCGCCACGCGACCTTGGCCGCCTTGAGCGTTTCGATCTCGGCCTTGAGCGATTCGGGCGTGGGCTCTTGCTGGGCGGCGACGTCCGGCTGCTGGCCCGCAATGGGGAGTGCCCCGGCGCATGCCATTCCCCAGCAGAGCAGCAGCGCCTTCACTTCAACGGTCATGAAACGCGTACCCATGTTGTCCAGGCGCTCTGATGATACCTTGAGAATCGGTTGTGGCCGAACGACCGGCATGAGTTGCGGCGCGAAGCGTCGTCCGCTGCAACCGATTAGACAGCCCCCGTCCATGGTCCATCCGTGATCTTCGCAACTCCGGTGAAGCGGGTCCGGATGTATTCGTCGGCCCTGCCCGTCGCGAGCTTTACCGTGCCTGGCCCGCACCGCACGAAGAATTCGCCTTGCGGGCTCGACTCCCTGCCCTTCCATTTGAGAAACACCGGCTCGGGGCTCCGCTGGCAGCTCACGACGCATACCGTCTTGCCTTGAACGAGCTGAGTCTTCGGGTCGATGCACGTGCCGGCCCTGTCACCCAGCCCGTTGCGCACGACCTGCGCCAGGTGCCGCATGAACTTGTCGTCGCTCTCGAGCTGGTCTTTTTCGACGCCGACGATGGATCCGTCATCGGCGACACCGACCAGCAGGTCGCCCCCCTCAGAGTTCAGGAAAGCTGCGATGGTCTTCAGCACGCCGTGTGTCACACCATCCTCATCCTGCCGGTCGCTCTTGAGATTCCAGCGCAAGGTGGACTTGAACTCCAGCGTCTTCGACTCGCCGCGCTTGATCAGCTCCTCGGCGTTCCGGTGGGCGCGCAGGTACTGGTCGAAGAGGAAGTTCTTCACCGCGTCGCCGAACGCACGGTCGTCAGTGATGCGTTTGTAGAGCTCGAAGTTCGAGTCGACGATCTCCTGGATCACGTGCTCGACCTTCTGGTCGAAGGTGAGCCGCACGTTCTCCCGCGTATTGACGCGCGCCGCCGCATCGAGCGCCGCGTCGTCGTCCAGCTTCTCCATCATCTGGCCGAGGGTCAGCCGGTGCTCGGGGCCAAGGTTGAGGCCGAAGCGCTCGTTGAGCTCCGCGATGATGCGCGAGAGGGTCTCCAACTCCTCGGGCGCGGCGCCGTGGCTCCCTTTGGTGCCCACGGGGTCCAGCAGGCCGGGCTTGCGTTCCAGCGCGATCTTGCCGCTGCGCGTCTCTTGGATCCGGTACGACTCCATGTCGATGTTCTGCTGCACCTCGCGGGGCAGCGCCTCCCGATCGGCGGGCAGCAACCGGCGCAGGTGGCGCGCGAAGACGTACAGCTTCTCGAGATCGGCGTCCGCGAAGGTGAGCACCTGGGCGAGGAACGCATAGAGCCGCACGTAGTCGGTGAGCTGCCCGCGAAAGTCGTGCTGCTCCTCCTTCGAGAGCGCCCCGAAGCGCTCGACCACGGGCGCGAGCACCGCATAGAGCCGGTCCTGCGTCGCCTTCGGGTCGAAGTAGACCCGCGCGAAGGCCGCCACGTCGGCCTCGGTGTAGACCGGGAAGGCGGAAAGCCGCGTCTGGATCTCGTAGAGCAGGTTGGGGTCGGTCGCCTCCGAGAGCAGCGTCGTCTCGTAGTAGGGCTCGAAGGCGGCCTTGATCTCGTCCGCCTCATTGGCGAAGTCGAGCACCAGCGTGCCCTTCTTCTCCGGGTGCGTTCGGTTGAGCCGTGAGAGGGTCTGCACGGCGTTCACGCCGCCGAGCTTCTTGTCCACGTACATGGTGTGGAGCAGCGGCTGGTCGAAGCCGGTCTGGAACTTGTTGGCGACGATCAGGAACCGGTGCTCCGGGCGCTCGAAGGTCCTGGCGGTCTGCGCCTCGGGAAAGCCGTTCATGTTGGACTCGGTGTAGGCGTGCCCGCCGTCCTGGACCGTCCCCGAGAAGGCCACGAGCGCCTTGAAGGCGTAGCCGCGCTCGGCGAGGTACCGGTCCACCGCGAGCTTGTAGCGCACCGCATGCAGACGGGAGCGCGTGACGATCATCGCCTTGGCCCTGCCGCCGATCTCGCCCTGCACCTTGGCCGCGAAGTGCTCGACGCAGATCTTGACCTTCTCGCCGATCGCGTGCGGATGCAGCTCGACGAACGACTTGAGCAGGTACTCGGCCTTATTCTTGTCGTAGCGCGGGTCGTCCACGACTTTCTTCAGGAGCCGCCAGTACGCCTTGTAGGTCGCGTAGTTGGCGAGCACGTCGAGAATGAACCCTTCCTCGATCGCCTGCCGCATGCTGTAGAGGTGGAAGGGAGCGAACTTCCCGTCGGGGCGCTTCGTGCCGAAGAGCTCGAGCGTTTTCGGCTTCGGCGTGGCCGTGAACGCGAAAGTCGAAAGGTTGGGCAGCCGCCCGCGCTTCTCCATCTCGGCGAGGATCGTGCTCTCCAGCTCCTCCTCGGGCGTCGCCGCTCCCGCCTCCTCGGCTTCCGCGGCTTCGAGCGAGCCCGAGCTGAGCACCGCCTTGAGGCTCTTCGTGCTCTCGCCCGACTGCGACGAGTGCGCCTCGTCCACGATCAGCGCGAAGCGCTTGCCCGGTAGCTCGCCGATCTCCTTGGCGATCTTGGGGAACTTCTGCAGCGTGGTGACGATGATTGTCTTGCCCGACTCGAGCGCGTCCTTCAACTGGCGCGAGGTGGTATCGATGTTCTCCACCACGCCGAGCGTCTGCTCGAACTGGCGCATCGTGGCCTGGATCTGGCGGTCGAGCACGCGCCGGTCGGTGATGACCACGATCGAGTCGAAGACGCGCCGGTCGCCGGCGTCGTGCAGCGTCGCGAGCTGGTGGGCGAGCCAGGCGATGGTGAAGCTCTTCCCGCTGCCGGCCGAGTGCTGGATCAGATAGCGCCGCCCCGCGCCCGTCGCGCGCGCGTCGGTGACGAGCCTGCGCACGCAGTCGAGCTGCTGGTAGCGCGGGAAGATCAGGAAGCGCCGGCCGGTCTTCTTCCCCTTCTCGTCCTCTTCCTCGACCTCGTGGATGAACTGGCGCACGAGATCGAGCACGCTGTTACGCGCCCAGATCTCGTCCCAGAGATAGCCGGTCGCGTAGCCGCTCCGCGAGGGCGGCACGGGCGGATTGCCGGCGCCGCCGAACTTGCCCTGGTTGAAGGGCAGGAAGCGGGTCCTGGGACCTGCGAGCTGCGTAGTGACGTAGACGAGATCCGGGTCCACGGCGAAGTGCGCGAGGCAGCGGCCGTACTTGAGGAGCGGCTCGCGCGGGTCGCGGATGGTCTTGTACTGGCGGATCGCGTCCTCGACGTCCCGGCCGTTGAGCGGGTTCTTGAGCTCCGCGGTGAATATCGGGACGCCGTTCAAGAACAGCACCAGGTCGAGGCTCTTCTCGTTCTTCGTGCTGTAGTGGACCTGCCGCACCACGGCGAAGAGGTTCGCCGCGTGAAGGCGCCGGGTTTCCTCGTTGAGCCCGCTCGCCGGCCGGAAGTACGCCAGGCGGAACTTGCAGCCCGAATCCTTGAGGCCGTTCCGCAGCACGTCGAGCGCGCCGCGCCGCTCGATCTCGGCGGCGAGGCGCTTGAGGAACTGTTCGCGCACCGCCGTCCCGTGGTGCTGCTCGAGCTTCTTCCATTCCTTGGGCTGCGTGGCGAGCACGAAGTCCACGACGTCGCGCGGCAGGAGGCACAGGGCCCGGTCGTAGTCCTCCGGCTTGCGCTTACGGTAGCCGCCCGGCAGCGTGTCCCCGTACAGCAGCGGCGTCTCGCGGACCGCCGTCGAGTCGCCCGCGCAGGCGTCCGGGCCGTGCTGGAGCAGCGCGCACTCGATCGCCTGCTCGAAGGAGCGTTCGGAGATCTCGGGGCTCATGCGACCTCCTCCCGCACGTCGATCTTCCCCGTCACCGCGGCGGAGATGAGGGCGGTGCGGAACTCCTTGAGGCGGTCGATGGCGTCGTGAACCTTGGCGACGAGGGCGTCGAGATGCCGACCTGCGCTGTCCAGGATGCCGATGATTCGCTCTTGCTCTTTCCTGGGCGGTACCAACACAGCGAGTGACCGTATGTCATCTAGGCTTAGGCCATCTTTGGTCCCACCGTAGAGGCTCGCACGGAGTTGCTCCTGCCCGACGGGGGATAGCACACAGTAACCGAGCCAGCGCGGACGAACCCCTTTGTCCGATAGCCTGACGAGAGCCAAGTGCTGGTTCACGAACGCAGCGGGTGTTCCTTCCAGGACCACGCCGACCGCACCGATCAGCGCCGTTATGGAGATCAGTAGGTCACCTGCCCGAACGCGCGTCCGCTCACCCTCGGCGCCCTGCGGGGGGCTCACGAGTTGTGTATCTGACAGGTCGAGATCGATCGAGTCCGTCCTGAGGTTCCCTATCCGAAGAAAAAGCGACCCTTCCTCGGTGTAGTGCTCAGCCCATCCCCTCGATCCGCTGGTCACGAACCTCGAGAGGTTCTTTACTCGCTTGACCTCCCAATGCGCCGGAATCGCCCCCAGCCACTCGACGCCGGAGTCCTTCATGGGGACGGTCGGGTCGAGGCCCTTGGTGACGGCGCGGGTGATGAGGGCGGTGCGCTGCTCCTGGAGCAGAGCGATCAGCCGCTCCTTCCTCGCCACCAGCGCATCGATCCGCGCCGTCTCCCGGTCGAGGAAGGCGGCGATCGCGCGTTGCTCGGTAAGCAACGGAAGTGCGAAGAGACCGGTCCGGATTGCGTCGCCGCCTAGCCCGAAGCGCGTGATGCCGTTGGCCGCCACCTGGAATTGATCGCGCGGCCCCATCGCCGCAAACGCACGGAATAGGAACGCTCCGTCGCAATCGTTACCGGGTCGGATGTGCGCCAGATGGTATCCACACAGAACCCCGGGCATGTCCTCGGCAACGACCGCAGGCACCGCGATGTCCGTCCACGATTCCGAATCCTTGGTTATCAGCACGTCACCGGCTCGCAGAGAAAAACGTCGCGCCTGCTCGGGCGTCGCTGTGGCCGCCATGAATTCCAGGTCCGCAGTGATGCGCTCGTTGTAGTAGACATCGGTGTAGTTACAGAGACGCACCTCCTCCTGCCCTTCGACGGACTTCTTGTCGACGTTGCTGAGTTGGACGGACGCGACGGTCTTCAGCCGCTTCACCTCCCAATGAGCCGGAATCTCCCCCAGCCACTCGACGCCGGAGTCCTTGTAGGCCGGATAGGACTTGAAGCGAGGACGCTCGGACCGCAGCGGCTGCACGGGGTTCCTCACGCCGATGCCCTCCGACGTTGTGCGCTCTGGTACTCGGTCCAGACCTGATCCATGTCCACCGTCTTCTTCACCTCGGTCAGGCGCTCGATCGCCTTCTGCGAGTAACGATCAAACGACGCCTTGCCGATCGCGATACGGCGATAGCAATCCGCGTCGTCCTTGATCTTCACATGTCGGATCAGCGCCGTGGTCTTGGGTCCGGAGAGCCCAAGGTGCTCCGCCACCTGATCGCGGCCGAGGTTGTAGAAGCCGAGCGAGTCTACTTTGTGAACCGCCACGACGCTGGCCCCAGGAGTGCCTTCCGGAACGAGCTGGATAGGAATCCCTTCCTTCTTCGAGATCCGTAGATCGAGGGACGGGCCGGTCCCCGTGGCCGTGAGCTCGATGCCAGCGACGCCCGGGAAGACGTCACTCCACTGCGTACCCTTGCTGATCGAGTCGCCGAGCTTGCGTAGCTCGCCGTCGGTCGGCTGGATTCGGTCGCCCCGCATGGCGCCGTCGACGATCGCAAGTGCTCGGAGTTTCGCGGCAGCCTCGACCTTCCGTCGCCTGCCGGGCCTCAGGAGCCGCTGCACCTCCCTGGCCTCCTGTTCGAAGAGGGTCGCGAGATCGGTAGGCGGCGTGGTCGAGAGCGGTAGGACGCGGGGCGGAAGATGGACCTTGAGATCTTGATCGAACACCGCTCGGACGACATCGCGAAACAAAGTCAGTCCGCCCTGGGCGTGGATATAGAGGTGCTGCTCGGAGAGGTCGACCAAGTGGTGCTGGGCGGCGTCGCGCAGCGTGTTGATAGCCTGGAGCTGAAGCACCTGCTCCTGCTTTAGGAACTGGACAGAGCCGTCGCTGAGCGCCTTACGTAGGCACTCGTCGAATCCGATCGTCTGCTTCTCCCGCGGTTTGCGGATCGCTCCTCCCCGATGGAGTATCGCCGCCTTGAGCAGCATCTCGAAGGCGTGGTCCAGCAGGATCAAGACGGCATCGACGCGGCCCCGGTCCCAAGGCCGGTTGTAGTGCTCGATGCTGAGCACGAGCGAGTCGACTGCCTTCGCGTAGAGCAGTCGGGATTCGCGCTTCATCGAACGGATTCCTGGTTGGGGTGCCATGGCCCGCCCGGCGACCACGACTGCGCGAACGATTCGGCTGCTATGATGCTGTCGCGCATGGGACCGAGAAAGCGAATGATCCGCTCGCCGATGTCCTCGAACTGCGCCGGAGGGGGAATCAACACGGCCCCTGCCGCGAGATAGTGCTGCCAGCGAGTCGACACCTCGGGCATGTGGTAGAAGGCCGGCTTGAGAACCCGCGGCGTCTCCGCCGTCCATGGGGTGCTCCTCCGTTCGAAGCAGGCGGCGACAGCACGCAGCAGCGCAGCCCCATCGAACTCGAAGGCACCGGCGAGGGCCCAGACGTCGTGGAAGTCCTTCATCCGGCTGTTCCGGGTGTCGAGCTTAACCATGGCCTCGAACTTCTCCGCCACCGTCTGCTCGCGCGGATAGGCGCGCAGGCGAGGCGCCGGCAGCGACGAAAGCATCGTCGGATACGTGATGTTCTCCGGCTCGACGACCATGGCGTCGCCCACGCCGAGGTCGAGCTGGACCGCGATGCGGGCCTGGCCCAGGAACGCACGAAAGCGCGCGCGCTTGCCGGAGTACTCCTCCTCGGCGCGGATCGCCTCCACGACCAGTTCGGAGAGGTCGAAGAGGAGCCCATCTTCGGGACACGCCACCGCACAGATGTCCGCGACCAACGACCGAATTGCATCGTCGTCCGTGGGGCCGGAAGCCAGCACGTCGACGTCGCGGGTCGCCCGGTAGGGATCCGGCATCCAGACCGCAAGCAGGCTGGCGCCCTTCAGGATGCACCGATCTCGCGCCGCGGAGGCGCCGAGGCGGAAGAGCAACCGCTCGCCGGCGAAGCGCGCGAGCGTGCGCTCGAACTCCTCACCACAATGCTTGGCGTGTTTCAACAGGCGCGCCCGGACCGAAGCCGCGACGTCGGGGCTCATATCGACCTCAAATCGAGTGCCGCAGTCAGGCGGCGCGATGGAAACACCTCGACGACGCGCGACAGCTCGGCGACGGTCACCTTGCGCTGGCGGAGTCCGTCCTGCAGCGCCTCCATCGCCGTCTCAGGACCCACGAGCCGCTCGAAGCGGAAACAGTCTGCCACGGTGCGCGCGGGCGAGGTGATCCGTGCCGGCACTCCTTCGAACGTCTTGTCCTGCACGCCGAAGCTCCAGGCAGGCCCACTGAAGCGTACGATGCGCAGGCGCAGATCAGGGAGGCGCGGTACGCGTGCCTTGTGCCGGATGGCAACCCAGACCTCTGCGGGCGCCTGGGTGCCGATGCCGTGGACGCGAAGCGCCGAGAGCAGGCAGACGATGCTGTCCGGGACCCGCGCGCAGGCCATCGCGAGGGAGTAGTCCTGGGTGGGCTCCGCGTCGGTCATGCGGTAGAGCCCGCGGCCGATGTGCTCGACTGCGCCCCGCCGGACTAGGGTCCGGAGCCGTTCACGGGTGATGCCGGCGTCCGCCGCCTGACTGGGACGGAAGAAAGCGCCGAGACGACCCTCGCGGAACAGATCCGCGGGGTCGGTAGATCGGGCGCGGTGGCCCGATTTGTCGGCACGTGTATCTACCATGCCGACATTCTGGTTGTGTTCGGGTCCCCTGTCAACCCGAAATACAGGCACCTACCGCCTCGATGCCGGCATTTTGCGTGATGCGTCCCACCGCCGCCTACCGCCAAACGATTCGTCGGGACGTGTGCACAACTCCCGACACTTCGTCCGCCGGAAACCCACGTGGGACCTGGCGCAGAATGTCGGCACATCCACGCAAGTGCCGACATTCCGTGCTCAGGCCGGCCCACCCGTCACCTCGGCCAGCATCCGCCGGATGTCCTGCTCGATCCCCCGGATCTCGCCCTCGATCTCCTCCAGCGGGCGCGGCGGGGTGTAGCGGTAGAAGTAGCGGTTGAAGTTGATCTCGTAGCCGACGAGGCCGATCTGGCCGTCCCTGGGGTCACGCTTGGAGGCGTCGATCCAGGCATCCGGAACGTGGGGCTTCACCTCGCGCTCGAAGAACGCCTCGACGCGCTCGGCGAGCGGCACGCTCTCCGCGTCGCGCAGCTCCGGATCCGGCTCGGGGTTGCCGTCCTTGTCGCGGCAGATGGCGGCGCTCTCGTCGCGTTCGGACAGCGCGGAGAGGATGGCCTTGCGCGCCGGCGCCGGGAGCTTCAGGCCGGCCTTCTTCGCGGCGGCATCGAGCAAGCGCTCGAACTCGTCGCGGTTCTTGACGAGCGTGCCGGGGATTGTGCACAGGAGTTTGCGGATGGCCTCCTGCAAGGCGCGCCCTTCGGCCTGCTCCTTCGCGCCCGCGGCGCCCTTCTTCTTCGACTGCGCGAGCGCCTGGAAGCCCTTCTCCTCCTCGAGGCGCGCGGTGCGCTCCGCGCTCGCCTGGAAGTTGAGCCTGCGCGGCCGCTCGACGGTGATCTTGCGGAAGCCGAAGTGCGTGGTCGGGAAGATCCGGCTGACGACGACCTCTTTGTCCTGACCGTCCTTTGCGAGCGTGCGCGTGTCGCCGTCCTTGAAGTCGGCGAGGATCTTCAGGATGTACTGCGCGCGGTCGAGGGGGATCTCCCGGCGCTTGTCGCCGAGGCTTTTGCGCATCGGCACCCAGAAGGACGTGGCGTCAATGAGCTGCACCATGCCGCGACGCTTCGCGGCCTTGCGGTTGGTCACGACCCACACGTAGGTGGCGATGCCCGTGTTGTAGAAGAGCTGCTCGGGGAGCGCGATCAGCGCTTCGAGCAGGTCGTGCTCCAGGATGAAGCGACGGATCTCGCTCTCGCCGCTGCCGGCGTCGCCCGTGAAGAGCGGCGAACCGTTCATGATGATGGCGATGCGCGAGCCGCCGTCCTTCGGCGCCTTGGCGTGCGCGAGCATGTGCAGCAGGAAGAGGAGCTGGCCGTCGCTGATGCGCGGCAGCCCCGCCGCGAAGCGGCCCGCGGCGCCGCGCTCGTGCTCGGCACGCACGGCGTCCTCGTCGCGCTTCCAGTCCTTGCCGTAGGGCGGGTTGGCGATCAGGTAGTCGAAGGTCTGCCCCGAGTGGCGATCGTTCGACAGCGTGCTGCCGTAGGCGATGTTGTCGGCGTCGCGGCCGGTCGGGTCCTTCATGAAAAGGTCGGACTTCGAAACCGCCCACGTCTCGGGGTTCACCTCCTGGCCGAAGAGATGAATCTCGGCGTCCTGATTGATCGCGGGCCGAAGGAGATTGCCGTTCTTCCGCAGGCCGACCGTGATGTGCTCCTTGGTGATCATCAGCATCCCGCCGGAGCCGCAGCACGGGTCGTAGACGGTGCGGATCGCCTTCTTGGCGCGGATCCCCTTCTCGTCACCGGCGAGCATCAGGTCCACCATCAGGTGCACGACGTCGCGCGGCGTGAAGTGCTCGCCCGGGTTTTCGTTCAGCGCCTCGTTGAACTTCCGGATCAGCTCCTCGAAGATCGTGCCCATCGTGGGGTTGTCGATCCTGTCGGGGTGCAGGTCCACGTTCTTGAAGCGCTCGAGGACCTGAAAGAGCAGCCCCGCCTCGTCCAGCTTGCTGATCGTGTTGTCGAAGTCGAACTTCTCGAGGACCTCGCGCATGTTGGGGCTGAAGCCCGCGATGTAGTTGCGCAGGTTCGCCGCCAGGTGGGGCGCGTCGGAGAGGAGCTTGTCGAAGTCGTAGCGCGAAGTGTTGTAGAAGGCGAAGCCCGCGATCCTGCGAAGCTGCGGGTCGAGGTTCTCGAGCTTCTTGCCCCGTAGCTCGGCCTGCTTCGCCAGCACCCTCTCCTTGGTGCCAGCCAGCACGCAGTCCAGGCGGCGCAGGACGGTCAGCGGCAGGATGACGTCCTGGTACTTGCCGCGCTTGAAGGTGTCGCGGATGAGGTCTGTAACGCCCCCGAGAAAACTGATGATCTCGCTATGGTTCACTGAGTTCGCTCTCCGTCCTCGCTCGTGATGGCGGCGTCATCATTGGGGCTGATTAACCTGCCGCTCTGCTGTCGGCCGCCGGCATCTGCGTGACGAGTGGTGCGCGCCACCGTCGGTCGATTTGCTGCAGCGGCATGTTAGGCGCGCCCCAGGATGCCGCGTTCCGCCCATCTTAGGTCCGATGGCCGGGGCACCGCATGCCAACGCTTCTTCAGGCTCAGGTTGAGAGGCGGAGCCTCCCCGAACCTACTGACGTAGGCAAAGAGCACCGCCCTTTCTGCGCGTGCCAACTGGCTACCATGCATCGGTGTTGCAAACGAAAAGCTGAGGCTGCCGAGGTGGCGCTCCACGTCAGACACAGACCGGACCCGACTACCGAGCACGAGGCGGGCAATGTGTGGATTCTGCCAGAGAAACCCACTGGCTGTGTGGTTGCAGTACCAGAACCCCCAGAGCCGACTTCTGAGCCGGGACGCGCAGCCCACATACAGAATGCCAGTAGGATCCACCCCACCGACTCGGCGAACCGACTTGGCTCTACGAATTATGTAGACGCCTGGTGTGGCAGGAAGGGAATCCCACTCAGCATCAAGGGACGAGACGCGTGTCGGCGGATGCCAGCGAACTCTCATGTCTTCAGAGCTCCGAGGCTAGTGGAATCGTGGCGCCGACGAAGCTTTGCCCGACACCAACTCGACAGATCTGCCTGGCGCGGGATCCTGGGGTTGGGCAGGTCTGCGCAGCATCCGCAACTTCCAGCCGAGGGTCCTTCCGAACCGGCTTCGGCGCTGATTCCTGCCCAGGCGGTGCGCGTGCGGGCCTTCATACGCGGGTCAGCCTAGGGTGTCGTCCGTCGGGCCGCAATCTATGGCCAGCCCGCCTTCCTCGGGACCCGGACCCTGTCCATTAGCCCACCCGCTCGCCCTCTGGCGGCGAAGCCGGAACGGAGCGCCTACATCACCTTCCTGCGCCCCTGAATCCGCCAGTTGACGCAAACTGGCAAATGACCGATAGTGAGGGGGATGGCCCGCACCGCCTCTGCCCCGCCCGGCCTCGACATCGCCGAATTGGCCAGCGCGGCCGGAGTCTCGGCGCGCACCATCCGCTATTACGGCGAACTGGAACTCCTGCACGCGGCCGGGCGCGGGCCGGGCGGCCGCCGCCGCTACACGGCGGACGCGCTGGAGCGGCTGCGCTTCGTCGCGCGCCTCAAGCACCTCGGGATGACGCTGGAGGAGATCGGCGAACTCAACGCCACCTTCGACCGCGGCCGCACGCCCGCGCTGCTCGCGCGCCTGCTCGAGATGCTCGACGAACGGCTGGCGCAGGTCGGCGAGCGCCGACGCGATCTCGGCAAGCTCGAGTCCGAGCTGCGCGAGTACCGCAGCCGCATCGCGCGCAAGAGGAAAGCCTGACGTGACCTCCCCCACCCCCGTTCCCGCCACCAGCCCGGCCCCGGTCGGCGCCTTCGCGACCCGGCACAAGGTGCGCGTCGTCACCGCCGCCTCGCTGTTCGACGGCCACGACGCCGCCATCCACGTGATGCGCCGGGTGCTTCAGCAGGAAGGGGCGGAGGTGATCCACCTCGGGCACAATCGCTCGGTCGAGGAGATCGTGGACGCCGCGATCCAGGAGGACGCGCAGGCCGTCGCGGTTTCCTCCTACCAGGGCGGGCACGTCGAGTTCTTCACGTACATGGTGCAATTGCTGCGCGAGCGCGGCTGCGGGCACATCCTGGTGTTCGGCGGCGGCGGCGGCACGATCACCGACGGCGAGATTGCCGAACTGCACCGCGCCGGTGTCGCGCGCATCTATTCGGTCGAGGACGGGCGCCTGATGGGCCTGGTCGGCATGATCCGCGACCTGCTGACGCGCGCCGACTGCGCGACCATCGCTCCAGCGGCGCCGCTGCCGGAGGGCCTGTTCCAGCGACGCCCGCACGCGGTCGCCCAGGCGATCACGCTGCTCGAGGAGGCGCATGCCGCTGGCGATGAGACGCGGCTCGCGGACCTGCGCGGCGCTCTGCGCGCCAGACTGGGAACGAAAGCGGCGCCGATCCTCGGCATCACCGGCACCGGCGGCTCCGGCAAGTCCTCGCTCACCGACGAACTCGTGCGGCGCCTGCTCGACGCCTTCCCGGACCGCACCGCCGCGATCCTGTCGGTGGACCCCAGCCGCCGCAGGACCGGCGGCGCGCTGCTCGGCGACCGCATCCGCATGAACGCGGTGCGCGGTCCGCGCACCTTCATGCGCTCGATGGCGACGCGCCGCGCACACCTTGCCACCGCCGCGGCGGTCGGGGACGCGCTGCTCGCGCTGCAGGCCGCCGGCTACGACCTCGTGATTCTCGAGACCGCCGGCATCGGGCAGTCCGACTCGGAAGCGGTGGACCTCGCCGACCTCTCCCTCTATGTGATGACTCCGGAGTACGGCGCGCCGACCCAACTCGAGAAGATCGCGATGCTCGACTACGCGGACGCGGTCGCGATCAACAAGGCCGACAAGCGCGGCGCGCAGGACGCCCTGCGCGACGTCCGCAAGCAGGTGCTGCGCAACCGCGGCGTCTTCGACCGTCCGGCCGAGTCCATGCCCGTCTTCCTGACCGCGGCTTCACGCTTCGGCGACGCTGGCGTGGACGTTCTCTTCGCATTCCTGATGAAGGAATTGACGGAACGCGCCGGCCGCGACTGGACGCCCGCGCCGCCGCCGCCGCGCGCGACCGACCTGCCGGTCGTAGTGCCGCCGCAGCGCACGCGCTACCTGGCGGAGATCGCCGAATCGGTGCGCGGCTACAAGCGCCGCGTCGCCGCGCAGGCCGACCTCGCCGCGCGCGCCGACGGCCTCGCGCGCGCGCTGCGCGAACTCGGCGACGATCCGCCGCCGCCGGACCGGGAATACGCGGCGGAGGCGCTGGTGGACACGCGCGCGGACCGCACGATCCTGGTGCTGCGCCAGCGCTACCAGGAGATCCTGCGCGAACTCGACCCGCAGGTGCGCGCGCAACTCGCACGCTGGCCGCAGACCGTCGCGGACTACGCCGGCGACACTTTCGGCTACGAGGTGCGCGGCAAAGAAGTCCGCGTGCCCGCGCAGCACGAGACGCTCTCGGGCACCAAGGTGCCGAAGGTCGCGCTGCCTTCCTCCAAGGACTGGGGCGGCCTCGCGCGCTGGCTCGGACTTGACAACGTGCCGGGGCAATTCCCTTACACCGCGGGCGTGTTCCCCTTCAAGCGCACCGAGGAGGACCCGACGCGCATGTTCGCGGGCGAGGGCACCGCGGAACGCACCAACCGGCGCTTTCACTTCGTCAGCCGCGGCCAGCCCGCGGTGCGCTTGAGCACGGCCTTCGACTCGACCACGCTCTACGGCGAGGATCCGGAGACGCGGCCTGACATCTGGGGCAAGGTCGGCAACTCCGGCGTCAGCATCTGCTCGCTCGACGACGCGAAGCGGCTCTACTCCGGATTCGACCTGTGCTCGCCGCGGACCAGCGTGTCCATGACGATCAACGGGCCCGCGCCGATCATCCTGGCCTTCTACCTCAACGCCGCGATTGATCAGCAGGTCGAGCGGCGGCTCAAGGAGACCGGCCGCTGGGCCGCGGCGCAGAAGCAGATCGCCGAATCGTGGGGCGGGAAGCCGCCCTCCTACCGCGCTGCGCGGCCGGAGGGGCACGACGGCTTCGGCCTCGGCACGCTGGGCGTCAGCGGCGACCGGCTGCTGCCGCGCGAGGAGTACCAGGAAATCCGCGCCGCGGCGCTGCGCGCGGTGCGCGGCACCGTCCAGGCCGACATCCTCAAGGAGGATCAGGCGCAGAACACCTGCATCTTCTCGACCGAGTTCGCGCTCAAGTTGATGGGAGACGTGCAGCAGTTCTTCGTCGGGAACGGTGTGCGCAACTTCTACTCCGTTTCGATCAGCGGCTACCACATCGCCGAGGCCGGAGCCAACCCGATCACGCAACTCGCGTTCACACTCGCCAACGGCTTCACCTTCGTCGAGTACTACCGCGCGCGCGGCATGCAGGTGGACGACTTCGCGCAGAACCTGTCCTTCTTCTTCTCGAACGGGATGGACGCCGAGTACGCGGTGATCGGCCGCGTGGCGCGGCGCATCTGGGCCGTGGCGCTGCGCGATCTCTACGGCGGCGACGAGCGCTCGCAGAAACTGAAATATCACATCCAGACGAGCGGGCGCAGCCTGCACGCGCAGGAGATTGACTTCAACGACATCCGCACCGCGCTGCAGGCGTGGTACGCGATCGCCGACAACTGCCAGAGCCTGCACACCAACGCCTTCGACGAGGCAATCACCACGCCGACCGAGGAGTCGGTGCGGCGCGCGCTGGCGATCCAGTTGATCATCAACCGCGAATTCGGCCTCGGCAAGAACGAGAACCCCTTGCAGGGCGCGTTCGTCGCCGAACTGCTGACCGAACTGGTCGAGGAGGCGGTGCTGGAGGAATTCCTGCGCCTCGACGCGCGCGGCGGCGTGCTCGGCGCGATGGAACTGATGTACCAGCGCGGAAAAATCCAGGACGAGAGCCTCAAGTACGAAATGCTGAAGCATTCCGGCGAACTTCCGATCGTCGGCGTCAACACCTTCCTCAACCCGCGCGCGGAGGCGGGCAAAGTCACGCAGACCGCGCTGATCCGCGCCAGCGAGGAGGAGAAGCGGGACCAAGTGGAGCAAGTCGCCGCGCTGCACGCCCAGCACCGCGCGGATTCCGAAGGCGCGCTGGCGCGCCTGCGCCGCGTTGCCCTCGAAAACGGCAACGTCTTCGCCGAACTGATGGAAGCCGCGAAGGTCTGCACCCTCGGCCAGATCTCGCACGCGCTCTACGAGGTCGGCGGGCAGTACCGGCGCAACGTGTGAACTGACCCGCCCAGGCTTTCTCAAGACCTTCAGAAGCCTGATATCATCGCCCATAGGATGATGCTCGCCAGCCTGCTATCCGCCGCCCAGACGATCGGAGGCCTCTGGGAAGAGCCGCTTACCCTCGTGCGCGAGACGAGCGCCTCCTCGCATGGCTGGGGATCCGCGGTCGCGGTGATCGAGGATCAAGACGGCGACGGCCTGGACGAGATCGTCGTCGGCGACCCGCTCTTCTCGGAAACGAACGCACTGCGGCGCGGAAGAATCCAGATGTTCAGCGGCGCTGACGGCAGCCTCCTGTTCGAGTACGCCGGGCGGAAGGAAAGCCTCTTCGGTTGGGCCCTATCTCGAGCGCCGGACCTGGACCACGACGGATTCGACGACCTGCTCGTGGGCGCCCCCGGTTTCGACGGCAAGCAGGGCCGCGCGGCGGTGCTCTCGCCACGCTCTGGGCAGGAATTGCTCGCGCTGTCGGATCCTTTGCTCGGCACGTCCAGCGGCAGCGGCTTCGGCGCCGCGGTCTGCGTCACCTCCTCGCAGACGGAGGATTTCTTCGTCATCGGTGCGCCGCACGCCGACTACTGCGGGGCCGACGGAGGATCCCACTCCGCGTACGACCGCAACGGCGCCTTCCTCACCGGCACCTATGGCTGCAGCGCCGGCGCGGAACTCGGATCCGCGCTCGCGCCCCTGCCTGGCAGCGCCCCCAACACGGCCGGCTTCGTCACTCGACAACTCCGCTTCGGGTCGCTTTCCGCGCAGGTCCTGATCTACCACTCGCTCTACAATTATCGCTACATCCTGATGGGGACGGACCTGGGCAGTCACCTCGCGACCGGCGCCGACTGGAACGGGGACGGCTATCCAGATATCGCGATCGGCTCCGCCCAGTTGAATCGCGTCGCCGTGTACGACGGCTGGACGTCCGCGCTGCTCGAGACCTACGAGGACCCCTCCGCTCCCGGCTTTCCCAGCGCCGTCGCACTGGCCGAGGACATGGACGGCGACGGCGCGCCGGAACTCGCGGTCGGCGTCACCGGCGATCCCGCGCTCGGCCAGCGCGGCGAAATCCGGCTCTTCGCCCCTGGCGCAGGGCATTTTCGCACCATCGTCCTCGCCGCACCCCATTCCGGCGGGGCGCTGGCCGGCGGACCCCGCTTGAACGCGAGCGGTCTGCCCAGCCTGGTCGCCGGGGCCAACGCACCAGGCCCCCCATTGTCAAGTGCGGATGGGTCGGTAAGCGTGCTCTCCTTCCTCCCGATCCTCACCGCCGACGCAAGTACGGTCAGCGCGGCGGGCGGCGGCAGCGTGCACTTCAACTTCCACTTCGGCAAGGATTATGCGCGCGGGCGCTACCGCCTTCTCGTGTCCGCGACCGGCACCGGGCCGAGCCTGTACGCCGGCATCTTGATCCCGCTGACCTTCGACACCCATCTCGACGCGACCCGGCGCGGGATCTATCCAGGTTGGGTGCAGCGCCCGGAAGGCGTTCTGGACCTCGCGGGTCGCGCCGATTGCCGGATGGAGGTCCAGCCCAACGGCATCCCCCAGCAGATGCTCGGAAGGAGTTTCCAGTTCGCCGTCGCCTGCGCCGCCGCGAACACTTCCCTCCGCGCCGTCTCCGTTGCACGGACGGTCGAAATCATTCTCTAGACGGCGGTTCGCGCAATTCGCCTCATTCCCCGTCCCAGTAGTCCACGCGGGCGTCGCGCCGCAGGAACTCTCGCGGCCGGTCCGCGGGGGGAACCGCTCCCGGTGCGGCGATCGTGAACAGGCCGACCTTGCCGGAATCCGGATAGTAGGCGATGTCCGGCTCGCGCATCGTGGAGAAGCACAGCAACACGAGATCGTCCGCGGAATCGTTCACGATCTGGTGCGCGCACTCCGGGCCGGTCGGCAGCGCGAGATAGTCGCCGGCGGCGATCTCCGCCGCCTGCTCGCCGATCCGCGCCTTGCCCCGGCCGGAGACGATCCACATGGCCTCCTCGTTTCCGGCGTGCCAGTGGAATGGCCAGGACTTGGCGCCGGCGGGAATCCGGTAGAGAGTTGCGCCCAGCATCCTTCCGCCTGCGGCCGCTCCCAGCCGTTTGGCGAAGAAACCGGCGGGCTTGCCGGCGGGCTTGATCTCGATCCAGGGGATGGATCCGGAGCGGGCGACGCGCGCATGCGGCTCGGCGGGCTTCGTCATGGCTGGATGGTAGCGGAGAGGCTCGCGCGCGGCGCGTCCGCGCGCACCGCCCAGCGCAACTTCGCCGGCGCAGAGCGTGGATTGGCGCGGCGCTCGGCCGCCGAGGCGCGCGCGGGCTCGGACGCGACCGCCGAGAACAGGCCGGCGCGCAGGCCTTGAACGAAGCACTTCTTGACACGCCGGTCTTCTCCCGAATGGAAGGAGAGGAAGACCACGCGGCCGCCCGGGCGCAGGCAGCCGGGAATCTGGCGCAGCAGCAGATCGAGCGTGCCGAACTCGTCGTTGATCTCGATGCGCAGCGCCTGGAACACGCGGCGCACGCTCTGCTCCGCCGCGGCCTCGCCGTAAAGTCCGCGGAGGCTCCCGCGGACCGCTGCGGCGAGCGCGCCGGCGGTCGTGAAAGTTTCCCTGCGGGCGTGCAGCGCGCGCGCCAGCAGCGCCGCCTCCGGTTCGTCCGCGTGCTCGCGCAGCACGCGCTCGATGCGCGCCGCGGAGGCCTGCGCCAGCCACTTTGACGCCGGCGATCCGCGCCGGGGATTCATGCGCATATCGAGCGGACCGTCCGACTTGACACCGAAGCCGCGCGCCGGGTCGTCCAGTTGCATCGAGGAAACGCCGAGGTCGGCGAACACGAAATCAACGCCTGCGTGCCAGTCCGCCTCGTCGAGCGCCTCGCGCAGGCGCGCGAAGTTAGTGCGCAGCACGCGCAGTTCCGCTTCGGCGAAGCCGAGCGCGCGCAGGCGCGTCTCGCTCTTCGGCAACTCGACCGGGTCCGCGTCGAGCGCGAGCAGGCACCCGCCGGGCCGGATGGCCTCGAGCAGGCGCCGCGCGTGGCCGCCCCAGCCGAGCGTCGCGTCCACGCCGCGCTCCCCAGGACGCGGCCGAAGCGCCGCAAGCACCTCCACCTCCATGACCGGGACGTGCTGTCCGGCCGGCGTCTGCCCCCGGTCGCGCACGCGTGCCACCGTTTCGGGATGCGCCTCCGGCGTCAGTTCCTTGTATTTCTCCGCAAAGCGGCGCGGATGCGTGCCGCGATAGCGCGGACGGCGGCGCCGCGATGCCGCAGGATCCGGTTCAATCATGCCTTGAAAGACCCAGTTCACGCGCCTTCCAGTTGTCGAAACGTCGCGCCGCGAGCCAGACGGCCTGCGCCAACAGCGCCGCGGGCAACAGCCACAGCCAGTGCAGCATCAGCGCCGCGACCGCCCCGCAGAAAAGGACTGCCAGCATCCAGAAGAGTCGCGCCCGGAAGTAATGAACCTCGCGCGTAAGGTTTTCGGCGGTTTTCCAAACTGCCCAGCCGAGCACGACCGGCAGGCCCAGCGGATAGCCTCCGACCACGCTGGTGGCGCGATAGGTCGCCGCCATTCCGATGGCAAGCAGGAGCGTGCCGGCGACCGCGACGATCTTGATCGCCTTCTCGCGTCGCACGTTCCTGGGCTTCAGGTTCCAATAGTTCTGGCGCAGGTGTTGGCGCGAGTTCCTCCTTCCGCAGTCGGGACAGGTGAGGTCACCCTCCGGGAGCCGCGACGGGCAGTAAAGGCAGCGGAATCCGACCTCCATGATGCCGATCTGATCCTAACCTTCCGCCGGGCGGAGCGCCGCGAATCGCACGCGCGCGCAGATTCGCGCGGGACGAACATCCCGCGATTCCAGGCGCGACCTACCAGACGAACGGAATCTTCAGGTAATCGAGGCTGGGCTGCGGGGCAGTCGGCAAATAGCCGGTGCGCTGGGCGTCGGAATCGAGGATGGCGCGCCAGCGGAAGAACCGGCAGCCGTCGAGCGCGGCAAAGTCGGAGGTCCACTCGTTGACGCCCGGCAGCGGAGTCCCCGGCAGATTGGAGCCCGCCGCCTCGGGGCGCGCGCCCTGGAACTCGATGCGCACCTCCACGTTGGAAGGCACCGAATCCTTGACGCCGGCGGCCTCAAGGCGCAGGAATTTTGCGCGCACCGACCACACCGGATTCTCGGCGTTCAACGCGAAAACCAGCGGGCCGTCCGCGAGGCGGCTCTGAAGCCGGAGAACGTCTGCGTCGCGGTCGTAGGCGGCGCCGACGACCTCGAAAGTCAGGCTGCCGCCGGCGTCCGGCAGCAGGTCGTAGCCGATCAGCAGCGCCGGATTGCGCAGCCAAAGGGGCGCGAAGAATGCGGTCGCGCCGGGCACGACCATCTCGTAGGAGCCGAACGTCGCCGCCGTAGTCGCGCCGGTCGCCACCGTGTGCAGCGGGATCACGCGTCCGTTCGTCGCCAGGATCCGGCCGGTCGTCAAGTCCTGGCCGCCGAAGCCCAGCAAGGCATCGGCAAAGCGCGGAAAGTCCCACGCGGCCGGGTCCGGGTCGGCGCTCGTGCGGAGACCGGCGAGCCCGCTGTCAATCCACCGGCTCTGCACCATCGTGCGCGAGTGGAAGAAGGGAATCAGCGCGAAGGGATTCGGCCGCGCGAACAGCGCCAGGATTTCTTCGAGGCGATCGGGATCCACCGGGTCGCCGAGATAGTCGCGGATGCCATTCGCGGCCGCCGGAGGCCAGACGATGTCGCGGTCCGGATCGGCGACGTGAATCTGGATCACTCCGTTGCCGCCGGCGCCGCCGCGGCTGGCCATGAAATCGTCGTTGCCGTCGTTGTTGTTGAGGATCGGCGCGGCCCAGCCTCGGCGCCCGCCGAAGGACTGCACGACGTTCGCGGCCGTCAGGTTGCCGATCTGCGAGGCGTTGCTGGCGCTGCCGATGGCAATCGCAGACAGGTCCAGCCGCGAGTTGGTGTGCAGCACCACGTGTCCGCCCGCGCCGGCTCCCGAGCCGCTGATCGTCCAGTTCACGCCGGTCAGCGAGTTGCCGCTCCAGCCGTAACCGCCGTTGGCCTTGACGCGTGCGGCCGCGCCGACCTCGATGTCGCCGAGCGCGAAGACGAGCAACTGGCCGCCGCCGCCGCCGCCGCCGGCGCCCTTGTGGTAATCGGTCCAGCCGGATGATCCGGCGCCAGGCGATTTGTTGAAGGGCCGCAGCGGCAGAACCTCGCGCAAGGTCGGCGCGGTGCCGCGCTCGATCAGGCAGGAATCGCCGCCGCCGCCGCCGCCCGCGCCGGCCCACGGCGCGAGCAGTTCGCCGCGCACCGTGCTGCCGTCGGCGGCCAGCCGGATGCCCCAGAAGTCGTCGAAGAGGTCGTCGTCGCGGACGAAGATCGGCGGGCCTGCGCGTCCGCCGTCCGGACCGAAAGTCGGATGGCCGTAGTTGTAAGGCGGCACGTCGCCGGAGGTCCACGCCGGATCGAGGTTCGCGCCGCTGGTCTCGGGCGCGGGCACGGTGTCCACCGCGAGGTCCTCCATCCCGTAAAGCCCGGTCGAGCCCGGGTTGGTCGGCGGCGCGGTGTTGTCAATGCTCGGCGCGCGCCGCCCATCCTCGGCGCCGTAGGCGGGCGAGTCGGTGTCCGGGTTCCACACGATGTTCCAGCGCGGATGCTTCACTGCATCGTGATCGGGCCCGGCGTCGTCCACGCTGGTCGGCCGCCACTCCAGCGGCCACTGGTTGAAGAGGATGGAGTGATTCAGCGTGCGCGCGAAACCGCCGCCGCCGCCGCCCGCAGCCATGATCCGCATCAGGCCCTGCGTGTTCAGCGCGCTCGCGTCGGCGTCCTGCCAGGATCCCTCGCCGCCCTGCCCCCCCCCGTGCGTGATGCTGAATGGGCCGTCTCCGGTCTCGCCGCGCGGAGTCTCCGTCACGTTCGCCCACGAGGAGTCGCCGCCCTGGCCGCCGCCGCAGACGCCGGCCGCGCCGCCCTCGGTGAACTGCGGCGAGTTCAGCGAACTGGGCCAGATGGCGTTGAAGCCGCTGACGTCAAGCAGGCCGTTGATCACCACGTCGCCGGTGGCATAGATCACCAGCGGATTGCGCCCGATGCAGCGCAGCGTCGCGCCCGCCTCGATGCGGACGTCGTCCACGTTCAGTACGCCCTGGTTGTTGACGTGCGGGCGGCCCTCGTCGTCGGTGAAGGTCAGCACGCCGTCGGTGTTCAGTTCCGAGACGCCGGCGAGCAGGATCAGATCCTGGTCCTCGGCGACGAAGATGCCGGGAAACACCAGCGCGCCGCTGACGGACCCGGGCTGCCAGAGCGCGTTCGGCAGCGGCAGCGGCTCTTCGAGATCGAGCCACGCGCTCTGCTCGAAGCCGTCGCGGAACTCGTCCGCCGTGAGTTCCGCCGCGCCGAAGGAAGGATCCGCGTAGAACTCCGCGAGAGTCGGGGTCAGGTGGTCGGGCGGCATCTGGTCGCCTACGTTCGACTGGCCGACGAGATCGCTGAAGGTGTTCTTGACGACCAGCCGCAGGCGCCGGCCCGGCGGCAGCACGCCCGTGATCAGATAGTGGACGGTCGCCCCCCCCACGCCGCAGTTGTCGAGCAGGACGAGGCGGCCCGGCACGCGATTCTCCGGCGGAAAATCGCTCTCGCCGGCGGTCCCGGCAACCCCGTCGGCGTAGTACAGCGCAATCTCGTCCAGATTCAGGTTCGTGCTGCGCGGGTCAATGGACTGGTCGAACACCAGTTCGACGACCGGGTCGGGCACCGACAACAGGTTCAGGCCGACCGGGAAGCGCGTCTGCAGCAGGATCGGCGGCGCGGGAGACTCGTCGAGGAACAGCGGCTCGGCCGGCGGCGACGGCGTGCGGAAGGTGCGCCGGATGCCGCGCTCCAGCGGACGGCCGGCCGAGTCGCGCAACGCGATCGCGCTCTCGCCCGAGGTCGCGACCGAGACCTCGTAGTCGAATCCACCGGGCAGCAGTCCGCCGTCGTCGAGCGTGTCCGAGCGCGGGCAGTTGGGACGGAAGATCACGACGCGCCCCTGATCCTCCGCGGCGATCTCGAAGGTGCCGGTGACCGGCGTCTGGGACGCGAGACCGGTGAGCCCGCGGATCCGCACCGAGCCGAAGTTCAGCGTCAGCGGATCCACCGGATGGTTGAACTCGATCCGGATCGCGCGGTTCAACTGCCAGATCGTTCCCTCCTGCACGTTGATCCCCTGCACCGCGAAGGATCCGGCCGGCGAGTAGCCGAGCCCCGCGGCGGAGCCCGAGCCGCGGCATCCTGCCAGCGCGAGTGCGGCGAGCAGCGCGATCGGGGAGAAGAGCGGCAGCCGCCGAGACTCCCGCCCCGGCGGCCGCACGAAATCCCACTTGTCAGGCGTTCGATCTACCACACGAAGGGCAACTTCACGTAGTCGAGCAGCGGCAGCGGCGAGGTCAGCGTGATGCCGACTCCTTGCGCGTCCGCGTCGAAGGTGATGCGGTAGCGGATGTAACGGAAGCCCTGCAGGTTCACGAGGTTCGTGGTCCAGGAAACCGCGCTCGGGAAGGGCGCCCCCGGAGTGTTCTCGCCCGGGCCCGACTCGTCCGCGCCCTGGAATTCGACGCGAATCGAGGCTGAACTGGGCAGGCTGTCGCGCAGGCCGCCGGTCTCGACGCGGAAGAACTTCTGCCGCACCGACCAGGTCGGGCTGTTCGGATCCAACGCAAACTGCATCGGCGTATCGGTGACGCGCGTGGTCAGCGTCAGCGTGTCCGACGGCCGGTCGTATCCGGCGCCGACGATCTGGAAGGCCGCGGTTCCGGAGGCCTTCGGGAAGATGTCAAATCCATGCAGCATGGTCGGGCTGCGCAGGAACATCGCACCGAAGGCCGCGGAGGCGTTCGGCACCGTCAACTGGAAGGCCTCGAACACGACATCGCCCGTGCCGCCGGTCGCGATCTCGGGCTGCAGCGTCACCTTCTGGTTGGTCGTGGAGATCAGGCCGCTCGTGGTGGAGGTCCCGAGGAACTTGTGCAACACCGCGGCGAAATTCGGGTAGATCCAGTCGCCGATGTCCGGATCGGGCGACAGCCGCAGGCCTGCGAGACCGGTGTCAATCCACTGGCTCTGCATCATCGAGGCGGCCGAGGAGAACGGGATCAGACCGTAGGCCGTCGGCGCCGTGAAGAGCGCGTAGGCTTCCTCGAGTTTGTCCGTGTTCACCGGGTTGCCGATGTACGCCTTGATGCCGTTCACCGCGGCGGACGGCCAGGTGATGTCGGTCAGCGGATTCGGCACGTGGATCTGGATCACGCCGTTCGCGCCGGCACCGCCGCGGCCGGCCATGAAGTCGCCGTTGCCGTCGTCCACGCCGGTCTGTGTGTCCGGCGCGTCGTGCGGGTCGGACCAGCCGCGGCGCCCGCCGAAGGCCTGGACCGGATCCACCGGCGTGAGGTTGCCGAACTGGCCGGCGTTGTTCGCGGTCCCGACGTTGAAGGCCGAGAAATCCATCCCGGTCGCGGTGTGCAGCACCACGTGGCCGCCCGAGCCGCCGCCCGAGCCGCTGATCCCGTTGTCGGTGTAGATCACCGATTCCGCGGTGTAGCCGACGCCGCCGCTGGCGGAGATCTTCGAAAGCGCGCCCAACTTGATCTTGCCGATGGCCCAGATCTGCAGTTGACCGCCGCCGCCGCCGCCGGCCGCGCCCTTGCGATAAGCGGTCCAGCCGATCTGGGTACCGCCCGCTGCAATCAGGAGTTGGAAGGTGGGCAGCGGAATGAAGTCCGAGAGCCGGTCCGGGCCGGGAGCGCCGTCCAGGTCGGGCCGGTTCACGCAGCAGGAGTCGCCGCCGCCGCCGCCGCCGCCGCCGGCCCAGGGCGCGAGCAACTCGCCCGTGCTGACCGTACCGTCCGCGTTCAGCCGCCGGCCCCAGAAATCGTTCTTGAGGTTGCCGTCGGCGATGAAGATGGACGTGCCGCCGCGTCCCGGGTCCGGTCCCAGGGTCGGGTTGCCATAGGAGAAGGCGGGCGTCGTGCCCGTGGTCCAGGACGTATCGAAGTTGTTGGGAGACACCTTGTCTTCCACTGCAGTGGTGTCGCGTTGCAGGTCCTCGATACCCCAGCCGCCGGTCGCGCTGCTGGCGCCGTCCGCCGTGTCGTTGTCGGCGCTTCCGCCGCGGATTCCGTCTTCAGCACCGTAGATCGGGGAGTTCGGATCGGTCTTCCACAGCGTGTCAACTTGCGGGTGCCGCACCGGGTTGTGGTCCGGGCCGGCGTCGTCCACGCCGGTCGGCTTGAAGTCCGTGGACGACGGCCACTTGGTCCAGAAGATGGACTCGTTGAGCGTGCGCCCGAAACCGCCGCCGCCCCCTCCGCCCGCGATGCATTCATTGGTGTACACCGCGGCTGTCAAGTAGGAGTAGAGACCGTCCGCGTAGACCCCCTCGCCGCCCTGGCCGCCGGCGTGCGTCAGACCGAAGGGCCCGTCGCCGGTCTCGGCGCGCGGGGTTTCGGCGATGCCGACCCACGAGGTGTCGCCGCCCTGGCCGCCGCCGCATTCTCCCTGCGCCCCCCCCTCGGGGAACTGCGGAGAGTTGAGCGAGGTCGGCCACTTCGCGTTGTTGCCGCTGACGTTCACCTCGCCGTCTATCGTCACGGTGCCCGTGGCGTAGATGATCAGCGGATTCTTGCCGCGCGCGCGCAGCACCGCGCCCGCGTTGATCGTGAAATTCCGGCAGTTCATCACGCCGCTCGTCAGAAAGTGCTGTTGTCCGGCGTCGTCGGTGAAAGGCTGCGTAGAATCGCTGAAGATCTCGCGATAGGGCGAACTGACGGTGAAGTCGTTCGAGGTGAAAGTGCCCGGGAAGTCGAAATCGGCGGCGATGTAGCCGTCGCCCACTTCCGCGAACGGAAGCGGCACTTCCGCCGCGAGGTCGAGGAAGGTGTCGGAATCGTATTCATCGCGGAACTCGTCCACCGTCTCGTCGGTCTCGGTCCACGAGGGGTCGGCGTAGAGGTCCGCCAGGGTCGGCGTGACTTTCGGCGTCCACAGCGTGTCCTCGATGTTGGTCAGGCCGACCAGGTCGCGGAAGTCCTCGGTCATCTGCAGCCGCAACTTGCGGTTCGGCGGCACGATGCCCGAGATCACGAAATGCACCACCGAGCCGGATTCCACGCAGTTCTCGACCAGCACCAGACTGCCCGGAAGTTTGTTGGTGGCGGGATAGGTGTCCTCGGAACCGGAGCCGATGACGCCGGAACTGTAGAGGATGAACAGACGGTCCGTGTTCAGGTTCTCCGGGCGCCCGTCAATGGACTGGTTGAAGCGGATCACGACGACCGGATCCGGATCGGTGAAGAGGTTCAGGCCATCGGGGAACTCGACGCCCGCGAGCCCCACCGGGCCGGGCGTCAGGTCGAGGAACAGCGGCTCAGACGGCGGGCGCGGCGTCAGGAACGACCGGCGAAGGCCGAAGCGCAGTTGCCGCCCGCTCGAGTCCATCAGGAGCCCGGTGCCGGAGACGCCCTCGGTCGGCATCGTGACCTCATAGCGGAAGCCCCCCGGCAGGAAGGCTCCGTTCTCGTTGGCGGCGTCCGTCGGGCAGGTGGGCCGGAAGATGACGACGCGGTCATCCTCATCCGGCGCCAATTCGAAGGTGCCCGTGACCGGGTGGCCGATCGCCCCGACGTCCATCGCGCGGATCTGCAGCGTGCTGAAGTTGATGGACAGCGGGTCCACCGGGTGGTTGAACTCGATCCGGATCGGCCGGTTGAGTTCCCACACCTGTCCCTCCTGAACGTTGATGCCCTGGACCGCGAACTGGCCGGTCGGGTTGAACGGCTCTCCATTGCCGTTGCCTCCCACGGAGGTGGAGCCGCCCTTGCAGGCTTGGAGGAGTCCGGCGGTCAGAATCAGGAGGAAGGTGGCGTTCTTCATGTCTCGAGCGGGCTGCATGGCCCCGGTTCGGCTCCGTTGATGCGGAGATCCGATTGTAGAGGGTGACCTGTCCATTGCCGGACGATTGAGGCAAATGGCGTGCCAAGGCGCCCTGGATGCCGCCCTCGGGTGGTGCGCGATGCCGCGCAGAGTGCGTGCGGGTTTGCACCCTCTTGATTTTACGAATGAAACGTTTGTTTCATCGAACATCAGCGGCTCGAACTCCATCATTAGATAGACTCATCCGGTCCCCCAACCCTGCTCCAGACCCCAACCAGGCATGTACCCGCTCCACCTCCTTCTGTTAGGCCTTTGCCCGCAATCCGAAGGCCAGGCCGTCGCGGTCCCGCAGATCCCCTTCGAGGGCTACCAGCGGGTCGAGATCCAGGCCAACACCTTCACCTCCAATCGTCAGGTGGATCCGGCGCTCGCCGCCGACGCCGACGGCAACGTGCTGACCGTCTGGGGCAGCCGTCGCCAGGAACTCGGCAGTTTCGGCGTGTTCGCGCAACTGGTGGACCCGCGCGGTCGTCCGTTAACGACGGAGATCCACGTCAACACGACGCTTCCCGGCTTCCAGGGCCGTCCTGCGTCCGCCTTCCTGGCGGACGGCAGCGCTTGGATCGTGTGGCAGTCGGTCAGCGCTGACCTTGAGGAGTGCGGCATCTTCGCGCGCCGCTTCGGCTGGACCGAGAGCGCCGAAGGCGCGCGCGCCTTCGCGCCGCTAGGCGCGGAAGTGCGCCTCTACGGCGGCACGCAGGACAATCCTGCCGACGCCGCAGTGGTCGGCGTGGACAGCGGCTGGCTCGCGGCCTGGGCCGCGGATGGCGCCGAGGGCACGCGGCAACTGATGGCGCAGCGTTTCGATGAGAGCGGCGCGGCCCTTACCGAAACCTTCGCGCTCGGCGCGGGCGCGATCCGCGCATCGCTGGTCTCCCTCGACGCGGTGCCGGGCGGCGCTGTCGCGGTGTGGAGCGAGCAGGACTACGCGGGCGAACCGGTGGCGATCTCCGGCGCGCTGCTGCGCGGCTGCGCAATGAGCCGCTTCACGGTGGCGACTGCCCAGGACGGCTTGCACGTCGAGCCCTGCGTCTCCGCGGCGGCCGACGGCTCCTTCGTGGTTGCGTTCATGTCCTCGCAGGACGGCGAGAACTACGCCGCGAGCGCCCGGCGCTTCGACGCCGGCGCGCAGCCGCTGGGCTCTGCCTTCCCGGTGGACGCTGGCGGCATCGGCTATCGCAACGGCGCATTGGTCGCGACCGCTCCGGACGGCGGCTTCCTGGTCGCTTACAACGCCGTCGAGCCCAAACTGCACGAGGCCGACGGCAGTCACCCGCATCATCCGAGTTCGATCCGCGCGCAGCGCTTCGCCGCCGACGGCGCAGAGATCGGAGCGCCCTTCCAGGTGAACGATCACGACGCGGGCGAACAGACGCTGCAGGTCGGCATCACCGCGCGGCACTTCCTGTGGACCGCGCAGGGCCAGATCCTCGCGGCCTGGCACGGCGCCACCGCGCAGGGCGACGACCGCGGCATCGGCCTGACGATGCTGCTGCCCGACGCGCTGCAACCCGCGGCCCCGGCGCCGCTCGCGCCGCTCGCGGCGCTCGTCAGCGCACCGATCGGCGAGGTCTACGCGGACGCGGAGATCGCGCCGCCGATCTACGACCCCTTCTTCGTGCCCGGCCCCTACGTTCCGCCCCCCCCCGCGGCGGGCGGCTCCGGCGGCTTCCAAGGCAACACCAACACCGGCTGGTATCCGCCCGACCCGGACCTCGCGGTCGGCCCGAACCACGTCGTGAGCGTCGTCAACGGCGAGATCGCGATCTTCGACAAGGCCGGCAACAAGTCCTTCGGCCAGTCGCTGGTCGGTTTCTGGTCCTCGGTCGGCGCCGGCGGCTTCGTGTTCGACCCGGTCGCGCTGTTCGACCCGCACAGCAACCGCTACATCGTGGCCGCCGCCGACGGCGCCGGCTCGAACGACGCGATTTGCCTCGCGGCCTCCGACAACGACGACCCGAACGGCACCTGGTACAAGTACCGCTTCCCGACCTCGGGCACCTGCAATTTCCTCGACTTCCCGAACCTCGGGATCAACAACGAGACGATCTTCCTGTCCGGCGACTGCTTCAGCGGCGGCGGCAACCGCATCTTCATGTGGGAGAAGGCGAAGATCATCGGCAACTTGGCGGCGACGATGCGCAACCTGCAGGCCAACGGCAGCACGCAGTCGCTGGGTGCCAGCAAGAACTACGACGACAACGTCGGCTACTTCTGCACCACCTACTCCGGGTCCTCGACCAAACTGAAGATCCAGGCGGTGCGCAGCGCCAACACGGCGCCGACGCTCTCGACCTACTCGCTGACGGTACCCTCGTTCAGCCACCCGAACGACGCGGTGCAGAAAGGCACGTCGAACCGCGCCGACACGATTGACTTCCGCATCAAGAACGGCGTGGTGCGCAACGGCTTCCTGTGGGTTTGCCACAACAACGGCAACAACGGCCGCTCGTCGGTTCGCTGGTACCAGATTGATCTCAACGGCTGGCCGAACAGCGGCTCCAACCCGACGCTGGTGCAGAGCGGCGACGTGGACCCGGGCTCGGGCAATTACACCTGGTACGGCGACATCAACGTCACCTCGACTGACAGCGCGGTGATCGCGCTGAACCGCTCGAGCAGCACGCAGTACATCTCGATCGAGTACACCTTCCGCGAGGCGGGCGACGCGGCTGGGACGATGCGCGCGCTCGACCTGTTGCAGATCAGCACCGCGCCGGAGACGGGCTCGCGCTACGGCGACTACTCGGGCCTGGAGCAGGATCCGACCTCGGACACCTGCTTCTGGAGCGCGCACGAGTACATCACCTCGGGCTGGCGCGTGTGGATCGGCGGCATCGAGATCGGCGACACGGTGCTGGATCTCTCGGCCACACTGCTGATCGCCAACTTCCCGGCGACCTTCACGGTGTCGAACTGCCTCGCCAGCGAGACAGTCACGGTGTTCGGCAGCCTCTCGTCGGGCACCTACTGCCCGCCGGGCTACGGCGGCCTGTGCCTGGAGATGGGCGGCAACGTGCAGACGGTCGGCACTGCGGTCGCAAACGCGACCGGCGTCGCCTCCGTGACGCGCACGGTTCCGGCCAGCATCCAAGGGCGCACCGTCTACCTGCAGGCCGCCGCGATCCGCGGCATCGCCGGCGCGGATTCGGTGAAGTCGAATCTAGTGGTCAGCGTGGTGGGCTGACCGTCGCGCGCGATCGGAGTGGCGCGGCCGCGGGAGAGACTCCCGCGGCCGCGTTGCGCTTCCTGCGCCTCACTCCACCTGGACCCAGATGCGTGAGTAGGTGGCTGGGGAGTGCACCTGCTCCCAGGCCAGCACGAACTCGTCGGCGCCGGAGACGGAGTTGAAGCGGTAAGACGTCGCCGGCCGGCCCAAGCCGGCCAGGGAGAAGGCCTTCACCGTGGTTGCGTTCGTGGCCAGATCGTAGGCGATGATCTGACACGGCACCGTGTTGCGGTCCACGTAACAGCGGCGCACGAGGGGAATCGTGCGGCCGTGCAGCGGGATCGGCCTGATGTCGTCCACCGGGACGCCGCCCGGGTCGTTCACAAAGCCGGTGCCGGGCGGCCACAGCACTTTCGACAAGCCGAACTGTTCGTCCCAATTCCATTCCTCGAAGATCACGTCGCCGCTGCCGCTCGACGTCTTGTTGAAGCCGATGGACACCACGTCCATGGTCGGCGCGCCCGCAGGGTAGGAGGACACGTTGGGGCGCCGGCGCACGAAGGGGTTCGTCATCACCCCGAAGGTCTGGGTAGCCAGCGCGGTCCACGGACCGGCCAAGGGACCTTCCATGAACTTCAGGCGGATCCGGCCGTCCGGGACGGTTGCGCCGGGGAAGAACTGCTCCTCGTAGGTCAGCCAGAAGCGGTAGATGCGGGGGTTGGCGGAGAGGTCGGGAATCGTCGCGGGCGCGCAGTCGGGCAGCACCAGGCCGGCGGAGGCGTCGCCGCCCGTGTTGGACGGGCCGTCGAACACGGTGCCCGGGATCAACGGAGCGGCGAGGTTCTGCTTGGCGATGACTCCGGCGGAGTCAATCGTGCTGGTGACGAGGCGCAGGTCGGAGAGCCGGGTGCCATCGTTCGGAGGGAGCGAATTCGGGTCATCGCCGAAGTCCGTCTGGTGCGGATAGACGACTCCGACGGTGGGAAGATGGGTCGCATCGCCGGCGTCGAGCAGCACCGCATCCGGGACTCCCGCGCATTCGCGGACGTGGTAGTTCCGATCGAGTTCGAGGCCGAGGCCGTCCGGGTAGGTCACTGTGCTCGCATCGTTGAAGACTTGAAACGAGGATCCGTTCCATCGGATCCACGCGCATTCGAGAACCGCGGGCTCCATGGCCTGGTTCGGAAACGAGCGATCGTACCGACGGGTCCAGACTACGAAGAATCGATCACCGACTGCGATCACGTCGGGGCGTTCGCACTTGACCATCTGTTGGGTCGGAGAGAAGAGCGGGTTGTAAATCACGCTGCCGAGCAGTTCTCTCTGCACCAGCGTCCAGTTCCCGTTGAGGACGTTGTACTGGAACAGGGCGACCTCCACCTGCTTGAGCGGAGGCAGGCCCAGGTCGTCCCGCGTGGTGTGGTAGGCGACCGCGATGTCGCCGACGCTGTTGATCGCCACCGTGGCGTGGTCGGCCGTGCGTAACTCGGGACCCCAGTCCACGCCGTTCGCATCCACGCCGAAGATCAGCGGGTGGATCTCGAAGCCGGTGTTGCGGGTCAGGATGGGTTGCTGCGGGCTCGCCGGAGCGACGCTCGCGAGCGAGAGAAGGAGGAGGCTGATGATCATGGGTGTTGATTCGGGTTCTGAAGGAGGGGGCGACGGAGGGTCACCCGAGGCAATTCAGTAGGGAAGCCGCGTCACCGGGTAACGAAGGATATTGGTCGTGAAATGATGCCCCCCCCCCATGTTTCATAGGTAAAACTGCGGTTCAGCCCTCAGGCAGTCTGGTACGCTTCCAGCGGGAGACGCCGCCCCAGGCTCCACCACCAACATGCCCCGACTCACCCTCTCCATTCTGGTCTGCGCCTTCCTCCTCCCTACTCCTGTTCCGGCGCAGGAGATCCTCGGGATCGATTTTCTGATCGGCGACGTGTACAAGATCAACCCGAAAACAGGTCAGACCACGAGGATTGGCACCACGGGTCTGAATCAGAACTTGTGGCATTCGATGGCAAGGGATAGTCAGGGCAGAATTTTCTCTGCCTATGGCTATTGGAGCGTTCCCTACGCCATCTACGAGATCAACCCGAGCACCGGCCAGGCGACCTTTGTTTCCCAAACTGCGCTCAAGGGAATCTCCGGGCTCGCTTTCGGTCCTGGTGATGTGCTGTTCGCGGTCAACGACCGCGCGGCACCGGTTTCTTATGGACCTGATGATCTCCACACGATTGACCTCGCCACCGGTTCTGATGCACTGATCGGCCCGACCAACTTGGTCTCCATGGGATCGCTGGTCTACGGGCAAGGATCATTGTGGGGGTATGATGGCGATCTCGGTCTCGTTAATCTCGATTCTGCAACCGGTGCGGCAACAGATGTGAATCCATCGTTCGTAGGCCCGAGAGATTTCAATGAATCCTATTGCTTCAGCGACGATGCAGTTCTCTATGAAGTGGACGCCGGCCTCTGGGTCCAGGACACCCTCACCGGCGTGCCGACCTTCGTCGGCCCGCTGAACTATTTCGGCATCCTCGGCGGCATCGAGTACCTCCCCGGCCCGACCTCGCCCTTCGTCCTCGGCACCCTCGGCGAGACCGGCGGCCCGATGGGCGCGCAGGTCTGGGGCGCCACCCCGAACGGCAGCGTCGTGCTGCTCTATGCCCTTGGCGCAGCCGGCGCGACGCTCGTTCCCTCCGGCCAGCCCTGCGCCGGCACCCTGCTGAATCTCAATTCCACCGTGGCTGCGGCCACCATCCTCCACGCCGACTCCCAAGGCCACGCGCTCGTCGGTCCCGCCTTCGCGCCCGCTGCCGTCGCCGGCTCCGCGCGCCTCCAGGCTCTTGACATCACCACCTGCGCCACCAGCAACCTCGCGCAGGTGATCTACTAGCAGGCGGACCTTCTCCTCCCTTCTGAAAAACTGATTCCACCTCTGACGCGGCCCTCGCAGCCGATTTCGGCGTCGCCGGAACCCGCGCCGATCGGCCAATAGGCGCCGAACCCGGCTCCTTGAACTCGACCGCGATGAACGCTCCAAGGCGAAAGCAGTATTTCAGCGGCCTGTTAGAGCGAACGCGCGGCCCGCTGAAGGCTCATGTGGCGGTCGGTGTCCACCACGACCTGCATCCCATCCAGGCCCGCCGCGCGCGCCGCCGCGTGCAACTCTTCCTGCGTCAGCGCCGCGCCCAGGCTGGCGCGGAACAGGTCCTGCGCGTACGCCGTCTCGCCGCCCGCGTGCTGCCGCACCAGCACATCTGCCGCCTGCGGCGTCGGCGGACGGAACAGATCGCGCACCAGAAACGCCCCTCCTGGCTTCAGCACGCGCCCGCACTCGCGCAGGAAGGGCACCGGATCGGGGATGTGGTGCAGAATCGTGTTGCTGCACACGGTGTCAAATGCCGCATCCGCGTAGGGCAGGCCCTTGGCGTCGGCCTTCTCGAAGCGCACGCGCGCGGCGTGGGCACTGACCGCGCGGTGCTCCCCGGCGATGCGCAGCATCTGCAGGGACAGGTCCACGCCGAGCACCTCGAAGTCGGCGCGCGCGGTGACGAGCAGCAGAGCGATGTGTCCGGGCCCGCAGCCGACGTCGAGCACGCGCCCGCGCGCGCCGAGGTCCAGCAGCCGCTGCACGAAGGCCTCGTTCGGCGCCGAATGGTCCATCGCGTCGTAGGCTTCCGCCTCCTCGACGGTGTCCATCACTTCCGGCTCGAGCACGCGCTGCACGCGCGCAGCGTACACTCGCGTGCGCATGGAACTGACGCGGATCGCGCGCGCGCTCGACGCGGAAACCGCCGCGCTGATTTTTCCGGAGCCGGTCGCCCACGTGTACCGGCCGCTCGATTACGCGCGCGCACCGCACGAGGACTACCTGCGCAAGTGGGCGCGTCCCGGCGTGCCGGCGCTGCTGCTCGGGATGAACCCCGGCCCCTTCGGGATGGCGCAGACCGGCGTGCCCTTCGGCGAGGTGGCGCTGGTGCGCGACTGGCTGGGCGTGCGCGGCGCGGTGCGGCGACCCGCGAACGAGCACCCCAAGCGGCCGATCGAAGGCTTCGCCTGCGCGCGCTCCGAGGTGAGCGGACGGCGGCTGTGGGGCTGGGCGCGGCGCCGCTTCGGCGATCCGGAGGAATTCTTTGCGCACTTCTTCGTGATGAATTATTGCCCGCTCGTGTTTCTGGACGAGGGCGGGCGCAATCTGACACCGGACAAACTGCCCGCGGCCGCCGTCGCGCCGCTGCATGCGGCCTGCGACCGCGCGCTGCGCGAGGCGGTGCGCGCTCTGCGCCCGCGGATCGTGGTCGGCGTCGGCGGTTTCGCGGAGGCGCGCGCGCGCGCGGCGCTCGCGAGCGAGAAGGTGGAAATCGGCGGCGTGCTGCACCCGAGCCCCGCCAGCCCCGCCGCCAACCGCGGCTGGGAAGCGCAGGCCGAGCGTCAACTCGCGGCGCTGGGACTGCTGTGAGGAATCTCCGTGTCGTCACGCTGAACGCGAATGGGCTGCGCGCCGCGGCGCGCAAGGGCTTCCGCGAGTGGCTCGCCGATCAGGACGCCGATGTCTGCTGCCTGCAGGAGATCCGCGTCGCGGCGCACCAACTGACTCCGGAACTCGAACCGCCCGCGGGCTGGCATGCGCGCTGGCTGCACGCCGCGAAGCCCGGCTACTCCGGCGTCGCGGTGTGGTCGCGCACCGAACCGCGCCGCGCTCGCCCCGGGATCGGCGAGGCGGAGTTCGACGCGGAGGGCCGCGTGCTGGCCTGCGACTTCGACGCGCTGCGCGTGGTCAGCCTCTACTTGCCGAGCGGCTCCTCCAGCCCGGAGCGACAGGCCGCGAAGTTCCGCTTCATGAGCGTCTTCGCGCCGTGGCTCGCGCGCCAGCGCCGCGCGCGCACGCCGGTGCTCGTGTGCGGCGACTGGAACATCGCGCACACCGAGAAGGACCTGAAGAACTGGCGCAGCAACCAGGACTACTCCGGTTTCCTTCCGGAGGAGCGCGCGTGGATCGGGCGCGTGTTCGGCGAGGGCGGCTGGCGCGACGTTTGGCGCGGCCTGCATCCAGAGGCGGAGGGCGAGGGCTACACCTGGTGGTCGCAGCGTGGTGCGGCGCGCGCAAAGAACGTCGGGTGGCGCATTGACTACCAGGTCGCGACGCCCAGCCTCGCCATCCGAGTCGTGCGGTCCTGGGTCGAGCAGGGCGTGAATTTCTCCGACCACGCGCCGCTGATCGCGGATTTCACGCGCCCGGACCCCGGCTAAGATGGATCCAGCCATGCTCGCCCCCATCCTCCTTCTCGCCCTCGCCTCCCCCCAGAACGTCCAGCACCTCTTCGCCGTGGACGAGACCAATTCGCTCGTGGACTGGGAGGTCAACACTTCCATCGGCGGCGTCAACGAGTCGCCGGACAAGTTCAAGTTGAACGGCACGATCAATCTCAAACTCGATGCCACGCAGGCGCCGTTCACGCTGGGTCAGTTCGACGGCGCTCTGCTGGTGACGATCCCGGAGGCGCTCTATGGCGAGATCCCGAACCCGATCCCCTTCCTGCCGCCGCTCGCGACCTTCGATCTGGTCGGCCTGCAGGCCACGGTGACTTCCAGCGTGTTCTCCATCAATCCCGCGACCGGCGCGTTCACCGCGGTGGTGACGCTGCACACGACCGCCGGCTCGAACACGCTTGGCGGCTTGTTCGGCAGCGGCACCGAGCCGGCCTTCGGCACCGTCTCGCTCCCGACGTCGATCACCGGCACGATCACGCAGACCGGCGGGAACCTCGACCTGCTGGTGAACCTCGACGTGCTGGTCACGGACGACCTGTCGGGCATCACGGTCAGCACGCACATCTTCGGCCCGATCAACGCCGACGCCGCGGTCGCCGCGGCCAACGCATCCACCCTAACGGTGCCGGTGCCGCTCACGGTCGGCGCCTTCGCGACCTTCAGCGTCAACAATCTGAATCCGGGCGCGACGGCCTGGCTCGCCGGCACCTTCGACGGCACCGGCAGCACCCCGATTCCGCAACTGGGCATCACGCTGAACCTCGCCAACCCGGCGCAAATCGGCGCGCCGACCGTCGCGAGTGGCGCGGGCAACGCGTTCTGGACGCTGGTGATCCCCGCGGTGGTCGCGGGCCGCAGCGTCTGGTTCCAGGCGCTGCAGAACGGCTTGATCTCGCAGGTGGCCGGCACCTACTCGTTCTGATCCCGGATGACCGCCGCGCTCTGCGCGCTGCTCGCCGCCGTCCCGTTCTTCGCCCAGGAGGTTCCGGACGGCGGTTGCCGTGCCTGCGACATGCGCGGCGTGCGCGCGTGCAAGGAGCATCCCGCTGATCTCGACGCCTTCGAGAAGGAGGTCCGCTTCTGCTCGGTGGCCGCGCGCTGCGCCGAGTGTTCCGGCGCGCTGACGCTGGACTGCGGCAAGTGCACCGATGGCAAGGACTCGCCGGGGCGCGAAAAGCGCGAGGAAGCGTGCCGGCGCTGGCTCGAGGCCGGCTGCGATCCGGAGAAGGCTTTCGCGCGCCCGCTGGTGCGCGTCGAGACCGAGCATTTCGAAGTCATCATTGACGCGGAACTCAAGGAGGGATCGAAGACTTACTCCGCGCACGAGTTCGCGCACCTCGTCGCGCGCGAACTCGAGGCGATGGCGAAGACGCTCGACGAACATTACGACGCCACTGCGAATTCCTACTCGGGACGCACGCGCATCTGGTACTGGGCGGCCCTGGAGGATCACGCCAAGGTCAACCGCGAGATCTTCGGCCGCAACATCGAGTCGGCGATGAAGTTCTACACTCCCAAGCCGGCCTCGAGCGCGTGGACCGGAGGCGCGGGTCTCGAGGGCAAGGCGCTGAACGTCGCGATGAACGCGGTGCACGTGGCTGCGCACCTGATGATGTCGGCGATGTTCCGCGCCGAATGGCTGAACGACAAGAAGGCCGGCTGGTTCGACGAGGGCGCGGGCCACTGGTACGAGGACATGCGTTTCCAACGCACCGCCACCTACTGCATAGACGAAGCCAACTCAGACCTCGACTGGAAGGGCGGGCAATGGCGCGTGGCGATCAAGGACTGGTTGCGCAAGCGCAGGGATCCGATCCTGCCGGCGCTGACGCAGAAACTTTCGGGAACCCTCTGGCCGGAGGAGCACGGGCTGTCCTGGTCGCTGTACGACTGGGTGGTCGCCGTGCATCGCGACGCGCTGAAGCCGCTGCTGATGGGCTATAAGGACGGCAAGGAGACGCGCGACCTCTTCCGCGCGCATCTGAACTTGACAATTCCGCAGGCGGAGGAAGCGTGGCGGGCCTGGGTCGAGTCCACCTATCCTGAACGCGACCCGAAAGTGCGCAAGAGACTCGCCGCGCCCGCGCGCGGCGACGATGATGACGACGGCGGCCTGGAGGAATGAGGCGCTGGAGCGGAATCTGCGCGGCCGCGCTGGGCTTGATAGCCGGCGCTTGCGCACGCACGGCGCCGGACACCGCGCGCGGTGTCCCCGCGGCGGAGGCTGCCTACGCGCACGTGCTGCTGATCAGCGTGGACGGGCTGCGTCCTGACGCGCTCGCCGGCGCCGGCGCGCGCCTGTCCGGATTCACGCGCCTGCTTGCCGGCGCGAGCACCCTCGACGCGCGCACCGATCCCGACTGGACCGTAACGCTGCCGAATCACGTCGGCATGGTCACCGGCCGGCACGTGGAGGGACCGCAGGGCCATCACTGGCGCCACAACGATCTGCCGCCGCCGGACCTGCGCCTGCGTGCGGATCTGCCGAGCGTGTTCGAGACCGTCGCCTTCGCCGGCGGACGCTGCGCGCTCTTCGCCGCGAAGGAGAAGTTCGCGCTGATGCCGCGCTCGTGGAACGGAGCGGATGGCGCGCGCGAGGGCGGGCCGATTCACGCGTATGCCATCCGCGCCGATGCTCCAGGGATCGCCGCGGAGATCCGCGGCTTCTGGGATGCTGCGGGCGCCGCGACGCGCACCTTCGCGTTTGCGCACGTGGCCGAGTGCGACGTGGCCGGCCACGCGGGCGGCTGGGACCTTGCCGCGGGCAGCGAGTACATGACCGCGGTCGCGCGCGCCGACGAGTTCCTGACGTCGTTGTTCGCCTGGCTCGACGCGCATCCGGAGCGCGCCGCCCGCACCGCACTGATCCTCACGGCGGATCACGGCGGCGGCACTCCCTTCCGCGACCATCACGGCGCGGGCCGTGCCGCCGCGAATTTCACGGTGCTTTTCGCGATCTGGTCGGGCAACGGCGCCACCGGTGGCGATCTCTACGCGTTGAACGCCGCGTCGCGCGCGCGCCCGGGCGGCACCGATCCCCGGCCCGGCGCGCCCGGTCCGCCGCCGATCCGCAGCGCCGACGCGGCGAACCTCGCGCTCGACCTGCTCGGCCTGCCGCCGCTCCCGGGCTCGAGCGTGAACGCGGCGCAGGATCTGCGCTGGCGCGAAGGGGGGGGTCCATGAGCGCGGGACCCCTGTTGCTGGCCCTCGACCAGGGCACCACCAGCACGCGGGCGATCGTGTTCGGCGCCGACGGTGCGCCGCGCGCCGCGGCCCAGCGCGAGTTGCCGCAGTCCTTCCCGCGCGACGGCTGGGTCGAGCACGACCCGGAGCGAATCGCATCCGACGCGGAGGCGGTGCTGGCCGAGGCGCTCGCCGCGGCCGGCGCGGCTGCGCGCGAGGTCGCCGCGATCGGCATCACCAACCAGCGCGAGACCGTGGTGCTGTGGGAACGCGCCACCGGCCGACCGCTGCATCCGGCGATCGTCTGGCAGGACCGGCGCACCGCCGACGAGTGCACGCGCCTGCGCGCCGCCGGGCACGAGCCCGAGATCGCGCGCCGCACCGGCCTGCTGCTCGATCCTTACTTTTCCGCCACCAAGATCGCGTGGCTGCTCGACAACGTTCCCGGCGCGCGCGCGCGCGCCGGGCGCGGCGAACTCGCTGCCGGCACCGTGGACTGCTGGCTGACCTGGCGGCTGACCGGCGGCGCGGCGCACGTCACCGACGCGTCCAACGCCTCGCGCACGCTGCTCTTCGACCTTCGCGAGCAAAGGTGGAGCGAGAATCTCTGCGCGCTGTTCCGCGTGCCGCGCGAGGTGCTGCCCGAAGTGCGCGACACGGTCGCGGACTTCGGCGCAGCGCGCGCGGCGGTCCTCGGCGCGCCGGTTCCGATCCGCGCGCTGATCGGCGATCAGCAGTCGGCTGCGTTCGGCCAGGGCTGCCTTGCGCGCGGCGCGATGAAGGCCACCTACGGCACCGGCTGCTTCACGGTGCAGAACACCGGAAGCGCGCCGGTCGCATCGCGCCACCGCCTGCTCGCCACGGTGGCATGGCGCCTCGGCGGCGTCGCCACCTACGCGATCGAGGGCAGCATCTTCCACGCCGGCACCGTCGTGCAGTGGCTGCGCGACGGACTCGGGCTGGTGCGCGACGCCGCCGAGACCGAGGCGCGCGCGCGCCGCGCCGATCCGCGCAAACGCGTGTACTTGGTGCCCGCGTTCACCGGCCTCGGCGCACCCTGGTGGAATCCCGCGGCGCGCGGCGCGATCCACGGCCTGACGCGCGACGCGAACGCCGACGACCTCGTGCGCGCCGGCCTGGAGGCCGTCTGTTTCCAGACCCGCGACCTGCTCGACGCCGCCGTCGCCGATGGCGCGTCGCTGCCGTCGGAACTGCGCGTGGACGGCGGCATGGTGCGCAACGCTTGGTTGCTGCAGGCGCTCGCCGACCTGACCGGCCTTCCCGTCGCGCGGCCTGCGCTCGCCGAAACGACGGCCCTCGGCGCCGCACTGCTGGCGGGCATCGGCTGCGGCGCGATCGCAGACCCCGCCGCGACGGAGCGGCTGTGGCGCGCGGAGATGCGCTGCGAGCCGCGCATGAGCGAGGCGGAACGCGCGGAGCGGCACGCCGGCTGGCGGCTGGCCGTCGCCCGCACACTGCACGGAATCTGACCGCGCGCCGCTGATTCCGCGGCATCATGTCGGCTGATGCATCCGGAGCCCCCCGCTCCCGGCCCGTCCGGCGTCTTCGATTCCGCGGCCGCGCTGCGCCTCGCACTGCGCCGCCTCACGATCCTCGGCGGCGCGCTGATCGCACTGATGGCCGGCTTCCGGCTCGCCTTCGCGATCCGTTACGCGCCCGCCGAGGTGTGGCGCGAGTTCTCCGGCGCGCTGCCGAAGGCATTCGCCGTCGGCCTGCTGCACGACCTGCGCATCGTGCTGCTGTTGCTGCTGCCGCCGGTGCTCTCCCTGCTGTGGATGCGAGATGCCGGCCGCCCGCGCTGGGAACGATGGCTGCGCTGGGTCCGCGTCTGGTGCTTCGTGGGCATCTTGCTGCTGGTGACGATCCTGATCGCGGACTTCATCTTCTATTCCTATTTCTTGAGCCACTTCTCGGTGCTGGCGTGGGGCTTCTTCGAGGACGATCTGCGCGCCGTCGCAATCGGCGCGTGGAAGACCTACCCGATTCCGCTCTATCTCGGCCTGATCGCGGCCTTCGCGTGGCTGCTCCGGAGGATCCTGCGGCGAACGTGGTCGCTCGAGCGCGTGCTGAAGCCGCGGAAGGAGCGCGCCGCGGCCCTTGGCGTCGAGTCGCGGCTCAACCTCCAGTTGACCTTGCACGTGGTCGCGACCGTCCTGCTGCTGACCTGGTCCTTCTCGCCTTCGCTCGCGCGCATCGCCGCGAACCTGCCCTCCTCGGGCTTCGTGCATCAACTGCCCCCCAACGGCGTCGAGAAGTTCGCCAGCGCGGTGTGGATGCGCGTGACGGAGCAGCCGTTCTCGATGGCGGAGCGCTTCGGCTACGCGGACCGGCGCGGCGAAGCGTTGCGCGACTTCACCGGCTTGGAGATTGCGGACCGCGCCGGAGCCTCGGTGCTCGACCTGCTGCCGCCGCAGCCGATGCTGCCGCGCCCGCGCGTTGCGAGTCCGCCGCACGTGGTGCTGGTGGTGATGGAATCCTTCGCCACTCACCTGCTGCGCTGGCAGGGCGAGGACTTCGATCTGCTGGGACCGCTTGCGCCGTACTGGGAGGAGGGCTGGGTGTTTCCGCGTTTCCTGCCCAGCGACATGGGTTCGGCCGGATCCATCGTCTCGCTGACCGTGAACCTGCCCTATCGCCCCGGCACGAAGCACCTCTCGCAGTCCGAGCGCATTGCAGGCGCGCTGCCGACCTCGTCCGCGCTCGCGTTCGCGCAGCACGGCTACGAAGCGCGCTTCCTCTACGGCGGCCCGCTCGACTGGCGGGACCTCGGCGAGTTCCTGCCGCGTCAGGGATTTATCGAGGTCGCGGGCCAGGACGAGATTCTCGCCGAGCAGCGCTTGCAGGCCTCTGCCGCCGGCGAATGGGGAGTGTGGGACGAGCATCTCTTCGCCGCGGCCGCGCGCCGGCTGCGCGATGCGCAGAAGCCGCAGTTCATCATCCTGTTCACCACCACCAATCACCCGCCGCACGAACTGCCGGCCGGCGCGTCGTTGGCGGAGTTGCGGGCGCCGGAGGAACTGGTGCGGCGCACCGGCGGGCTGAACGAATTGCAGCAGAAGCAGATTCGCACCTATCAGTACGCCTGCCACCAGTTCGGCGGCTTCCTCCAGCAATTGCAGCAGGAGGGGCTTTTGGAGCGGACCATCGTCGCCGCGACCGGCGACCACACGATCGGCATGGGCATCCCCTTTCCGAGCCGGGAGGTGCTGCTCGAGCGTGCGGTTCCGCTCCTGCTGCTCGCACCAGAAGCGATCCGCGCGCAGTTCCAGCCCGACCTGACGCGGCCGGGCTCGCACCAGGACGTGATCCCAACCTTGTTGCACCTCAGCGGCAATGGCGACGGGTCCTTCCGCGGTATCGGTGGGAGTCTGCTGGATGAGTCCCACTTCGCCTATGGATACAATCCTGGAGGATTGTTAATCGGCGAGGAAGCCGTGCTCCTGGAGTTCGATGTCGGCCTCGGCACGATGCGCTGGTCCGATTCCGGCGTCAGCGTGATGCCTTGCGAGGATACCCCCACCCACCGCGCCCTGCTCCTCCGCTGCCGCGCTGGGCTGGCTCTGACCGACTGGATCCTGTCCGAGGCGGCGCCTGGGCCTCCCGAACAAGTGTTCGCGGAATGAGGCAGTGCGCTCCAGGAAAACGCTCTAGAAAAAGTGGGGCAAATCCTGCCACTTTCCGTCGTAGGATGGTAATACCCTTGAAGAGGTGACCATGAACAAACTCGCATTGCTTTTAGTGCCGGCTCTTGCGGTCGCCATCGCCCTCCCGGCGAAGGCCGCCGCGCCCCAGTGAGGAGGAGGATCTGCTCCGGGCCGTGGGCCCGGCGGTCCTTCCTACGGCGGTCCTTCTGACACCACGGGTCCCGGCGGCTCTACCGCAGGTCCGGGTGGTGTGTCAACTCCGGGCGGTGCGACCGGCGGCGGCGGCCCCGGCGGCGCGGTGACTCCGGGCGGCGGCTCGACACTGCCGGTGCATCACGGCAAGACTGCGCGCCAGATCCTGAAGTTGAACTGGAACTATCCGGTCTTCAAGGTCAAATTGGACCGCACGACCGAGGGCACGGTCGCAACCGCGGCCGAGTCTGCGCTTCCCGAGAATGAAGCGTTCCAGTACCTGTCCGGCGACGACCGGCGTCCGATGCTGGTGCTGCGCGAGTGCAAGACTTGCAACGGCACCGACAATGCGCTGTTGAGTTCTGCCGAGGACAACGCACGCACTTTCGTGATGTCTCGCTGGTTCAACTGCATCAAACTCCCGACCCAAGTGCTGGAAGCGAATTACCCCTTCCATGCGCTGTTCGACGAGGAGCATCCGCCGCACCTCTTCCTGTGCAAGTGGGACGGCTCAGAACCGGTCACCCTGAAGGGCGATCAGTCGCGCACCGAACTGTGGGACTCGATGCAGCAGATGCTGTCGCGTTACTACCTCGCAGACGCCAAGGACGCCGTCGCGGAGATCGAGAAGATCCTCGCGCAGTACGACGTCTTGGACGCGCGCATCGAGCGAATCCGCGAGCAGACCGAGAAGGTCGCCGAGGACGAGGGGCTGAAGTCCAAGAAACTGAAGTCCCTGCAGAAGGATCTCGCGAAGGCGAGGGCCGACCTCGAGAAACTGAAGCGCCGCGAGGCGATCATCTCGGATCTGGGCCTCAAGCAGGAGGAGGCGCAAGCCTCGCCCGCGGGCGCATGATCCTGACGGGACGATCCGCCGCGAGGGCGGCGGCCGTTGCCGTGTTCTTCGCCGTCGGACCCCTCTCCGCGCAGGAAAAGGAGAAGGAGTCCGGCGGCGAGGACTTTCGCCTCGATCCATACACGAAGCACGAGGCCGCTGCACTGGCGAAGGCGGGCTACGTCGCGCTGAACGAGTTCAAGTTCGCGGACGAACTGACGACGAAGGACATCGAGAAGACGCTGGGCGACGGCGTCGAGATGATCTGGGTGGAGACCGCCCACTTCAGGATCGGCTCGAGCCTGCCGGAGTACGAAATCGTCGAGCGAGAGGAGAAGGACCGCCTCAACGCGGAATTCGAGCGCCTCAAGGCCAGGATTCCCGCAATCCCGGCCAAGGTGCCGCGCAAACTGGATCCCTGGCTGCGCTTGCACATGACGGCGCAGCGCTGCGAGGAACTCTATGCCGAGTTCGCCAGCCTCTTCGCGCTCGACCATGTCAAGTGGCCGACAGGACCCGGGCAGACGGTGGCAGGGCAGTACCGCGGGGAAGGCCCCTTCCTCGGTATGACCAACAAGTTCACGGTGCTGTTGTTCGAGAAGGAGAGCAGTTACGGGCGCATCCGCGAGCAATATCTGGCGGGCGGCGGCGGCACCTCCTCCACGCGCCAACTTTTCGTCAAGAGCGGCTCGATGTTCTTCGCTGCGCACCTGGAGGGTTCGAACCTGGATCAGGACACCGTGCTGCAATGCTCGCTGACCTACAACCTGGTCTTCAACCTGATTGACGGGACCAAGTACTACACGCACTCCGTACCGACCTGGATTCCGGTCGGACTCGGGCACGCATTCGCGCGCCGCATCAGCCCGAAATTCAACTACTTCACCGACGATCGCGCCTACTCCAGCGACGACAAGGATCAGTGGGACTGGCCGCCGCGCATCCAGGCGCGCGTGAAGAATCAGGTGTGGCCGTCCGCCGCGAAGATTTTCGCTCTGCCCGACGTCACCCAGGTCGAGTACGTGGACCACATGATGGCCTGGTCACGCATGGATTTTCTGCTCCGCGAGAATGCCGCAGGCCTGCCGGTCTTCCTGGACGGCGTGAAGGGCCGGCTCGCGCAGGGTCGCACGCCGACCCCGGAGGAGGTCGCCACTGCGCATGCTGCTGCCTTCCACAAGGCCTTCGGCATGGACGCCGCTGGCTTCGACGCCGCTTGGTCGGCCTGGGTCCTGAAGACCTATCCGAAGAAGTGAGCACACGGCGGGTACCGTGCTCCCCGCCCTATGACGCTCCTCCCCTCGCTGATTCTCGCGCTGTGCAGCGCCGCCGCCGCGGTGCAGGACCTGCGCCTGGAGAAGGTCGCCGGCGGTTTCGACGAGCCGCTGTTTCTGCTGTCGCTGCCGGACGATCCCGCCGCGCTTTTCGTGCTCGAGAAGAAAGGGCGCCTGCGGTTGATGCGCGGCGGCGAGGTGCAGAAACGCGACGTGCTTGATCTGCGCGCGAAGATCAGCGACGTCAGCGAGCGCGGGCTGCTCGGCATGGCCTTCCACCCGAAGTTCGGTCACGGCAACCGCTGGTTCTACCTGGACTACTCCGACAAGCGCGGCACCACGGTGATCGCGCGCTTCTCGCTGCCGGAGCCGGATGAGACGGGAGCGCCGCTGGTCGCCGATCCGGCGAGCGAGAAGGTGTTGCTCACGATCGAGCAGCCGTGGCCGAATCACAACGGAGGCATGCTCGCCTTCGGGACGGCAGACGGGTTTCTCTACATCGGGATGGGCGACGGCGGAGCCGCCAACGATCCGCTCAACGCGGGCCAGGATCTCGGCAACTTGCTGGGCAAGATCCTGCGCCTTGACGTGGACGGCGGCGATCCCTACGGCATCCCCAAGGGCAATCCCTTCGTCGGCGTCGCGGGCGCGCGGCCCGAGGTCTGGGCCTGGGGCATTCGCAACGCGTGGCGCTTCTGCTTCGATCCGGAGAACGGCGACCTGTGGATCGGCGACATCGGCCAGAACCTATGGGAAGAGATTGACTGGCTGCCCGGGGGCCATCCGGCCGGCGCGAACTTCGGCTGGCGCATCCTCGAAGGCACGCACGATTTCAACGTGCCCGACGGTGCGGACAAGTCGCGGCTGGTGCCCCCGGTCTACGAGTTCCCGCATGGAACGCCGAAGAATCACTGCTCGGTCACCGGCGGCTACGTCTACCGCGGCGAAGCGATGCCGTGGCTGCGCGGCTCCTACTTCTGGGCTGATTACTGCAGCAACGTGATCGGCACGCTGCGCGTGGACCGGACCGGCAAGATCACCGAGGAGGTGGACCGTACGCGCCAGTTGGATCCGGAAGGGATCCTGCGCTCGATCGCTTCCTTCGGCGAGGATTCGGCGCGCGAACTCTACTTGCTGTCCCTCTCGGGAGGCACGGTCTGGAAGATCGTGCCTGGCACCGCGGAGACGCGCTAAGCGCCGCGGGCGGGCTGGAATGGTCGGGGCGAGAAGATTCGAACTTCCGACCTCTGCAACCCCATTGCAGCGCGCTATCCAGACTGCGCCACGCCCCGACCGGGGAGGAATTCTAGGGCCCGGACGGGTGGCGTCCAGCACCGGGCTCGGACGGGCTCATGCCGCGCGAGGAGTGGGCCGCAAATGCGTTGCGCCTCCCCCGTCGCGCATCCGCTCATGTCTTCTCCGCGGCCGCCTGCGCCATCTCCGGCGCTCTCCGTTCTCACCGTCCTGCTCGCGTTGCTGGCAGCCGCGCCCGCCTGCGGCCCCGCCGGCGGCGACCAATCGGGCGGGAACGGTCCGCTCGGATCCGGCGGCAGCGGCGGCGAGGATCCCGGCGGCGACGAACGCGAGGACCCGGATGAGGAGGAAGAGGAGCCGCCGCCGGACCTCGGCGATCTTGAGGGCTTCGGCGTGTGGCCCGGCAGCGATCCCGCGGCTTCGCCCGGCGCGCGCCTGACCGGATTCGTCGGCTATCGCAACTCGCCGCGCATCGCGCAGATCAGCGCGGACTCCACGGCGGCGGGCGGGCTCTACCGCAGGACGTGGGACGTCAGCGACCCGATGTCCGGGCAGAATCTGGGAGAGGATTTCTTTCACGCCGACGTGCAGGGCATGCGGCTCTGGCTGCACGTCGTCGGCACGCCGAGCGACTTGTCGCCGTACCCGGGGCAGACCGAGAACGAGTACGGGACTGGCCTGCCGCAATTCGCGCGCTACCCGCCGACCGACCCGGTCGAGTGGGCGGACCGCGTTCTGGACTTCATCGCGGACATGGAGACCGTGCATGGAGTCGTTCCGGAATACGTCGAGATCTGGAACGAAGTGGAGCGCGTCGAGTGGTTCACCGGCACGCTGCAGGAGATGCTCGAGATGTACGAAGACATCGCCCGGCGCATCAAGGCGGTGCGGCCGGGGCTGAAGGTCGGCGGGCCGGCGCTGGCCGGCTGGCGCTCGGAGATGGGGGGAACCGAGAGCGCGATCCTCGCGCTGATCCGGCACGCGGATTTGACGATCGCGCCGCTCGACTTTGTTTCCTGGCACCACTACGCGCCCGGCGCGGAGATCGTCTACAGCAAGATGCCGGACGTCGCGCGCGACCTGGCCGATTCTCTGGGACTGCCCGCGATCGAGACCTTCGTCAGCGAGTGGAACATCGCGCCGAGCGCGGAGGGCGAATTGGGGCCGGACTTCGACGGCTCGCACAGCGCCGCGAACTACGCCAACTTCATCGCCACCGCCTTCGAGCAGAATCTCGACGGCAACCTGTTCTTCCTGGACGTGGACGAGGACAACGATCCCGGCATCATTGACCTGGAAGGCGTGAGCCTCGGCGCGATGACGCTGCATGGGATCAAGAAGCCGGTGTGGCGCGTGCTCGAGGCGATGCATTCGATGACGAAGGAGGACATGCTCCCCGTCTATCTGCCGGAGCAGGAGGAGTACAACTTGCGCGTGTTCGCGTCGCGCGAGGGCGACCGCACGCGCATCGTGGTCAGCAACGACGTGGTCACGGGCCTGTGGATGTTCTCGAACCGCTCGCGGGACAACGGCATGGATCCGGGCGTGCTCTATCCGATCTGGCTCGCGGCGGGCGGTCCGCAGGCGGACGAGCAGGACCTGATCAACGAGGGCCTCACCGCCGAACAGGCCGCGGCGGTCGTCGGCTTCATGCCCGAGGTGTATGCCGCGGACACTTACTTCCTGGAGCCGCGCCCGGTGGTGGTGACGATCCTCGGCGAAGAGGCGTTCGCGGTCGGGAGCCTCGTGCGCTTCGACGCGACGCACAACGCTCCAGCGCAATTCGTCAACGACCTTCAGGACGAAATCCAGGCCGCGGAGGACGACGCGCAGTGGGCTGCCGCCGACGCGACCGCGGTCTTCCTCACCGGATGGGGCTATCCCTACGACGCTGCGGACATCCTGCCGGTGCCCGACGGGATCTTCCTCGACTGGGCTGATGCCGAGGGTATTCCCTACGGGATCGCCGTCAGCGCGCTCAAGATACGCCGGGACACGTTGCGCGATGAGCGCTTTGCGGACGCGGACCTCCTCAACTCGCTGCCGGAGACCTCGATCGAGATCGAGACTGCGGCCGGCGTCGGCCTGACCGTGGACGGACGCAAACTGCGCTTCGACCTTGAGCCGGACACGTTGATCATGATTGATCTCCAGCACTAACAGGCGGGATCTGCGAATCGAGGCTTATCCCGCGGCGGCTCCTCTCCGCTAATGGGCTACAGGCGGCGTTCTTGGAAGTAGGATTGCTCACTGCCATGATGGGTGCCGGCGGCCGATGAGGCCGCCGGTTTTTTTTATCATCCAGCCGGGATTGCTTCCGCAAAGGCCGTGACCGGCGCCCCGACGGTGCGGTTTGACATGCACAAAGAAAATATTCTGCGATTCCTTCTGTCCACCGCTGTTGCGGTCTCCGCCTCGGTTCATCTGCCCGCCGCCGATCTGGAGCCTTGCTCCAGTTTCACGCAGCGCGCTCCCGGCTCCGCGGGCCCGCGACTCGTGGACCCGCGTTTCGCTCGCCAGTTGGTGCGCCAGATGCTCGCGGCGCCCGACGCCGAAGCCGCTGCGCGCGCCTTCCTGCGCCGCCACGCCGACGCGCTGCCGCGCGACGAGGCTGGGGCGCGCGCCTTGTTCGCCGACGCCGTCGCCCGCTTGCCTGCCAATCAGCGCGCACGCTTGACGCGCGCGTTCCGCTCCGCCCGCGCGGCGCCGAGCCGTCCGGCGCAGAGACGCGAGTGGGACCTGCAGGTCACCGAAGGAATCGAGCCCGGGCCGACCGGCGGCATTCGCGGCGTGGACATGCCGCGCGGCGGCGCACTCGGGGCCGGCGGAGGCTCCCACGGCACGGGCGGAGCCGGCGAGCAATTGAACAGCGAGGACGGCGTGTTCTACTCCGCGCCGGGCGGCCGCACGCGCCCCGGTGCCGGGGATCGGCTGGCCGGCACCGTCGGCTGGCGCTCGTCCGGGCGGCTGATGGATATCTTCGAGCAGAGCGGCGTGGGCAGCGGCTACTACCGCCGCATGCTGACCGTGCATGACACCGGCGCGGGCCGTTACATCGGCGAGGATTTCGCCAACGCGAAGGCCGCGGGCCGCATCACCTGGATGACCTGCGTCGGCACGCCGGCCAGCCTGTCACCGCATCCGGATCAGACCGAGAACGAATACGGCACCGGGCTTCCGCAGTACGCGCGCTACGCGCCGACCGATGCGATCGCCTGGGCGGATGTCGTGCTCGACTTCGTGGACGAGATGGAGACGGCCTACGGCGTTGCGCCGGACTTCATCGAACTGTGGAACGAGCCGGAGCGCGTCGAGTGGTTCACCGGAACCGTCGCGGAACTGCTCGACTTCTATGCCGCGTCCGCGCAGCGTCTGCGCGACGTGCGTCCCGCGATCAAGGTCGGCGGGCCGGGTCTCGCGGGTTATCGCTCGCCGATGGACGGCACCGAGAGCGTGCTGTTCGCGCTGACGCGCCACGCGGCGGCGACCGGCGCTCCGCTCGACTTCGTATCGTGGCACCACTACGCGCCCGCCAACGAACTGCTGTTCAGCCAGACAGTCGCCGGTCTGCGCGAGTTGCGCGCGGAACTGGGCCTGGCGAATTTCGAGACGGCGATCAGCGAGTGGAACATCTATCCGAGCGCGGAAGGCGCGGCCGGCCCCGAGTTCGACGGCTCGCACGCGGCGGCGAACTACGCCGGTTTCCTGACCACCGCGGCGACCGTCGGCCTGGACCGCAACCTGTTCTTCCTTGATCAGGACGAGGACAACGATCCCGGCATCACCGACCTCGCCGGCGTCAGCCTCGGCATGCTGACGCAGCACGGGATCAAGAAGCCCGTGATGCGCCTCTCCGAGATCATGCTGGACATGGCGCGCGAGGCGGCGTTGCAGGTGATCCACCCGGCCGACGAGTTCAGCCTGCGCATCGCGGCCTCGCGCGAAGGGAACCGCGTCCGTTACGTCGTCAGCAACGACGTGGTGACCGGACTCTGGGTGTTCGCGAACCGCTCGCGCGAGAATGGCATGGAGCCGGGATGGCTGCACCCGCTGTGGCTCGCGGCGGGCGGACCGCAGGCGACCGAAGCCTCGCTGATGGCGCAGGGTCTCACGCAGGAACAGGCGGCGGCGGTGCTCGGCTTCATTCCCGAGGTGCTGCTGGCCGATCGCTACATCAACGAGCCGCGGCCGGTGACGTTGACGTTCACGGGCAGGGCTTCGTTCCGGCTCGGCGAGGTGCGGCGTTTCACCGCGTCGGTCAACGCGCCCGCATTGCAGCGGACCGCGATCCTGGACGAACTGGAGGCTGCGGAAGCCGCGGCGCAACTCGCCGCGGCGGAGGAGGCGGCCGCCTACCTGAACGGAGAGGGCTACGCGTACACAGCGCAGGAGATCCTGAACATTGAGGGCGATTTCTTCGCTTGGGCGGACCAGGAGGGCATCGCCTACGGCCAGGCAGTCGCCTGCAACCGGATTCTAAACGACGCGCTGCGAGAGGAGCGTCTTGCGAGCCACGAGTCTCTCAACGCGCTGCCGGAAATGCGCGTCACCGTCGAGTCGGCGGCCGCCGCGGGCATCACCTTGAGCGGGCGTACGCTGACCTTCCTGATGGAGCCGGACACGGCGATGGTGTTCGACGTGCTGCTCTAAGGCAACGCTGAGCAAGTCATTCCGTCCCGGACACGGTCCTCGCGCCCGGGCTCGGCGTCGCCAGAACCCGCGCCTATTGTCCAATAGGCGCGGAACCTGGCTTCTTGATCCCGGACGCGATGCCGCGTGCCGGACCGAAAGCACTTGCTCAGCGGTGCCTTAATCGTTCAGCAAGGCGCGGGGGCCGCCCAGCAGGGGCTGCAAATGCGGAAAAGACCTTGGCAGAATTGCCCAATTGCGGGCAGAATAGGCTCAGCCCCCCCGGCTGCCGATCCCCTCGACCGTGCACCACTCGCTTCGCTTCCGCGGAGATCCTTCGTCCTTCGTCCTCGTCGCAGCCGCGCTCTGCGGCGCGACGCTCGCCGCCCCGGTCGCGGCGCAGGAGGCGCGCTTCAGCACGGACCCTGACCTGCTGTTGCCGGCGCCCGGAGACCGTCTCGAGGGACTGGTCGGCTGGCGCTCCTCGCCCCGCCTTTTCGGAATGATGAAAGATTTAGGCGCGGACAAGGCGCGCTATCGCCGAACCGCGCAACTGCAGGAATTGAGCCTCGCGCGTTACATCGGCGAGGATTTCCGCGACGCCGAGCAGAACGGATTCTCGACCTGGCTGACCTGCGTGGGTACGCCGTCGTCCCTGTCGCCCGATCCCGGCGCGACGGAGAACGCATACGGGACCGGGCTTCCCGAGTTCGCGCGTTACCCTCCCACCAACCCCGTGGCCTGGGCCGACGTCGTGCTGGTGTTCATCGCTGAGATGGAGTCCGAGTTCGCGGTGGTACCGAAGCACGTGGAGATCTGGAACGAGCCGGACCGCGTCGAGTGGTTCAAAGGTTCGGCCGCGGAGTGGCTCGAGTTCTACGTGGCCGTCTCGCAGCGCATCCGTCAGATCAGGCCTGGCATCCTGATCGGCGGGCCCGCGCTCGCCGGCTGGCGCTCCGAACTCGGCGGCACCGAGAGTTTTCTCTTCACGCTGCAGCGGACGGCCGTCGAGACTGGCGCGCCGCTCGATTTCATCTCCTGGCACCACTATGCGCCGTCGACGGAAATCCTCTACAGCGACCTGCCTGCCCGGTTGCAGGAATACGGGTACGAATACGGGATGCGGCCCTTCGAAACCGTGATCAGCGAGTGGAACATCTATCCGAGCGCGGAGGGCGCTGCCGGTCCGGAGTTCGACGGCCCGCACGCGGCTGCGAACTTTACAGGCTTCCGATGCACTTCACTTCAGACTGGGCTGGATGAGTCGCTCTTTTTCCTCGATCAGGACGAGGACAACAATCCGGGCATCACCGATCTGACCGGCGTCGGGCTCGGTCTCATCACGCAGCACGGTGTCAAGAAGCCGGTTGCACGCATGCTCGAGATCCTGTCGGAAATGGCGCAGGCGGAGCGCCCCGCGGTGATCTCGCCGGCCGAGGAGTGGAGCGTGCGCGTGCAGGCCTCGCGCGCGGGCGCTTGCATGCGGCTCGCGATCAGCAACGACGTCGTCACCGGCCTTTGGGTCTTCTCGAACCGTGCGCGCGAGAATGGCATGGATCCGGGCTGGCTCTACCCGCTGTGGCTCGCAGCGGGCGGGCCGCTGGCCGACGAGCAGGATTTGATCGCCGCGGGCCTTACTCCGGAACAGGCGCAGGCAACGCTGGGCTTCATCCCCGAGGTGACGCAGGCGGATCGCTTCACGCGGGAGCCGCGCCCCGTTGTCATCGAGATCCTGGGCGGTGACACCGTGGCGCTGTACGAAGTGCGGCGCTTCACGGATTCGGTGAACGCGCCGGCGCAGCATCAGACGGTGCTTTACCCGCTGTTCGAGGCGGTCGAGAACACGGCGGCGCTCGCCGAAGCGCAGGCCGGTGCGGATTACCTGGTCAGCGAGGGCTACTCGTACACGGCCGCGGACCTGCTCGCAATCCAAGGCGATTTCTTCGAGTGGGCGGAGGCGGAGGGCATCGTTTACGGGCACGCGGTGCGTTGCAACCGCATCATGTCGGACACGCTGCGCAACGAGCGGCTCGCGGGCGAGGCCTCGCTCAACGCGCAGCCGGAGACATTGGTGCTGGTCGAGGCGCCGGGCGCGGCCGGGGTCAGCCTGACGGGGCGTGAGATCCTGTTTCAGATGGATCCGAACACCACCCTCGTGGTGGACGTCGTGATCTCTGCTCTGATCGCCTCGCCTTAGCACCCCTGGCGCGGGGGATGATCTTCGCGCATAATGGCGCGCCCTCTGGCGGTGATCCCCTCCCGCCAACATGCACCTGACGGTCATCCTCCTGCTCACGCTGGCGCGTGCTGCGTTCGCGGTCCAGTCTCCTGCTCCGCAGGACTCCTTCGTTTTCCAGCCCGACGGTGCTGCCGGCCCGGCCGCAGGAGACCGCCTCGGCGGTTTCGTCGGATACCGGAATTCGCCGCGGCTTGCGCAGGCGTATGACGACGCCGGCGCGCGTACCGCGCTGTACCGGCGCACGGTATTCCTGAACGAGCGCGAGAACTACCGGTACATCGGCGAGGATTTTCGGGATGCGCAGGCGCGCGGGCGACGTCCGTGGCTCGGCGTGGTAGGGACGCCGCAGATCCTGTCGCCGCACCCGAACGAAACAGGGAATAGTTACGGCACGGGGCTGCCGGAGTACGCGCGCTACATGCCGACCGACGCGACAGCCTGGGCCGACGAAGTGCTGGACTTCATCGGCGACATGGAGACGGATTACGGCGTCGTTCCGGAGTTCGTCGAGTTGTGGAACGAGCCTGACCGCGTGGAGTGGTTCACCGGAACCGCGCCCGAGTTCTTGCGCTTCTATGGCGAGGCGGCGGCCCGCATCCGCGCGGTGCGGCCCGGCATGCTGGTAGGAGGCCCCGGGCTCGCCGGTGTGACTTCCACGCTGGATCTGGAGCAGGGATTCCTGTGGGGGCTCGTCGCGTTCGCCGGCAGCGTCGGCGCTCCGCTCGACTTCGTTTCATGGCACCACTACGCGCCGGCCAACGAGTTGCATCACACGGGTGCCGTGCAGAGCCTGAAGGCGCTCGCGCGCAGCGTGAGCCTGGGGACGATGGCCTGCGTGGTCAGCGAGTGGAACATCTATCCCAGCGCGCAGGGGCCGTTCGGCGCGGAGTTCGACGGGTCGCACGCGGCGGCCAACATGGCGGGTTTCGTGACGAGCGCGTACGAACTCGGCCTCGATGGGAACATGTTCTTCCTGGATCTTGACGAGTCGAACGATCCGGGGATCACGGATCTGGCCGGCGTCGGCCTGGGAGCGCTGACACATCACGGAATCAAGAAGCCGGTGTTCCGGATCGCGGAGTTCCTGTTCGGGATGTCGGCCGAGGAGATTTTGCCGGTGACCGCACCCGCGAGCGAGGTCAGCCTGCGCGTGCTGGTGTCGCGCGCAGGAAATCGTGTGCGCATCCTGGCCTCGAACGACGCAGTCTCGCCGCACTGGGTTTTCGTGGCACGTTCGCAGGAGAACGGAATGGACCCGGGCTGGCTCTATCCGCGGTGGCTCGCGGCGGGCGGGCGCCGCGCGAGCGTGCAGAGCCTGGTGCAGGTTGGGCTCACGGTTCAGCAGGCGATCGCGGTGCTGATGTTCATGCCGGAGGTGTTCGAGGCGGATCGCTACGAGGTTGAGCCGCGGGTGCTGACGATCACCTTGAGCGGCACGGCTCCGGTGACCTTGGGCGACGCCTGGCGCTTCGACGCCACGCATCATGCGCCGGCCGCACAGCGCACGCTCATCCTTCCGTGGGTGGAACTGGTCGAGAATGGCGCGCAGAGGTCGGCGGCGTCCGTGACGGCCGTGTACCTGACCGGCGAGGGGTATCCGTACTCGACGCAGGAGTTGCTCGCGATCCAGGGGGATTTTCTGGACTGGGCTGCGCAGGAAGGGATTCCGTACGGAATCGCCGTGGAGGCGCTGAAATTGATGCGCGACACGCTGCGGGACGAGAGGCTCGCCTACATGGGACAGTTGAACACGCTGCCGGAGACCGAATTGCGGGCGGAGACGGCGGCGGCGGCGGGGGTCGTGTTGGCAGGGAGGACGATCACGATGACGATCGAGCCGAATGGCGTGTCGGTGCTGGACCTTGGCCTCTAACAGGACCAACTCCACACACCCCTCTGGCCCGCCGTCTCCTCCACCGCAACCTTCACCGCCACGATCTCCGCCGCAGGGAACCGTTCTCGCAACCTCCGCAGCAACTCGCGGCCCACCCACCCCGCCAGATTCTCGGCGCTGGTGTTGTTGATCGGCAGCACGAGCACATCCTCTCGCGGCGCCGCGTAATACCTCTCGCGATATCGCACTTCGATCACCCCATCCGCGCGCTCCGACCACCGCAACACCGGATGCTGCCCGGGGACGAGCCAGTGTTCGTTCAATTCATCCGCCAACTCCTTCACCACGGGCTTCACTCGCTTGAAATCGAGCACGAGCCCGTGCTCCGTCAGCGCACCCTCAACCTCGAGAAATACGCGGTAATTGTGCCCGTGCAGCCGCTCCGCCGACCCGTCGGGAAAGATCAGGAAATGCGCCGCGGAGAACTTCAGGTTCTCCTTCTCGATCTCGATGCTCCAACGTTCTTTTGACATGACGATCAGATTCGAATGTCGGACAAGGGAAACACCGGGCCCTGCGTACACGTCTTCGCCCACGGCCACGCGCCCAGCGCACCGGTCGGCTCGGTCGGGACCGGGCAGGCGTTGCAACCGCCCCACCCGCAACCCATGTAAGTCTCCAGGCTCAATTCGGCCTGCAAACCCCGCGTGCGCGCGAACGAGGCGAACGCGTGCAGCAGTCCCTCGGGACCGCAGCCGCAGAACAGCGCGTCGCGCGGGATCCTCCCCGCATCCAGTTCGCGTGCCAGCAGATCCAGCACCGTCCCGCGCGGACCGGCAGACCCGTCCTGCGTCGCGCACAGCACCTCGACGCCCTCGCGCTCGAATGCGTCCCGGTCATAGAGCCGGTCCGCGGTGCGCGCTCCGTACAGCATCCAGGTGCGCCGACCCGCGCCCTCCGCCGCGCGCATCCGCGCATAGGACAGAAACGGCGCGCTGCCGACGCCGCCGGCCACGAAAACGGCCCGTCGCGCCGTCGGCGCCACTTCGAACCCGTTGCCCAGCGGCATCGTCACGGTCCAGTCGCCGCCCACCGGCACCGCCTCCAGCGCGCGCGTTCCCGGCCCGAGCACCTGCACGAGGAACGTGAACCGCCGCTCACCCGTCCGGTCGAACACGCTGAACGGCCGCGCGATGCACGGCCCACCGCCATCGCCCGGCGACAGCATCGCGAACTGACCGGGCGCCAGGGGCCCGGGATCCTCTCCCAGTTCCACCTCGCCCACGAACGCATCCGGGCCGCAGACCCGCTTGCCCACCAGACGTGCGCGCCGGCAGCGCGCCGCGGTCGCAGTCGTCGAGGCCGCCATCGCGGAAAGGATTGTAGCCGCGGCCCCGCCTTACACTGTTCCGGTGCAGAGCGAAGCGATCGCCACCGCCGCTGGCGTGCTGATCTGGCGCGGCAGCGCGCGCACGCCGGAGTTCCTGCTGCTGCGCAACGCGCGCCACTCCACCTGGGGTTTTGCGAAGGGCCATCTCGAGCCGGACGAGGATCTGATCGAGGGCGCGCTGCGCGAATGCCGCGAAGAGACCGGCCTCCGCCTCGCCGCCGCCGACCTCGACCCAGTCTTCGCCGACGTCGCGTTATACCGCACGACGCGCGGCATCCTGAAGCGCGTCGTCATGTTCCTCGCCACCAGCGCGTCCGCGCCCGACGGCCTCCGTCGCTCCAACGAGCACGACGAGCACGGCTGGTGGCCCGCCGGCCTGGCGCTGCGTCAACTCGCGCACGAAGAACTGCGGCGGACCCTCGTGCGCGCCGCAGTGCGCCTTGGCGCGCCGCCGTCGTGAGCGCCGGCACGGACGGCGCGATTCGCGGCGAGGCCGGTCCCATCCTCACGCGGGCGCAGGCGCTCGCGCTGCTCGACCGCTACTCCAAGCCTTCCGAATCCTGGCCACTCCACTGCCGCCAGGTCGCGAAGGTCGCGCGCACCTTGGCCGAGGCGCTGGCCGCACGCGGCGCGAAGATGGACCCCGTCCTCGCCGAGGCGCAGGCGCTGCTGCACGACATCGGCCGCAGTCTTACCCACGGCCCACTGCACGGTTGGACCGGCTTCGTGCTGGTGCGCTCGCACGGCCACGCGCGCGAGGCGCGCGGCTGCCTCACGCATTGGCTCAAGGGCCGCGAGCCGGATGAACTGCTGCTCGGCGGCCGACTCAAGGAAGGATTCATCCGGCGCACCTACCGGCACTTCGAGGACGATCCGTGGTGCCTGCAGGACAGCGTGATGAGCCTCGCGGATTCCTGCGTCGCGAACACGACGATCGTCACGCTCGCGGAGCGGCACGCGGATCTCGTGGTGCGCTACGGCGCGTCGGCGTGGCTGCGCCGCGCGGAGGAACTCGCGGAGCGGCACGCGGCGGAGATCGGCGCGGCTTTAGGATTCCGGGCCGAGGATCTCCTCGCACCTCTGCATGGCGACCGTCTCGACTCCCGCTGATCCCGCGCTGCAGGGCCTCGACCTGTTCGAAGGACCGCTGCGCGCGGCGCTCGCCGCGCAGTTGGGCGCCGACCCGGCTGCGGTCGTGCTCGAGCGCCCGCGCGGCGAGAACCTCGGCGAGTTCGCTCTGCCCTGCTTCCGCTTCGCGCAGGCGACGGGCAAAAACCCCGCGGCGCTCGCCGCCGACCTGGCCGCCGCGCTGCGCACCTCCGGCTTCGACGCCGCCCCCGCCGGCCCCTTCCTGAACGTGCGCGTGCCCGAGCGCGCGCTCGCCGAGAGTGTGCTGCGCGACGCGCGCCGCCCCGACTACGGGCGCGCGCACGAGAACAAGGTCAGCATCGTCGAGTTCTCGTCGCCGAACATCGCGAAACCGATGCACATCGGGCACCTGCGCTCGACGGTGATCGGCGCGGCGCTGGCGCGGATGCTCGAGCGCATCGGCCACCGCGTCGTGCGCATCAACCACCTCGGCGACTGGGGCTCGCAATTCGGAAGGCTCGTCGCCGCCTGGAACCGCTGGGGCTCGGAGGCCTCGCTCGAGCGCGCGCCGATCGAGCACCTGCTGGAACTCTACGTGCGCTATCACGCCGATGAGAAGGCCGACCCCGCGCTCGCCGCGGCGGCCAAGCAGGCCTTCCAGGAACTGGAATCCGGCGCCGAGAACGCCACACGCGCGACCTGGAAACGATTCACCGCGCTGTCGCTGCGCGAATTTGACAAAGTCTACCGCCGCCTCGGCGTCCGCTTCGACCACCTGCGCGGCGAGTCGTGGTACGAGGACGGACTGGGCGCGCTGATCGCTTGGCTGCGCTCCTGCGGCGTGGTCGAGGAATCCGACGGCGCGCTGATCGTTCGCCTGGAGGACCAGGGCATCAAGACGCCCTGCCTCGTCAAGACCGCGCACGAGACCACGCTCTACGCCACGCGCGACCTCGCCGCCGCCAAGTCGCGCTGGGAGGAATTCCATTTCGACCACGCGATCTACGTGGTCGGCGGCGAGCAGAGCCTGCACTTCCGGCAGTTCAAGGCGGTGCTCGCGCGCTGCGGCGCGGAGTGGCAGCAGCGCATCGAGCACGTCCCGTTCGGCCTCATCCGCCTCGCCGAAGGCAAACTCTCGACGCGCGAAGGCCGCGTGCTGCTGCTCGTGGACGTCCTCGACCGCGCGGTCGAGTTGGCGCGTGCCGCGGTCGAGGAGAAGAATCCCGAGCATCCTGACAAAGCCGCCGCGGCGGAGCAGGTCGGCGTCGGCGCGGTCCTCTTTCACGATCTCAAGCACCAGCGCACCAAGGACGTCGTCTTCGACTGGAAGGAGGTGCTCTCCTTCGAGGGCGACACCGGGCCCTACCTCCAATACTCGCACGCGCGTTGCCGCTCGATCCTGAAGAAGGCGGGCCGCCCGGCGCCGCCGGCCGAGGCCGTCGAGACCGCGCTGGTCGCCGCCGAGGCGCGCGATCTGCTGGTCGCGCTCGGCCGCTTCCCCGCCGCCCTGCGAGAGGCCGCCGCCAAACGCGAGCCGATGGTCCTCGCGCACGCGCTGCTCAAAATCGGCGCCGCCGGTAACGGCTGGTACCGGGACCACCGCGTGCTCGGTGCGGGCTCCCCCGCACTGGAGGACGCGCGCCTCGCGGTCGTTGACGCCCTCGGAGCCACCCTCGCCAACGGCCTCGGCCTCCTCGGCGTGCCCGCTCCGGAGGAGATGTGAGCGCGCCTTCCGGCCTCGCGCCTGAACTCCAGCGCTGGCTGCGAGTGGTCCCGGACTTCCCGAAGCCGGGCATCCGCTTCCAGGACATCACGCCGCTGCTCCAGGACCCGCGGGCGATGCGCCGCGCAGGCGACGCGCTCGCCGAGCGCGCGCGCAGCCTGCGGCCGACCGCGGTCGCCGGCATCGAAGCGCGCGGTTTCCTGTTCGGAGCGCCGCTCGCGGAGCGCTTGGGCATCGGATTCCTGCCGGTGCGCAAGCCGGGCAAACTCCCGTGGAAGACCTTTCGCGGGTCCTACACGCTGGAATACGGCGAGGGCTGGCTGGAACTTCACCAGGACGCCGCCGATGCCGGCGAGCGCGTGCTGCTGGTGGACGACCTGCTCGCGACCGGCGGCAGCGCCCAGGCTGCGGTGACGTTGCTGCGCCGCACCGGGGCCGAGGTCGTCGGCTGCGGCTTCGTGGTCGAACTCGCCGCGCTCGGCGGGCGCAGCCTGTTGCACGGGATGGAAGTCTTTTCGCTGGTGACGATTCCGGACTAGGACACCGCTGTCCCGGCCTGCGGCTGGAGATCGGCACCGGCAAGATCCTAGAATCCGGGCCATGGCAGCCCGAAGCCGAGCGCGGCGGCCGCCGCAGGATCCGGGGACCCTCACCACCGAGGAACTCTGGAAACTGTGGCGGAAGACGCCGAAGGACGAGATCCGCCAGGAACTCATCCGCAGGCATCAGACGCTCGTCCGGCAGATCGCCGAGCGCGAGGTCCAGCGCTTCCCACGCTCGGTGGACGTGGACGACCTGGTTCAGGAAGGCAACTTCGGGCTGATGGACGCGATCAAGCGCTTCGATCCCACGCGCGGCATCAAGTTCAAGACGTACTGCAGCACGCGCGTGCGCGGCGCGATGATTGACGCAGTCCGCAACCAGGACTGGGTGCCGCGGCTCGAGCGCCAGCGCACCGGTCAGATCGACAAGATGCGCACGGAATTCCGCGAGCGCAACGGTCGCGAGCCGAGCGACGCGGAGATCGCCGAGCGGCTCGACCTCAAGGAGCGCGACGTGCAGCGCACGCAGCCGCGCCAGATGCACAGCGTCAGCGACCGACGCCATCCGGCCGGCGAAGACGGCGAGCCGACGCTGGATTCGATCGCCGAATCGAAGGAGATCAGCCCGCTGGAAGCCGTCCACCGCGGCGACCTGATGGACGAACTGGGCAAGATCCTGAGCGAGAAGGAGCGGCGGATCCTGACGATGTACTACCAGCGCGGGCTCACGCTGCGGCAGATCGGCACGCATCTGTCCATCACCGAGTCGCGCGTGTGCCAGATCCACGCGAACATGATCCAGCGCCTCCGGCGGCAGTTCGGCGACCGCGCCGACCAGTTCCAAGCCTAGCAGGATGCTGAAAAAGTCAGTTCCGCCCGGACGCGGCGCTCCCGGCCCTGCTTGGCGTCGCCAGAACCGGCCCGCATTGACCAATACGCGCCGGATTCCGGCTCCTGGATCCGGACCGCGATCGCTCGCGCCGGACGAAAGCCCTTTTTCAGCAGCCTGCTAGAGTGGATCCGCTTCGCGCCGACGACCTGGCGCGCCTGCTCCCCGCGCGCCGCGCGCTCGCGCGGGAGATCCGCATCGTCGAGCGCGCCGCGAGCACGCAGGATCTCGCGCGCGCTGCGGCGGCGCACGCGGGCCTGCTGATCTCCGCCGAGTCGCAGGAGTCGGGGCGCGGCCGCCGCGCCCGCGACTGGTGGTCCGGCCCGCCCGCGAGCAATCTCGCGGTCACTCTCGTGGTCGCGCCGGCGCCGCAACCGCCGCCGCTGCTCGGGGTCGCGGCCGCGGTCGCGCTGGCACGCATGCTCGACTCCTGGGGCGCGGGCCCCGCCGCGTTGAAGTGGCCTAACGACGTGCTGCTCGGCGGCGCGAAGGTCGCCGGCCTGCTCGGCGAGTGGCTCGCGAGTCCGCCCGACACCGCGCTGCTCGGGCTCGGCATCAACGTACACGCGGCGCCGCCGGAGACCGCGGCGGAATACCCCGCCGTCGCGCTCGCCAGCGTGTTGCGCGCGCGCGGCCGCGCAGCCCCGGACCGCACTCGGCTGCTCGCGGCGTGGCTGTGGGGCTTCGAGGCGGAACTGGCGCGGGCCGCGCGCCTGGGATCTGGGCCGCTCGAGCAGGAATTCCTGCTGCGGCTGCGGTTGTGGGCGCCGGCCGGCGTTCGCGAAGCAGCGGAAGACGCGCCCGCGGGCGGCCCGTTGCTAGAATTCCGCTTCGCGACCGGCCTGGCCTTTCGCAGCGGCGACGGCGTCGTCCGCCGGCCGCTGGCAGCGCTCGGCTCGCTCTCAGCCCTGCCATGACCCCCTCCCTTCTGCCTCGCTCTCACGGCCGCGGCGCGGGCGACCTGCGTCCGATCGCCTTTCAGCGCGGCTTCGCGCCGCACGCGGAAGGCTCGGTGCTGATCGCCGCCGGCAACACACGCGTGCTCTGCACCGTGTGCGCGGTTTCCGGAGTGCCGACCTGGATGCAGAGCCGCGGCGAAGGCTGGCTGACCGCCGAGTACGCGATGCTGCCGGGATGCGTGGCAGGGCGGCGCAAGCGCGAGAGCGACAAGCGCGACGGCCGCAGCATGGAGATCCAGCGTCTGATCGGCCGCAGTCTGCGCGCGGCGGTGGATCCCACGGGCTTTCCGAACCTCACGCTCGCCGTGGACTGCGACGTGATCCAGGCCGACGGCGGCACGCGCTGCGCCTCGATCACCGGCGCAATGATCGCGCTGCACGATGCGCTGCGCGCGCTCGGCGATCGCGGCCAACTGGCGCACTGGCCGCTGCGGGCGTGGATCGCCGCGGTGTCGGTCGGGCTGGTGGAGGACGCCCCCATGCTGGACCTGGACTACCGCGAAGACGTGCGCGCGGCCGTGGACATGAACGTGGTCGCTGCAGCCGACGGGCGACTGATCGAGGTGCAGGGCACCGCGGAACGCGGATCGTTCACGCGCGCGCAACACGACGCGATGCTGGATCTCGCGTCGGCCGGCCTCGGGCAACTGCACCGGCTGCAGCGCGGCGCGGTCGAGTCGGCGGCGCCGGCCCGCGCATGAGCACGCGCGCGCGCGTCGCAGCGCTGTGCGCCGCGGCCGCGCTGCTGATCCTGCTTCCGGTCGCGGCCCGCGGCCTCCGCCTGCCCCCCCCCCAGTGGGGACCGGGCGAGCCGCCCGCGCAGGGCCGCGACGCCGACGGCGGCAGCGCGCGGGCCGAGGGTGCCGCCTTCCTCGGCGAGGAAAACGGCGTGCTGGTGTTCCGCGCCTACGTGCCCGAGCCGCGCCTTACGCTCGCGCCGCGGCGGGGACCGCTGCGCGTGCGGCTCGAGAACGTGCACGCGCGTGCGACTTCCAGTCTCGCGGCAGAGCGCGTCGCGCCGACCGTCCTGCTCTACGAGTCGAGTGCCAGGGAGCCGCTCGCGGCGCGGATCAGTCTTCCGCGCCAGGAGCGCTGGCGCGCAGTCGCGCTCGGCGACACCGGCGCGGAACTCGAACTCGAGTGGTTCCTGGCGCGCGCCACGGAACTTGGGGCCGACTTCGCGCTGCACCTCGGCGACCTCGCCTACACGGAAGACGGGATCGCGCGGGCAGCGCGCGCGCTGCGGGCCGCGCCCCTGGCGGTTTATACGACGATCGGCAATCACGACTTCCATGACGGGGCGCGCCTCCTGCACGCGGGCTTCGCGCGCAGCATCGGGCCGCTCAATTCCTTTTTCTCGGCGGGCGGCGTGCGCTTTCTGAATCTGGACACCGCCGCCGATTCGTGGCCGGCAGGGGCGGGCGCGCGCGGCCGAACGCTCGCGCGATTCCACGCGCAGGGCGGCTCCGGCCCGATCGTCGTGTTCACCCACCGGCCGCTCGTGGACCCGCGGCCGGAGGCTGTCGCCGCGGGCAAGAGTCACGGCGTGAACCGCGGCAGCGAGTCTGCGTGGCTGCGCGCGCGGATGCGCGAGATCGGCGCCGACCTGCTGCTGCACGGCCACATCCACACGCACCTCGAGTACGAACTCGACGGCATCCCGGTGCGCATCGCCGGCGGCGGCCTCGGCCTGACGCTCGACGGCGCGCCCGACCCTGACGCGCGGCTCGTGGTGCTGGAATGGGAAGAGGCCGCGCCGGAGAGCATCGAAGTCAGATGGGAGCGGCTGAATCTGCCGCGTTGAGCATGCGACCGCTCCTGCTCGCCTCCGGCAACGCGAAGAAGTTGCGCGAGTTGCGCGACTTGTGCGGCGGGCTGCCGTTGCGCGTGCTCGGGCCGGACGACCTGCCGCACGGCCTGCCCGAGGTCGTCGAGGACGGCACGACCTTCCGTGCGAACGCCGAGAAGAAAGCGCTCGCCGCCGCGGAAGTCGCCGCGCGCGCGTTCGGCGCCGCGGCCTGGGCTCTCGCCGACGACTCCGGCCTGTGCGTGGACGCGCTGCAGAGCGCTCCCGGGGTGCGGTCGGCGCGTTTCGCCGGGGTCGGCGGCGCGGGCCGGGATGCCGCCAACAACGCGCTGCTGCTCGAGCGGCTGCGCGGTCTGCCGGAAGGGCGACGCGGCGCGGAATTCCGCTGCTGCATCGCCGTCGCCTCCCCCGGTCGCGTCCTGTTCACTGCCGAGGGCGCCGTGCGCGGACGCATCCTGCAGGCGCCCGACGGCGACGGCGGCTTCGGCTACGATCCGATCTTCTATCATGTGGAGTCCGGGACGAGTTTCGCCTGCCTTTCGGCCGCCGCGAAAGCCGCGATCAGCCATCGCGGACGCGCCATGACCGAGGCGCGCGCGCGGCTCGCCGCGGGCCTGACCGGCGCCTCCGCATGAGCCACTCGTTCCCGCCCGCGCGGATCCGCAACTTCTGCATCATCGCGCACATTGACCACGGCAAGTCCACGCTCGCGGACCGCTTCCTTGAGATCACGGGCGCCGTGGACTCGCGCAAGAAGCAGGAGCAGATGCTCGATTCGATGGATCTCGAGCGCGAGCGCGGCATCACCATCAAGGCGTCGGCAGTGTCCATCGTCGGAATGGTGCGCGGCGAGCGGTTCCTGCTGAACCTGATTGACACGCCGGGGCACGTGGACTTCGCTTACGAGGTCGAGAAGTCGCTGCAGGCCTGTGAGGGAGCGCTGCTGCTGATTGACGCCGCGCAGGGCATCCAGGCGCAGACCGTCGCGAACGCGCACCTGGCGATGGAGCGCAAACTGACGGTGATCCCGGTCTTAAACAAGATTGACCTGCCGCACGCGCGGCCCGAGGAGATCCTCGAGGAAATCGAGCACACGCTGCTGCTTGAGAAGGAAGGCGTGCTGCGCTGCTCGGCGAAGACCGGCGCGGGCGTGCCGGAGATCCTCGAAGCGGTCGTGGACCGCATCCCCGCGCCGCAGGGCGACCTGGAGAAACCGCTGCGCGCACTGATCTTCGACGCCAAGTACGACGAGTTCCGCGGCGTCGTCGTGTACCTGCGCATCGTGGACGGCACGATCGGCAAGCGCGACATGGTGCGAATGCTCGGCGCGGGTCGCGACTACGAGGTGCTCGAACTCGGCAAGTTCACGCCGGCGGTGGTGCAGCACGCGCGTCTCTCGGTGGGCGAGGTCGGCTACATGATCTCTAACATCAAGGCCCTCGACGAGGTGCGCGTCGGCGACACGGTGACCGCGGCGAAGGGCGCGCGCGCCGCGGTGCTGCCCGGCTACCGCATGCCGCAGAGCATGGTCTACTGCGGCATCTATCCGGTCAACTCGGGCGATTTCGAGAAACTGCGCACCGCGCTGCAGGCGCTCAAACTCAACGACTCGTCCATCCAGTTCGAGCCGGAGAGCAGCGACGCGCTGGGATTCGGCTTCCGCTGCGGTTTCCTCGGGCTGCTGCACATGGAGATCGCGCAGGAACGCATGGAGCGCGAGAGCGACGTGGACATCGTGCAGACGGCGCCCAGCGTGCCGTACCAGATCCTGATGCACGACAAGTCCACCAAGGACATCCACTCGCCGGGCGACCTGCCGGACCCGAATTTCTTCGAGGAGATTCGCGAGCCCGCGGTGCGCACCAGCATCCTGATTCCGACCGACGCGATCGGCGTGATCATGAAATTGTGCAGCGAGCGGCGGGGAAACTTCCTGCGGCAGGAGCACCTTTCCGCCAATCGCGTGATGCTGGTCTGGGATCTGCCGCTGGCCGAGGTGATCTACGACTTCTACGACAAACTGAAGTCGGCGACGCGCGGCTACGGCACGATGAACTTCGACGAGCCGCGCTTCGTAGCCGCGGATCTCGTGAAGATGCGGATCCTCGTGGCCAGCAAGGATGCCGACGCGCTGACGACGATCTGCCACCGCAGCGCCGCCGAGCGGCGCGGGCGCGCGATCCTGAAACGGCTTAGAACTGAGATCCCGCGCCACCAGTTCGAGATCGCGCTCCAGGCCGCGGTCGGCGGCAAGATCATCGCGCGCGAGAGCATCAAAGCGATGGGCAAGAACGTCACCGCCAAGTGCTACGGCGGCGACATCACGCGCAAACGGAAACTGCTCGAGAAGCAGAAGGAAGGCAAGAAGCGCATGAAGGCCATCGGCAACGTCGAGGTGCCGCAGAAAGCCTTCCTCGCGGTGCTGGCAACGGACGATTAGCCGGCTGCTGAAATAGTGCTTTCGTTCCGGCGCGAGCGCTCGCGTCCGAGATCCAGAAGCCGTGTTCCGAGCCTAATTGTCAGTTGGATCAACGGCCTCGCCGGCGCGGATCCGGTGCAGTCGAATCTGGTGGTCTCGGTGGTCGGCTAGTCCGGATCGCCCCGACACGCAGCGCGGCCGCGGAGAAGACTCTCCGCGGCCGCGCACTTTTTCCCGCGGCTCAATCCACTCGCAGCCAGATCCGGAAGTAGGCGAGCCCTGCCGACTTCTCCTCCCAGGCCAGCGCCATGTCGTCCGGGACGCTGCCGGAGCCGGCGCGGTATGCAACCGCGGGCCGGC